>Ga0157376_10003340_pt1 | contig 11033 bp, 10 predicted proteins | sample M45metaG_FD_121801 | JGI IMG/M metagenome (GOLD analysis project Ga0157376, IMG submission 121801) | Miscanthus rhizosphere microbial communities from Kellogg Biological Station, Michigan, USA - M4-5 metaG | ecosystem: Host-associated > Plants > Roots > Rhizosphere > Soil | place: USA: Michigan... | reverse complement strand
GGATGAAGACGATGTCGAGCATGTCGAGGTGCTCCTCCGCCGCCGGTCCAGAGCACGCGCCATGCCGACCCCTCTCCCCCGTTGCCCCGGGGGATCGCCGAGGGCTGGCCCTGCAGGTCGCAATGGTGCGAACCGTCGGGGTTGCAGGCTGCACGGCGAAGGCGCCCGGCGCGCCGGGACGCCCCGCCGGTCACGCCCGGCACGGTTGATGCCTCGAGCCTCGGGCGGAGTGCGCGGTGCCACGGCCCTCGGTGTCACTGTCACAGGCGATGGAGATCCTCGGAACGCAGGATCTCGCTGACGCGCAACACCTGGCGCGAATCGAGCTGAGGCTCGCGCGGGAGTGTCCGGTCTGCCGCCGCGTGCTGCGTCGGGCCCCCATGCTTGGCCCGGAGTTTCGCGCGCCTGCGCTCCTGGAACGACTGGCGCCGTGGGAACGTGACGAACACTCGGTCCGGCTCATCGCAGCATGGGTCGTCCTGCACGGCTGGTGAGGCCGGGCATGTGACGTGCACACGCGACCGGCATGCACGTACTTCCGCTGCCCTTCCACCGGTCCGCGCCGGCTCGTCGACTCGTCTGCGCCCTGCTCCTCGTTGCCGGGACCTCCGCCTTCGCCGGGGATCCGGAACCGGCGGCCGAGCCGGACAAGAAGCCGGAGCCATTCGCCTTCGCCGACTTCACCTGGCTGACCGGGAGCCCGAGAACCACGAGCTCGCCGCTCGACACGCCGGCGTTCACCTTCGAGTTCCGGGTGGACACCAGCTGGCATGATCAGTTCCACCATCCCGCAGACGACACCATCTCCGGATCGACCGAGGTGTTTCGCTCGGGCGAGGTGCAGCTCACCATGCTGGGCGTGGGCGGTGACCTGCACTGGAAGAACGTCCGCGGCCGGCTGATGACTCAGTTCGGGATGTACTCGCAGACGACTCCACGCAATGACTCCAGCCCGGGACGAGGCCAGTGGAACCTGGACAACGCCTTCCGGTACATCTCGGAGGGCTACGGCGGCTACCACTTCGACGCGCTGCACGGCATCAACGTCGACGCGGGCATCTTCCTCTCGTACGTGGGGCTCTTCAGCTACTACCAGTTCGACAACTGGGCGTATCAACCGTCCTACGTGTCGTCGAACACGCCGTGGTTCTTCAATGGCGTGCGGATCCAGATCTTCGTCAGCGACAAGCTGAAGATCGAACCGTGGATCGTGAACGGGTGGCAGTCGTACGGCCGCTTCGCGAGCGCTCCCGGGTTCGGGCTTCAGATCGCATGGCGCCCCAACGGCAACCTGTCATTCGTCTTCAACCAGTACATCGGGACCGACACGCTGGGGAACAAGGACCGGATCCGCATCCACACCGACGACAGCGTGCAGGTGAAGTACCTGGACGCCCCGAAGGACCTCATCAGCAAGGCGGCCTTCACCGTCACCATCGACGCCGGCTGTGAATTCGGCGGCGGGGTGAGCTGCACCGGTGGCGACAACCCGGCCCAGTACTTCGTCGGGGGGATGGTCTACCACCGGCTGTGGTTCGATCACGACCTCTACGGCCTCACGCTGGGGCTGGGCGGAATCATCAACCCGGGCCGATACCTGGTGCTCCTGCCCCCGATCAACGGCGCCACCGCGTTCACTGGCTCGCCGTACTTCAGCACTGCGCCCGGGACCGACTTCAAGGCCTGGGATACCTCGGTCACCTTCGACTGGATGCCGATCCAGTTCTTCACTTTTCGCGTCGAGTACAACCACCGGCACGCCAACATCGATTACTTCTCCGGGTCCGGAGGAGTCACCCCGCCCGGGGGGAACACCGGTAGTCCTGCGACGGCGGTGCCCGGCTTCGCACCCGACCTCCGTCACTCCGAGGACCGGGTGACCGCGGCGATCCTGGTCAAGATCTAGCAACACGCCTCGAGGTCGTGGCACGCCCGATGCTGCGCCGGTACGGATGAGACCGATGTCGCCGAAGCTCAGTCGCGTTGCATCGCCGGAACGCTCCAGGCGGACGCTGGTCGCCTGGCCGGCGGGGGTGGGCCTCCTCGCGACGGCGGCCCTCATCCTCTTCAGCTGGGGCTGGACGCGGGGCACCGACGCCCGTGTGCTCGCACACCTGCCGGTGGACGAGCGCGCGCGCCTCTTCCAGGTGACCCGGGCGAAGGCCGAGGCATTCTGCGCGGACGCGCAGCTGGTGGACCGTTGCCGCGCCGAGGTGGATCTGCTCGCCGAGTTCCCCGAGTGCGACGCCGGCTGCCGGAGCTTCGTCGCCCGCAACCGCCCGCGCGGTTCGCGCTAGCCAGCGCCGGGGACGGGCCGCCGGCCGACGTAGCGGGACTCGGGCCGGATCAGCCGGCCGGTGCGGCGCTGCTCGTCCACGTGGGCCAGCCAGCCCACCACGCGCCCGCAAGCGAAGAGCGGGCTGAATGCCTCGCGAGGCCACCCGAGCGCGTCGAGGAGGACCGCGGTGTAGAACTCGACGTTGGCCCGCAGCGGGCGGTCGGGATGACGGGCCCGGAGCACGTTCTCCGCCGCGATCTCCACGGCGCGTGCCAGCTCGAGCCGCGGCGTGCGGTGCCCTTCCCGCTCGAGCCGCTCCACCGCGCGCTCCAGGACCGCGGCTCGCGGATCGCGGGTCCGGTAGATGCGATGTCCCATCCCCATGATGCGCCGTCCCGCAAGCAGCTCCTGCTCCAGCCACTCCGCCGCCGCCTCGGGGCGGCCGATGGCATCGAGCATGTCCAGGACCGGCCCTGGCGCGCCGCCGTGGAGTGGCCCCTTCAGCGCTCCGATGGCGCCCACCACCGCCGAGACCGCGTCCGACCCGGTGGAGGCGATGACCCGGGCAGCGAAGGTCGAGGCGTTCATCCCGTGGTCGCTCACCGTGACGAGGTAGGTCTCCAGGCCGGTGGCGCGGTGGGTGGTCGCCTTTCCACGCAGCATCGACACGAGATCTTCGGCCTGCCCGGCCTCAGGGTCGGGGCGAAGCGGCGCGAGGCCCTCGCGGCGGCGCCACCAGGCGGCAGTGAAGACCGCGGTCGCGGCGGTCAGGCGCACCGCGAGCTTCCAGTCGCTGCCCTCCGAGGGAAGCTGGGCGAGGCCGCCGCGGAGCGCGTCCATCCCGTCGGGGGCGAAGAGGGCTCGCCCCAGCGTCTCCAGCTGCTCGAAGGCCCAGACACGCTCTCGGCCCAGGGCGCTGCGGAGCTCGGAGGCCGAGGTGGCTCCCGGGATCGCGGCCCAGAGCTCGCGGCAGAGCTCCTCGAAGGACCGCTTTCCACCGAGGGCCTCGACGTCGTGTCCGGCGATGACCAGGCGGCCGCGCTCTCCGTCCACCTCGCTGAGCGCGGTGTCCGCGACGACCACCCCCTCCAGCCCCGATGCGACCGACCCCGTCATGCGTGCACCTCCGGTTGAACCTGTCCTAGCGTGGGTCTCACATGGATCCATCTGGATTCGACAATCCACATGAGGCCCTGGTGGACGCGCGCGAGGCCGCGCGGATCCTCGGCGTGAAGGTCGCCACGCTCTACTCCTACGCCAGCCGCCACCGCGTGCGCTCCTTCCCCTCGGGCGTTCACCGCGAGAAGCGTTACCTTCGCGACGACGTCGAGCGGCTCCGCCACCGCGCCGACGCGCGGCTCGGGCACGAGGCGGTGGCCGCGGGCGCGCTCCGCTGGGGCGAGCCGGTCCTCAGCTCGGCGCTGACGGAGATCCGACCCGACGGCCCCTGGTACCGCGGCCACGCCGTGCTGAAGCTCGCCCGGACGACCCCCTTCGAGGCGGTGGCCGAGCTGCTCTGGACCGGCACCCTCCCCGCGTCACCTCCCGCGTGGGCTCGCCCCCGCGCCCTCCTCGCGACCGTCCCCCGCGCGGCAGGAAGTCCCATCGACGCGCTGATCGCCGGCCTCTCCGCGGTGCGTCTTGCCCGGCGCCGCGTGCACGAGGCGACCGGGCGGGGCCGGGGTCGCCCTCGCGGGGGTCTTGCCTCCGCCGGGCCCCTCACCGAGCCGGCGCCCGCCGAGCTGGTGTGGACCCTGGTCGGCCTTGTCGCCGCCGCGTGCGGGCGCCGAGCCGCGGACGCCCTCGCCGCGCAGACCGTCGCCGGCGGGGTCCAGCGCGCGCTCGGCGCGCCGGTGCGGGGGGCTCGCCTGCTCGAGGCCGCGCTGGTGGCGTCGGCCGATCACGAGCTCAACGTCTCCTCCTTCGCCGCCCGGGTCACGGCGTCGACCGGCGCCGACGTCGAGGCCTGTCTGGTCGCCGCGCTCGCCGCCTTCAGCGGGCCGAGGCACGGTGCCGAGGGCATGCGCGTCGAGGCGCTGGTGGCCGAGACGGGCCGCCCGGAGCGAGCGCGGAGCACGCTCCTCGCGCGGATGCGCCGGGGCGAGGCGCTGCCCGGCTTCGGCCACCGCCTGTATCCGGGCGGAGATCCGCGGGGCCCCTTCCTCCTCTCGCTCGCCTTGCGCCAGGGCCGCTCCCCCCGGCCGCTGGCCACTCTGCAGGCCCTGGTGGCCGAGGCAGCGCGGCTGGACCTCGGCGTGCCCAACCTCGACGTGGGGCTCCTCGCGGTCGCGCACGCGTTGCGTCTGCAGCCTTGGGCAGGCCAGGTCCTCTTCTGCCTCGGCCGCAGCGCCGGTTGGATCGCCCACGTCGCCGAGCAGCGGAGCTCGGGAGACCTCCTCCGGCCGCGCGCCCGCTACGTCGGGCCCCCGAGCCAGGGGGGGCCCTGAGGAAGGGCGGAGGGCGACCGCGGTGATAGGGTCCGGCGCCACATGCAGACCCTCCAGGGCAAGACGCTGTTCATCACCGGCGGAAGCCGGGGCATCGGTCTGGCCATCGCGCTTCGTGCCGCTCGCGACGGCGCCAGCGTCGCCATCGCCGCGAAGACGACCGAGCCTCACCCCAAGCTGCCGGGCACCCTCTACACGGCGGCGGAGGAGATCGAGAAGGCCGGCGGGCGGGCACTCCCCTGCGTGGTGGACATCCGCTTCGAGGATCAGGTCCAGGCCGCGGTCGAGCAGACGGTGAAGACCTTCGGGGGCATCGACATCCTGGTGAACAACGCCAGCGCCATCTACCTCTCGGGCACGCTCGAGACCCCGATGAAGAAGTGGGACCTGATGCACGGGATCAACGCCCGCGGCACCTTCCTCTGCTCCCAGGCCTGCCTCCCGCATCTGAAGAAGGCGAAGAACCCCCACATCCTGAACAACTCGCCACCGCCCAGCACCGACCCGCGCTGGTTCGCCCCGCACGTCGCCTATTCGCTGGCGAAGTTCGGCATGACCTTCTGCGCGCTCGCGATGGCGGAGGAGTTCCGGGACGAGGGCATCGCGGTCAACACCCTGTGGCCGAAGACGGTCATCGCCACCGCGGCGGTCCGGAACCTCCTCGGCGGCGAGGACACCATCCGGGGCAGCCGCACGCCGGAGATCATGGCCGACGCGGCGCACGCCATCCTGACGAAGCCGAGCCGGGAATTCACCGGCCGCTTCTGCGTGGACGAGGACGTGCTGCGCGCCGAGGGAGTGAACGACTTCTCCAAGTACGCCGCCGTGCCCGGCGCGGAGCTCATCCCCGACTTCTTCCTCTAGAGACTCCCGTCATGGACTTCAGCACCCCTCCCCGCGTCGCCAGCCTGCTCCCCGCGATCCGCGCCTTCGTGACCGAGCGAGTCCAGCCGCTGGAGAAGCGGATGCCGGAGGGCTGGGGCGTGCTCGAGCCGGAGCTGGAGCGCGTCCGTGCCGAGGTGAAGCGGCGCGGCTGGTGGGCGCCCTTCTTCCACCCCGAGCACGGCGGCATGGGGTTGTCCCTGCTCGAGTTCGCCTTCGTCAGCGAGGAGCTGGGCCGGACGCCGCTCGGCCACTACGCCTTCCACTGCCAGGCGCCGGACGTGGGGAACATGGAGATCCTCCACGAGTTCGGGACCGCGGAGCAGAAGCGCGACTGGCTGGAGCCACTCGCCGCAGGGCGCATCCGGAGCTGCTTCTCCATGACCGAGCCGCAGATGCCCGGCTCGAACCCGGCGTGGATGGCCACCCGGGGCCGGCTCGAGGGAGGCACCTGGATCCTCGACGGGCGGAAGTGGTTCACCACCGCCGCCGACGGCGCGAACTTCGCCATCGTGATGGCGGTGACCGATCCCGAGCAGCCCAACGTCTACCACCGGGCGAGCCAGATCATCGTCCCCATGGACACGCCGGGGGTGCGCCTGCTGCGGAACATCTCGGTCATGGGAGAGCCGGGGAGCGGCTGGGCCTCGCACGGCGAGATCACCTACGAGGACGTCCGCGTACCCCGGGAGAACGTCCTCGGCGAGCCCGGGGCCGGGTTCATCATCGCCCAGGCCCGGCTCGGCCCCGGCCGCATCCACCACTGCATGCGGTGGATCGGCATCTGCCAGCGCGCCTTCGAGCTCCTCTGCGACCGCGCGGTGTCGCGCGAGCTGTCTCCCGGGCGGCCGCTCGGGCTGAAGGGAACCATCCAGCAGTGGATCGCCGAGAGCCGGGCGGAGATCGATGCCGCGCGCCTCCTCGTGCTCCACGCCGCATGGCGCATCGACCTGGACGGCGTGCACGCGGCGCGCGACGACATCTCGATGATCAAGTTCGTCGTGGCCAACACGCTCTTCCGCGTGCTGGACCGGGCCATCCAGGCCCACGGCGCGCTGGGCATCACCGACGAGACGCCGCTCGCCTGGTGGTACCGGCACGAGCGGGGGGCACGCATCTACGACGGACCGGACGAGGTCCACCAGGCGGCGGTGGCGCGACACATCCTCCGGGCCCGCGGGCTGCCGGACCGGCGCGGCGGAGGCTGAGGGTGCCCGAGCTGGACCCCACCCGGCCGGTCCGAGCGGGCGAGGAGCTCGATCCCGGAGAGCTGCGCCGGCTGCTCGACCGCCACGCTCCGGAGCTGACCGGCCCGGTGACCGTCGAGCAGTTCCCGAAGGGCCACTCGAACCTCACCTACCTCCTGCGGGTGGGTGGCGCCGACCTCGTGCTCCGCCGTCCGCCGAAGGGGGCGAAGCAGATCAAGGCCGGGCACGACATGCGCCGCGAGTACACGGTGCTCAGCAGGCTCCGGGCCGTCTGGCCGAAGGTGCCGCGCACCCTCTTCTACGTCCCGGAGGAGGAGTCGCCCTTCGGAGTGCAGCTGTACGTGATGGAGCGGGTGGAGGGGCTCATCCTCCGCGGCACGAGGCTGCCGCCCGCCGTCGCGCTCGATCCGGCCGGACTGCGAGCGGTCTCCAAGACGGTGGTGGATACGCTGGTCGAGCTGCATGCGGTGGATCCAGCGGCGGCGGGCCTGGCGGACTTCGGGAAGCCCCAGGGCTACGTGCAGCGGCAGGTCGCGGGCTGGACCGAGCGCTACGCCCGGGCCCGCACCGACGAGGTTCCGGACATGGAGCGGCTGGCGGGGTGGCTGGCTGCGCATGTCCCGCCGGATCGGCCCGGAGCGATCATCCACAACGACTTCAAGTACGACAACGTGGTGCTCGATCCCGCCGAGCCGACCCGGGTGCGCGCGGTGCTGGACTGGGAGATGGCCACGCTCGGGGATCCGGTCTCGGACCTGGGGATGACGCTGGCCTACTGGTTCGAGGCGGGCGAGGCGGAGAGGGTCGGGCCCGCTGCCTTCGGTCCCACCGCGCTCCCGGGCAACCTGACCCGGGAGGAGATCGTCCAGCGGTACGCGGCCCGGAGCGGCCGCGCGGTGGACGACGTGGTGTTCCAGTACGTGCTCGGGCTGTTCAAGGTCGCGGTGATCGCCCAGCAGATCTATTTCCGGTACCGGCAGGGGCTCACCCAGGACGAGCGGTTCGCGGGGCTCGGGTTCGCGGTGGCGCTGCTGGCGCAGGTGGCGGTGCGGGCCGTGGAGCGGAACAGGATCAGCGGGCTGCTGGACTGACGCGACGACCGCCCCGGCGCTCCGACGCGAGCACGGCCGGACCTGGTCACGCCGAGTCGCTCTCCCGGAGCTGCACGCCGCAGCGGATCTGCAGCTCGAACCGACCCCGGCGCACCGGGCGGATCTGCACCTCCGGGCACTTCTCCTCCAGCCGCTTCCTCAGGAGGATCAGCCGGGATTCCAGGTTGTCCCGCACCTCGGGCAGTCCCAGCGACTCGTCGAGCCGCAGCTCCCGGTTGCTGAACTCGGTGCGTCCGCTCTCCGAATGCGCCCGCAGCAGCTTCCAGAGGATCTTCGCCGGGATGTTCCGGATCAGGTACTCGCTGTCCACGAAGATGCAGTCGTCGTTCCGGAACAGCTGGAACACCCGCGTCCGCGGGACCGCGATCGCGGCGGTCCCCTCCCCCGCCACCGCCGCCGGCAGCTGCTCTCCCTCGTCGTCGGCGCTCGCCGCCCGATCGATGCCGAGCGCGATCTGGTTCGCGAGGATGTTGAGGAACGTCTCGGTCCACGCGTCGAAGGCCATCGGCTCCCGGCTCTCCAGCGCGAGCACCCCCACCAGGCGGTCCCCGACCAGCAGCGGCAGCGCGAGCTGCGCCTGCGCGTCGGGAAGCCCGGGCAACGGGATCTCGGGCGCGGACGGCGCGTTCCCGGCCTGCCGCAGCTCGGCCCGGATGGTCCGCCAGTAGCGGAGCTCGGCGCCCACGCCCGCCACCCTCATCGGACGCCTGCGCGCCGCCACCGTGCCGATGAGCCCTTCGCCCATCGGGACCTCGGCGCCCACGCCGCCCGAGCCGTAGCCGTGGCTGGCCGTCGTCACCAGTCGCCCCCGCTCGTCGGGGAGCAGCACCATCGCGTGCCGGAACCCCAGCTCCTCCTCCAGCGCCTGAAGCACCGATTCGAGCAGCACCTCGAGGCACCCGGCGCGATTCACGCGGCACGAGATGGCCTGCAGCCCTCGCAGCTCGCGGGCCATCGCCTCCAGCCGCCCCTCGGTGCGCTCCTGACGCGGCACCCGCGGGTCCGCTGGGAGGAGATAGCCCTCCACGTGCTCGGCGGAGAGCACCTCGTACACGTCGGCGCAGCGGAGCTTGAACACGCCGACCATGCCGGTGTGCGAGGCGATGACCTGGAGCCGCGCCGCCATCTCGTCGAACAGCGGCCCCTCGCTCTCCGGATGATCGAACCGGAGCTGGAGCCGGTACTGCTCGTAGGTACGCGGCGAGAACAGCAGCACCGAGGCGTGCGGATTCTCCCGCACGTTCCGCTGGGTCTTGTTGAAGAACTGGTGGGACAGCGCGACGTGCGTGTCGTCCACCAGGTGCACCTGGCTGATCTCCGTGATGTTCGGCTCACCCTCGAGCGAGCAGGTGGTCATCATCGCGGGGATGACGCCCTCGAAGCACTCCGGGATGTCGCGCAGGGCGATCACGTGCGGACCGGCTCCGGTGGGCGGAACGGCCCCTGGAATGGCTGACCGGCCGCCGGCCCCGGCGTCTGGACGAAGAGCTCCTCCACCCGGAAGCGCACCGCGTGCGCCGGCCAGTGCTGGATCCGCAGCACGAAGGCCCTCGGCACCCCGAGCGGCTCCAGCGTCCGGCCGAGACAGGCCCGGTAGCGGTCGGTCAGGCTCTGCTCGTCCTCCGATGCCGGCCGGACCTCGAGCACCTGCCCCTTGAGCTGGACCGAACGGTGATCCACCGGGGCCGTCGCCACCACCGCGATACGCCGCGCATCCTGGAGGTTGGCCACGACCTCTGCAGCCGTCGCCATGGGCAGGAAGACCGTGACCTCCTCGCCACCGGCCTCGACCCGGATCCCCACCGCCCACACCGATCGCGGCACCAGGCGGGCATCCCGGCTCGCGCAGCCGAGGACCACCCCGGAGGACAGGAACTCGACGAGGGCGGGATCGAGCGTGGCCACGCGGGAGGCGGAGGTTCTACCCTCCGCGTCCGGGAGCTGTCATCCGCCGTGGCGACCGTCAGGCTGCGGTGTCGAGGCCGACTCGCCGGGCGGTGCGCGCCCAGCGCTCGGGACCCAGCACCTCGCGAGCCAGCCCGGACAGCTGGGCGAACACCGGCGGGGGCATCTGGGCCCGGGCCGCGGAGAGGAGTCGGGCGTTCTCGGCCGTCGTCATCGTCGGAAGCATCAGCCGCATCATCACCGGCATCTGCTGCGGTGGGACGGCGGCCCGGATTTGGCCATCCATCGCGTCGAGCTCCTCCTCGGTGAGGTGCGCCCAGAGCACCGGCATCGCCTCGGTCTCCTCCCGGTCCATGTGACGGAGGTGGTCCGCCACGAGCAGGGTCAGCGCCCGACCGAGCAGCTGCCCGGCGGCCTCTCGCTCCGCCGTCACCTCCGAGCAGGTCCGCGGAAGCAGGGCCCGGAGCTCGGCCTGGAGCCCCTCCAGCCGACCGTGGTCCGTCTCCAGGGCGGCGACCAGCGCCGGCGCGTGGCGGGCCGCCACCGGCATCACGAACTCCTCCTCGTGCCGGGCGTGGGAGTCGAGCACGTCGAGCACCGTCGCCACGGTCCGCGCGGCGACCGTCGCCTCGTCAGGGTCGGCGAACTCGGTGCGGGCGACGAGGACGGTGGCGTCGAAGAGCGCGGCGCGCAGCGCCTTGTGGATGGGCTGGTAGCGGTTCGGTCGGTTCATGGCCCGGCACTGTGCCAGCCACGCCGGCCGCGGAAGCCTAAGAAGTCCCTAAGGGGGTCCTGATTCCGCCCTACCGGGGCTACGGGTACAGCACATCCAGCGCCTCGGGCTTCTCCTCGTGGTCGGCGATGACGTCGTGGCAGGCCCCGCTGCACTTCTGCGCGACGGCATCGCCCTTGGCGTTGACGTGCTTCTTGTCGTGGCAGCGGTAGCAGCCGTCGTGCTGGAAGAAGTCCATGTAGGTGCCCCAGGTGACCTTCATGTCGGGGAAATTGTTTCGGGTCCATTCCTCGGCGAGCAGCTTGCCTGCCGCCTCGACCTTGGCCTTGCCCTGGGTATCCAGCGATGGCGACAGCTTCGAGTACGAGGCGAGCAGGGCGGCGGGAATCCCCTTCCTCGCATCGTCCTGCGTCGGGTAGCTGGCCTTCAGCACCGCCACGGATTCTCGCTTGATGAAAGGCAGGTTCT
>Ga0157376_10003339_pt1 | contig 11038 bp, 9 predicted proteins | sample M45metaG_FD_121801 | JGI IMG/M metagenome (GOLD analysis project Ga0157376, IMG submission 121801) | Miscanthus rhizosphere microbial communities from Kellogg Biological Station, Michigan, USA - M4-5 metaG | ecosystem: Host-associated > Plants > Roots > Rhizosphere > Soil | place: USA: Michigan... | reverse complement strand
GCCTTCATGTTTCCGGTGAGTAGCCCTTTGGCTGTATTGGCAAAAGCGACGACTCCGATACCCATCTCTTTGGCTACAGGAAGCAGGCTTGTTTCAATCTGGCGGTCCGCCAGGGAATAACCAATTTCCAGGGCTGTTACCGGGTGAACATTGTTTGCCCTGCGCAGTTGATCGGCAGTTATTTCAGAAACACCGAGGTAGCGTACTTTTCCTTCTTTGATAAGATCTGCGACTGTTCCAATAACATCTTCAACCGGAACACTGTTGTCAAGTCTGCATGGCTGATAAAGATCAATGGTTTCTATCCCCAGTCGCACGAGGGAATAATTGATAAAGTTCCTAATGGCTACAGGGCGCAGGTCTAAGCCAAGCCATTTGTTATTATAGAAAATCGCACCAAATTTGACGCTGATGAAGGCTTCGTCTCTTCTGCCTTTGACGGCTTTTCCTACCAGTATTTCATTGTGACCGGCGCCATAAAAATCTCCCGTGTTCAAAAAGTTGATGCCATTATCCAGCGCCATCCGAATGGTAGCAATACTTTCGTTTTCATCGTTTGCCCCGCCTCCCCAAACGGGTGACATGCGCATACAACCCAGTCCGAGTTTAGATACTTGTGGTCCAGTGTTCCCTAAGGCAATCTTTGTTATGGTTCTCATTGTTTTATTTTATTGATTGATAAAACAAAGGTCAGGTCATAAATGCCGGGGAACTTTCTCTTACGGCTCAATTTACTTGCCTGCACGGCTCAATCACTTCAGCCGTTTTTTTAAAGAATTTGCCGGGATGAATTTTTCAGAGTTTAAAAGAGGTGGTTTGATTGGGACAATGACAGCCGTACCCCAAAGCGCTTAACAGGTCCTGTTCTGGAATGGTAGCTTCCAACGTTTACTGGACCCTCGTCCAGGTCGTCGTTTTCCCCAATGGTGATAGAACAGTGTAATCCCGGATCTTCAGCACGTTTTCCCCATGCAACCTTAAGGTCGATTTATACCATTTTCCGGTCTTGAAGTCATAATACTCGCCACCATATGCACGACCTCCCTCATAGTCAAAGTTGGTAAGGACTGTAAGATTCTTAAGTTGCCTCCTGCGCAGCCTGTCGACAGCATTGTTTTCATCTTTTTTTGGTGTGATACCATCGGCTTCATAGAGTATGTTTCCGTCTATCAGCCTGCCGAAGTACTGGGGACCGGCCTTATAAATTTCTATTTTGATATTGTTGTCGTCCCTTAACCAGACACCTATGATTTTTCCGGGTACGGCTTTCTGTGCAGAAAGGGAGAACATCTGAAGTATGAGAGATATTAAAATTAGAATTATCTTTTTCATCGTGAAAATTTTAGTTGGTTCCTACTACCCCCATCGTACGATCCATTTCGATTTTGGCAGATAAATAGTCATAGACCGCTTCCAGGTAATTGGATTGCGCCTCCGTGTATGCCAATTCCGCATCAGTGAGTTCCAGCCTGGAAGCCACAGCTTTTGCATAACGGTATTGCGTAATCTCATAACTCAGTTTGGCGGTTTCTTTTACATTGATGCGCGTCTGAATCCGGGCAGCTGTTTCACGTACATTGGATACCGCCTGTTTCACAGCTGTGCGAAGGTTTGCGTAAGCCTGCTCGCTGCGAATCACGGACTGGTCCTTTTCTATCTGAGCTTTTTTCACTTTGGCTTTATTACTGTTACCATTGAAAACAGGCACGGTGAGCTGCGCAGCAACAAAGGGCGTGGATGGATAAAAGGCATTCACGTAATCGAATTTGTTGGTCTGGGTTTGTATCAGGTATTGTGCTGTTACATTAACCGATGGTTTCATCGCCGCGGCAGCGATACTTATCTGCTGGTCTGCCTCCTGCTGTTGAAGGTTGAGCGATTGAATATCTGCGCGATGAGTTTTTGCTTCGTTATAAACTTCTTCTTCGGAGAGAACGGGAATGATTTCCGGGAGAACCAGAGAATCAGTCAATACAATATCCTGCAGACTGTCTAAACCAGTCAGCGTGCGTAACTGCTGTTTGCCAATCTCAATGGCATAGGAGAGTTTTAACAGGTCGGGTTCGAGGTTTTTTACTGAAGTATATGCGCGTAGTGTGTCCACCCGCAGTGCCCTTCCCTGGGCCAACAATGATTTGGCATCAAGGAGCGCTTTTTCATTTCTCGCAAGGCTTTCATGCTGAAGTTTGATACGTTCCTTCAATACCAGGATCTGGATATAAGTCTGTCTGAGCAGTGCCGCGATATCGGTTTGTTTATCGATAACGGATAAACGGCTTTCGCGTTCCTGTAGTTTGGCATAAACGATTCCTGGCTTGATAGCTGCATTGTAAAGCGGCTGTGTTATCCAGGCGATGGCTGTTGCCTGGTCCCTCCCCCCAAACCGGTCATAGGGAACCTTTTCGCCCGGACTGTTATTGCCGCCGATTCCAAAAAACGGCGTTTCGTAAAAATAATGAGCCATCTGAGCGGTCACACCGGCGGAAGGCAGGGCAGCACTTTTTGAAACCACCACCTGCTGTTGTGCCCGGTTGACATCCATTGAATTGATTTTAATTTCACGGTTATTGGCTAAGGCCAGTAAGAGTGCATTTTGTAATGACAGTTGTCTCGGCTGCGCATTCGCCAGGTAAGAAAATAAGGTGAGCAGACTAAAAACGAGGGTCGTATAAATGAATGCTTTTTTCTGTGTCATATAAATATATTTAGGCCGGAATCAGATTTCCGGGGATGTTGTTGGGTTCGGATTTGAGTTCTGATTTTGCTTTATAGGGCCTTGAAAAATAAGAGTACACCGCCGGGATCACAAAAAGAGTGAGTATTCCGGCAAAGACTAACCCGCCGACAACCACGATGCCCAGTGAGGTCCGGCTTCCGGATGATGTACCGAGCGACAAGGCAATCGGCAATGTGCCGAATATCATCGCAAGGGTGGTCATGAGGATCGGACGAAATCGTGACACTGCCGCTGCGAATACGGCATCACGCACATTCATGCCTTCTGCTTTACGCTGATTGGCAAATTCAACAATCAAAATTCCATTTTTGGTGATCAGTCCGATCAGCATGATGATGCCGATCTCACTAAAAATATTAATGGACTGATGGGTGATCCATAAACTCAGCAGGGCACCCGTTACCGCCATCGGTACGGTTAGCAGAATAATGAAAGGATCTATCAGACTTTCAAACTGTGCGGCCAGTACGAGATAAATGAGGAGTACGGCAAAAATAAATGCGAAGACCAGACTTGAACTGCTTTCTGTAAAGTCACGGCTCTGACCCGCAAGCGCCGTTCTGAATCCGGCAGGCAGAACTTTCGCCGTGATGCCATTCATTTCTTTGATCGCTTCACCCAGACTAACGCCTGGAGCAGGTGTGGTGGAGATGGTTGCACTGTAGGACTGGTTGTACCGATATAATGCAGGCGGGCTCACGGTTTCATTTAGTTTAACCAGGTTGTCGAGCGAAACCATTTCCCCGCTGCCTGATTTCAGAAACATGGACCGGAGTCCGTCGGGCGCTGAACGTTCCTGCCTGTCCAGCTGACCGATCACTTCATACTGGCGATCGTTGTAAATAAAATATCCGTATCTCCTTCCACTGAGTGCCAGTTGCAAAGTGCGACCTATTTCCTGTGTTGAAATGCCCAGTTGCGCAGCACGTTGACGATCGATGCTGATATTTATTTCGGGTCGGTCAATTTTAAAATCCGGATTCTGGAAAGACAACTTTTTGGATTGATAAACTGCACCCATCAGTTTGGGCATAACGTCTTCCAGACTTTTCAGATCGGGTGCCTGTACAATGTATTGCAGAGGCTGTTCGCTTGAGAATCCACCAATGGTCGTGATCTGTATTGGGATCACGATCACATTCCTGAATTTCTGGGAAGCGGAGATCAATTTCTGATACACCTGCGCCTGAGTTAATCCACTCTTCCTATCCTTCGGATCCTTCAAAAAAATCCATTGAAATCCCCCATTCACCGGCTGTACAAGGGTACCGATGGATGCGGCAATCCCGGCGTAAGTCCTGTTTCCATTCAGGTCGGGAATGGAATCTGACACATAATTGCCGATGGCCTTCATGGTTTCTTCCATACTCTCATAGGAAGTTCCTTCGGGAGCAATCACGGCCAAACCTACCATGGACCTGTCTTCCAGCGGCGCCAGTTCGGATGGAAGTTTTGGAGCGAGCAGGGCAACGATGCCAAAAGAGAGAATCAGGAGCGCAAACCCGGCCCATCTGAATCTGAAAAATGAACGTAAAGACTTTTCGTATCCATTGTTCAGCTTTACAAAGAAAGGTTCTGTTTTTCTATAAAGCCAGTTATGGGAGGAACCTGATTTCAACAGGTAGGCGCTCATCATGGGAGAAAGGGTAAGGGCCACAAAGGCAGAGATCAACACAGAACCTGAAACCACAATGGCGAACTCCCGGAATAAACGACCGGTGATTCCTCCTAAAAAAAGTATAGGCAGGAATACGGCCGCCAGGGTGACAGTCGTGGAGATAATTGCGAAATAAATTTCATCTGATCCTTTCCTCGCCGCCTGGATCGGTGTCATGCCGTGTTCCACTTTGCTATAAATATTTTCAAGCACCACAATGGCGTCATCCACCACCAGCCCGATGGCGAGTACCAGCCCCAGCAGGGTCAATACATTGATGGAAAAATTCCCGATATACATAATGAAGAAGGCCGAGATGATGGAAACCGGGATGGCCACCAGGGGAATGATCGTGCTTCTCCAGTCTCGCAGGAAAATAAAGATGATCAGGGCCACCAGCATGAAGGCCAGTAATAAGGTTTCTCCCACTTCAGATAAAGAATTGCGCACAGGCACGGTAAAATCTTTTCCGAGTGAAATGATATAATCTTTTGGAGCGGTTTTTTGAATTTCGGCAAAACGTTTATTGAATTCATCTACGATGGCCAGTGAATTGGCGCCTCTCTGTGGCTGTACACCTGTGCCCACACCATACCTGGCCGTGTTGCCTTCACTAACGATCATAGCCGTACGCTCATTTTGTGAGCTCATGATGGCGGTGCCGATATCCTTGAAACGCACAATGGCGCCGTCCTGCTGGCGAAGGATCATATTGTTGAAATCTTCTTCGGTGACCAGTCTTCCCTGGGTACGCAGGGTCAGTTCGGTATTCTGTCCTTCAATGCGTCCGCTGGGCAGGTCCACATTTTCTCTCTGCAGAGCCGCCTGCACGTCGGCCGGAGTCAGCTGGTAAGCAGCGAGTTTAACCGGATCCATCCGCAGGCGCATGGATCTTTTACGGCCGGCATAAGAATCAACCAGGCGCACGCCGGGAATAGATTGCAGTCTCTCCTTAATATTGATGTTTACGAAATCGGTGATGTCTTCGAGACTTTTGGTATCACTTTGAACGGTGAGGAAAACGAGGAAATCCGGCGGCCCTGATTTTTCAACGACGGTGGGTTCGATATCGGCAGGCAGTTGCTGGCGGGATTTGGAGACCTTGTCCCGCACATCATTCGCTGCTGCTTCCAGGTCGGCATTGAGGTTGAATTCAACCCGAATGATGCTCACCTGTTCACGCGAAACGGAGGACATGGCCTTGATACCATTGGCTTCGGCTACGGCCTCTTCCAGTGGTTTGGTTACCTGGGAAGCGATGATATCTGCGCTGGCACCCGGGTAAACCGTCGTGATGGTCACAATAGGTGAATCCGTAACCGGGTATTCCCGGGTTCCTAAAAATGTATAACCTACGATTCCAAAAAGAATCAGCAGCACCGACATGACTCCTGCAAGTACAGGACGGGAGATGCTGACTTGTGATATAGCGCTCATTGTAATTATTAATTATTAATGATTAATTATTAATTGTTTAGACTGTCAACTGTCATCCGTATTTTATTTCAGACTAACAAAATGCACTTCCGCGCCTGGTGTTAACCGCAAAAGATTACTGATGACAACGGTGTCTCCTTTGTTCAGTCCGTGTAAAACTTCGACGGAATAAGCGCCGCGTTGTCCGATGGAGATTGGTGTAATCCGGACCTGATTATTTGATACCGTATATACACTGTAACCCTGAGAAGAAGGAATCAATGCCTGGGAAAAAACGGTGAGTGCTTCAGCGGATGAATGCAGGGAGAGATGTATGCGTGCGCTTTGTCCCGCGAGTAATACCCGACCCGGATTCTGAGTTACTGCTCTCACCAATAATGTTCTGGTATTCTGGTCCACACCGGATTCCCTTGCAACGATTCTGGCATTATATAATTTGCTGTCGGATGCGACGGTAAATTTTTGTTCACTGCCGGTGGTGATCGTCTGCGCATATTTTTCGGGCACATGAAAATCGAGTTTAACCTGGCTGATATCCTGGAGATGGGTTAATACGGTGTTGGCCGAAACAACCGCGCCGGAGGAGACATGAATGATACCAATTTGTCCGGCGAACGGCGCTTTGATCCGCGTTTTGCCAAGCGTCACCTGCAATTCTGCAATCTGTCCCTGCAAAACTTTCAGGTTGGTGAAAGACTGATCATAGTCCTGTTGAACGACGGCCTCGTGTTTGATCAGATCGCGCAGACGCTCTTCATTGAGTCTGGCCAGCTTTTCCTGTTCCTGTAATTTTCCCAGTTCGGCGAGCAGGTCGGCATTATCCATTTCAAAAAGTAATTGACCTGCCTGTACCGTAGCTCCGTCTTTCACGTTGATGCGGATGATTTTGCGTGGGAGTTCACTGACAATATCCACTTCCTGGTTGGCTGCCAGGGTGCCTGTGATTTCTATTTCGTCTTTTAATATGGCGGGTTTCACGATATAGCCGTCTACCGGAACTCCGGGCGTTCTGGCGGCAATGGGAGTGGTAACAGTTGTTTTGTTATCAGCCCTGGCCAGACAGCCGCTGATGAATAGGATGGAGAAATAGACTAGGACGGGTAATATTGGAATGTTGAGGAGATTCCTGGTGATTTTTAGTGCTGACATGGTAGTGAATATTTGATATATTTAAATAATTCGATATAGTAAAGCAGAGTTTTCCATTAGAATTACAAAAGACCGGAAACAAAGTTATAGATATATTTAAGTATTTCTATAAATAAATTAAAAAATTTTAGACCTTCAATCCTTCAATAAAACGAATATACTCATCCATCAGGCTGTTATTCAGGTAATAACGCACGTTTCGGCCTTCTTTATCCGAGGTAACCAGTTCGCTTTCCAGTAATAATTTCAGATGATGTGCAATCGAGGGCTGTGCCAGGTTGATTTTGTCGTTCAGGTCAACACAATAAAGACATTGTTTGCTCTTTTTGATTTCCTTAAGGATGGTCAGCCGGTTGGGGTCGGCCAGGGCTTTAGAAATCTTTTCTGCTTTTTTCGCATCCATATTCCATGAGTTACGACGCAAATATAATAATCATTTATAGAAAAACGTCAATAAAAGAAATATTCTAACGTTTTCTTAGTGTATAGTGTTCAGCTTAACCTTTTCAAATCTGGCAACAGGTCTTAGTTATGCGCGAGTCCGGCAATGCCGCAATGCCATTGGCGCTGCAGGAGCGGGACTATATCGTCACTATTCTAAAAAAATGCGATGGCAGGATTTGGGGACCCGGTGGTGCCGCCGAAATACTGAATTTACCTTCGACAACTTTAAGATCTAAAATGAAAAAGCTGGGTATCGATCTGGTGAGCTGGTCCTGCCTGATGTTGAAAGTCGCGGATTTGTTTAAGCCGCTGAAATTGACATTCATTTCACCGATCTCCTGGCCGTCATTACAGCGAAGCATCGTGTCAACCTGCTTGAAAGGGATTTTTGCACAGGCCAGGTTATAATCCAGGAAGCCAATGTCTATTTATCAATCGGACAGAAACACCTTTTTTTGGAGCAAGCATCGAGTGAAGCGCATTACGAACGGCTTAATCATTTTGCAATCTTCCCGCTGGACAGGTTGTACCTGATTTCAACAAATGAGCGTCCAAAGAAACACAGGCATTATAATTCTTAACTCTTTACCAGTCAGTCTTGTAAGTAAGACAATCCTGGGAAGACTGCGCTTTCGATACAAGTAATAATTACTAAAATCGTTTAATGCGTTAAAGTCAGAATCTGTGAATTATGAAGCTTATTTACAAAATCGTATAACGATTATGGCGAATTTTAAATGTAGGTTTGGTTAAGCTCCATCTTCCTGTCTGAATTAGTTTATTTCTCCACATTGAGAAAATTGTTTTCACCTACTAATAATGTAACTATATGGTAAACGCCTTCAGATACGTCTTTGACGATAACCTCTATACAGCATTTTCAGAACCTGCAGGCCTTGAAAACGGCCGAAAAGTATTTATAATTACCTGCCCTGATTTTAAGGACAAAGTCTTTGAATTTGTTGAAACCGGAGTAAATGAAGCGCGTTATCAGCCAAAGGAAGCTAATTGTCTTACTCCGTTCTCGCAAATGCTTTTACAGTGGTTTTCCGATTTCAAATTACTTTCAAATTGATGTTTTGAAAAAATTTTGTTGAGAGCATTGGTCGAATGCATAAGTCAAACCCGGCGTTCATTCCGGGTTTTTTTTGTCCCTTAACACAAGCCTACTTTGCCATATCTGGTGCAACGCAAAACACTTCGGAGGGAAAAGCTTTAAAAGTTACCTTAGTAAATAAATAAATCATTGGAAACATGAAAATTTATTACGAACCACCCGAAGGAATAGATATAATTGAAGAACAGCTTGAAGAGGTAACGTCTGCAATTGAATTACATCCAAAGCTTGTTCCGGTAATTAAACCCCTGCTGGACCTTTGCAGAGATCTGTTTAATAAGAGAGCCGTCTGCTCAATGGAGCTGGTAAAATATCAGCTCATGTGGTCGCTGAGGTTCTTGGAAGAAGAAATTGAAAGCGAGAATGGAATGTTCCGGATAAGAAACGACGGCAATCTGGCAATTGAAGATTTTTCAGGCGAGCTGGCAGAAAAAATCAGGATCGAAATAGAACAAAGGTTTAAAAAATAGTTGTCAACCAGCTCTGTCACTCCGACGGGGGATTGAACGGCGCTGGAAAGTACAGTCGTTAAAACGATTTTCCAAAACCCACCGCTAACCTGACCTGTTTCTTTTTTAATGTTTCCGGATTGAATACATAATTGAAATAACCTTCATAGTCATATCCTGTTACCTGCTCGGCGAAGAAATTTTTGATAGCGAGCCCGGACAGATCCTGGTTTTTAAGCAATTTGCTTTTTTGGCCGTTTATAAAACTCAGCGGATGCTGAACCGTAGAATCCGGCGAAGAGAATATTTTTAAACTTATCTTCCCTGCTAGCCACTCAGTTTCATAATAAGTCGGCTGTAAGTTGTTAAACTGAACTGCAAAATCATCGTTTGTTGTAGAGCTAAAATGGCAGCTGGATGCATCAAAAAAGGGCACCTGGGTTGGAACGGTGTCACCAAAACTATAATAACTGCTGTATTCAGAATGCTGGTTGGCGAAACTACCACCGAGTTCGAATTTTTGCACGACTGTTTTCGGATACTCCACATCATAGGGTGCCGGCGAGACCTCCAGGTTGGAATACAGCAACAGGTAGTTGGTCAGGTCAGTGCTGTCCATAAAACCATGCAGGAATGTTAGCCGGTACGTGACTTCGGCAGGAAGATTGAAGTTGAACTTGGCCGCAGTGTCCGGATGAGAAAGGTCAACGGTGTCATGATCACCCGAGGGGACATAAAAACGATACAAACCGGTCGACGGCATGAGTAGATAAGTATAATTCCCTGGAAACCGGTTGTAGGAAACATCGATACTTCCGTTTCCCGGCGTTACGGTGTTGAGGGCAGGCGCTGGTGTGTTTACAAAATAGGGCTGATCATTCGGGGCATTGATATAATGGAGTGTCGCATTTGATCCGCCGGGAAAATGAATCGGCGAGTAGTAGCTGATCCTGTCCAGCATCGTTACCCACTGGGAAGGATCTACGTGCAGAAAGCTGTTGATATAGTACTGCCCTGTACTGGTATCGGAATGAATCACCGTTACATCTACAAATGTACTGCTGCTTGCCAGGTCCGCTATTATATTATTCTGCCTGCTTGTGATGGTATCAAGCAAAATCTTTCCATTCTCTGAAATAATGAGTTCGTATTCATTTATCTCCCGATAATATGGATCATAACCCGTATGGATGTGGAGATTGTCGGATAAGGGTGTTGGAGCCGGAGAGGATTCTTTTTTGCAGGACAGTAAAACCAGAATGAAAAGCAGAAGGGACAAACTGGCGGATTTCATGGGCAGATGGATTTATTGGTATGCCAATGATAAAGACAAATCCATGAGCTTCCAAGCAGTTTTTTATTGTGTGTAGCAGGGAAATTGATTTCCTTTCAAGATATGGATAGGAGCGGTTCTAAGTAAAAACACTTAGAAGTTTCCGGCTGATTCACTTCGTTTATTATCCTTATTTATCTATTTTTATCCAACCCCTTAAAAACTCCCCATGCGCGTAATTCTGTTGCTCTGCCTTTCCTTTTCATCTTATTTTTTGTCTGCTCAGTCTCAAATAAGCTCCAAAAAAATTGGCTGGTCTGGTAGCGAGATTATGCTTCAGACGGTACATGATAAGTCGGGAGACCTACATGCCTGTCTGCTCGAAAATCTGGACAGCTTTAAGGTGATTCTTTACGACCGCGCATTTAAGGAGATAAATGAGTATAGTATACCCAGGATAAGTCAGGAAGAACTGGTTGCAGGGTTTATTAAAGATGACAAAATCTACCTTTTTTGCAATGTCAAATCTCCCATGGGATATCACAATTATACCATTGATATTACTTCCGGAAAAATAGATCAGGCCCTCATATTATCGGAGAGAAGAAAAGAGAAGCTGATTGACCGGATCAGTTCCGGGGATTATGCTCTTTGGCTGGGCATCGATAAAAAGAATTCCAGTTTTGTTATTTACAACTGGCGTAATCAGCAGGACATGGACACAATAATATACCATTTCAAGGATCCTGTCATGTGGGAATCGATTACAAAAACT
>Ga0157376_10003338_pt1 | contig 11038 bp, 7 predicted proteins | sample M45metaG_FD_121801 | JGI IMG/M metagenome (GOLD analysis project Ga0157376, IMG submission 121801) | Miscanthus rhizosphere microbial communities from Kellogg Biological Station, Michigan, USA - M4-5 metaG | ecosystem: Host-associated > Plants > Roots > Rhizosphere > Soil | place: USA: Michigan... | reverse complement strand
TTCCTCGAAATAGCTCAAAATCAATAGGCTGATAGAGACAACTATAACACGTTTTAGGGAGATTAGTTTTGATATTATTGGGAATGTTCCATACTCCTGAACCTTGAAAACCTGTAGCTAATACCACTTTTCTAGCAGAGACGATATCTTCTTTATTTTGAGTATAAATAGGAACTGTAAAGTAGCCCCCTTCTTCATTCCAGTTAAGAGTGCCTACCCTTGTGCCACTCACAAGAGGAAGATGGAGCACTTTTTTGAACCATTGTAGATATTCTGCCCAAATTTTACGGGGAATATATTGCAGGTTTTGCCAGGCTTCTTCCCCATATTTCGTTTCGAACCAGCTCTGACAAGTTAAGCTAGGAATTTGACAATCGGGACCAATAGTCTCTTTATCGGAGCGTAAAGTTTCCATATGTGCATAAGTGAGCCAAGGACCCTCTAGCCCCTCTTCATTTTCGTCAAAAATAATGACATTGTGAATTTTCTCCTTTCTTAAAGCAAAAGCAACCGTTAAGCCCGTCTGGCCACCGCCAATAATTACTGTATCATAAATAGGTTTGTTATTGGCATCTTGTTTGATAGGTACCCAGGAGCGTTTTGGGTAGTCAATCAGAGATAACTCTTTTTCTATTTGAAGATCCAGTAAGTTTAATCTTTCTTCATAATTTGGAGCAGGAGATAGGTCCCCATAAGAGGATGCAGCATAGGTCATCCAGGAAATCAAGAAGACAAGTAGCCATTTTTGCATAAGAAATTCCTCAGTCAAAAAATGAATAATATTATAAAAAAAAATTATTTAAAATAGAAAATTTAAAAATTCCAATTTAGTTGAGCGCTGAAACTATTGGCTAAAAAATGGGAGGCATATTGTCCCGTGTAACGAAGAGAGAGAGTAAGGAGCTCTTTATCCATCAACAGGGAAAGGGCCGCTGTGGGAGAGAAAAAGTTCCTATTGGGATTAAATAGATCGACTTTAAAAGAGGAGGGCAATCGAGGATAGTGTGCCTCATAATCTGCGTTGTTCAATCTTGTTTCATTTACCCAGCTAAGGCCTATTTCAGGAATGATTTTAGAAGAGGGTTTTTTGTAGCAAGTAGACGCTATGAGTCCTAATTCTGTTCTTAACAAGTGAAATTTTTTTTCCTCTACTTTCATATTGAGATCTTCTGCTTTATGTTCGTTGTAATCATTTTGATAGAGAGTAATGTATTCTGCACGCGCTTGTGGTTGAAATTGAAAAATAGAATAGGGGAGAAATAGATTTAAGGCTAATTGGCCTGCCAGTTCATACCCATTATTTTTGTGGTGAGCTTCGCGATTTATAAAGGCTATTGGACGTTTAGCATCGTAATGATCATAAGAAGAAAGAATAGAAGCATCTATTGAGAAATGCGAAGTAAACCAGCTAGCATAAAGGGCGGCATATCCTGCTTGAATAAAGCCTTTTCCAGCAGACTTCTCCCAATGAAGTTGGGTAGAGGTCCCAGAGATCCCAACACCTACGATAAGATGAGGAAGGGGATGATAATCAAACCCGAGCATCGCTCCATAAGTGTGTTGATGGTATCCCAAGTGTTTGCTTTGCTGCTTTTGGTGTGCCCAAAGAGCGAAGGGTTCTATCCAAAGATTAAAGAGAGAAAGAGGGGAGCACGTATTAGTATAGACCTCTTGCAAGCGATGGCTAATGGCCGAGCGCACCGCAACCGTGCAGATTTCTTGAGCGAGAGCTAAAGCTCCGAATTGAGAGGGCTGCAGGTAAAAAAGCGCCTCTGTGAGATCGCAGGGAGATAAAGTATCTAGCCAGTTAAAAAGAGAGCGCAAATCGCAAGAGGCAATACCTAGATAGTCTAAATACTGAGCCATGCAGGAGGCATTGCCCTGAGCTACTTTAGGGGTAAAATAAAGAGGCTTTAGAAAGAGTTTAATTTCATTTGGCGAATAGATTAAGGAGCCTTGAAAATGGCCATTAGAACCGATAACGACTCTATCAAAATGACCAATAATTGGTTCTGTCGTCTGCACAATAGTGTAAGTTGAAAGAGGTGGAAAGTCAGGCCCCAACCCTATAACTTCTACATTAGAGCCAGGTTCAATATTCAAATGAGCCCCCTTAATCTGTAAAAGATCGGTATTACCCTCTGGGTTCACTTTTATAATCAGTTTAGAACCCGGGATCATTGTCAATCCATAAGTAGAGGTTAGAGTCCCAATCTGATTGTCTGGGCTGGGTGAAAGGTACCACATAGGGAATAGAGGCGGGTCGGCATTGAGACCTGTTAAGAGAGTTAAAGAGAGAAGAGATGCTTTGAAACAGTTCATACGGCTTGCCTATTTGCGTAAGCGAAAATATTAAATTAAATAAGAAAATTAAGCTACAAAAGCTTCTTCACTAAGTTGTTGCTTCTAAGGATTTAGAAAGTTATCTGTTCAGTTATAAGTAAATATATTTTAAGTTATAAATTAAAAATTAATTACAATGTGTTAATGATTTGTTTATATTTGTATGATATTCATGTTGTATTATATCATAAAGCTTTAGAAAATTATTATTGATAGTAAAAGATTTAATTAAAATACAAAAAGGTTTTATATGAGCGTTAATAATATTAATATGTTCAATCGATTTTATCAGATTCCAATGGTAGAGCAGTCGGCATTTGAATTATTGCTACAGGGGTGGCAAAATGCAGCCCCAGATGAAGAAGTGGAGGCAAGGGCAATTGCAGCTGAAAGAATCCTAGCTGTGAAAAATGGTCAACTGCATAAATTGGATTTGTCTGGATTGGGGTTAACCAAACTCCCAAATCTAATCGGAACCCTTTTTAGTTTAGAATGGCTAGATCTCTCTGGAAATAAGCTAACTACTCTACCTACAACTATAGAAAACCTTCTAACATTGGAGTTTCTCTTTGTTTTACAAAACCCATTAGAGGATTTTCCTGAATGGATAGATCAGATGGAGGCAAGAGGAGTTCACATAGCACATGATGTTTCGCCTGAAGTGCAGGAGTTTGCTTTTGAATGCGGTCTTCAAAGGTGGCAAACTGCAGTCCCTGGAGAAGAAGGAGCAAGAGCCGTAGCAGCTGATAGAATCCGAGCTGTGAAACAGGGTCAACTGACTGAATTAATCTTGGCTTTGGGTTTAAGCGATCTCACACCTCTAATTGGAAAGCTCTTGAGCTTGCAAAAGCTCGTTCTCAGTCAAAATAATTTAACGGTCCTGCCCAAAACTATCGGAAACCTTAAGAACTTGGGAGTACTTGATCTTTCGAACAACAGGTTAGAGCGCGTGCCTGAAGAAATCGGAAACCTTAAGAACTTGAGAGCACTTGATCTTTCGGACAATCTGTTAGAGAGCTTGCCCAAAAAAATTGGAATGCTTCACAATTTGGTATATTTGGATCTCTCTGATAACAATTTAAATCACCTGCCTAAGGAAATCGGAACGCTTGGCAGCTTGAAAGAACTTAATCTCTCGAAAAACCAGTTAAAGGGCGTGCCTGAAGAAATTGGAAACCTTCCTAAATTAGCTGAACTCAATCTCTTGAACAACCGGTTAGAAGCTCTTCCTGCATCTATTGTTCAAATGGTGGAGTCAAGAAGAGTTCAGGTCGCCTATGATAAAGAGGATGGACTCGCTGAAATAGTGGATCAAATCAACGAATATTTTCAAGAGGAAGTGATAGAATTAATTTATATAGGAGAGTGGCTAAAGAGTCTATCCTCTGAAGAACAAGCTTACTTTATTGAATTTTTCAATGACTTTAAGAGTATGCAAGAGCTTCAAGATTCTATAGAAATAGACAGAAATTCTATGAGAATGCGGCCCATTTTAGAAGATCTTACTTCTAATTCTAATTTTTATAATGAGGTTCTATCTATCTTAGATAACCGCACTCCATCTTGTGAAGATGAGACAGCTCTCATCTTTTCTTCTATTGAAAAAGCTCATTATCTACACTGTCAACTCTCAGATGCGGATATTGAACAGGTAGCGCAGGTTCTTCTTGGTTTTCAAAGAGTTCGGCTTATAGAAGAGAAAGTGGTAATTAGAGCAACCAAAAATGGTAAGCCAAATGAAAGTGTGGAAAGCGTTTTACTGGCTCTCATGATACTTGCACCTGTTCTACGACTGCCAGTAAATATACACAGTATGTACCACCGAGAAGTGGCTTTAAACAATATAACAGAAGATCAAATTTCTAATATTGGCTTCGAAGTATTATTAGAAACTTCTACTCCTGATCAGCAAGTAGAGCTACTTATGAATGAGCCTTTATGGAAAAAGCGAATGAAAAAAGCCTTTGCTTTAGAGATAGCAAAACGACAAGAGGCTATAGCTCCTTGTTGGGAGATTTATCTGGATGAACTACTCTCTCCTAAAGAGAAAATAGAACAGATGATGACTACATTAACAAAGATAGGCTTGCCAATAGAGCCATTAATTTTAGAAAAAAGGCAAGCCTTAGAAGAAATGCAAGGCCAAGGAGCAGAGGCTGCCCTTTTAGAAAAAATGGAAGGTGCCCTTTTATATGAGCTCTCCCTGGAAGTAAAGAAAGCAATAGATGTTTTTATAAAAGAAAAAACAAGGTCATTAGTAGCAGATGGATTGCAACATAGTAGGTTAGTCCAAGGCGGCGTCGAAAGTAGAGAGGAGAAAGAGAGAGAAGAAAAAGAATAAAAGAACTTTATTGAATATTTTTCGTATAAGGATTATGAATGATGACTGATGAAACGCGCTATTTTTGCCCTTCTGCTTTTATTTGTGATCTATGCTTTAGTCTGGGTAGTCTATAATTATTCCCGCTCTAAACGGGATAAAGAGTACTTGCTTCTTTATGGCAATGTGGATGTGCGCCAGGTAGATATTGGCTTTCGTCTGCCTGGATTAGTCACTAAACTCTGCTATGAAGAGGGAGATTGGGTAAATAAAGGTGTTTTATTAGCTACTTTGGATAAAACACCTTATGATAGTCAGTTAAATCAGGCTATAGCCAATAGAGATCTCATTCAGATTTCTCTTCAAAATGCTGAAATTTTATTAGAAAGGAGAGTAGCTCTTGTTAATCAAGGAGGGGTCTCTCAAGAGGATGTAGATAATGCTACTGCGTCTAGAGATGAGCTTATAGCCACTCTTCGTGCAGCAGAAGCTAGTGTAGAAGTGGCTCGAGATAATTTGCAATATACACAGGTCTATGCGCCTATCGATGGCACTATTTTAACGCGTATTCGAGAGCCAGGCACTGTGGTAAAACCGGCTGACCCTGTCTTTACTCTTTCAATAGCTTCACCTGTCTGGATTAGAGCCTTTATAGATGAACCGCATTTAGGCGATATTTATTATGGTATGGAAGCAGAAATTGCTACTGATACGATCGCTTTACCAACCTATAAAGGATATGTTGGGTTCATTTCACCAGTAGCTGAATTTACACCAAAAACGGTGCAAACAACAGAGCTTAGAACCGATCTAGTTTATCGCTTGCGCGTCTATGCTGAAAATGCAGATAGGTATTTAAAACAGGGCATGCCGGTAACTGTTAAATTAAAATTAAAAAAAAGAGATGATAGGCCAGGGTGAGCACTTCTCTTGTAGTCATTAGCAATCTATCCAAAATATTTACTCCTCATGCAAAACCCTCTTTAGAAGCTATTAGTGCTACTATTCCTCCAGGGGAGATGGTGGGGCTAGTGGGTCCCGATGGCGCTGGTAAAACAACGCTAGTTCGTTTAATAGCAGGATTGCTTCTTCCTACAACAGGTTTTATTACAGTTGCGGGCTACGATAGTGTGAAAAATGCAGAAGCTATTCATTTTATTACTGGCTATATGCCGCAAAAATTTGGGCTTTATGAAGATTTAACAGTGATGCAAAACCTAAATCTTTATGCAGATTTAAGAGGGGTTGTTAAAGAGGAAAAAAAAGCGACTTTTGATCGCTTACTGAGCTTTACAGGACTCTCTTCTTTTACTAATCGCTTAGCGGGTAATTTATCTGGGGGCATGAAGCAGAAATTAGGACTCAGTTGCGCTCTTGTAACGAAACCTACTCTTTTACTATTAGATGAACCAAGTGTTGGAGTGGATCCTATTTCCAGGAGAGAGTTATGGAAAATGGTTTACGATTTGTTAGCAGAGGGGATCTCTGTGGTTTGGAGTACTGCTTATTTAGATGAAGCAGAAAAATGCCATACAGTTCTTTTATTAAACGAAGGAAAGCTGCTTTTCAATGGAAAGCCTCAAGAGTTAATTCAAAGAACGGGCACAACTCGTTTTGAAGAGGCCTTTTTTAATATTTTAGGAGGCCAAGCTCTTCAGGAATCAGAGCTAGCTAAGATAACCCCTCAGGTAAAAGCAGATAATCTCGATTCCATAGTCGCTGAAAGTTTGACAAAAAAATTTGGTGCTTTTACAGCTGTTGAAAAGATGACCTTTAAAGTAGAGAGAGGTGAAATTTTTGGTCTTTTAGGGCCAAATGGAGCGGGAAAGTCGACCACCTTTAAAATGCTTTGTGGTTTATTAAAACCCTCTTCGGGAAGAGCTAGAGTCAATCAACTCGATTTACAGGTAGCCCCCGGCAAGGCGCGTTCTTATATTGGCTATATGGCTCAAAAATTTTCCCTTTATGGGAGTTTAAGTGTGGAACAAAACTTGAACTTTTTTGCGGGTATTTACAATATACCTTCACAAGAAAAAAGAAGCTCTATAGAGACAATGATTCATTTATTTCATTTAGAGCCTTATCTTCATACCTCTGCGGAGTCGTTGCCTTTGGGTTTTAAACAGCGCCTCGCTTTAGCCTGTGCTACCATGCATCATCCTCAGGTCCTATTTTTAGATGAGCCAACAGCTGGTGTAGATCCTATTACAAGAAGGGAATTTTGGAACCATATAAAAGGATTAGTTAAGAAGGGAGTCACTATTATGGTGACGACTCATTTTATGGATGAAGCGGAATATTGCGACCGAATTGCGCTTGTTTATCGTGGAAAAATTATTAATATGGGTAGACCCGATGAGTTAAAAAAGAGCGCTCAATCCTCCTATCTGCCGGAGCCGACCTTGGAGGATGCATTTATACAATTAATTGAGGCCTATGACGCAGATCACCCTGGATGAAAAAATAAAAAGAGAGAAAAAGAAGGGGAGATGGCGTCGGTTAAAAACGCTTATAGTAAAAGAATCCTTTCAAATCATACGAGATCCCAGTACTCTTCTTATTAGTGTCGTTTTACCTCTTATTTTACTGTTTTTATATGGATTTGGTGTCTCTTTAGATTTAGAACATTTGCCTATAGGTTTAGTGATGGAAGATAGAGCCCCAGATGCTCAAAGTTTTGCTAAATCCTTAACAGACTCTCCTTATTTTGATGTAAAAATAGTAGGCGATCGTCGAGAGCTCACCGATGAGATAACGAGCGGAGCTCTTCGAGGCTTTGTAGTGATTCCCTCTTATTTTTCAGAATTTCGTAGAAGACCTGATAAGATTGCCCCGTTACAAGTGATTGCCGATGGCAGTGAACCCAATACAGCCAATTTTGTACAATACTATATTCAAGGCGCATTTGCTAATTGGTTAGAGCAAGAAGCCATTAGCAGCGATTTAAAGGGACTTCCTTTAATAAGAGTAGAGCCTCGATTTTGGTATAATGAACAGTTAGAAAGTAGATTGTTTCTACTCTCCGGCTCTTTAGCTATTATTATGACTTTAATTGGGACTCTTTTAACTGCCCTTGTCGTAGCTCGCGAATGGGAAAGAGGAACCATGGAAGCTATGATGTCTACTCCAATTGGCATTTGGGAAATAGTATTGGGTAAGATGATTCCCTATTTTGTATTAGGGATGCTCTCCATGGTCATCTGTGTTTTAGTCTCTTCGCTAGGCTATGGATTACCTATAAGGGGTTCTCTATGGCTTTTGGGACTCACTTCCGCTATTTTTCTCTCTGCTGCATTGGGATTAGGTCTAATGATTTCTACCTTAGCTAAGAACCAAACCCTAGCTTCACAGATGGCTATGGTAACTGGTTTTCTACCCGCCTATATTCTTTCCGGTTTTTTATTTGAGATTAATAGCATGCCTTTTTTTATTCGCTTACTGACCTACTTTATCCCTGCTAAGTACTTTGTGATTAATTTACAGACCCTCTTTTTAGTAGGTAATGCATGGAGTTTGATTTTATTGAACCTCTTCCCCATGCTCTTGATGGCTCTTCTTTTATTTATAATCACTGCTCGTAAAACAGTTAAAAGGTTAGATTAGGTCTTGATGTTACAGAGAATTATTGCCTTAATTTGGAAAGAGCTTTTAGCAGTACTCCGCGATCGACGCAGCCGTATTTCTATTGTTTTACCTCCTCTTATTCAATTATTGATATTTGCTTATGCCGCTACTTTAGATGTTAAAAATGTGCCTATAGGGATTTTAAATAGAGATAATGGAGAACGTGGTTTTGAGTTGGTTCAACGTTTTCATGGAACCCCTTTTTTTAGTAAAATTATTTATCTAAAGAGCGTTGAAGAGATAGCTCCTTTCATTGATAATCAAAAGGGAATTATGGTGCTTTCTATCGATCAACAATTTTCACGTAATCTAGATGCCACCAAGCCAGCAGCCGTTCAGTTAATTTTTGATGGACGAAAATCTAATTCTGCTCAAATTGTCTCTGGTTATACAACTAGTATTATCGCCCAATATAATAATGATTTTCAGGCTTCAGTATCTATTAAGGAACAAAATGTCCAATTATTCCCTCGCTTTTGGTACAATCCCAATTTGATCTATTATTGGTATAATATTCCCTCTCTAGTAGCTACTCTCTCTATGCTCACCTGTCTTGTAGTCACTACGCAATCCGTGGCAAGGGAAAGGGAACTCGGCACTTTTGATCAACTCCTTGTCTCTCCCCTCATGCCTATTGAAATTCTTATTGGCAAAGTAGTTCCTGGTATTATTATAGGATTTATTGAAGGGTTTTTTATGGTAGCGATGGGAGCTCTTGTTCTGGATGTACCTTTTACAGGCTCTTTATCGATATTTGCACTCGCTCTATTTATATATGTGACAGCTATTAGTGGCATAGGTCTTTTTATCTCCTCTCTTTCTGCTACACAGCAACAGGCTATGCTGGGTACTTTTGTATTTATGCTGCCCTCTGTACTTCTTTCCGGATTTGCTACTCCCATTGAAAATATGCCCAATTGGTTGCAACCTATTACCTATCTTATTCCTTTAAAGTATATGTTAATCATTTCAAAAGGAGTCTTTTTAAAAGCGATGCCAGCTTCTATGGTTTTTCTGAATATTTGGCCTATGATTATTATTGCTTTTTTTACACAAATAGGGGCCAGTTTGCTTTTTAAAAGGAGGTTGGGTTGAAAAAAATAATAGTTTCTCTTTTTCTGACAGGATGCACTTTAGGTCCCAATTATAAACCCCCAGAATCTGAAATTTCAGATCAGTGGCAAGAGGTATTAGAAGTAGCCTCACAAGAATCTCCTCTTGTTGATTGGTGGAGACTTTTTCAAGAACCTCTACTTGATAAATATATAGAAATGGCAACCGCTTCTAACTTTGATCTTTTGGCATTAGAGGCGAATATATTAGAGGCTAGAGCTTTTCGGATGATGGCAGCCGCTCCCTTATTTCCTCAGTTGATAGGAGATATTAATGCCACTAAAAGTTATTTTAGCAAAAATGGCCCTGTTTTTGCCATTGGGGTAGCCTCTGGAAGTTCTACAGGAGGAGGAGGCACCACCACAAGTGGCACTGTCGCTCCCACTACTAGTGGGGTTAGTTCCCCTCTTACCGGACTGCCTTTTACCGTTCAAATTCCTCAAAAGCAAAATTTGTATAATGTTTTACTCGACGCCTCTTGGGAAATTGATTTTTTTGGACGCACTCGAAGAAGTGTAGAAGCAGCAGAAGCCACTATTCAAATGACCATGGAAGCTCGCCACGACCTGCTATTGACCCTATTAGCAGAAATAGCTTCCCATTATATTGAAATTAGAAGTTTTCAAACCCAGGCAACGCTTATAGAGGAAAATATCTATCTTTTAGAAAAAGAGAGTGACATAGTGCGTCATAATAAAGAAGAGGGTTTGGACAATCAACTTGAACTAGAGAGGATAGAGGCTCAATTAGCTACTGCTAGAGCCAATCTTCCTACAATCATTGCACAAGTCTATAGAGCTATTTATGCCTTATCTGTTTTAACGGGTAATTTACCCGAGGTTTTAGCAGAAGAGTTATTACCTCTACAGCCTCTCCCTATATTACCTGCTAAAATTGCTATGGGACTTCGTTCCGATTTAATGAGACGTCGTCCCGATGTGCGTTTAGCAGAACGTCAATTAGCCCAAGCTACTGCGAATATTGGAGTGGCGGTAGCTTCTTTCTTTCCCACCTTTACTCTTCTAGGAGATGTAGGGCTCCAATCTCTCTTATTTCCCAAGCTTTTTCAAGCCAATAGTAAAACTTGGGCCTATGGGGGAGACCTCTCTATCCCTATTTTTCAAGGAGGCTCTCTTGTAGGTAATTTACGAGCTACTAAAGCCGCTGAAAAATCGGCAGCTTACCACTATCAACAGATAGTTTTAAACGCAGCTAAAGAAGCTGAAAGTGCTCTAGTTACTTACCACTCTGATGTAAAGAAGGGTAACGATTTTTTAAAGAGCGTTAAACATTATCGCTCTCTAGTGGATCTTACAGAGCAAAGGTACGATCTAGGTTTGACTAGCTCCCTTCCTCTTTTAGATAGTCAGAGGCAATTGAATGCAGCAGAACAAAATTTAGTTGAAATACAAACTACCACCTTGTTAGATTTAATAGCTCTTTATAAATCCTTAGGAGGAGGCTGGGAGCTATTTTAACTCCTTTGTTTCTATAGGTTTTAGTACTAGAATTGAGTGTTCCATTACAATTCCGCTTCTATAACAAAATTTATTTGCTTTTTATTCATTAATTTGAATAAAATCCTTTTATTAATACGTTTAATTTAAACAAAACATAGAGGGAAAAATAAAAATGTCT
>Ga0157376_10003337_pt1 | contig 11040 bp, 9 predicted proteins | sample M45metaG_FD_121801 | JGI IMG/M metagenome (GOLD analysis project Ga0157376, IMG submission 121801) | Miscanthus rhizosphere microbial communities from Kellogg Biological Station, Michigan, USA - M4-5 metaG | ecosystem: Host-associated > Plants > Roots > Rhizosphere > Soil | place: USA: Michigan... | reverse complement strand
GCTCCAGGAACACTGGCGGGTGTTCTCCGAGTCCTACACCAACGTCGGCTGGAACAAAGGCACAGGGCCCGTGCATTGAAAACGGCAGCTGCCACGCGCGACATCCTCGACCTGCTCGAGGGGCAGCACCCGGGTGCGGATACGGAGCTGCACTTCAAGAACGCGTTTCAGCTGCTCGCGGCGACGATTCTGTCGGCACAGTCGACCGACCAGGGCGTGAACCTGGTGACGCCGGCCCTCTTCAAGCGGTATCCGGATGCGAAGGCGCTGGCGAAGGCGAAGCCGGCCGAGCTCGAGCCGCAGATCCACTCGACAGGGTTCTTCCGTCAGAAGTCCAAGTCGCTCATCGGCATGGCCAGCGCGCTCGTCGAGCGGCACGGCGGGCAGGTGCCGGCCAGCATGGACGCGCTCGTCGAACTCCCCGGCGTCGGCCGGAAGACGGCGAACGTCGTCCTCGGCCACGCGCTCGGCGTCCCCGGGCTGCCCGTCGATCGGCACGTGCTTCGAGTGGCCAACCGGATCGGCATCGCCGAGTCGGACGATCCGGTCGTGGTCGAACAGCAGCTGTGCGGCGCGCTGCCGCCCGAGCGGTGGACGCGCACGTCCGACACGCTGATTCTTCACGGCCGCAGAATCTGCAACCCCAGACCCCTCTGCGATCGGTGCGCCGTGACCAGCATGTGCGACTTCTTCACGGACCCGGACAACCCCAGCGGGCCGCGCGCCGCGGCGCGGCCGGCAACGCCCAGGAAGAATGCGGCGAAAGCGAAACCCCGTGGATCGACGCGCGTTCGACGCCCTCGTCGCTGACGCCCTCGCCGGCATCCCGCACCAGTTCCGCGAGGCCATCGCGAACCTCGCGGTCACGGTGGAGCGCGAGCCGTCCCGCGAATTGCTCGCGGAGATGGAGATCGAGCCACCCGACACGCTGCTCGGCCTCTACCAGGGCACGCCGCTCCCCGAGCGTTCGTCGGGCTACGGCAATGTCCTGCCCGATCGAATCCTCCTCTTTCAGGGCCCCCTCGAACGATCCTCCGAGGATCACGACGATCTCGTGGTGGCCATCGGCGAGACGCTCATTCACGAGATCGGGCACTACTTCGGGCTGAGCGAGGAAGAGATCGAAGAGATCGAGGAAAAATACTGGAACGACGTCGGTGACCGCTAGTTCACGGGGAATCGCACGCAAGCGTTTCGGGCAGCATTTCCTCGAGCCCGCCTGGGTCGTGAAGGTCGTCCGGGCAATCGCGCCGGCGCCGGACGACGTCTTCTTCGAGATCGGGCCCGGCCGTGGGGCGCTGACGCGCGAGTTGGCGGCCCGGGCCGGCAGCGTCACCGCGTTCGAGATCGACCGCGATCTGGCGGAAGCGCTTCGCGAGACCGCCCCTGCGAACCTCACGATCGTTACCGGGGATTTCCTGCGGTCCGAGTGGATTCTCGAGAACCGTCCCGCCGTCCCCGTCCGCGTGGCGGGCAATCTCCCTTATAACGTCGCCTCCCCCATCCTGTTCACGCTCATTGATCTCTACAGTGCCGGCATTCCGCTCGCGGACGCCACGGTCATGCTCCAGCGCGAGGTCGCCGATCGCCTCGTCGCGCGGCCGGGCTCCAAGGAGTACGGTGTGCTCAGCATCCTTGTCCAGCTCTCGGCCGACGTCGAACGGATCCTCGCGCTGCCGCCCGGCGCCTTCCGCCCGGCGCCCAAGGTGCAGTCGGCGCTCGTCCGGCTCCGGTTTCACCCACCCTCTCCCGCTCCCCGGAATCCCGACACGTTCGCGGGACTGGTGAAGGCGGTGTTCACCCGTCGGCGGAAAACACTGGAAAATGCCCTTCTCGCATTCCGGCCCTGGGATCGGACGGCCGTATCGGCGGCCCTCCTCCGGGCCGGCATCGACGGCCGGCGCCGGCCCGAAACGCTGGCGGTCGATGAACTCGTCCGCCTGGCCGATGCCGCGGACGGCCCCGGGGATTCGCTACCTCGCGGCGGTGGAGCTATGCTATAGTCTCGGCTGGTAAGTTGTTCAGCTGACAGCACATCCCGCCCCTGTTTTGTTCAGGCGCACCCAGCAGCCTGATTGAGCCGCGACAGCGGCTCCCGACGCCAGCACGTTCCACCCGGAGCGGCGCGGGCGGAGGTCTGACGTTCCGGACAGAGCATGCTCGAAGTCGTGCCCCTCGGCGGGCTCGGTGAGTTCGGCATGAACATGCTGGCGCTCACCTGGCGCGAAACGACGATCGTGATCGATGCGGGTGTGATGTTTCCCGACCCCGAGATGCTGGGGGTCGATCGCATCATCCCGGATCTCACGTATCTGCAGCAGAAGGGCCCGGTTGCGGCCCTCGTGCTGACGCACGGCCACGAGGATCACATCGGCGCCGTCCCGCACGTGCTGCCGTACGTCAGCGGTCCCGTGTTCGCGACGCCGCTCACGCTCGCGTTCATCGAGCCCAAGCTGCGCGAGCACGGCCTCGACGGCGCACACCGTCTCGTGCCGGTGCGCCCACGCGACCGCGTGACCGTCGGTCCGTTCGAGATCGAGTTCATCCGCGTGACGCACAGCATGCCTGACTGCGTCGCGCTGGCGATTCACACGCCGGTCGGGACGCTGGTCCATACAGGCGACTTCAAGATCGACCAGACACCCATCGACGGCCAGCACTTCGACGTGCACCGCTTCGCCGAGCTCGGCTCGAGCGGTGTGCTGGCGTTGTTCTCCGACAGCACCAATATCGATCGCCGGGGGTTCACCGGGTCGGAGCGCGAGGTCATCGACGCGTTCGAGGAAGTCTTCACGAGCGCCACGGGCCGGATCATCGTCGCGGCGTTCGCGTCGAGCATCTACCGCATGCAGATCCTCGTGGACCTCGCGGCGCAGTTCGAACGCAAGGTGGCGTTTGTCGGCCGCGGGATGATCGAAAACTCGCAGACCGCGCAGCGCCTCGGCTACCTGAGCATTCCGCCTGGCGTCCTGATCCGCGACTCGGAGATCGGCACCTATCCGAGGCAGGACGTGTTGTGCCTGTGCACCGGTTCGCAGGGCGAACCGATGTCCGCGCTCTCCCGCATCGCGATCGATGATCACCGGCACGTAAAGCTGACGGCCGACGACACCGTCGTGCTCTCCGCGCGGTCGATCCCCGGCAACGAGAAGGCGATCGGCCGTGTCCAGAACCACCTCGCGCGCCGGGGCGCCGACGTCATTTACGAGGGCATCAAGCACGTCCACGTGTCGGGGCACGGCAGCGAGGAGGAACAGAAGCTGGTGCTGTCGCTCGTCCGGCCGCGGTATTTCGTGCCCGTGCACGGCGAGTACCGGCAGCTCTCGCAGCACGCGCGCATCGCGGCGCGGGTTTTTGCCGGGCGCGAGCCGCAGCCGGAGATCCTCCTGGCCGAAAACGGCGACGTGCTGCATTTCGACGAAGCCGGCGGCCGCCTCGCGGGCAAAGCCACGGTCGGGCGCGTCCTGATCGACGACACGCACACCGGCGAAGTGGGCGACGAAGTCCTGCGCGACCGGCGCCACCTGGCCGAGGACGGCCTCGCCGTGCCGGTGCTCGCCATCAACAAGCAGACCGGTGCGCTCGAGGGCGTCCCGGAGATCATCACCCGCGGTTTCGTGATGGAAAACAGCCAGGAGCTTCTGGCGGACGGTGTCCGCATGCTGACCGACGTCATGGAGCGCACGGGCGTCGAGGAGCGCACGGACCAGGGCCTGATCAAGGAGAAGCTGCGGGTCGAGCTGCGGCGCTTCTTCAAGAAGCGCTCGGGCCGCCGCCCTTTTGTGGTGCCCGTCATCATGGAGATTTGACTTGAGTCGATCGACCGCTTCGCGCCGCGTGAGTGAATTCGTCGGCGTCGCGCTGTTTGCCGCCGCCCTGATCTGGCTCGTGTCGCTCGCCAGCTACGAGCCGTCCGATCCGGTGTGGTTCTTCAGCACCGGCTCGCACGCCGCGCCGCTCAACTTCGTCGGCCGTGTCGGGGCGTTCCTCGCCGAACTGTCCTTCCAGCTGTTCGGCTACGCGTCCTATCTCATCCCGGCGACGTTCGTCGTCATCGGCTGGAACTCGTTCTGGTGCCGGTCGGTTGACGCCGCCGGCACGAAAGCGACCGGGGCCGGCCTGCTGTTCGCGGGCGCGAGCGCGTTCCTGAGCCTCGTGTTCGGCAGCCTGGACGTCGCCGGCAAGCCCTTTCGAGCCGGCGGCTACGCGGGCGAGTGGCTGGCAGCCGCGCTCTCCGAGTATCTGAACCGCACGGGCTCGCTCATCGTCATCGTCACGGTCATCGTCCTCGCGGTGATCATGTCCACACAGTTTTCGTTCGGTCGCCTCTTCGGCGCGATCCTCACGGCCGCGGGCCAGGCCGGGCGCCACGCGGTGCGCGCCTTCGCCGAGTGGCGCGAGACGCGCCGGCGTGAGCAGCAGCGCCGCGAGGTCATCGCGAAGCACACGAAGAAGAGCGCCGCACCGCCCGCGGAGGCCAGGCCGCCGGTCGTCGCCAGCGTCGAGAAGCCCGCGCCAGACCGGGGCGAGAAGGCGCCCGCCCGGGCTGCCGATGCCGCGTCTAGCGGCCCGAAATCGTTCGCGCCGCCCCCGAAGCCGCCGAAGGTCACGTTGCCGTCGCAGACGCTGCCGCTCGATCTCGAGCCGGCGGGAAAGGCGCCCGCGGAACGCCGCAAGGGCGAGTTCACCCTGCCGCCCGCCGCGCTGCTCGATTCGGCGAAAACGGAGCGCAAGATCGACGAACGCGAGCTGATGGACGGCGCCCGGCTCCTCGAGGAGAAGTGCCGCGAGTTCTCCGTCGAAGGCAGCGTCGCGCAGATCCATCCAGGCCCCGTGGTCACGACGTTCGAGTTCAAGCCCGACGCCGGCGTGAAGTACTCGAAGGTGACGGGCCTTGCCGACGACCTGTGCCTCGCGATGCGCGCCGAATCGGTCCTGATCGACCGCATCCCGGGCAAGTCGACGGTCGGCATCCAGATTCCCAACGCGACGCGCGAACAGATTTCGCTGCGCGAGCTGCTCGAGTCCGAGGCGTACCGGCGCTCGACGTCGAAGCTGACGATTGCGCTGGGCAAGACCATCCACGGCGAGCCTTACATGGCGGATCTCGCCGCGATGCCCCACCTTCTGATCGCGGGCTCGACGGGTTCCGGCAAGTCGGTCGGCATCAACGGCATGCTCACGAGCATCCTGTACCGCTCGACGCCCGACGATGTGCGGATGATCATGATCGATCCCAAGCGCCTCGAGCTCGGGATGTACGAGGACATCCCCCACCTGCTCACGCCCGTCGTCGTGGATCCGAAACAGGCGTCGAACGCCCTGCGCTGGGCCGTCAGGGAGATGGAAGAGCGGTACAAGACGCTCGCCGCCGTGGGCGTCCGGAACATCGAGCAGTACAACCGAAACATCCAGCATGCGATCACCGAGAAGCACACGCCTCCGGAAGGCGGCTTCGCGAAACCGCTGCCGTTCATCGTCGTCGTCATCGACGAGCTGGCTGACCTGATGATGGTCGCGAGCAACGAGGTCGAGGAATCGATCGCGCGGCTCGCCCAGATGGCCCGCGCCGTCGGCATCCACCTGATACTCGCGACGCAGCGTCCGTCGGTGGACGTCATCACCGGCCTCATCAAAGCCAACCTGCCCTCGCGGATTTCATTCCGCGTGCAGTCGAAGATCGACTCGCGCACCATCCTCGACAGCAACGGCGCCGAGCAGCTCCTCGGGCGCGGCGACATGCTGTTCCTGCCGCCTGCGTCCTCGCGCTTCGTGAGAATCCACGGTCCGTACATCTCCGAGCAGGAGAGCGCGCGGCTGGCCAGCTTCCTCCGCAAGCAGGGCAAGCCGACATACAACGAATCCATCACGGCGGAGGAAAAGACCGCCGGTCCCGATGGAATCGAGTTCGAAAAGGACGACCTGTACGACGAAGCCTCGCGCATCGTCGTCCAGAGCGGCCAGGCGTCGATTTCGTACCTCCAGCGGCGCCTCCGCATCGGGTTCAGCCGCGCGGCGCGGCTCGTGGACATGATGGAGGCGGACGGCCTGGTGTCTGCGGCGGCCGGAGGAAAAGCACGCGAGGTCCTGGTAGACAAGCAGTACTTCGATGAAGTGGATGCCCAGTTGCGGTGAGCATGTCCCCATGGTGAACGCACCAGTTTCTTTCCGTCGGTTCCGGTTCGCGCCGATTGCGCTCGTCGTCGCGGCGGCCTTTGCTCCAGCGGTACTGGCGCAGGAGGCCGATCGCGACCTGTACGCAGCCGCACGGGCGCTGGAACAAACTGCGCGGGTTTCGCTCGACGATCCCGCCGCACAGGCAGAGCGGTCGCTCGACGACGTCCATACGGCTGTCGCCGCGTACCTGCTCGTGCCGAAGCGATACCCGGCGAGTTCCTTCAGCGACGATGCGCTGTGGAAGGCCGGCCATCTTTCGCTGGATGCGTTCGCCCGCTTCGGCCGGACCGGCGACCGGGACGCCGGCCAGCGGGCGCTGAAGCGCCTCGTAACCGGCTACCCTGGCAGCAAGCTCGCGAAACAGGTGCCTGCCGCGCTCGCGGGCGCCCCGCCGCCGGCCGTTGCGGCCGCGGCGCCGGTTTCCGCGCCGGTAATCGAACCACCGCCTGCTCCAGTTCCCGTCGCGACAACGTCCACGGTTCCGGCCACACCGCCGGCCACACCTCCGGCCCTCCCGCCGGCGGCGCCCGCGACGCCGCGGGCAAAACCCGCGGCCCGCGCGAACGGATCGACGGCGACGATTCGCAGCATCCGCCGCACCGTGCTCCCGGACGCTGTCCGCATCATCATCGAGCTCGATGGCGAGGTGGCGTTCCAGCAGGAGCGCATCGCCGGACCGGACCGCGTATTCCTCGACCTCTCGCCCTCGCGCGCGGCCCCGCCGCTCCAGGACCAGACGCTCCGCTTCAACAGCGATTCCGACGTTGTCCGCCAGGTGCGTCTCGGCCGCCACGAGAATCGCACGACGCGGATCGTGCTCGACGCCGGCGGCGTGGGCACGTACAGCGTCTATGCGCTCTACAACCCCTACCGGCTCGTCATCGATTGCGTGCGCGCGAAGGCGCCAGAAGTGGCGCCGCCGCCGCTTCTGGCGGCGAAGCGCCTGTCACCGGCCTGGGCCCGGCAGCTGCCTTCGGCGGCGCCGCTCAATGCCGTGGCCCTTCGGGAAGCCGCGATCGTGCCCAAGGCAGCCCCGGTGCCGCGGACGCCTGCGCCCGCTCCGGCGCCTGCCGCCCCAGTCGTTGCCGCTACCGCCGCGCCGGCTGCAACTCCGGCCGCCGCCCCGATCGTTGGACCGCCCCTGCCAGGACCGCCGACCGTTGTCTCGGCGGACTTGCCCGGGATTCAGGCGGTGATCGTTCGTGCACCGTCGCCTGTCCCGGTGCCGCCGCCCGCTCCGTCCGCGCCGCTGGTGTCCAGATCGCTGGCGGCTCCCTGGAACCGAAAGCCGCTGGCGGCCCTCTCCCCGCGGAGCGCTGCGGCGATCCGCGAGGCTGTGGCGTCGCTGCCGCCGCCGGCCGACTCGACGTCTCCGCTCGGCCCCGGAACGATTCCGCCGGAGCAGTTACCCGGCAGCGTGCCCCCGTCCGCGGCGGCGTGGACTCCGCCGCCGGCCGACAAGAACTCGAGGACACCGGACAAGAACGCGAACGGAAGCTTCTCGATCGCCCGTCAACTCGGCCTTGGCGTGTCGCGGATCGTGATCGATCCCGGGCACGGGGGCCACGATCCCGGCGCCCAGGGCAAGGACGTGGGCGAGGCCGAGCTCGTGCTCGACGTGTCGCTGCGTCTCGAAAAGCTGCTTCAGAAGATTCCCGGGGTCGAGGTCGTCCTGACGCGCCGGACCGACGACTTCGTCACGCTCCAGGAACGCACGGCCATCGCCAACCGCGAAAACGCGGACCTGTTCCTGTCCATTCATGCCAACGCGAACGAAAGCCCCTACGCGCGGGGCGTGGAGACCTATTTCCTCAACTTCGCCAACAACCTCGGCGCGGCGGCGGTGGCCGCGCGCGAAAACGCCGCGTCGGGCCAGGCCATGGCCGCTCTGCCCGACCTCGTGAAGATGATCGCGCTCAACAACAAGCTCGACGAGTCGCGCGAGCTGGCGACGATGGTGCAGCAGGCGATGATCGAGCGCTTGAGAGGCGTCAACAAGTCGCTGAAGGATCTCGGGGTGAAACAAGCGCCGTTCGCGGTCCTCATCGGCGCCGCGATGCCCAGCGTGCTGGCCGAAGTGTCGTTCATCACGAACACGCAGGACGCGAAGCAGCTGCGCTCATCGCTGTACCGGCAGCGCATCGCCGAGGCGCTCGCGAACGCTGTCCGCAAATATCAGACATCGCTCAAGACGGTCACGACGGTCGCCCAGGAGTAGGGCCCGCGCTACTCCTGTCGCGAGCGGACGTAGAAGAGGATTCCCGCGAAGACGGCGCCCGCAGCAAGGGCGATGAGGACCATCACGCCGGTCACGCCCAGCGACGCGAGCAGGACGTCGCCCAGCCCCCCGGTCGGGTCCACGGGCGGCTCGATGAGTCGAACGGTAACAGGCGGCTGGAAGAGCGCCGTCACACCCATTCGTGGCTGGTAAACGCGAGTTCGGCCAGCGTACGCACCGCCACGCCGCTCGGTCCCTTCGGCATGTACGGCCGGGCCTCTTCGAGCCACGCGGTTCCCGCGATGTCGAGATGGGCCCAGGGGAGGCCGCCCGCAAACTCCTTGATGAACAACGCCGCCGTCACCGAGCCGGCAGGCCGTCCGCCCGTGTTCATGAGATCGGCGATGTCGCTCTTGATCTGATCGAAGTAATCCTCGAAGGTCGGCATCTGCCACACACGATCCCCGGCGCGGTCGGCGACGCGGCGCACGACATCGACCCACGGCTGCGGCGTCCCGAACAGGCCGCTCGTGAGCTTGCCGAGCGCGACGACGATGGAACCCGTCAGCGTGGCGATGTCCACGAGATGCGTCGCGCCGAGCTTGCGCGCGTACCACAGGCCGTCGCCGAGGATGAGCCTGCCTTCCGCGTCCGTGTTGATGACCTCGACGGTCTTCCCTGCCGCACTCTTCAGGATGTCCCCGGGCTTGATGGCGCGTCCGCCCGGCATGTTCTCCGTCGTCGGCACGATGCCGATGACGCGGACCGGCGCGTTCAAGGCGGAGATGGCGCGCATTGCGCACACGACGGCCGCGCCGCCGGCCATGTCGTCCTTCATCCGCTCCATCCCGTCTGCTGACTTGATTGAGATGCCACCGGTGTCGAACGTGATGCCCTTCCCCACCAGCCCGAGCACGGGGCCCGGCGGCGCGCCGGCGGGCTCGTGGCGGATCACCATCAGGCGTGGAGGTTCGTGGCTTCCACGCGCGACGCCGAGGAGCAGCCCCATGCCCAATTGCTCGATGGCCTTTTCGTCGAGCACCTCGAACGTCAGGCCGTTGCCGGCGACGATGTCGCCGGATCGCCGCGCGAATTCGCGCGGCGTCAGCGAGTTGCCGGGCTCGTTGCAGAGCACGCGCGACAGGTTGCTGCACTCGCCGAGCAGCCGGCCGCGCCGGACCGCATCCGAGAACGCGGACACGCGGCCGTCGGGGACGCCGGAGGCGGCAATCGTCCACGCCGGAGCCGCGCCCGGCGGGGCATCGCCCGTCTTGTACTGGCCGTTGTTGAACTCGGAGAGCGTCAGGCCTTCCGCCACCGCCTGACCCAGTTCCGCCGGATCGATCCGGCTCGCATCGCCGGCGCGCACCAGGAATGCCGCTCGGGCCACGCGCCTGGTCTTCATCGAGAGGCCGCTTGCCCCGGCACACTTTCTCGCCAGGTCGCCGCTGAACTTGTCCGAAGGCCCGGTTCCCACGAACGCAACCCGCCGGGCTTTCCATGACGGGTCCACGACACGGGCCAGGTAGATCTCATAGAGACGGCCGGTGAATTCCCTGCTCTCGAGCGCGCGCGCGAGATCGCCGCCGAGCGCGGCATCCAGTCCCGGGACGGCCTGGGGCGTATCCCCCTCGAACCACGGCACGATGAGCACGTCGGTGTCGACGGCGCCGGGCGGCGCGGACGTACACTCAATCGGTGCGGTCGTGGCGTCTCGTGTCATCTGGTCATTATCGCTTGAATCTTGCCCGGTCCGGATGCCGCGCCGTACAATACGGAGAGGAATGCGATGACAACAGGACGGCGATTAATCCCGGCCGGCTTCGCGTGCCTCGTGTTTGCGGCCGCCGTGGCCCTGTCGGCGCAGGACAAGTCGAAGGACAAGGACTCCGGCGACAAGGAGAAAGAGAAGCGGCCGAAGCTGACGCTGACGGCGCGTCCGCCAATCGCCATGTCCCCCGCGCGCGTTTCGCTCACGGCCGAACTCGCCGGCGGACCCGACGACCTCGAAGACTTCTACTGCCCGACGATCGAGTGGGATTGGGGCGACGGCACCAGTTCTGAAACCACGTCGGACTGCGATCCGTACGAAGCCGGCAAGAGCACCTTCAGGCGCAGGTTCACGGTCGAACACGTGTTCCGCGCGGGCTACCATCGCGTCTCGCTGCGTCTGAAAAAGCACGACAAGCAGATCTCCTCGGCGACGGTCGTCGTCGACGTCCGCCCGGGGATCCGCGATCTGTAGCTAGAGATCTTCGAGGCTCCAGGGCACTTCCGCGAACCCGTCCGCTTCCAGCCGGTACACCCGCACCTCGGCCGGCTCGCCGCCAAGACCAACGATCAGATACCAGTGTCCCGGATAATGCGCCTCTGCCCGATCGCTCGACGACGGTGTGGCGTCCGAGTGCGGGTGCGAGTGGTAGAACCCCAGAACCTCGCGGCCCAGGGCTCTCGCTGCCCGCCTGGCGCGTATGTGATCGCCGGCATCGATCTCGAAGCGATTGGGGTTGACGTCGACGTTCGCCGTTCTCACGGCCTCCACGACCGTCTCGCCGGTGCCGACGAGCAGACCGCAGCACTCGGCCGGCGCCGTTTCCCGCGCGTGGGCGACGATCTCGTCGTGCGCGCGGCGGCTGAGCACCACG
>Ga0157376_10003334_pt1 | contig 11044 bp, 14 predicted proteins | sample M45metaG_FD_121801 | JGI IMG/M metagenome (GOLD analysis project Ga0157376, IMG submission 121801) | Miscanthus rhizosphere microbial communities from Kellogg Biological Station, Michigan, USA - M4-5 metaG | ecosystem: Host-associated > Plants > Roots > Rhizosphere > Soil | place: USA: Michigan... | reverse complement strand
GCACGCGCAATGGGCCGCACGCTTCGTCGCGCACGTCAAGACGTCCGACACCATCGCCGACGTCGACGCATGGGAGGATCTCAACGCGCAACAGGTTGCCGAGATCGCCGAGGCCGAGCCGAAGTTTTTTGAGAGGATCGTGACCAGGATCAAGGCCAAGCGCATCGATCTGCTTGGCACGCCCGCAGACGAGGCATGACCGTGGGATACGACAGCTGGAAAACCCGCAGCCCTGACGACGAGGAATTCCGAGGCAAACCCTACGATGACTGGGACCGTCTCCGAGCCGAATACGACGAGCTGATCGAGCAGGAACGCCAATTGTCAGAAACAGAACTGGCCCGGCTCGAAGAAATCGAGCGGATCGTTCGACGTCGCTGGCTGGGGAGATGACATGGAACGTGTGCCGATGATCGTGCAGGGGATCTCGCTCCGTCCCGGCGGCGCCGAGGCGATCGCGGTGCTGTCGCGGCTCAAGGTAGGCCAGCGCGTGCAGGTCGAGATCTATCAAGAGCGGCCGAAATTCCTGTCCAACAAGGCCGCCAAAGTGTTCGAGCTGATCGGCCAGGCCAAGGGGATGCGCGTGCGCAACGTCCGCGGCTGGATCGCGGTCGGCACCGGCCGCGCCGACCTGGTCGACATCGGCGGCGGCAAGGTCACGGCGATCCCGCACGGCACGGGCCCGCGCGACATGAGTGGCGAGCAGTTTGTATCGTTCTGGCATGACGCGTGCGAGTTCATCGAGCGCGTGGTCTTTCCAGGAATTACACCGGAGCACCGCGAACTGATCGCGCCATTGCTGCGGAACCAAACCGGCGAAAGCCGGCCCGCACCCACGCCGTTCTGAAGATCCACCCCTGCCATCGTGGCGGGACGGCGTGGTGTTGCGGGAGGAGGTGATGATGGGAAGGGAAGAGTTCTCGGTGTGGCAGTTTTTCGCGGATCCCGAGCAGGAGGCGGAATGCGTGCGCCGCTACGTCCCGGCCGCGGAAGCCGTCAAGGCGGCCTGCCACTACACGACGTCGGTCGGCGCCAGGACCGGCTTCGTCGATCGCGTCATCATTACCGACGGCGGCGACTGCACCGTGTTCGAGTGGAAGAAAGGTCTGGGTGTCGTCTGGCCGGAATTGCTTGAACCCACAACCACAGGAGATCCGCAATGAACGTCCCGGTTACTTCCATCGAAACCATCGAGCCGCCCTCGCACAACGACAAAATGCGCGAGACCATCAAAGAGGTGGTCGAGCAGATGGCCACCAGCGTCAGAAAGAACCTCAACGCCTTGCGCAAGGAGATCGACGCACTCGATCAGTTGGTGCTCATCAACGCCGAGCGCGTTGCCGCAAGCCTGACCGAGCACGCCAATATCTGCGGCGAGGTGCAGCAGGAGATCGTGCGCTTGAGCGGTGTCGTTGCCACGATGCGCGCCACCCAGATCGATGCAACGCAGGTGAACGGCCATGGCAGCAACATCTGAGAAGACATTCACCGCGGTTGAGAAACTGGGCTGTGCCGAGCGCGAGCTGAAGCTGCGCTATCGCGTTTATGCCCGCATGGTCGACAACGGCAAGATGACGCAAAAGCACGCCGACCGCGAGATCGCGCTGATGGAGGAAATTGCCGCCGGACTGCGCGAGGCGGCCGAAAAAGAACAGCTGATTTAACCAAGCCTTTGAAATTGCGCGGGTTTCCGCTCTGCCACCTACAACCGAAACTATAGATTTATTAACGCAAATCAGGGTAAATGTGATGGTGCGTCGCCGTTCCAGTAAGGCGGTCAGGCAGCCGCTGGATCCCTCTGATCCACGCAGCCTGGATCATCCGTCCCACAAGGAGCAATGGCTTGCCCTGGCGCGAGCGCTGGGGCGGCTGGACGCGAGGCGGGACTATGAAGCACTTCGCAGGGGGAAAGCTGTTGACCAAACTCCAACTCGTAAAACCAAGCCCGATCCTTAGGGGCGCGATCTACGCGCGCTATTCCAGCGACGTTCAAAATGACCGCTCGATCGAGCGGCAGAATGCCGATCTGGAAAAGGCGGCGCCGCGGCTGAACATCGGGTTGAACAAACGGCTGTACTTTGAAGATCGAGGCCAGTCGGCAACGACGCTGTTTGATCGGCCCGGCCTGACCCGCGGCCTGCTCGGCGCGGTCGAGCGTGGCGAGGTTGACGTGGTTCTGGTCGAGCACACCGACCGGCTGGCGCGCAAAGGTGCCGACAGCTACTGGCTGTTCGAGCAATTCAAATTCTACAACGTCAAGGTCTACACGCTGAAGGGCGAGGTCACCGACATCCAGCTCGCGTTTGAGAGCTACCAGAACCAGGCCGACAGTGAAAAGACCAGCTTCCGCGTCCATAGCGGCCACAACGATGCGGCGCGCGAGGGGCACATCACCGGACCCTGCGCCTATGGTTATGTGGATGTGATCGGCAAGCCAGGCGTGAAGGACACGAACCCCGGCGAGGCGGAAATCGTCAACCGCATTGTGCTTGAGATGGCCGGCCGAAAGCCGCCGAGACAGATTGCCGCCGACCTGACCCGCGACGGCGTCCCGGCGCCGAAGGGTGGCCCGTGGACCTTCCAGACGATCGTCAAGATCCTGCAGAACGAATTGTATGTCGGCGTCTATGTGCGGAACAAAGTCCGCAAGATCCGGAACCCCAACACCGGCAACCGCGTCCCGCGCCCATCGGCGCCCGAAGACATCCTCCGCGTTGAGATGCCCCGCCTGCGCATCGTGGATCAGGATCTATGGGATACCGCGCAAAAAGTCCGGCAGGATCGTGCCCATACCTACGGCGGCAAGCGAGGGACCGATCGCGGAACGACCGCGCGTAAGCTGCACCCGTTCGCCGGGTTGTTCCGTTGCTCCGAATGTGGGGGGAAGATGATCATCTGCGGGTCGGGCCGGAACGGCGACCGCTCGATCGCCTGTTCGGCCGCCTGGTGGAACAAGAGCTGCTCGCATGGCAAGAGCTACAGCCTGATGCGCCTGACCCGGCACGCGACCGAAAAGATGCACGCCCACCTGACCGATCCGGAATTTGTCAACGAACGCGCCAAGGAGCGCGAGAAGGAACTGATCCGCATCGACCGGGAAGTTAACGGCGACCGGACCGCCGCCCAAAGGGAACTGGACCGGGTCGATCTGCGGATGAAAAAGATCGTCCGGCTGATCGAGGACGACGAGGCCGACGACGTCCCGGCCGAGGTGCAGGCCAGGTACAAGGAGCTGCGGGTCGAGCAGCGCGGGCTGCAGCAGCGCCTGGCACTGCTGGACGCCGCATCCCATGCGCCGCTGCTGCCGAGTGCCGTCAAGGCGCTGGCGAGGGATGTCGACACCCTGCACACCATGCTGCTCGACAACCCGAACGACCCGGCCTGCCGCATGGCGCTGGGCAATCTGATCGAGCGGGTTCTGGTGCATCCGACCGGCCGCAACGAGGGCTATGACGTCAGCCTGTACGCCCGGCACGCGGCCTATTCGGGCACCCTGCCGCTGTTTCCCCAAGCCCACGATAATAATCCCATTAGAAAACAAGCACTTGCTCGTTCCAATATAGACAATGCCATTGTCCCGTCATTGCCTATATCGCAACTGGTCTTCCTTGGCCGATGGCGGGAAGCGCCGAGGAGGGCGGCGTGAATGTCCTCGACCTCTTCTCAGGGATTGGCGGGTTCAGCCTCGGCCTCGAGCGGGCCGGAATGCGAACCGTCGCCTTCTGCGAGATCGACCCCTATTGCCGACGTGTCCTCGCCAGGCACTGGCCTCACGTTCCCTGCTACTGCGACATCCGAACCCTTACTGCCGAACGGCTCGCGGCAGATGGAATTGCCGTGGATCTCATCTGCGGCGGCTTTCCCTGCCAGCCGTTCTCAAGTGCTGCGCGAGGACGCAATCTCCGCAACGTTAGCCTCTGGCCGGAAATGTGCCGGATTATTTCGGAATGCCGGCCCGGTTGGATCGTTTGTGAGAACGTTGTTGACCTCGACCGATTGGCAATCAGACAAGTGGTGGCTGATCTGGAAGGGCTCGGATACGAGGTCGCGCCACCGCTTGAAATTCCGGCTTGTGCCGTCGGACACGATCACCGGCGGGCACGCATCTGGATTTGTGGCCACACCGACCGCAAAAGCCAATCAAGCCGCGCCATCCATGACCAAGTGGGCCGGCTGCCAGAACATCATAGTCGAGCCGGAAGTATGGGAGCGGCGGATGGGCTATCCCGCCGGATGGACCGACTTAGAAGTTTAGGGAATGCGGTGGTGCCTCAAATCCCGGAGATCATCGGGCGGGCCATCATGGAGGGTTTTCCGGTCGAAGCAATCCGGCGAGAGGGTGAAAGGCCCTCACCACCCTAAGAAATGGAAAATGCTGTGAATTTTGCCGCTGTCCCGTCATTGCCTATATCGCAACTGGTCTTCCTTGGTCGGTGGCGGGAAGCGAGGGCGGCGTGATGGCTACCGCCGCAATAACTCGACCGGATCCACGTCCAGCGCCCTGGACAGCCGCTCGACATTGTCGAGGGTTATGTTGCGCGCGTCGTTTTCAATCGCCCCGATGTAGGTCCGGTGCAGGTCGGCCTTGTCGGCCAAGGTTTCCTGGGACATGCCGCGGGCTAACCGCGTTGCCTTCAGGTTTGCGGCAAACACCTTCCGCAGCGGCCGTCCATTCTTGCGTTTCATGGGCGGAATTCCTTCCAGCCATGCCGCCTATTCGTCTACAGACTCTAGTAGGAGTTTTGCCCAAGAAAAAGGCAGCGCCGTTGCCGGAACTGCCCTGCGACAATGTAGACTATATATTGCATCGGCGCCGCCAACTTTTCGCCGACTTGTGCATTACACCTGTTGTTACTCTCTGGAAGCCAAAGCTGAGTGCCTCCCGCTTGCGCCATCGGGATTGGCGCAAGAGCAATGCGGCGCGCTTGAGGATGGGTCCATGATGACCCCTTCCATCAAGATGCTTGCGTTGGGTGGTGCTGCGTTGTGGTCGGTGATGATGATCGCCGCCACGGAACGCGATCCCCCTCGCCCCGATGCCAGCGCCCCCGATCCAATCGCCGAGCGCTGGCCCGAACCTCAACTCACCTCACTGCTGCATAAAGCCGACCGGCTGCCATTCCCCCCGATTGTCCAACCGGCCGGACCTGCAGCGGTGTCGCCGGCGGCGGAGCCGCTTCCGTCGCCGGCGGTCATCCAACCCATAACCCGCGCCAGGACGAGCCGTCACCACGCTGCCCGCGACGTTTGCACCCGTCACGGCATGCGCAAGGTGACGACACATGGCGGCCGCGCCTGGCGCTGCCGGAGGCACGCGTGATGAAGAAGGTCGACGCCGAGAAAAAGAAACGCGCCAAGATGCGCCAGGCCGTAACCATTGCAAACGGCGGAAACAAACTCGGCGGCGTCGAGAAGACACACCGCCACAAGCCGAAGCCGGTCACGGTGCCAAGCCAGAAGACGCTGCGAAGACTGATCGAGGGGAAATGATAAGCAACGACCCCAAGCGCACCTGACCTAGCCACGGCCCCATGGTGAAGATAGATGGGCAAGGCCGCTTGGGGAAATTAGCAACCCCGGCAGATCTTCGGCTGCGTGGTGTCGAGCGGTGGCATCGGGTCGATGTTGCTTCTAACGGTGCCAAAAGATCGGGAGGCCGGGACCGCCACCCAGCACGCCTGCGAGCCACACCACGATCGCGATCAGACACAACAGCGCGACGATGATCTGGCCGAACTTCAAGACGTTGGCCGGGATCGCCCAGCCAAAAAATCCCTGGATCACCCACAGGATCACATAGGCGATCAGGCAGACAATCGCGATGTAGAGCATCAGATTTAAGAATGATATCAGCAAAGACATATCGGCCTCCTAAGTCCGTGGACGCACTGGCCTGGTCTGGGCTATCACTTCCCGCCGGATTGCAAGTAACGCGTCAGCGGGGCTGCGGCGGTGGCCGGCGGGCAACCGTCGGTCACCTTTGCCGGGCTATTTCGTCTTGATCTTGAGCGTCACGGTCTGGTCCATGATGCGGCCCTCCATGGTCTGCACCCGGTTGAGCACGTCATAGGCCTCGGCCAGGATGCCCGCCGACAGCCAGATCGTGGTGGAATTGTCCGTCATGATCTCGTTCTCACTCACCAGTCCGTCGGGTACGAACCATTCCGACGCCGAGATGATGTCCGGCGGACTTAGCCGTGGCGACCAGTCGATGTTGTAGTCCAAATGCTCATCGGGATCCTTGGGTGGCCATTGCGGAAACGCCATGGTTCTCTCCTCTGGCTTCTATCGTCCTGAATTCCTCGGGTACGGCCACGGTCCGCAGTTCCGCCGGCACGATCACCCTGCGGGCCTCAGTGATCGCCTTCACGCTGCGCAACTCGGCCGCCACCTTGATCGAGCGGTCCTCGGCCACGGCCAGAACGGTCCGATCCGAGATCCCCCATTCGCCGGTGAAGATCCGCGCGACGTTGCCGGTGAGCAGATAGCTTGCCGGCTCGGCAACCAGGTAGAGCAGGCCGACCTTGTTGATGATGGCAGGCTTGCCGGTCAGCGCATACGACGCAGGCGCCGCGGTGATGGTCCGCACCCGCCGCAGGATGGTTGGCGTGCCCGTGATGGCATACGAACTGCCGGTGGCCCGGAACGTCCAGTTGTACAGCAGGCGCGTCAGCAGGCCGCCGGTGACCTGGTAGCGACCGATCAGCGGGTCGGCGGTAATCCGCCTGGTCCGCGGGAATAGCGCCGCCGTGCCCGTCAGGGCATAGCTGCTGGCACCGGCAGGCACCTTGTAGCCGTATCGAACGGTGGCCGCCGAACCCGTCAGCGCGTAGCTGCCGGCGGTCGCTGGTAGCTTGGCGCGGTGCAGGGTGGCTGCAGGTGCCCCTGTCAGCGCATAGGCCCCAGGGGCCGCCGTGACGGTCCTGGCCTCGACCTTGGTGATGGTGGCGGCCGTACCCGTCAGCGCGTAGCTGGCCGGCGTGGCCGCGATCTTGAAGCTATGGACGACGGTGGCGGGTGAACCCGTCAGCGCATATGACCCACCGAGCGCCGCGGTCTTCCAGCGGTGCAGGACCGATGCAGCAGCGCCGGTCAGCGCGTAGCTGGCGGTGCCTGCGGTCAGGGTCTTGGGAACCCGCCTGGTCAGCGCGGCGTCAGTGCCGGTGATCGCATAGCTGCTGGCGGTCGCGGCAGCTTTCCAGGTCTTCCGCACACTCGCCGGCGTGCCGGTCAGCGCATAGGTGCCGCTCGCCGCCGAGACGAACTTGTCGCTGCGGATTTGGAAGTTGGCGGCGGTGCCGGTCAGCGCATAGGCGCCCGGTGCTGCGCTCACAATGTCTTTGTGAATGAGGAACGTCGCGGAATTGCCGGTCAGCGCGTAGCTGCCAGCCAGCGCCGCAGTCTTCCAGCGGTGCAGCAGGACGGCGGTTGCATTACCCGTCAGCGCGTAGTTGCTGGCGCCAGCAATGACCTTGTAGCCGTGCCACGGCGTCGCCGCGGTGCCGGTCAGGGCATACGAGCCGCTGCCGGCAGTTGGCCGCCAGGCATGAAGGATGGCAGTCGCTGTGCCGGTCAGCGCATAGCTTGCCGTGCCCGCAGCCAGCGTCTTGAACGTGCGCTTGATGATCGCGGCGTCGGTGCCGGTCAGCGCATACGATGCCGTGCCGGCTGTCAGCCTGTCCTTGTGCAGGATGCTGGTGGTGGCAGCACCGGCCAGGCTGTAGCTGCCAGCGAGCCCCGCCGCCTTGAATTGGCGCAGGACCGATGCCGCGGTGCCGGTCAGAGCGTAGGATGCCGTGCCCGCCGGCAGGGTTTTGTTGACCAGCGTCACCGCCTTGGTGACAGCCGCATCTGTGCCGGTGAGCAGATAGCTGCCGCCGAGTGCCTGCGGCCGATACTTGTGCAGCAGGCTGGTGGTGCTCGCACCCGTCAGCGCATAGGCGCCGCCGACCGTCGCATCGATCCGCGACTTGTGCAGGACGGTGGTGGTCGAGGCGCCGGTAAGTGCATACGCGGCCGCTGTCGCATCGATCCTGGCGCGGCGCAGGATGGTGGTGGTGGCAGCACCGGTGAGGAGATAGCTGCCGGGATCCGCCGTCAGCCGTTTCGGCGGCGCGGCCTTTGAGATCGTGACGTCGGTGCCGGTGTAGGAATAACTGCCGGCGGTCGTCGCGTCGATCTTGCGCTTGAGCAATACCGCGGCAGCTGTCGTGCCGGTGAGAAGGTAGTTGCCGCCATCGGCGGTCAGGGTCTTGTTGGTCGAGACCGAGCGAATAACATATTCGTTGTATTTCAGCGTGCCGTTGTCGTTGACGATGTAGCCGACGACAAAATTGCTGCCGCGTTGATACATGCCGCCGCTGGCGTTCTTCGACAAATTGGCATCGGCATTCGCAACCGTGCCGACAAACAGCGACGCCGGAGATCCGAACGTCGCGCCGTCGTCGGTGGACTTGATCGCATAGAGATCGCTGTCGGCCGACGACCGATAGGCGATCGTCACCTCATCATTGCTGATGTCCACCCCGATGCGATGCGGGATCGTGGCGGCGGCAATGCTCTGGTTGGCAAAGGTGACCGTCGGGTTGTCGGAACTGTCTAGGCGCAACGTGCCCTGACTGCCGTTCACATTGCTGGTGAATACGACCTTGGTGGTTCCTGACCGGTCGTAACTGACACCATCGCCGGGAGCCGTCATGCTCGCGGTTGATCCGGCGGTGTTCTGCGCATTGGCCGCCGACAGCGTCCGCCAAGCCGTCGTCGCCCCGGATGTCCAGGCAAAGTGGACCCGGTTGGCGGCGCCTAGAACCGCGAATGGCGTTGAGTTATCAAACGCCGTTAATGCACTAACCTGAACCGCCGTGCCGTAAGTATTGACGCCGGTGCGTTCACGATACCAGACGTTCGAATAGAAGGTGCCCGACACCTTGGCTTGCGTGCCGTTGTAGAATATGACGACGTTGCCGTTGCTGCGAACGACTAGCGAGCAATTCTGCCCGGCATTGCCGCCACCCGCCGTTGCGATGGACGACGCCGCCAGCACCGTCTCCGTCGTCGCCAGAAACGTATCGGTCGCCGCATCAAAGCTCAGATACTTCGTCGCCACCGACGACATCGCGGTGCCGTCCTGCACCGCCAGATGGATGACGGAGCCTACCTGATAGCCCGCGATGTTGAGGATCGCGGTGGTGAAGCCGGTCTTGCTGGTGACTGACGCCCACGATGTATCAGGTGCCGTTGACTTGAACGCTTGCAGCGTGGTGGCGGTGGTGCCGTCGCGGCCGATGAAGTAGTAGGCGTATCCCGCTTCAGACGCTACAAAATAAGCGTCCTGCGCGACGGTGGCCCACAAGCCACTGCTAACTGAAAGGGCAATATTAGTACCGCCCGCATAAACACTCGAAGCGTTACCAACAAGAAAATAATAATTGGTATTGCTTGCGGCACCATCTCGTTTAGGGGACGCCGCATACAAGGTTGAGGCCGACGGAATAAAAGCGGTGGAAAATGTAAACACCACATCAGCGCCGGAACTGAATGAAGACGCAGCAACCGCATTTGATGTAGCCAGAGGTGATCCGGTAGGCAGGCCCCCGGAAGTTGCGTAGATGTCGCAAGTAAGGTTGTCAGATGGAGCACCAGTCTTGCCAACTCGGAACGTAACATACTTGACAGGTGTAGCCGCCGCGTCCGTCGTCCATGATTGTCCGCTTCTCGATGAAGCGGTGACCGTGCCAAAGTTTATGATATTGCTGCCAGCCGTGGCGTTAGTGCTGACAATTATTGCCCCAAGAGCGGTGGAGGTTTGGAACGGCCCGACCGGCGCGACAGCTGTACTGATCCCCGTGATCGTCGTCGGTAAGGCCACGGCTAGTTTCCTAGCCTTTCCATCATGGCGCGTTTGGCTTTTTGATAAGCTGCCGCTGCCTGCTCTGGCGTATCAAACATACCTAGATGAGTTGCCCTTCCTCCATCTCTGATCTGCGCGGCATATTTGTTTCTATTACGAAATACGCCTGGCATTCCAAGTTTGTTTTTTGCTGGCCTTCTATTGTACATTGATAGACTGCGCGTGGCCCATCGACAGTTACTAGGGCGGTAGCCTTTGTCATTATCTATCCGATCAATGACATAATCCGGTGACGGCTTCTCACCCACGTCATCGCGGAAGCATTCAAACCCTGATCTATCAGCTTCGCCAAAACGCCACCGCTTGCAAACTTCGATGCCTCGCCCACCATAGTTTGCAAAGTCCTTGCTGTTTGTGTTGTGGCATCGTTGCAGCATTTCACGATACGTTTTGTATTCAATCGTACCCACGCCACCATGCTTGGTCACGGCATCCTTGTGCCAACACCCACATGATTTACTCGCCCCGCTTCTCAAGATGTCGCTGCGGACAATCACTTGATTGTTTTCTGCGCAACTGCACTGACACAGCCACAGCGCCTTGTTTCTTTGATCGCTGCCAACGCGTTGCAGCACAGTCAGTCTGCCAAACTTCTGTCCAATCAGATTAATGGCCGGTAGGCTCATGCCGCTCCTCCAATAACTGGCGACCTCTTTCAAATATCTCCCTTGGCATTATACCATTCTTGACCGCCAGCTTGCGCCCCGGTCGATCCGAATTGCGGAAGATCGCGCGGCAGTCGAACTGCCTGCACTCATACGGCGCGCGTTCGTGGATCAGGCAACCATCGTGGCCTAGATAATGACAGTCGCCGTTGCCCTGCCGATCAAGGATCGTGACAGGCGGTTTATCCAACCCGTCGCGATACCATTGCGCTGTCACGTACTGGCTCACATCGTCCCCCTTGTCGGGACGCAACAACGTCATCATGCGACAGCATAGATGGCAGTCGCCGCACGGGACTACATTTCTCACTGCAACGTCAGAACGCCGTTGGCAGCATCGAAGTCGATGGTGAAAGTTTCGGTATCCGCCAGCGTGATTGACGAACCGTAATCGTAGGAACCGACAACCTTGTTGGTCGCACTGCTGTTGTACAAGACAACGTAACGGAAAGGTCCGATACCGCCTGCG
>Ga0157376_10003330_pt1 | contig 11060 bp, 6 predicted proteins | sample M45metaG_FD_121801 | JGI IMG/M metagenome (GOLD analysis project Ga0157376, IMG submission 121801) | Miscanthus rhizosphere microbial communities from Kellogg Biological Station, Michigan, USA - M4-5 metaG | ecosystem: Host-associated > Plants > Roots > Rhizosphere > Soil | place: USA: Michigan... | reverse complement strand
GCAGGCCCTCGGTAAAACAGTCATGATGAAGGATGAGGATGCCTTTATTCCCTATACTGTAACAGGCGTTGCCAAAAAATGCCCGCAGAACTCATCAATAAAATTTGAAATCCTGGTACCGTTGCAGGAGTCGGTTGCCGATGCGCAAAACAGTGAAAACTGGTTCAACTTTTTTCTGAATACGTTTATCATATTGCCGCCTGCTACGGATGTGAAGACATTAGAAACTAAAATGAAAAAGTTTTATGATGAAGACACGAAAGAAACAATCAGGAACATGATTGTAAAATACGGTCCGGAAGCAGCAGACTGGAAAGCTGATTATCAGCTGCAGCCATTCCTGGACATGCATTTGAGCAAAGAGCTTGCTGCAACCAACGGGCTTTCAGATGCCAGTAATCCGGTATATTCCTATATTCTTTCCGGCATCGCCATTTTTATTTTATTGATTGCTTCCATCAACTTTGTCAACCTGACCATCGCCCGTTCAGTAAAACGCGCAAAAGAGATCGGGATACGGAAAGTGGTCGGGGGAGAAAGAACGCAACTCATCATTCAGTTCCTGGGCGAATCGCTGTTAATCTGTTTATTCGCTTTTTCGTTCGCTGTGGTTATTGTGCAACTCATCCTGCCAGTGTTCAATGATCTTTCCAATAAAGCATTGTCTATATCTTATTTGTTCGATATCCAACTGGTGTCAGGATATATTTTGCTGTTTCTTTTAACAGCATTTCTGGCAGGTTTTTATCCTGCGCTGGTTCTATCAGGCTATGATCCTGTGCAAACTTTATACAGCCGCTTTAACCTGGCTGGTAAAAATTATTTACAAAAGGGCCTGGTGGTTTTGCAGTTTTCACTGGCTTCTTTCCTGATCATTGCGACATTTACGATCTATGCCCAGTTTAATTATCTCACCACGGAGAAATTGGGATATGATGATTCTAACCTGATCGGTGTGCAGAAATGGGATTTAACGCGCGCCCAGGCAGCTTTATTCAAATCAGAACTTTTAAAGAACCCCAATATTGTCGATGTGACATTTAAGAACGGAGGAAGCTGGGGTACAGTGGCGAAGGTGAATACGGACTCCACGCTTATGTTTGCATATGAAACGATAGATGAGTCCTATCTCCGGCTGCTGAAGATCCCCATCCTGCAGGGGAGAAATTTTTCAACCGATTTTCCCGGAGATTCTTCCCGTTCCATACTGGTAAATGAAACCTTTGCAAAAAAAGCGGGTTGGAAAAACCCGATCGGGCAGCAGGTTAATTTCTGGTATAACGTGAATGAAAAATATACTGTAGTCGGATTGGTAAAAGATTATCATTACGAATCCCTGACCCGTGAAATCGGTCCACAATTGTTTACCATGAAAGCGGGAAATAACTACGGAATTTCCTTTATCAAAATAAAACCCGGCACTGAAACGGCGAGCCTGAAACATATTGAAAAGCTGTTTAAACGACTCTTCCCCGCATTTCCTTTTACTTATGCATTCAAGTCAGAGGAAAATTTTAAAAATTATGAAGCAGAACAAAAATGGAAACAAATCATGCTCTTCAGCGCTGTTTTAACCATTTTCATTTCATGCATAGGTCTCTTTGGATTATCGGTATTATCTGCAGAAAGAAGAACAAAAGAAATAGGTATTCGCAAGGTGCTGGGTGCATCGGTCAACCAGGTAGTGACTGTCCTTTCAAAAGACTTTGTGAAATTGGTGATCCTGGCATTACTGATTGCAATACCCATAGCCTGGTTCGCTGCGAATAAATGGCTGCAAAATTATCCTTATAATATAGGTCTGAGCTGGCAAATCTTTGCCATATCGGGTGTGCTGGTTATTTTTATTGCGCTGGCCACCGTCAGCTTCCAGGCAATCAGAACGGCGTTGGCAAATCCGGCGAAGTCATTGCGTACAGAGTAAATATACCCGGTGAATTCACCTAAGTGTTTTCACCTATTTTCTAATTGATGGCGGCGCTGTAGTTTTGTAACGGAACGTCCGGGTGAAAACAGTTTGAAGGGTTAGTAAGGTTGCGCTACAAACTGAATACGGACGTTTTCTATTTGCTTAATATTGAAGCTGCATACGGGAGAAGCCGGTTGTACCTCTCAGATGATTTTGCTAAATTGCTGCCACGGCGAAACGGAAATGTCGTTCTGAACTATTAATTGGAAGTTTTGTAAGACCGGCAGGCTAGTACACTCCCTCCTTTATTTCATCATTTGCATTGATAACAATACTGTCTTTTTTATCAAGGTTTCCATAAACCTCTACGGAACTGCCCGATTCATTTCCTGATACCACATCCACTTTTTCAATTTTACCAGATCGCACAACCAATACATATTTTCTTTCGGTCGACGTAACCACGCCGGATTTAGGAACTATAAAACCACTGCTGTTGCCTTTGGAAAAGATTACAATATCGGCATACATACCCGGGCTAAGCAATTCATTCGTATTGATAACATCAGCTTCCACCCGTTCCGAACGGAACTGCAGATTTACGTTCATGGATTTCCTGCTTATTTTCGCCGTTATTTTTTTCCCGGGAATCGCACTGGTATAAAATGACAGTGTATCTCCTGTTTTCAGAGTACCGGACAGATTCTCCGGTATGTCCACCTGTAATCGCAAATGTGCAATTTCCTTGAGTTCGAGCATCGGTTTGGAATCTCTTGATTCCGCACTGACCAGCGCACCGGGGTGTACATTTCTTTCTGTAATCACTCCATTGAATGGTGCAGTTACTACCAGATAAGCCTCCATCGTTTCCTGCATTTGCCAGTTTGCTCTGGCGGCATTACTGACCGCACTGTCAGATTCCATTTTCGATTTCACGAATGACAGATCCAGCGGAGAAATAGCGCCGGGTGTATGGGATGCTTCCAGTAAACGATTGTAATGTTCCCTATCTATGGAAAGGTCTGCCCTGGTTCTTGCGTATTTTTCTTTGGCCTGCATGGCAGATTGTTCCAGTTCAGGCGCTTCGAGTACCATGAGTAACTGGCCTTTCCTGACCCGGGAACCGATATCCACTTTCACGTCTTTTACATATCCGTTTACTTTCGGGAAAATGCTGACTTCCTGGTAAGCAGCCAGTTGACCCGGTAATTTAATCATACCCGATAAACCCGTTTGCTGAACCACAGTAAGTGCAAAATGTGGTTTTTTATCTGTATCATTTTCTTTTGACTTTTCCGGTTTGGCCGACTGGCAGCTGCTCAACAGCATGGATAAAAAAGCGATTCCGGAAATCATATTCTTCATAAAAAAATATTTAAATGTTTTCATCTTCTGCGAGTAATGAAGTTGTTTTGAAAGTTGTTTTCTGTTGAATCCATCCATATACCAGTGGCACTATAAATAGGGCAGCCAGCGTGGAAGCAGCAAGACCACCGATCACGGCCCTGCCCAGCGGGGCGGACTGGTCACCCGCTTCACCCAGACCGCTGGCCATGGGAATCATTCCTGCAATCATTGCGAGGCTTGTCATCAGGATCGGCCGCAGGCGTATGCTGGCGCTGGTGTATGCAGCTTTAAACGGATCGCGATAATCAAGTCTCAAAGATTCCGCATTGGTCACAATCAGGATTGCATTCGCCACGGACACACCGGTCGACATGATTATTCCCATATAGGATTGCAGGTTCAGCGTTGAGCCGGTTGCCAATAAAAATATCATGGCTCCGAGTATAACGGCGGGCACAGTGGAGAGTACGGTGATGGCGAGTCCGAACGACTGGTAGTTGGCTGCCAGCAGCAGCAGTATCACGACAATCGCAGCAAGCAATCCATTCTGAAGGGACTGCAGGGTTTCGGTGAGTAGTGAAGACATTCCCCTGACCTCAGCAATCAGCCCCGTCGGCGGCTTTCCCATTTCATCAATGGTTTTTTGTACAGCCGCAGTGGCTGAACCCAGGTCTTTATGAAAGACATTCGCACTAACTGTAACAAATCTTCTTGGACCACTACGGTCATATTCACCCGGCAGACTATCTGTGGTGATCTCTGCGATATCAGATAATACAGGCCGCATCTGTCCCTTTACAACAGGTACCGATTGCAGTTGTTCTATCGAATTCATATTGTATTCCGGTACCTCCACCTGTGTCTGATAGGTATAGGCGCTCTTGTTATCCAGCCATAGATTCTTATTGGTAAAACGACTGGAAGAAGTAACATCGGTCAGATTCTTTGCAACATTATCCAGTGACAGGCCCATCAGTGCCAGCCGGCTCCGGTCGATCTGAATCTGAATGGTCGGCATATTCAAAGGCTGGATGATTTGCACATCCCGGAGAAAATCATATTGTTTTAATTTTTCGGTAAGTGCGGATGCATAGGTTTTTATATCCGCCATATTTTTCCCGGCTACCCTCACTTCTATGGGCGTAGAAGCGCCCTGCGCCATGATTTTTTCTGTGAGCTCAATGGGTTCAAAAGAAATCAACAATTCAGGATAACTGACCAGGAGGCGCTTTCTGATCATTTCTTTCAATTCCTCCATCTTTACGTGATATGCGTCGTCCAGGTCTACCTGGATCAGTGCTTCCTGTGTACCACTGTTAAATACATAGAGATTACTCGCACCGAAGCTGCTGGGAATGATTCCCACATACGCAGAACTTATGGCCACATGATGATCTGCGATGGAATCAATGATCGAGAGCACATCTTTTGTGAGACGCTCAGTCACTTCCAGGCGCGTACCCTGCGGTTCGCGCAACTTTAATTGCAATTGCCCGCTATCGGTTTTTGGAAGAAGATCTTTCCCGATATGCATAAAACAAAATCCGGCTGCAGAGACAATCACAATTAAATAAATTCCTACGATTAGTTTCCTGCGCGGCATCCATTTCTGCAACCTGCTTCCCAAACCCGATTTCAATCTCTGAAAAAAACTATTGTCTTCCCTGTGATGCGACTCCTGAAGGCCATGTGTGTCTACTTCGTCAATTTCAGCTTCATTCAGGGCCAGCCCCGCATGAGCATGTATGCCCGACTGGCGGTATTGAAATTTTTCTGCTTTCAATAGCCAGACGGAGATTACGGGAACCAGGGTTTGTGCAGCTACAAAAGAAATCAGCATGGCAAAGGCAATGGAAAGAGAGAGTGGCAGGAACATAGCTTTGGGGACCCCGGTCATAATAAATGCGGGGGCGAAAACCGCGAGTATACAAAGCAGGATAAGCAGCAGGGGAAAAGAAATTTCCTTACAGGCATCTTCAATTGCCTGTTTTTTGGGTTTTCCCATTTCCAGGTGCTGGTGAATATTTTCAATCGTTACGGTAGCCTGATCTACCAGGATGCCTATCGCAAGCGCGAGGCCGCTAAGGGTCATTATATTAATGGTTTGTCCAGCCAACTTTAAAAAGAATACGGCCCCCAGAACGGCAATGGGAATGGTAATGATCACGACGAGACTGCTCCGCCAGTCACGCAGGAACATAAGTACCATCAGCCCCGTCAATATCGCACCCAATATGCCCTCTGTCATCAGGCTCTTTGCTGAGTTGATGACGAAAACGGACTGATCGAATTCGTAGCTGATGTTCACGTCATCGGGCAACAGACTTTTCATTTCAGGCAATTTGCTCCGAAGAGTTTTTACCACATCCCAGGTGGAGGCATCAGCTGTCTTAACTACTGGAATATAAACAGAACGCTTGCCGTTCACCAGGGCGTAATCTACTGTTATGTCGGCGCCATCGGCAACGGTTCCGATATCATGGATGAAAACATTGCTGCTGCCATTGCTTTTTATCGGTATGTCTTCAAATTTTTCCACGGTGGATTCCAGGGAATTGACAGATGTAATAAACATCGTTGAGTCGACACGCAGGTTTCCCGAAGGTGAGATAGAATTATTTTTTAACAGGGCATCCACCACTTCCTCGGCGGACAGATTATAAGCTTTCAATTTTTCCGGAGTCACGTTGATCACGACCGTTCTGGCATTGGATCCAAACGGAGGAGCAGATGACATGCCCGGTACGGTCGCAAACAGGGGTCTCACACGCGTGATGGCCAGATCAAAGATTTCCTTAAGTGAACGGGATTTGCTGCTGAATACCAGTTCGCCTACCGGTAATGAAGAAGCGTCAAAACGGATTACCTGTGGCGGCAATGCACCCGGGGGAAAAAAGGCCATGGTCCTGTTCACCTGCAAGGCCACCTGGGCGGAAGCTTCGGCCATATCAGTAGATTCATAAAAACTGAGTTTGATCAATGAAAGCCCCTGGATATTTTTACTTTCCACATTTTTTATTCCATTGATATATAAAAACTGGTCCTGCATCCTGGTGGCAAAAAATCCTTCCATCTGCTGGGCAGACATGCCTCCGTATTGTTCGATTACATAAATGACGGGAGAATTCAGCCTCGGAAAAATATCTATCGGGATGGATCGGATCGCCATCACAGAGAAGAGGAGGATGGAGAGAAAAAGTACCGTTATGGTAATGGGTCTTCGTAAAGCGGAACGTACCATATCATGAATGATTGTAAGTAATTATTGAATGGATTGAATGAATGCAGCCAGATTGCCCGTGGCGAACGCCTTATCAAGTTGCGCCAGATACCAGTTACCGGTGGTTTCTGCGTAGTCGTTCAACGAACGGTCCAGCACAAAAGCAGCATTGGTCAGATCGATCAGTGTAATGATACCTGCTTTGTACTGGGCAATTTTCTGATTATACGTATCCAGGGCCGCCTGGTATTGGATGGGCAGTTCCTGCAGATTTTTTTCAGTAAAGTCAATACTATTTTGCGCCTGCCTGGTGGCGGAGGCCAAACTGAGCTGTTGTTGCCTGAGTTCCAGTTCCGTAGCCTCCCGTTCAAATCCGAAAGTTTTTAATCTGTCCCTTTTATGAATGCCATTGAAAAGATCATATTGAAAAGCAATTCCGGCCAGATAATTAAAACGCTGATATCCGAGTCCATAGGAAATGGGTTTATACTGATCGTTGTAAGCAATACCCGAACCCCTTGCCCAGGAAGCAGCCGTCAAAAATATCTTCGGCAGAAAGCTTTTAGAAATCAGCCGCTCATTTGATCTGTATAGTTTATTCAGATTAGTGTAGTAGTCAATCAGCGGATTGCCTGCTGTATCGATTCGGACATTCAATATATTTCTTCTTTTGCCTGTTAACATCAATACAGTATCCGGCAATATATTATCTGTGGGAACACCGGTGAGATAAGAAATTTCCTCGCGATAATTTTTAGCCTGCTCTTTGAGCTGGTTGTAGGTTATCCGGCTCCTGGACAATTCGGCTTTGGCCAGTGAAGAATCTGAACCGGGTTTTATTCCGCTTACCGTCAGGGCATTAATTATCGTATAAATCGTATCATAACGCTTAACGGTTTCCTTTTCGACAGCCATCCTGGCTTCACTGATCATCAGGTTAAAATAAGCGCGGCATATACGGCCATGGAGAATATACATTTCCTTTTGAAGATCAGCCTGGGAAACTGCCTGCCCGGATTTCGCATAATCAACGCGGGCATTTTTATAGCCGAAATCGATCAGATCAAATTCACCATAGAGGATAGCGATATTTCCTGAAGCAGCCTGGTAATCATTGGCGGCCGCTACTCCCGAAGACGTGGATGGCACGATTCCATAGGGAAAATAACTCCCTGCTACAGAATTATCAGTACCGATATTTATCTGGTCATTGAAACGAATAGCCGGGAGAAACTGGTGCCGGGTTTCCCTGACAAATGCTGTAGAGCTATTTACAAGCGATTTTTTTTCCAGTAACCGCGGCAGATAATGATCTGCACTGTCATTGAGTGCAGACAGGGAAATAAAGGGCTTTTGCGAAAAAGCGAAAACGACTGAAAATAAAATAAATACAATGGTACCAACCAGTCGCTTCCCATTCCGGAAAGTGAACATATGAAATGATTAGAATAAAAAAAGTTGTTTAGTGATATTTTAAACAACCTGAGGGGGCCCCCGTAACGATGGAGAATTAAAAGAGAAGTTTGTCAGGGGCTGGGTTTCATTCAGCAGCAATGTCTTAATCCCGAAACTGTATTTAACCAGGTCCTGCAGGATAACCGGATTGGTATAAAGATATGAGGGGTGAAATCGTTTATTTAATCTGAAACCATGTGTCCCTGGCTCATTGTGATGCTTCCTGCTTAAAACTAAACTGAACCCTTTATTTGAATTTTGTGCAACACTATCGCCGGAAAAAAAAGACACACCAGGATTCCCGCTTAAATGTACGTTTAACTGCACCAGATAAAACGATACATACACCAGGATCAGGCAGGCCCGGGTAAGTATTCTGTAATATCGATTAATTATGAGCATTCAAAAACTCTCGTGAATGGCAAAGCTACAAATAATAAGACCATTTGCATGATTGTCCTTATTCACGAACGCTTAACAAATTATCACATTCGGGGGCTACTAAGGCATCGTCGATGTTACAAAGGATCAGAAAAAACGTAAAACCTGATATTCAGTGAAAGTCAAAATCAACGAACTAACTTTGTATTCTTATCGTGTGTGTGAAGTCTATGTTATGGAAGAGAGCAAAAAGCATTGGGAAGAAATCTACCAGACAAAACAACCGGCAGAACTAAGCTGGACAGAAGAAATACCCGCAACGTCTGTTTCATTCGTTCATAATTTTTTCCTGCCAAAGACGGCCAGGATTATTGACGTGGGCGGTGGTGACTCAAGACTGGTGGACTTCCTTTTGACTGAGCAATTTCAACATATCACGGTGCTTGACATTTCGGGGAAGGCTTTAGACAGAGCTAAACATCGTTTGGGGAGTAATGCTTCCAGGATAAACTGGATCGAAAAAGATATTACCGGCCTGGAATCCGAAGAAATGTTTGACTTGTGGCACGACCGCGCAGCATTTCATTTTCTGACTGACCCCAGGGAGATTTCCAAATACGCGATGCTGGCAAAGAAGTATGTGAAACCAGGGGGCTATCTGGTCATTGGTACTTTTTCTGAAAATGGTCCGGTAAACTGCAGTGGTCTTCCGGTAACCAGGTATAATCAGCATGCGCTGCAGCGTGTTTTTTCAGATGGATTCAAAATTTTAAATTGTATCATACTGGATCATGAAACTCCGTTCAAAACAAAACAAAATTTTATTTATTGCTCTTTTCAAAGAATTTAATGCATAACAAAAGGGTCAATAGATTTTCGAAGTTCTGCCCCGCGCTACCTCTCAAAATTTGGTAATCTTTTTCTTCTTATCATTCATCAGCGTGGTTCCGCCTTCTTTAAAAACAATCCCTGCGGGCTTAAAATCGATTTTACCGGTTACCATTACAAAGCTGGCGAGGATCGGAGCTTTTTTATTGGGGAATCCGCTTTGAAGGAACACGGATGTTCTGCAAACTTTATCGTCCTTTTTGCTTTCCAGGAATTTGTTATAAGCCTGGAAAGTAAACAACTTACCCTCTCCTATTTCCAGAGCCCAGAGTCGTCTGAATAATTTGGGAAACAGGATTGGCTTTTTTTTATCCTCCGCAGCTGAATAGGTTCCGTCCTTTTTAACATGTATCAGATTCCTGTCCATCTTTGCCATTTGATAGGATACATATTTCCAGATGTTGCGCTTTGCTTTTTCTGCCGCATCCGAGAGTGCAATAAAATCTTTCACTTCCTTTTCTGTCATAGAATTATAGAATGCCGGAAAGGCCCAGCCTTTTTCAACAAGCCAGTGATTAATGTCAGTTATGTTGCCATTCTTTTCTTTGATGTTTATATCGCCCACACAGCGGCCATATTTGTCAAATACCTCATTGGGTTCATCCACCTGGGTAAATACTTCGCAGGCGATGGTGCTCCCCGTCGCCTGGGATTTGAGGTATTTATACAGTGCGATGGTTGACGTCTCTCCCATTTGCTGGCGGTAAAGTGGTTTACCGGTATCGTAGTGAAGTTCCGGTGCATCGATACCCTGCAGCCTGATGGTAACAATATTGTTGCTGTTTATCACCGGGAAGAATTTCTTGACTACCGTTCCATTACTCTTTTTTACATTCTTCCAGAACCCGGCGTTATTCAGTGCTTTTGTCTTTTTTACCTTCCCCGCGCCGGTAGCGAATTGAATGGAAGCCATATCAATCTTTACTTTAACGGTATCTGCATCGGAATCATAGGGGCTTTTTCCGTTAATATTTTTTGGCCAGATCTGGTTGAGATCTATAGTGCCTGTGAATGTAAGCAGACCTTTAGCCATAAAGAGAAGGTTTTATGGTGAGCAATATGGAAATATCCTTTACAATAGTCGAAATTTTCGGTTGCCGGGAAACAGGCTATAAATTTAAATTTAAATTTCCTGTGTTTCGGGACTTCCGGAGTTAACTTATAATACCGAAAATTTGGAGGTAAAGAGGCGTACACAATAAACTTAATGCCAATGAAAAAGATAATACGAATTTTGTTCTCCGGAATCATCGTAACGGTGTCTGCCTGTGACGCCAATAACAATTCAAAAAGAAAATCAAACCATGCCCGCAAAAGAACAAACCTCCATATTCCCTAAAGGTGATGCATTGTCCGCCGATTATTTTACCGGTCCCGCTTTTTTACATCCCTTACTGGCCAGGAACAAAAACAATGAATTTGCGCTCGGCAGCGTAACCTTCGAGCCGGGTGCCAGAACGAACTGGCATACTCATCCCAAAGGGCAGGTGTTGATCGTAATCGAAGGCGAAGGATTCTTCCAGGAAAAGGGTAAACCTGCACAACCACTGAAAAAGGGCGACGTGGTGAGTATCCCGGAAAATATTGAACACTGGCACGGAGCATCAGCAGGAAGCAAACTAGTTCATATCGCGATCACCAATTTTAAAGATGACCAGACTGTCGTGTGGCTGAAGCCGGTTTCTGATGAAGACTATAACTTGGCGAATAGTCAACAAACCCGATTAAACTACCCCTCTGATGCTTAAATATCTTTCCGCATCCAATGCGGCCATGCAACCGCTTCCCGCAGCGGTAACTGCCTGCCGGTACATTTTGTCCTGAACATCCCCGGATGCAAAAACACCGGCAATATTTGTC
>Ga0157376_10003329_pt1 | contig 11061 bp, 1 predicted proteins | sample M45metaG_FD_121801 | JGI IMG/M metagenome (GOLD analysis project Ga0157376, IMG submission 121801) | Miscanthus rhizosphere microbial communities from Kellogg Biological Station, Michigan, USA - M4-5 metaG | ecosystem: Host-associated > Plants > Roots > Rhizosphere > Soil | place: USA: Michigan... | reverse complement strand
TGCACGAGCCGGCCGAGTCGGTACCGATGCAGGCGATCACGGGTGCGAGCGGGGTGCTTGACGATCTGACCCTGATTCCGGCCACTCGTCGCCACCCGGCGCCGGGCGAGGTCGAGATACGGGTGCGAGCCTCCGGTCTCAACTTCCGCGATGTGCTGAACGCCGTCGCCATGCGAGCCGATCCCGAGCCCCTCGGCGGAGAGTGCGTGGGCCGCATCGTGGCGGTGGGCGAGGGCGTCTCAAGCGTAGTCGTTGGCGACGATGTCCTGGCGATCGCCGAAGGCTGCTTCGCCACCTACGTCACTGCGGACGCGCGGTTTGTCGCACCACTGCCGAACGGAGTGGGCCATGCCGAAGCCGCCACGGTGCCGCTCGCTTTCATGACGGCACACCATGCCCTCCGTACCCGGGGCGGAATTCGCGAGGGTGAGACGGTGCTCATCCACGCGGGCGCGGGCGGGGTGGGTATGGCCGCCATCCAGGTTGCCCAACGCGCCGGAGCCGTAGTCCTCGCCACCGCCGGGAGCGACCGAAAGCGCGCAGTCTTGCGTGCCCTTGGCGTGGCCCACGTGTTCGATTCCCGCTCCACTGCCTTCGCCGACCAGGTGCTCGCCGCCACGGGAGGCCGCGGTGTGAACGTGCTGCTCAACTCGCTTGCAGGCGACTTCATCGCGGCAGGGGTGCGCTGCCTCGCCCCCGAGGGGCGGTTTCTCGAGATCGGCAAGCGTGACCTCTGGACCGCGGAGGAGTTCCGGCGGGCGCGGCCGCGCGCGGCCTATCACATCGTGGACCTGAACACGCTGCGCCGGGAAGACCCGCCGGCATTCGCTGAGCTCTTTGACTCCGTAGTGCGCGGGCTCGCCTCGGGCGATGTGTCGCCGCTGCCGCTGCAAGTGTTCCCCCTCGAGCGCATCGCCGATGCCTTTCGCGCCATGGCGCAGGCAAGGCATGTCGGCAAGGTCGTGCTCGTGCAGGACGATCCGGTGCGTACTTCGCTGGAAGGACTCGTGCCTGGGGCTTCGTACCTCGTCACTGGTGGCCTCTCGGGGCTTGGCCTCCTTACGGCGGAGCGGCTCGTCGCCCGCGGAGCTCGGTGCCTTGCACTGGTGGGCCGGCGCCCGCCCTCGGATGCCGCCGCCGCGGCCATCGCCGCCATGCGCGCGCGGGGTGCACAGGTACTCGTGGTGCAGGCGGACGTCTCGCACAGCGACGAGGTCGCGCGCGTGATCGCCGAAATCGAGGAACATTTGCCGCCGTTGCGCGGCATCGTGCACGCGGCCGGCGTGCTCGAGGACGGTGCGCTGCAGCAGCAGTCCTGGGCCCGCTTCGCGGTGCCGCTCGGCCCGAAAGTGGAGGGCAGCTGGGCCCTGCATACGCTGACGCGCGGGCATCCGCTCGACTTCTTCGTGATGTACTCCTCGGCTGCCGCGGTCCTCGGCTCGCAGGGCCAGGCGAACCATGCCGCGGCCAACGCGTTCATGGACGCGCTCGCCGTCCATCGGCGGGCGCGTGGATTGCCGGCGCTGAGCATCGGGTGGGGGGTATGGGGAGGGATCGGAGCAGCCGCGGACCGGGGCATCGATCGCCGGGCCGCCGCCCGCGGCGTTGCGCCCTTCACGCCGGAGGAAGGGCTCGCGCTGCTGGAGTCCTGCATGCCCCTGCCGTTGCCCCACGTCGGGGTGTTCCGGGTCCGGTGGGATGACACCGCTCACGCTGCCTCCACGTCGCCATTCCTTTCGCAGTTGCGGAGGAGCGGCGCACCGGCGGGCGGCGGGGAAGCGACTCCGGCAACAGGCACGGCCGCCACGCTCATGGATCGGCTGGGCGACGCCTCGCCCACTCGGCGACGCGAGATGCTGCTCGCGTTCGTCGCCGAGCAGGTCGCACGGGTACTCGCGGCTCCGAGCGCGGCGGCAATCGATTCGCGCCAGCCCCTCAATGAACTCGGCCTCGATTCGCTCATGGCGGTCGAGCTCCGCAACCGTCTCGGTCGGGGGCTGGGCCTCGCGCGGAGCCTGCCGGCGACCCTGGTGTTCGACCATCCCACCCTCGACGCGCTTTCGAGCTTCCTCGAGGGCACGCTCGATCCGGAATCCGAGGCGTCGGTTGCGGTCCCATCCCCGGCCGACGCCGTTGTGGCAATCGATGACATGTCGGACGCGCAGATCGAACACCTGTTCGCCCGACGCATGCAGGGGCACTAGATGCAGGATTTCCTGAGCCGGATCAGCCACTTCTCCCCGAAGCGCCTCGCGCTGCTCGCCGACGAGCTCAATGGTCGGCTGGAGGCGCTCGAGGCGTCACGACATGCGCCGATCGCGCTTGTCGGGATCGGCTGTCGCTTCCCCGGCGGCGCCGACTCGCCGGAGCGATACTGGACGCTGCTTTGCGAGGGGCGGGATGCCATCGTCGAGGTTCCGGCGGAGCGCTGGCCGGTGGACAAACTCTACGACCCCGATCCCGACGCGCCCGGCAGGATGAACACCCGCTGGGGCGGGTTCCTCACCTCGGGCGTGGACGGCTTTGATCCGCACTTCTTCGGTATATCGCCACGCGAGGCCCAGGGCATGGACCCGCAGCAGCGGCTGCTCCTCGAGGTGGCATGGGAGGCCCTGGAGCATGCCGGCATCGCGGCCGACCGACTGGCCGGCAGCCGCACGGCAGTGTTCCTCGGCGTCTCGACGTCGGACTACTTCCAGCTGCTTCGGGCCGGCGGACCGCAGGCCCTGGACGCCTACACCGCGTCGGGCACGGCGCACAGCGTCGCGTCGGGGCGCCTCTCCTACGCGCTAGGCGCCCAGGGACCGAGCCTCTCGATCGACACCGCGTGTTCTTCGTCGCTGGTGGCGGTCCACGAGGCTGTGCACAGCCTGCGGCGCGGCGAGTGCTCGCTCGCCCTGGCCGGCGGCGTCAACCTCATGCTTGTTCCGGATGTGACGATCGCCCTCTCGAAGGCGCACATGATGGCGCCCGATGGCCGATGCAAGGCGTTCGACGCGCGGGCCGACGGCTTCGTGCGTGGCGAGGGCTGCGGCATGCTGGTGCTCAAGCGGCTGGCGGACGCACACGCCGATGGCGATCGCATCATCGCCGTGATCCGTGGCTCGGCCGCGAATCAGGACGGCCGCAGCAACGGGCTGACAGCGCCCAACGGCCCCGCCCAGGAAGCGGTGATCCGCGAGGCACTGGCCGATGCAGGAGTGGCGCCGCACCAGATCGGTTTTGTGGAGGCGCACGGCACCGGCACGTCACTCGGCGATCCCATCGAGGTCCAGGCGCTGGCGCGCGTGCTCGGCGAGGCGCGGCCCGCCGATGTGCCGCTCCTGATCGGGTCGGTGAAGGCGAACATCGGCCATCTCGAGGCGGCCTCCGGGGTGGCCGGCCTCATCAAGCTGGCCCTCGCGCTGCAGCATGGGGAGATACCGGGGCAACTGCATTTCGAGCGGCCGAACCCGGCGATCCCCTGGGGCGACCTGCCGGTGCGCGTGGCAGCCGGACGCCAGTCGTGGCCCGCGGCCGATACACCGCGCCGGGGAGGGGTCAGTTCATTCGGCTTCAGCGGGACGAACGTGCACGTGGTGCTCGAGGCGCCGCCGGCGGACGTGTCCACCCGACTCGTTCACCGGCCCATGCATGTGCTGACCGTTTCCGCCCGGCAGCCGGCAGCACTGCTGCAAGTGGCCGCCGACAGGGCTGACTGGCTTCGGAATGCGGCCGATCCCCTGGCGGACGTGGCGCATACCGCGAACGCGGGGCGCTCGCATTTCGCGCACCGGATCGCGGTCGTTGCGGCAACGGCCGAGGCGGCGAGAGCGCAGCTCGAGGACCACCTGGCCGGGGCGGATCCCGCTGGGGTTCACGCGGGAGTAGCCGCCGTACGGCCGCCGCGCATCGCGTTTCTGTTCACGGGACAGGGCTCGCAGTATCCCGGCATGGCACGCGAGCTCTACGCCTCGCAGCCGGTGTTCCGGGCCGCGATCGACCGCTGCGACGACCTGCTCGCGACACGCCTCCCCACTCGCCTGCGTGACGTTCTGATGCCGGTGCCGGGGTGCGCTTCACCCATCGACCGGACGGAATACACTCAGCCCGCGCTCTTCGCGATGGAATACGCGCTCGCGTCCATGTGGATGTCGTGGGGCGTGATGCCGACGGCGGCACTGGGGCACAGTGTCGGGGAGTACGTGGCCGCGTGCATCGCGGGCGTGTTCTCTTTGGACGATGGCCTCGCACTGGTCGCCGAACGGGGACGCCTCATGGGCGCGCTCCCGCCCGGGGGCGCGATGGCCGCGATACGGGCCGACGAGGCGTTCGTCGACGCCGCTCTCGCGCCCTGGCGCGCGGAACTTGCCATCGCCGCACTCAACGGGCCCGGGAGCGTGGTGGTCTCCGGCGACGGCCGTGCGCTTTCCGCGTTGCGATCGAAGTTGGAGCAGGAAGGCGTGAAGGTCACGCCGCTTGTGGTATCGCACGCCTTCCACTCGCCGCTCGTGGAGCCGATGCTCGATGCATTCGCCACGGCCGCGGGAACCGTGCAGTATGCTGCGCCACTTTTCGACCTCGTTTCCAACGTTACTGGCGAACTTGCCGGTGCCCGGATGGCGAGCGCGGCCTACTGGCGCGATCACGTTCGCGCCCCGGTGCGGTTCGCGGACGGAATGCGGGCGCTCGCGGGCGCCGGTTGCGACGCCTTCCTGGAGATCGGGCCGCACCCGGTGCTGCTCGGAATGGGGCGCGAGTGCCTGCCCGACCACCCCGGCGCCTGGCTCCCGTCGCTGCGGCGCGGACGCGGCGATTGGGAGCAGTTGCTCGAGAGCCTCGCGGCGCTCTACGTGCGCGGCACCGGGGTGGACTGGAAGGGCTTCGATGCGGGGTCAGCCTGCCGCAGGGTAGTGTTGCCGACCTATCCGTTCCAGCGCGAGCGGTGCTGGGTGGACACTGTGGCGCCGCAGGCGTTTCCCGCGGTGTCCGACCGCTTACCGGCACGCGTGCGCGACCTGCTGTACGAAGTAGTATGGCGTGACGCGCCAGCAGTTGGATCAGGCCTGCCGCGTCCGGGGCAACTCGAGATAGAGCTGGCGGCGCTGGTCGCCGCACTCGGGTCGAGGGAGGGCGTCGAGGCGTACACCGACTTTCTGCCGACCCTCGACGCGCTCACGACGCAGTACGTGGTGCGGGCCCTTCGGGATCTTGGGTGGGAGTTCCGTGTGGGCGCTCAGGTGAGTGCCGAGTCGCTCGCTGACCAGCTTGGCGTGGTGGCAAGGCACCGGCGGCTCTTCCGGCGGTTGCTGGAGATCCTCGCAGAAGACGGGTTGCTCGTTGCGAGCGGCGATGCGTGGCACGTGGCGAGGGTGCCCGAGGCCACGGATCCCGATGCGGCCTGCGCGGCGCTGCTGCTGCGTTTTCCGGCGTGCGACGCCGAACTGGAGCTGACGCGCCAGTGCGCCACCGAGCTTGCTTCGGTGCTGCGGGGCGTGACCGACCCCGTCGGGCTTCTCTTCCCGGGCGGATCGCTCGATCGCACGGAACGCCTCTATGGCAGCTCTCCGCCCGCGCAGGCCTACAACGGCCTTATTGCAGACGTGGTTGGCACGGCGACCGCCGCCGTGCCCGCCGACCGTCCGCTGCGCGTGCTCGAGATCGGTGCCGGCACTGGCAGCACGACCTCCTTCGTCCTTCCCCGGCTCCCGGACCGAGCGGAGTACACGTTCACCGACGTCTCCCCGCTTTTCCTAAATCGCGCCCGCGAGCGGTTCGGCGAGCGGCTGTCCATGAAGTATCGCCTGCTGGACATTGCGAGCGACCCGACCGCTCAGGGATTCGGCGCGGGGTCGTACGACCTGGTGATCGCGGGCAACGTGCTGCACGCCACACCCGACCTCGCGGTGACGCTCGGACACGTGCGCCGGCTGCTGTCGCCCGGCGGGTTGCTCGTCCTGCTGGAAGCCACGGCGCCGCAGCGCTTCGGCGATCTCACCGTTGGCCTGCTCGAGGGCTGGTGGGCGTTCAGCGACCTCGAGCGGCGCCGCTACGCGCTCATGCCGCGGCCCTCGTGGCTGTCGCTGCTCGATGAAACCGGGTTCGAGGACGCGGTGGCCCTACCCGGCGAGACCGCGCACCCGGTGCTCGCGCAGCAGGCAGTCTTCGTCGCCCGCGCCGCGATGGCGAAGCGAGTGCCGGGGCGCTGGCTCGTGCTTCCCGATGCGGGCGGCATCGCCGAGGCCGTGGCGGAGGAGCTCCGCAAGGCTGGCGACCTGGTCGAGTACCTCCCGGGCGAACCGGAGCGCCGGGCGTCCTCGCTTCGCGCGGCGCTCACCAGTGGGCCCCCTTGCCGGGGAGTGCTGCACATGGGCGCCCTCGATTTGACGCTCGACGACGCAACCACCGCGGAACAGCTTGCGCACGACGAGCAACGGCTCGTGCGCTCCATGCTGGACCTGCTGCCGGCGCTTGTATCCGGGGGCGGCGAAGCATTGCCGATGCTCGTCATGGTGACGCGTGGGGCCCAGGCCACACGCGCCCTAGAAAGCGCCGATCCTGCTCAGGCCGTGATGTGGGGGCTGTCGCATGTCATCGCGCTGGAACACCCCGAGTTGCACTGCGCTCGAATCGATCTAGATCCTGCCGCGGACGCGCTGGTCGCCGCCCGGGCCCTGGTCGCGGAACTCGAGCATTCGTCGCGGGAGGATCAAATCGCTTTCCGGGCGGATCGGCGCCTGGTGCGACGCCTGAGTCGCCGCACTGCCGCCGAGGAGCCGCGCGGCCTGGCAGCGGCAGCACCGCGGGCCGATCGCACCTATCTCGTGACCGGAGGGCTCCGCGGCCTCGGACTGCGCACGGCGGAGTGGCTGGTCGACCGCGGCGCGCGCAACATTGTTCTCGTGGGGCGACGTCCGCCCGGGCCGGCTACGCGAGGCGCCATTGCGCGGATGGAGTCGGCCGGAGCGCGCGTCGTGGTGGATCAAGCCGACGTCTCGTTGCGCGCGGACGTGGAACGCGTGCTCGGCGCGATAGCGCGCGACCTGCCGCCGCTCGCCGGCGTGATGCATGCCGCTGGCGTGCTCGATGATGGCGCGCTCGCATCCCAGCGCTGGGACCGCTTCGCAACCGTGATGGCCCCGAAAGTATTCGGTACCTGGCACCTGCACACGCTCGTGCGCGACCTCGATTTCTTCGCCCTCTTCTCTTCGGGGGCGTCGCTGGCGGGCTCGGCTGGCCAGGCGAACCATGCGGCCGCGAACGCGTTCGAGGACGCCCTCGCATGGTACCGGCAGGCGCGGAGCCTGCCCACGGTGAGCATCAACTGGGGCCCGTGGGCGGAAGTCGGCGCCGCGGTGGAGCGCGGTGTGGCCACGGGTGGCTTCCTGAAAGGGATGCCTCCCGATGATGGACTCGCGGCACTCGGGCATGCCTTGAGCCGGGTGCCGAACGGGCGCCTCTGCTCCACGGCACAGCTTGTTGCGCTGGCCGCAGACTGGTCGCGGCTGGCCCCGGAGTCGCCTGACGGCGTGGTCGCACCCCTGTTCAGCGAGCTTGCCCCATCCGGGTCGAACGGCGAGGCCAGGCGCGCCCCGCGTGCCGAGCCGGCGGCACCGGTGCTGACGCTCCGGCAGCGTCTGCGTGCCACCGCGCCCAACCGAAGGCGCGCGGTGCTGCTCGAACAGGTGCGCGAGCTCACCGTGAAGGTGCTTGGCCTGCCACGCGCAGAGGCGCTTGACGTGAGCGAGCCGCTTCAGCAGCTGGGCCTCGATTCGCTCATGGCGGTCGAACTCCGAAACCTGCTCGGCAAGGCCGTCGGCAGCACGCTGCCTGCCACGATCACTTTCGATCATCCGTCCGTCCTGGCGATCGTGGACTACATCGCTGCGGAGGCATTCTCGGAGGAGCTCGCCACGGCAGTGGCGACGGCGGCAACCGGTGCGGTGCGGACCGAGCACGAAGAACTCTCCGAGGGCGAGCTCATCTCGCGACTTGAATACCGCCTCGACCAACTCCAGCCCCGGGAGTCTCAGTGAACGAGGTACCGCGCCCCGACTATGCCCTGCTGCTTCGGCGTTCGCTCCGGGCCATCGAGGAACTGGAGGAGGAGCTCGCCGCGACCAGGCGCTCGAGTGAAGAGCCGGTCGCGATTGTCGGCATCGGCTGCCGCTTCCCCGGAGGGGTCGACGATGCCCGGTCGTTCTGGGAGCTCCTCCGGGAGGGACGGGACGCCATCACCGAGGTGCCGAAGAGCCGCTGGGACGTTGACGAGGTCTTTGATCCCGACCCCGATGCCCAGGGGAAGGTCTACACGCGTTGGGGCGGCTTTCTCGGTGACGTTGAGCATTTCGATGCCGCGTTCTTCGGCGTGAGCCCTCGTGAGGCGGTCGCGCTGGATCCCCAGCAACGACTGCTGCTCGAGGTGACCTGGCAATCGCTGGAGGACGCAGGCATCTCGCCGGCGTCGCTCACGGACAGCCAGACGGCGATCTATGTCGGCATCTCCGGAATGGACTATTCGGTGCGGAGAATGGAGGGCATCGGCGCACGGACCGGTGACTTCTACGCGGGATCGGGGACTGCGCACAGCATGGCGGCGGGTCGCCTTTCCTACGTGCTCGGGCTGCATGGTCCGAACCTCCCCATCGACACGGCCTGCTCGTCTTCGCTTGTTGCGATGCACCTGGCGCTGGGCGCGCTGCGCAACCGCGAGGCGGATGTGGCCATCGCCGGGGGCGTCAACGTCATCCTCTCCCCGGTCGGGACCATACTGACCTGTCGCGGGCGGATGATGTCGTACGAGGGGCGCTGCAAGGCGTTCGACGCGTCCGCGGACGGCTATGTCCGGAGCGAGGGCTGCGCGATGGTGGTGCTCAAGCGGCTCGCCGATGCCGAGCGAGATGGTGACCACGTGCTCGCCCTTCTGCGAGGATCTGCAGTCAATCACGACGGGCGCAGCGCCGGCCTCACGGTTCCGAGCGGCCCGGCGCAGGAGGCCGTGATCCGGGCGGCTCTGGCCGACGCCCGCCTGGCCCCGGGCAGCATCGGCTATCTCGAGGCCCACGGCACGGGTACCGCACTGGGTGACCCGATCGAAGTGAAGGCGATAGACCAGGTCTTTGGGGATCGCCCAGCCAACCGTCCCCTCCTCCTCGGGTCGGTCAAGACCAACATCGGACACACCGAGGCGACGGCAGGGGTGGCCGGGTTCATCAAGGCCGTGCTCGCGCTGCAGCATCGTGCCATTCCGCCGCACCTCCACCTGCACACACCCAATCCCCACATTCCGTGGGATCGCGTGTGTGTCGCGGTGCCGACCTCCCTTGTGCCATGGGAGTCTGCGGATGGCGCGCCGCGCCGCGCCGGCGTCAGCGCCTTCGGCTTCAGCGGCACCAATGCGCACGTCGTGCTGGAGGAAGCGCCATTGCCGGGCACGGAGGAACCGGTCGCCGGGCCGCAACTCCTGGTGCTCTCGGCCCAGACGCCCCTCGCCCTGGGCGAAGTGGTACAGGGGTACGCAGCCATGTTGGAGGCGCCGGAGGCGCCTCCACTGTCGCACGTCGCCGCGACCGCCGCGCTCGGCCGCACCCACTTTACGGAACGACTCACTCTGGTGGCGGACGACGCGTCGACGGCCCGGGCCACGCTCGCGGCGGTCGCCGCGGGCGACTTCGTTCCCGGCGTCGCCAAAGGGCGGGCGAGCGGCGTGGTTCCGGAAGTGGTCTTCCTGTTCACGGGGCAGGGCTCGCAACGACCCGGCATGACGCAGCGCCTGATCGAGACGGAGCCCGTCTTTCGCGAGGCGATGGAGCTTTGTGATGCGCTGCTGCAGCCGCAGCTGGGCCACTCGCTGCTCGAGGTACTGCGGGCCGGCGGCGATGGGGCGGAACGGATCGATGACACGGCCTGGACCCAGCCCGCGCTGTTCGCCGTGGAGTACGCGCTCACACGGCTGTGGGCCTCGTGGGGTGTCGAGCCGATCGCCGTGATGGGTCACAGCGTCGGCGAGTACGTCGCGGCGTGCGTCGCCGGCGTTTTCAGCCTCGAGGACGGGCTGCGCGTCATTGCCGCCCGCGGCCGATTGATGAGCCTCCTGCCGCGTGAAGGCAGCATGGTTGCCGTGTTCGCCGACGAGGCAACGGTGCGCCGGGCCATCGCACCCCACGAGCGCTGGGTGTCGGTCGCGGCGACCAACGGGCCTCGGAGCACCGTCGTCTCCGGGCGCACCGACGTCGTGCAGGAGGTCATGGCAGGTCTCGCCGCCGCCGGCGTGGAGTCGCAGCGCCTGAAGGTGTCGCATGCGTTTCACTCGCCGCTCATGGAGCCGATGCTCGACCCTTTCGAGGCCGAGCTCCAGTCGGTGCGCTTTTCGCCACCACGCATCGGGCTCGTCTCCAACGTCACCGGACGCCTCGCCGGCGAGGAAGTCTGTACCGCCGCCTACTGGCGACGCCACGTGATGGCCCCGGTGCGCTTCATGGAGTCCATCGACACGCTGCAGCACGAAGGCTACCGGCTGCACGTTGAAATCGGACCGACGCCGATTCTGCTCGGCATGGCCCAGCGGTGCGAGGTCGCGGGGGACTCGAGTTGGGTACCCTCCCTGCGGAAAGCCGGCGATGAGCAGGTCTCGATGCTGCAGAGCGCGGGTGAGCTGCACGTGCGCGGGGTGCCGCTGCGCTGGACCGGAATCATGGGAGAGGGCGCGCGGCGCCGTCGCGCCAGGCTTCCGGCATATCCGTTCCAGAAACAGCGCTACTGGGAGGACTTCGTGCCTGTCGCACGGCGGGCGGAGGTCGCGTCCACCGGCACGGGCCATCCCCTGCTTGGTGAAGCGCTCGAGAGTCCCTTGCACATCTTCCAGGGCCGGATCGGCGTAGCCGCCCAGCCGTGGCTTGCCGACCATCGCATCCTCGATCTCACGCTCCTTCCCGCCGCTGGATTCCTGGAGCTTGTCCTGGCGGCGGCGCGCCATGCCGTCGGGCCGCGCGTCCGGCTGCGCGACATCGTCATTCGCGAGGGCCTGCCCCTCCCGGACGAGGCGTCCGTGGTGACCCAGGTGATCGCCACACCGAAGGAGGG
>Ga0157376_10003325_pt1 | contig 11067 bp, 11 predicted proteins | sample M45metaG_FD_121801 | JGI IMG/M metagenome (GOLD analysis project Ga0157376, IMG submission 121801) | Miscanthus rhizosphere microbial communities from Kellogg Biological Station, Michigan, USA - M4-5 metaG | ecosystem: Host-associated > Plants > Roots > Rhizosphere > Soil | place: USA: Michigan... | reverse complement strand
GGGGATGTACGGGTTGATGATCGTCGAGCCGCGCGGCGGCTACCCGACCAAGGTGGACCGTGAGTATGCGGTGATCCAGAGCGAGTTCTATACCAAGCCCGACCCCGAGAAGCGCAAGGTCGACGGCCAGCCGCTCTACGTGCTCGACGGCGACCGCGTGCGCGCCAAGGCGCCGACCTACACCGTGTTCAACGGAAAGTACAACGGCATGGTCGACAAGCCGCTGGTGGCCAAGCCCGGCGAGCGCGTGCGCCTGTTCGTGATGAACGTCGGCCCTTCCAACACGTCGAGCTTCCACGTGGTGGGCACGATCTTCGACCGCGTGTGGGTCGACGGCAACCCGGACAACCAGTTCCGCGGCATGCAGACGGTGCTGCTCGGCTCGTCGCAAGGCGCCATCGTGGAGTTCGTGATACCCGAAGCCGGGAACTACGTGATGGTCGACCACCACTTCGCCAACGCGTCGCAAGGCGCCATCGGGGTCATCGCCGCGGGCGCGGCGCCGGGCGCCGACGCCGAGCACCACAACATCCCGGCCACCTCCGCGCCCACGGATGTCGATGCGCAAAAGGGCAAGCTGGCCTTCGAGTCCAAGTGCCTCGCTTGCCACACCATCGCGGGCGGCGACAAGCTCGGGCCCGACCTGTTCGGCGTCACCCGGCGCCGCGACGAGGCGTGGATCACGCGGTGGCTGAAGTCGCCCGAGCAGATGCTGCAGTCCGACGCGGCTGCCAAGGGCCTGCTCGACAAGTTCAAGATCCCGATGCCCAACCAGGGACTGAACGACGACGAGATCAAGCAGTTCTTCGCCTATTTCAAGTGGGCCGATGCGAACGTTCAGCCCCAAGGCACGGCCCAGCCGCAGACCGCGGCCGAAGGCAAGTCGCTGCCGCCTTCGCAGACGAAGTCGGCCACGCCCATGCCGTCGATGCCGGATATGCCGGCCTCGGGAGCGCACAAGTGAAACCGCTCGCGCTGCTGGCCGCAGCCGCGCTCGGCGCTACCACTGCCACGGCGCTGGCCTGTGGTGTGTGCGCGGAAGACAAGGTGGCCGCCACCTACGACTACGCAACCATTCAGCGTGCCGGTGCGCAGGGCCATGCCATGGTGTTCTGCGCGATCGAGGGCCGTTACGACGCGGCGAAGGTGAAGCAGGCCGCCGGGCAGGTCCGTGGTGTGGACAACTCCACCGTTCGCGTATCCAGTGAACTCGCGGCCGTCTCTTTCGCGCTCGACACGAAAGCCCAGTCACCGCAAGCGGCAGTGTCGGCGCTGCAGGCCGGCGCGCCGAAGGGCACGAAGTTCAAGATCGTGAAAGTGATTGCGCCCTGAGCGCGGCAGTCAAAGTCAAGGCAAGGAGTCCACCTCATGAATCCCATCACATCGTTTCTGGTGCTGGTCTTTGCCCTGGCGGGCCTGGCCGTGGGCCAGTGGGTCAACCTCTATTTGGGGGTGCTGCTCCTGGCTTGTGCCGTGGTCATCGGGATGTCATTGAAGATGGCCAATGTGTGGCAGAAGTTCGTCGTCCTGCGAATGGGCAAGCTGCAGGGAGTCAAGGGGCCCGGCCTCTTCGCGATCGTCCCCGTGCTGGACAACGTGGTTGCCGTCATCGACGAGCGCATCCAGACCACTGCCTTCAATGCCGAGCAGGCCCTCACCCGGGACACCGTTCCCGTCAACGTCGATGCGATCATCTTCTGGCACGTGCACGACGCCGAGAAGGCCGCGCTGGCCATCACCAACTATCGTGAAGCGATCGATCGGGTCGCGCAGACTTCGCTGCGCGAGATGATCGGCTCATCGATGCTGGCCGCCTTGTTGTCCGACCGAAAAGATGCCGATGAGCAGCTGAAGGCGGAGATCGCCGGCAAGACGGCCCCGTGGGGAATCTCGGTCAGCTCGGTGGAAATCCGCGACGTCGCCATTCCGGAGGCGCTGCAGGATGCCATGTCGCGCCAGGCGCAGGCGGAGCGCGAGAAGCAGGCTCGCGTGATCCTCGGATCGGCCGAAGCTGCGATCGCCGGCCAATTCGTGGAGGCCGCCAATATCTATGCCGGACATCCCGAGGCACTGCAGCTTCGTGCGATGAACATCATCTACGAAGTCACCAAGGAGCGAGGCGCCACCATCCTGATCCCGAGCGCCATGGTCGACAGCCTGAATCCCTCCGCGACCTTGCCATTGGCCTTGGTCGCGGCGTCGGTTGCCGATAGCGCGGCGGGACCTGGAAGCGCCGCAGCGACGCCACGTCCAGACGCTCAGGCAAAGCCACCTCGATCGGCTTGACCCAACGGCCCGAGTGCGGACTCTTCGCCGGGGGCGGTCACGCGGGCCGCTCGCCTCAAGAAATGCGCCATCTGGGCGCTGGCGTGAATGGTCAGGGGATGTTGCGCGAAACCTTTCCGCGGTGCGATGCAGCCAACCAATTGCTGGGCGAGAAGACGCTGCTCGTCCGAGCCGCCTGCCAAGAGGGCGATGACCAGATTTTCCAAGGCGATGACGCGCACCTGAAGCTGGACCAGCTCTGCGTTCGTCAGCGGGGGTACGCCGGGCTGGACGTCCACACCGTGCACGTCTTGTTGAGGGCCGACGTCGGTCGCACCGCCCTCGTTGTCCCATCGGCCCAATGCGCGACGCAGCAGTAGCTCGCGGTCGGACTTTTCCATACGCGTTGGATCCATGTCATCCATCCGGCGCCACAAACGGAGCCCATGTCCATTGTGGCCGACAAAGCGCTCAAGGAAAGTGTCCGGTCGATGCAATATCAGCAAGCCGCTTTTACCGGACTTTCGACCCGCGAGTGACAAGGCCTCGGTGGTTCAAACCTGAATGCCGCAGAGCCTCGACCATCCCAAACGCGCTATAAGGAATAGACGCCGCCTCGCAGCACCATGAAGCCACTGGTCATCGCCCCATCGATTCTTTCCGCCGACTTCGGCCGCTTGGCCGAAGAGGTCCGGTGCGTCGACGAGGCGGGCGCCGACTGGATCCACGTGGACGTCATGGACGGCCGGTTCGTTCCCAATATCACGATCGGGCCCGTGGTGGTCCAGGCGATCCGGCGCGCAACGGCGAAACCGTTGAACGTTCACTTGATGATCGTCGAGCCGGAGCGGTATCTGGAAGAGTTCGCGCGCGCCGGCGCCGACCACATCCTGGTTCATTCGGAGGCATCGTCGACGATCCATCTGCACCGCGTGCTCTCGCGCATCCGCGAGCTGGGAATGAAGGCGGGCGCGGTGCTCAACCCTGCCAGCCCTCTCGCATCTGTCGAGCAGGTCCTGCATTTGTGCGACATCGTGCTGGTGATGTCGGTCAACCCGGGCTTTGCCGGACAAACCTTTCTTCCTGAAGTGCTGCCGAAAATTCGCGAACTGCGCCGACTGTGCGATGAACAAGCCCTGGAGCCGTGGATCGAAGTGGATGGCGGCATCAACGTTGCCACCGCCGGTCTTGCTGTCGCGGCCGGGGCCACGGCGCTGGTCGCGGGTTCCGCGGTGTTCGGTGCGGACGATTACGCCGCTGAAATTGCGCGGCTGCGTTCCAGCTCCGGGCCGCGCTGAGGCCAGGTCAGCCAGCACGCCGAAGGCGCATTCCACGGCCGCCCGATTCCTGCGTCGGACAGGTCCTACCGCCACTGCGCCGATCCTCCGATTGCGCAGCGAACCATTGCTGGGCAGCATGGGTATTCACGACTCCCACCGCCGGGCAGCCGAGGCAGGCAGTGACGGCCGCCACCCCCCAACCAGGAGAAGTCAATGGAGCTCGGGATGATCGGTTTGGGTCGAATGGGGGCGAGCATGGTGCGACGCATGCTGGGTAAAGGGCTGGATTGCGTTGTCCACGACCCGCAGCCTGCTGCCGTCGACGTCTTGCGCAAGCAAGGCGCAAAGGGCGCCGGATCGGTGCAAGAGCTTGTCGCGCAGATGAAGCCGCCGCGAGCGATCTGGCTGATGGTGCCCGCCGGCGCGGTTGACGATGTGATCGCCGAGCTCACGCAGCACCTGGAAGCCGGCGACATCGTCATCGACGGCGGCAACTCGTACTACCGTGACGACATCCGCCGCGCCACGCAACTTGCGGCAGCGAAGGTGCATTACGTGGACGTTGGAACCAGTGGCGGCGTCGCCGGGCTCGATCGCGGCTATTGCCTGATGATCGGCGGCGAGGAGGCGATCGTCCAAACGCTTCGCCCGATCTTCCTGGCGCTTGCGCCGGGCGTCGGCGCAGCGCCTCGCACGCCGGGACGCGACGGCGAGGTCACCGGCGTGGAAGAGGGATACCTGCATTGCGGACCGCATGGCGCCGGTCACTTCGTCAAGATGGTCCACAACGGGATCGAATATGGCCTGATGGCCGCCTATGCCGAAGGCCTCAACGTCCTGCGCAACGCAGGGGTCGGCAAGCTCGCGCGCACCACCGATGCGGAAACCACGCCGCTGCGCGATCCCGAGTTCTACCAATACGAACTGGACCTCGCCGCGATCGCCGAAGTTTGGCGTCGGGGCAGCGTGATCGGCTCGTGGCTTCTCGACCTCACGGCCGGTGCGCTGGCGCACGACCCGCAACTCAAGGGCTACGACGGGCGTGTCTCCGATTCGGGCGAAGGGCGGTGGACGCTGCAGGCGGCCATTGACGAAGCCGTGCCGGCGCCCGTGCTGAGTGCGGCGCTCTATCAGCGTTTCGCGTCGCGCGGCCAGGCGGATTACGCCAACCAACTGCTTTCGGCCATGCGCCACGAGTTCGGCGGTCACGTCGAGAAGGCCGCGAAATGACTGCGATGGCCAATGCAGGCCGCGCCGATCCGAATCAGGCGGAGCGCAGGCAATGACCTCCGACGTGGTCTTCCTGCTCGACGTCGACAACACCTTGCTCGACAACGATCGAGTGGTCGCCGATTTGAGGCAGCACCTTGAGCAGGAATTCGGGCTGGCGAACGCGAGGCGCTACTGGGCGATCTTCGAGGGACTGCGCGCCGAAGTCGGCTACGCGGACTACCTGGGCGCCTTGCAACGCTATCGCGCCGATTCGGCGGGTGGGGGCCTCGGCGCGCAGCGACTGCTCCTCATGTCCGCCTTTCTCATCGACTACCCGTTTGCCCAGCGACTCTATGCGGGCGCGCTCGAGGTTATCGAGCGTCTTGGCGCTGTCGGCCCGACCGTGATCCTCTCGGATGGCGACGTCGTGTTCCAGCCGCGCAAAGTGCAGCGCTCCGGGCTGTGGGACGCCGTCGAGGGCCGGGTCCACATCCACGTGCACAAGGAAATGATGCTGGACACGGTGCAGCGCAACCATCCGGCCCGCCACTACGTCATGGTCGACGACAAGCTTCGCGTGCTCGCGGCCATGAAGAAAGTTCTGGGCGAACGCCTGACGACCATATTTCCGCGCCAAGGCCACTATGCACTGGATGCCGCCGACATCGCCAGGTATCCGGCAGCCGACATGACAGTCGAGCGCATCGGCGATCTCGCCGACTTCGACATTTCGAAACTCCCGGGCGAGCGGCACCACGCGACGACTGCGACAAAGGAGAAATCATGAACCCCAACACCCGCAAACTGCACGATCTCGGCCAGAGTATCTGGCTCGACAACATCAGCCGCGAAATCCTCGTCAAGGGCACGCTGGCGCGCTACATCTCGGAATTCCCCGTGACCGGATTGACCTCCAACCCGACCATCTTCGAAAAGGCGATCGGCGAAGGGACTTTCTACGACCAGGCGATCGCCGACCTCGCGCATCAGGGCCAATCGGGCGAGCAACTTTTCTTTGCGCTCGCGCTGCAAGACCTGCGGCAGGCGGCCGACCTCTTCCGGCCCGCCCACGATGCGACTGGCGGGGTCGACGGCTGGGCATCGCTCGAGCTGTCGCCGCTGCTGGCGGACGACACGGCAGGGAGCATCCGCGCAGCGGCGCAGCTGTACAAGGCCGGCGACAGGCCTAACCTGTTCATCAAGATTCCCGGCACGCCGGCCGGCGTCCTCGCGATCGAGGAATCGATCTTCGCCGGCGTTCCGATCAACGTCACCTTGCTGTTTTCGCGCGAGCACTATGTGGCCGCCGCCGAAGCCTACCTGCGCGGCATCGAGCGCCGCGTCGCCGCCGGGCTCGATCCGAAGGTCGAATCGGTGGCCTCGCTCTTCGTCAGCCGCTGGGATGTGGCCGTCAAGGACAAGGTTTCGCCGCAGTTGCGCAATCGCCTCGGCATCGCCATCGCGCAGCGCACATACAAGGCGTACTGCGACATGTTGTCCTCCGCGCGCTGGCAAAAGCTCGCCCAGGCCGGCGCGCATGCGCAGCGGCTGCTCTGGGCCAGCACCGGCACCAAGGACCCGGCCGCGCCGGACACGCTCTATATCGAAGCGTTCGCGGCGTCCGACACGATCAACACGATGCCAGAAAAGACATTGCAGGCCTTCGCCGACCATGGAAAGGTGGGCGCCCGGATGCCGGCCGACGGCGGCGATGCCGAGGCCGTGCTGGCGCAATTCAGGCGAGAAGGCATCGACGACACGGCATTGGCGCAGCGCCTGCAGCGCGAAGGCGCCGATGCCTTCTCGAAGTCATGGGAAGCGCTCTTGTCGCGGCTCGCCGAGAAAAGCTTGCAGCTGGCCTGAGGCCCGATGAGCCCAATCGCACAACGCGCTCGGAAAGGTCGCGCGCCAGCCGGGCGCATTCTGGCCATCGACATCGGTGGCACGCACCTGAAGGCGGCCGTCATCGACGCGGGCGGGCGGATGCTGACGCAGAAGGTGGAGGTGAAGACGCCCGATCCTTGCCCGCCCGCTGTCATGGTCGATGCACTCGTGTCACTGGTCGCGCCGCTGCCGCCGCATGACAGGATCGCAATCGGTTTTCCCGGCGTGGTGCGCGACGGCCGGGTGCTCACGGCGCCGCACTGGGGAACCAAGGAGTGGGCGAACTACGAACTGCCGATGAATCTGTCGCGGCGCTTGGACGGCGCCCCAGCGATCCTGATCAACGATGCCGAGATGCAAGGCCTGGCCGTCATCAAGGGCAAGGGGCTCGAACTGGTGCTGACCTTGGGCACCGGCGCCGGCACAGGCCTGTTCCGGGGCGGCGAGATCATGCCGCACCTCGAACTCGCGCATCACCCGATCCGGGGCAAGAAGACCTACAACGACTACATCGGCGATGCCGCGCTCAAGAAAGTGGGAGCCAGGCGCTGGAACCGGCGCGTGGCGCGCACGATCGACATCCTGTATGCGCTGCTTCACTACGACCACCTCTTTATCGGCGGCGGCAATGCCGTGAACGTATCCCTTCGGTTGCCGGACAGCGTGACCCTGGTCTCCAACGACGCTGGGATCGAGGGCGGTGCCAGGTTGTGGCGCCACGCGCACGCCGAGTCACTCCGTCGCGCCATCAAGGCATAGAAGGCATACGGACGGCATGGCGCAATCACATGATCCCCTGGCCAAGTCCTTGTCGAGCGCCGATGACCGTGTTCGGCTGAACGAGTGGTTGCCGCCGCAGGCCGGCGTGGTACCCAGAATTCGAATCGGGCGGCGCTGGATCAACGTGCTGTGGGCATTGCCACTGCTCTTTGTCCTCCTCGTGGGCGCAGTGGCCGTCGCCCAGGCACTGCGGGAGCTGGCGCCGGTTCAGGAGTTCCTGGTGCGCTACCCGGGCATTCCGGCGTCCGCTCTTCCGGTCACGACGGGCTTTCCCGGCTGGCTGAGGCTCCTGCATTTTCTCAACCTCTTTTTCATGCTCTTCATCATTCGCGCGGGCGTGCAGATCCTCGCCGATCATCCGCGGCTGTACTGGAAGCGCGACTGCACACCGGGCACCGAGTGGTTTCGCTTCCAGACGGCGGTCCCCACCGGCCGCATCTGGACCGCCAAGGACGACTCGGTCACGCTGCCGTCGTGGCTCGGCATTCCCGGAATCCGGCATTCCATCGGGCTCGCGCGCTGGTGGCACTTTTCGGTCACGCTGCTTTGGATGATCAACGGCATCGCCTTTTACGTCCTCCTGTTCGCCACCGATCAATGGCATCGCCTCGTGCCTGCAGGCTGGGACGTTTTCCCCAATGCGGCCTCCACCGCGCTCCAATATCTGTCGCTGACATTCCCCGCCGAGGAAAGCTGGACCCGCTACAACGGCTTGCAGCAACTCGCCTACTTCATCACCGTCTTCATCGCGGCTCCGACCTCGATCATGACGGGCCTCATGCAAAGCCCGGCGATATCGAACCGGCTCGGCTGGGTGGGTCGCGTGCTGGACCGGCAGAAGGCGCGCTCGATCCATTTCATCGCGCTGTGGTGGTTCCTGCTCTTCATCCTCGCGCATGTGACACTCGTCTTCGTCACCGACGCCCGGGCGAACCTGAACATGATGTGGGCCGGCGTCCACGATTCCTCCTGGAGCGGCTTTTCGGTATTCGTTCCGGCGATGCTTGTTGTGGCCGTGGCCTGGTGGTGGGCTTCGCCCTTCACCTTGCGCCACGCACGCCTGGTCCAGAGAATCGGCGAGTTCATGAGCCGGCCGTTCGGCAGCGTGACGCAGTCGTGGGACGCGAAGAGCCAGCTGGCCGAGCAAGACATCTCGCCGCATTTCTGGCCGAACGGCACGATGCCCAACTCTGAAGAGTTTGAATTGCTGGTCGAGAACGATTTCGCCGACTACCGGCTTCGGATCGGCGGCCTGGTCGAGAACCCGGTAGAGCTCTCGCTGGCGGAGCTGAAGGCAATGCCCAGGCAGGAACAGATCACCACGCACTTCTGCATCCAGGGCTGGTCGGGTGTCGCCAAGTGGGCAGGCGTGCCGATGCGCGACATTCTCGATCTCGTGAAGCCGACGGCCGATGCGCGCTATGTGGTGCTCTATTCGCTTGCCGACGGCGGTGATGGCGGCCGCTACTACGACACGCACAGCCTGGCCAACATGCGTCACGCGCTGACGATCCTGGCTTACGAGATGAACGGCGCGCCGGTCAGCGTGCTGCACGGCGCGCCGCTGCGGCTGCGTTGCGAGAACGAGGTGGGCTTCAAGATGGTCAAATGGATCGCGGCGATCGAGGTCGTGCACAGCTATGCCGACCTCGGGGCGGGTGAAGGCGGCTACAACGAGGATCACGAATTCTTCGGCTACCGGGTGCCGATCTGATTTCATTCCCCGGCCAGCCTCACTCGCTCCACTCAACCCAGCGCGACGTAACTGAGCTGCCCGCCGACGATGTGCGCGGGCGAAGTGAAGGGATGCACGGTGCTGTGGGCCGCATCCAGGATGTGGATCACTTCGATGCCTCGACAGCGCAGGACATCGGCGATGAGCGAGCGATGGCAGCGCCACCAGAGCACCTCGGCGCACATCAGCGTGGTGGGTTGCAGCGCCGCGAACGCCAGCAGTTCGTGCAGGCCCTCGGCGAACTCGGCGCTGGCCAGGTGGTCGGCGTAGCCGCGAAACGACGCGTTGCGCCAACCGGTGTTCGGTGAATCGGCCTGAACGCGTCGCCTGCCGCCCAACTTCGGCAACCAGCGATAGCCGATGTCATGAGCGGGCAAGGTCTGCTCCAGCGCGTCCCGCGCAAATTGCGGACAGCGCCGCGATCCGGGGAAGCGCCGCACGTCGGCGACGGCCTTGATGCCGTAGCCGTCCAGCAGCGCAAGGAATTCCTCGAGGGGACGCGTCGAGTGGCCGATGGTCCAGATCGTGGACACGCCGCTGCCTTGCGCCATGGCTCAATCGATCCTGTGCAGCGCGGCGCCCTTGTGCAGCGCCACATGATCGGTCTTGTCGCTCTTGATCTCGTACTGCGGATCGGCCGGGGTGCACCGATGGATGTGTCCCTTGTAATCGGTGTCGCTCGTGTGCACCTTGACGATGCGCCCCGTCACGTGTCCGGCCTCGGAGTTCCAGCGCACGTGGTCGCCGACGCCGAATTCATGCGCCACGCTCGTCTCCTGGTCGCGTCAGCAAGCTGCGTGCGCGCGAGACCACGTTGTCCACCGTGAAACCATATTCGCGCAGCAAGGTTTCAGCCGGCGCCGAGGCGCCGAAGCGATCGATCGCGAGTACATCACCCCGGTCGCCGGTATACCGATGCCAGCCCTGCGCCACGCCGAGTTCCACCGCGAGACGTGCCGGCACGTCCGGTGGCAATACCTCGTCGCGATAGGCCCACGGCTGCGCATCGAACAGGTCCCAACTGGGCATCGAAACGCAGCGCACCGCGACGCCCTCGGCGCGCAATTGTTCGGCGGCAGCGAGAATCAACCCGACCTCCGAACCGCTGGCGATCAGGATCAGCTCGGGGCGCCGATCCTTCGTGTCATTCAGCACATAGGCGCCGCGTCGCAAGCCCTCGGCACTTGCGCACCGTGCGCGATCGAGCGTGGCGACGTCCTGCCGCGTGAGCACCAGCAGCACCGGGCGATCGTTGGCTTCGATGGCCACCTTCCATGCCACCGCGGTTTCGTTGGCGTCGGCCGGCCGGATCACGGTGACATCGGGGATCGCGCGCAGGCTGGCAAGCTGCTCGACCGGCTGATGGGTTGGTCCATCCTCGCCGAGCGCGATGCTGTCGTGCGTGAACACGTGCACGACATGCAGCTTCGACAGCGCGGCCAGCCGGATCGTGGGGCGCATGTAGTCGGAGAAGATCAGGAAGGTGGCGCCGTAGGGAATGAAGCCACCGTGCGCGGCCAAGCCGTTCACGATCGCACCCATCGCGTGTTCGCGTACGCCGAAATGAAGGTTGCGGCCGGCGGCGCTCCAACCGCCGCCATCGGATCCCTGCGTATCCTCCCCCGGTACCGAGGGCGGGTTGAAGTCACCCAGGTCCCTGAGCGCCGTCTTGGTGGAAGGGTCCAAATCGGCCGAGCCGCCGGTGAGCGCGGGCAATCTTGGCGCGATGGCATTCATCACCTTGCCTGAGGCCGCCCGCGTGGCCATGCCCTTGGCATCGGCGGCAAACACCGGGATGCCGGCATCCCAGCCGGTCGGCAACTCGCCGCGCAGCCGGCCCTTCAGCTCGGCGGCCAGGTCCGGGAAGGCCTGCGCGTAGCCTTGCATGCGCGCGTTCCACGCCGCTTCGTC
>Ga0157376_10003324_pt1 | contig 11067 bp, 7 predicted proteins | sample M45metaG_FD_121801 | JGI IMG/M metagenome (GOLD analysis project Ga0157376, IMG submission 121801) | Miscanthus rhizosphere microbial communities from Kellogg Biological Station, Michigan, USA - M4-5 metaG | ecosystem: Host-associated > Plants > Roots > Rhizosphere > Soil | place: USA: Michigan... | reverse complement strand
GACAATTTATACTTTGTAATGCTATGATACTTCTCACCTGGTTTTAATATTGTAGAAGGAAAAGAAGGTTCATTGGGTGAATCAGGAAAATGCTGTGTTTCAAGACACAAAGCGGCGTTTTTGCCAATCGCTTTGCCATCGCTTGTTTGAATACTTCCATTCAGGAAATTGCCGGTATAAAACTGCAGACCAGGCTGAGTGGTGTATACTTCCAGCTTTCTTCCGCTGATTGAATCGGTTAGCACTGCGGCCAGTTTCAAAGACCCGTCTTTGCTATTGAGCACAAAATTATGATCATACCCACCAGGCACCTGGGCAATACGTGCACCGATTCTTGTGGCGGTAGTAAAATCAAATGGCGTGCCCTTAACCGGTAATAACTTACCTGTTGGAATCAATGTAGTATCAACCGGCGTATAGGCATCAGCATCCACTTTTAAGGTTTCTCCCAAAATAGTGTTGGCTACACTGCCGCTTAAATTAAAATAACTGTGATTGGTAAGGTTTACTGGTGTTGGCTTATCTGTTTCGGCGCTGTATTCAATACCCAGCTCGTTGTCATCGCTAAGGGTATAAACAACCGTAACCTTTAAATTGCCGGGATATCCTTCCTCCCCATCCTTGCTTACATAATTTAAAGTAAGTGCGGGTATGCTGTCAACCATGCTTGCATCCCATACCTGTTTGTCGAATCCTTTTAATCCGCCATGCAAATGATTCTTGCCATTATTGGTGGCCAGTGTATAAGTGGTATCCCCAATCTTAAACTTACCTTTTGCAATCCGGTTTCCATACCGGCCCACCAGCGCTCCAAAATAAGGCGGCTTTGCGAGGTAACCGCTAAGACTGTCAAAGCCCAGCACAATACTGCTGTTGACGCCACTTTTATCAGGTGCCACCCATGAGGTAACGATGCCTCCATAATTGGTAATTTTTACCTGGGTGCCGCTTTTGTTTGTAAGTGTGAAAAGATAGACAGGCTTTCCATCGGCCTGGCCAAAATCTTGTTTTGTAACAGCTTTCGCGGTTGCTGATGCTTGTGTCTCTTCTGTTTTAGTAGGTGCATTTGTACAGCTCATATGGGTGATTGTTAAAAAAATCGTTGCTGAAAATAAACGGGCAATCGTTCTCATTTTTAAATTTTTTGAAAGATAAAAAAATTGGAGTGCCGAAAATAGCTAAAATAAGTGTATAAAATACCTTTTTTGAACCACGGAGGGCATGGAGAAGCACGGGGTTATTTGATTTTATGGAATTTTGACTTTTATTTTTTTGACTGATTTATCCTTTGAATCCATGGAGACACAAGGATACTAACGTTATAACGCCATCTCCTCAATAACAAGTACAGCCGGAACGACACGGTAATACAACGTATTCCCCTGTGAAACCTCCGTGTTCCCGCTGTCTCCGTGGTTAATTTTTATTCAAAATTGATTACAAAGTCTGTAATACCCGGTGCGGTCGTTTTTAATGAAAATGGAAATCCATGTTCAACCAATATTTCCTTTGTAAGGGTAAGACCTATTCCCTGCCCATCTGGTTTGGTGCTAAAAAATGGTGTGAACATTTGATCAGCCCTGGCTTCCGGAATACCCCTGCCATTGTCGCGTATGATCAGTTGCCGGGGCGCCTGGCGGGTAATAAATGTTACGGTTCCTTTTTCTCCGATGGCTTCCATACCGTTCTTTATTACATTAATCAGCACCAGTTCCATTTGCTGCGCATCGGCAGCTATCAATATGGGTGATGTATGAAAGTTGAAAACAAAGTCAATTGATTTCTCTCCTGCTTTCAAATTCATTAGCCGGGCTATTTGCTCAATCAACTGATGCAGGTCAATGTCTCTTTTATTGGCAACCGGCAAGCGTACTACATCTGCAAAATTGCGCATGAAGATATTGAGACTGTTATTGCGATCGATGGCTACCTGCAACGCATTGCTGATATTGCTGTCATTCTGTTTTGTCTGCAGGGTGGATGAAAGAATAGAATTGACCGGCCCGATAGTATTGTTTACTTCATGCGCCATCATACGGATGACCTTGCCATAAGCTTTTTTTTCTGCGGCCAGTATTTCTGCTGTCAGTTCTTCAATCATTACAAACTGCCGGGCAAACCCCCTGTCAATGAAATGTGATTTCTGCAACTTGTACGTGCCGGCGCCACCCGGATTAATTGTTTTGTTACCACCAGCCGGCAGCCGGCTGATTTCCTGCAGCACCGCGTTTTGTATGTTATTGGTGTGTTTGCCAATCACCTCATTTTCTCCCATTCCCAGTAATTGAAGTGCGCGGGGATTGACCTGCCTTATATTTTCATCATAATCTAAAATGATAATGCCGGTGGGAGAAGTATAAATAAGCTTTTCCAGGAAAAAATGCTGCTGTTCCTGTTGCGTACGTTCCGCTCTTAATTGATCCATCATGGCATTGTATATAGTAATCAGCTCATCCATTTCATATTTGCCGGTAGGCAGAAATTTTGTGTTGAAGTCGCGGTCACGGATGGCATCAGCACCCTGCAACAATGTTTTCAATGGCTGAATCAGCTGCCGGTACAACTGCCAGGAAAGCAAAACAGAAAAAAGGATCAATATTTCGGAAGCTATAAAGAGCAGTTTATTATCCCGGAAAATATAAAAACTTAATACAAGCGCAACGAGGTGAATCGTTCCAATGAAAAGAATGTATTTAGTCCGAAGCTTCATCGTATGGAATATTGTATTTCTCCAGGCGGCGGTACAATGCACTGCGGGTAATGCCCAATGCTTTTGCTACACGGGTGATACGGTTTTTATGAAAATCCATCGCCTTTCTGATCATCTGTGTTTCCAATTCATCAAGTGTTATACTGCCCACTTCCGGCAATTGCAAACGGCCGTTTTTTTTGGGCGATGTTTCCACTTGTGATTGAAAATCCGCCACGTCAAGATAATCTTTTTTGCTTACCAGCACCGAACGCTCTACCAGGTTTTTTAACTGGCGGATATTTCCGGGCAATTGTAATTGCTGCAACCATTTCATTGCTTCGTTGCTGATGGTTAGTTCATGCCGCTTGTAAATGTCGCGCAGGTTGCTGATAAAAAAATTAACCAGTAATGGAATATCGCCCGGTCTGTCTTTTAGCGCCGGAAGTTTAATGGTAATAAGGTTGATGCGGTATAAAAGATCTTCCCGGAAACTTTGCTTGGCTACCATGTCTTCCAGGTGCCTGTTGGTAGCGCAAACAATTCTTGTATCAACCGTTTTGGTGCGGCTGCTCCCCAGCACTTCATAGCTTCTGTCCTGCAGTACCCTCAGCAATTTTACCTGGCTGGCGGGATCCAGATCGCCTATTTCATCCAAAAAAATGGTGCCCTTATTGGCCATTTCAAAGCGGCCCACGCGGTCGTAACGTGCATCTGTAAACGCGCCGCGCACGTGGCCAAACATTTCGCTTTCAAACAAAGAAGCAGGTATGCCGCCCAGGTTCACTTTTACAAAAGGTTTATTACTGCGCAGGCTGTTCTGGTGAATGGCTTCCGCTATCAATTCCTTACCGGTTCCGCTCTCCCCCATTATTAAAACGGAGGCATTGGTGGGTGCTATTCTTCCAATAGTATCCAGCATTTCCAGTATTTTAGGGTCTTCGCCAATAATATGCTGAAAATTATACAGGCTGTCCAGTTTTTTGCGGCTATGTGTTTCCGTTTTCTTTTCGCGCAGGTTTAGCAGATCGGCGATGGTTTGCAGCAGGTACTCATTGCTCCATGGCTTGTTGATAAAATCATTGGCGCCCAGTTTCATGCCTTTAACGGCCAACTGGATGGTTGCCCAGCCCGTTATAAGAACAACCGGCACGGCAGCATGTAGCTGTCTTATCTGCCTCAGCAAGTCCATACCTTCATCGCCACTGGTTTCAATTGAAAAATTGAGATCCAGGATAATTAAAGAAGGCGTTTGCTTTTTTAAAAAATCCATTGCCGTATCCGCATTGTCTGCGCTGGCTGTTTTATAGCCATTTTGCTGCAGTAAAAGCAGTAAAGAAGTGCGGACCGCAATATCATCATCAATTATTAAAATCATATACGCGAATAAGAACTCGAATGAAAACACTAATGGCGACACGAATAGCAACGCTAATGGACGCCGATGACAAGTTAACCGGCTAATTAACATTTCAGCCAATCAACTACTCAACCAAACAACCAACAAGCTAATCCTCATGCAATGCAACCGCCGGGTAAATGGCAGCCGCCTGCCTGCCGGGATACAATGCGCAAATCAATACCAGCAAGTAAATAAAAACAATTGATAAACCAAGTGCAATTAAATAAGTGTTTGAGGAAAGGTCGAACAAATTGAGCAACGGAAACTGAATGGCAAAGAAAGTTCCGATAATTAATGAAAACGTGGCCACTACCATTGCCTCACCAATTAATTGACCCGTTACAGCGTTACCACTGGCACCTACCGCACGGCGTAAACCAATCTCTCCCCTTCGCTTATTAATGTTGTACCATAATATACCAAACAACCCCATTGATACATTGATGACAAGAAAGCCCGCAACAATAAGCATCACTATCATGGGCACCAGCGCAAAATAATTGATGTTCTTCCGCATATCTGCGAGGTGCGAAATTTCTACATTTGAATTTTTCATTGCATTGGCAAGCGTCTTATAGAGGCGGCCTTCAAAAGCCGCGCCGGCATCAGGCTCAACACGCACCAGTATCCTGCCCAACCAGTGAAAAGCGCTGGTATCTGCCCGGTGATAAACGGCAACACCCGCCCTGGAATAATCACCTTTATCTTTCATATCCTGTATTACACCAATTATTTTCATCTTATTCTTATCATTATCATCGCCAAGGAGCTTTCCAACTGCGGCAGTATTCCCAAAAAGCATTTCTTTTAATGAGGCGTTGATTACAACAGGCTCATTTTTAGCCGGCAAATCCTGCTTGGTAAACCAACGCCCTTCTTCTATCTTGATATTGAGCGCATCTTTATAACCATCTTCAACCACATGGTAGTTTAAATGATCGAGATGTTTTCCATTAAACGTAAACCCGTTCTGACTTGTATTGTTTGAAAGAGGAACATTGTCATTGGAAAAGCTGATTTCTTTTACCTGTGGCAATGATTTCACCGTTTGCCTCAACGTTTCATAATACAGCGTCAGTGAATCTGAACTGGTTGTCTTCAGCGTATTGTTGTAGGTAACCAACCATACATTTTCGTAATCAAAACCCAGTGGCTTTTTATAATTCTGGTAATCGAATACCAGCAGGGTAAAAACGGCAAACAGCACGAGAAAGGAAATCAGCATTTCTGAAATCAGCAAAGCATTTTGCTTTTTTTTGTTCCAGATCATTTTAAACAGATGCCGTATCATAATATTTAATTAAACAGTTATTAATTTTCATGAAACTTTTAATGCATTTACAACATTTAACCTGGACATGCGCCAGGCCGGGTATACACCCGATAACAACCCAAAGATTAAACAGGTAAGCAGGGCAAAAAGCAAAACGGTTGCATTGAGCGATAAAACAACATTGTCTATCAGATTGGCGCTATTGATAACCCGGATGATAAACCAGGAAAACACAATCCCTATCAGACCACCCAGGAAAGTAAGAATAAGATTTTCTACAATAAACTGATATACCAGGGTTCTGGAAGATGCACCGAATGCTTTTCGCACACCGATTTCTGAAGAACGTTCCATAATACGGGTAATATTGATATTAACCAGGTTAAGCGTTGGCAGCAACATTACCAGCAAAACAAATATAGAAATAGCCGTCAGCGCTATTACAACACCCGATTGCTCTTCATTACCCGTTCTTACATACCCGGTAATAAATGTATCGGCGTGACAATAAATATGATCGTACATTTTATCACTCATGGGTAAACGCCTGACCATCTCTTCAAATTCTTTTTGAATTTTAGGCACGTCCGCTGTTGTTTTGGCCATCAGAATCAGCAGGTTCGGCCCACCGTAAGAAGTGTTGGATTTGTAATCGATCTTTGCAACTGAATACGGAAGATACATATCACCATAAAGCATGTAGGTGGTGATGGGTACGTTTCTTACGACGCCATTTACCCGGTATTGAACATTGTCGGCTTCAATATATTTTCCTACAACAGAGGGCACATCACCGAAATATTCTTTTTTCAGATCTTCCGATATTACCGTTACGCGTTCGCCGTTATCTATTTGCTGTTTGCTATAAGGCTTGCCTTCCAGGAAATCAAAATCCAGCACTTCCCAAAAACTATCATTGGTGTATTTGTAATTGATAGCAATTTTTTTATTATTCACGTAAGTATTTGTGCCCTGGTACATAGATGAAATGGCCATTTTATAAGGCGTTTTAAGGGTGGAAGCATAATGCGAATAAAAATAGTACGACAATGAGCTTCCGTTAAGTGCCTGCGGCCCGCGCTGCTCTATATTGTTTACAAACAACAAACGATCCCGTTTTTTATCAGGATATTTGTCATTGATTACCTTATCAATAAAAGCAGTGAGCACTACCAGTATCGTAATAGTAAAGCTGATACCAAAAAGGCTGATAAAAGTGAAAAATTTTCTTCTCTTTAAGACAGCAATGGCGATTTTAAAATAATTTTTTAGCATATAAAAAATCAAAATTTAAAAGTCAACAATCAAAACCCTCTCTTCACACCGTTCAAAATTTAAAAGTCAAAAGCCAAAATCGCTTCTTCGCGCAATTCAAAATTTAAAATTCAAAATATCAATTACTGTACCTGACTGCCATCAAATAACCTCACCAGCCGGTGCGTTTTCTTTGCCATGTTTTCATCGTGCGTCACCATTACTATTGTTGTTCCTTCACTGCGGTTCAGGTGGATAAGTATATCCATTATTTCATTTCCCATTGCGCTGTCAAGATTACCGGTTGGCTCGTCCGCCAGTATAATTTCCGGTTTACCTACGATTGCCCTTGCAATGGCAACCCGCTGTTTTTGTCCGCCCGATAACTGTGAAGGAAAATGTTTCATCCGGTTACTCAGCCCCACTTTTGCCAGGGCCTCTTTTGCCAGTTCAGATCTTTCAGCAGCTGAATTGTTGCGATACAGCAGCGGCAACTCCACATTGTCAAGCACTTTCAAATCGTTGATGAGGTGATAACTCTGAAATATAAAACCAAGTTTTTTGTTCCTGAATTGGGCCAGTTCTTTATCAGATAGTTTTTCAGTAGGTAGTTCATCTATTTTTACATCGCCGTTTGAAGGCATATCCAATAAACCCATAATATTCAGCAATGTGCTTTTACCACAACCCGATGGGCCCATAATAGATAAGAATTCTCCTTTGGCAATATTAAGGCTGATGCTGTTCAGCGCCTGGGTTTCTACCGTATCTGTGCGGTAAACCTTTTGAATGTTTTGTAGTTTTATCATTTGTGTATTTTTATAGTGAGTGGTCAGTAGTGAGTAGTGAGTCGTCAATCGTGAGTCGTCAGACGCCAGTCGGGAATTTACTCACCACTCACGACAACGACTCACGGGTAAAGAATCTTTTCATTCTTTTCAAAATCATACAACGACAGATACCGCAACTGATAATAAGCTCCCCAAAAATCGCGCAAGGCAGAAACATAATCTCTTTTCGCCTGGTCTTTTTCCTGGAAAGCAATACTAAGATCTGTTATACTGAGATTACCCAGTACATACCGGTCTTTTGCTATCTGGTATTTTTCAGTAGCAATACTATCTGCGCTGGCGGTTAACAATAACTGTTCCTTCATCATATCAAACAATGTTACTTGTGTAATGATCTCCTGAGAGAAAATCTGTTTGTCCTGCTCCACTGCATATTTGGTGAACTGCAGGTTGGCCTGCGCCGTTTTTGTCCTTGATTTTGATCTTCCCCAGTCCAGGATAGGAATATCAAAAGACAATTGCACCAGTTGCTGATCCTGGAGCGACTGATAGACCTTGGGCACCGTGACTGCACTCTTTGAATAGCCCAGTCTTGCTGTTAGTGTAGCATTTAGTCCATTGTCGCCTTTTGCTTTGGCCACATCCCTGTTGGCTTCTGCAATGCGCCGCAAAAATGCAATCGCATCGCTGCGGTTGGCATATGCTTCTGCCAGCACTTTTTCAGATGTTACCTGCATATCAATAACGGCTTCGGGCAGTGATAAATTAATTTTATCTGTTTGCTGCAGACCGGTATAGGCACGCAGGTTTAAAGTGGCAATTTCCATATCGCGCTTTGCAATGCCCAATGCTTTTTGTGCTTTTAGTATTTCCAGTTGTAACTGCAGTATTTCATTTCTTGAAATTTTTCCAATCTCAAATTTTTCATGGGCAATGCGCAATATGTTTTGTGTATTGGCAAGATTGGTGGCTGCGATCTGAAAATTTACCTGGGCCAGCAGCAAATCAAAAAAATAACCGTTTGCCCTGATGGCTATTTCTTCCATTGATTCAATATAAGCCTGTTTGCTTTCTTCAAATTTCAGTGGCTCAATTTTCTTGTCCCAGCGCAACTGGTTAAACTGAAACATGGGCTGACTGTACCCTATGCCAAATGGCACACTGTTGTACAATATGTTTTTCCTGTCAAAATCATCGAACCGCTGCAGTTGCGTTGTGCCAAAAACAGTGGCGCCTGTTGCAGCTATACTTTGACTAAAGGACAGATTGAGCGATGAGTTATCGTTGTGTATCGGCTGAAACTGTATGGTACCATCGGGCTGTACTACCTGCGTAAACGTTTTGCTGTACCCGGGCAATGTACCGGCAAGGGATAACTGCGGCTGGTAGTTGGAACGAAAGGTACGGTACTGCCAGTATTTTGTTTCTTTTGTTGTGATGGCCTGTTTTGATTCTATAGATTTGTTTTTAGCCATTGTAACCACCTGCTGCAGGCTTAGTGTAAGCGTATCATTGCCAGCATGGGCACAAGCCTGTCCTAAGAAAAACATGCAAACAACCGTATAAATAATTTTCTGCGTCATTAAATCAATTGTTGATGGTAAGCTGCTTTGTATTTTTATAGGCGCTCATGTCTGAAGTAATAATTACATCACCCGGTTTCAGGTTATCCAGCACTTCTACATAATCAAAATTGGTCATCCCGGTGTGAACGGTTTTTCGCTCGGCTTTTCCCTGGTTCAATACAAATACTTCCTGCGACGATGCGCCTTTAAACGCCGGGCCGTTGGCTACGCGCAGTACGTTTTTTCTGGCTGCGGTCACCAGAAATACATCCACTTTCATATTGGGGTGCAACAATTGATTGTTTTGTTCATTGAGCCTGATGCCAAACGACACAATGCCATTTTGCACCGAGGGCTGAATATTAACAACTGTTCCCCTTAACTGTGTTTCATTGATACGGATGATGGCAGACATGGCATTGTGCAACTGATCAAGATAGCTGTCAGAAATGCTGCCTTGTACTTTAAAGCTTGCCAGATCAGCAATTCGTGCAAGCGCATCACCTTCATGTATAGCCGCACCCAGGTTTTTATTTACCCAGGTAACCACACCATCCCTGCTGGCTACAATATTGGCCAGTTGCAGTTTGCGTTCCAGTTCATGCAAATCATTGGCCTGGATGGCGGCAGCTATTGCAGCTTCTTTCATTTCAACCTGCATGGTCTGCTGCTTGCTTTTAATTTCATTTTCCAATTGCTGTTTTTCCAGTTTGGCTACTTTCAGGTTCAATTCGGCCTGTTCAATGCTTTCGCGGGTGCCGCCGCCGGCCTTAAATAAGCGTTTAGCGTTTTCTACGTCGGCTTCAAGACTATTGATCCGGAGTTGTTTTATATCGTTAGAGGACTTGATGTCATAAAAACTTTTATCCAGTTCCAGCTTTAATTTTTTTACTTCATTTTCTTTGGAAGCCAGTTGAAATTTGAGTTTCTCAAATTCAGTTTGTGAAGCTGACTTGTCAAGTGTGAGAATAGATTCGCCGCTTTTTACTTTACTGCCCGCATCAATAATTACTTTTTGAACGGAGGCGTTGATGGGACTGGTGATGATGGCTTCAAATTCGGGCAATATTTCGCCCGAAGCCGTAATGGTATTTTCAATATCGCCCCTTTCAACCACAGCAGTGGTGATAACAGATTTCTTTACCGCAGAAGCCAGCGAAGCGCGCAGCAGCACTACCGCTGCAATGAGTATGACGATCGTTATTGAAACAACAACAATCGCTTTTCTTTTTTTTCGCGAGGCAACTTCTTCTTCAATGACCTTATCCATGCGGTAATTTTAAACCCATCATGTTTCAATACAGGTGCCAAACGCAAAAAATTTATTACCAATTGATTGTATAAAAAGCGGCTGTCAAAAATGTCCGGTATCGACCGTTTTGCCCGAATCTTTTTTCACGCAGCGGGCACGGCGGGGCAACGGACACAGCGAAATGTGCATGACTTGTCGCGTTCTTTGCTCCTCTGCTTCTTTGCGTGAAACCCAGCCGCGTTCTTTTTTCACGCGGCGGCCACTGCGGGGCAACGGGCACAGCGAAAATGTGTATGACTTGCTGCGTTCTTTGCTCCTTTGGTTCTTTGTTCTCTTTGCGTGAAACAATCGTAGTTTTGCCGCCAATAATAATAACCATGACAGGCAATATTTTATTGATTGATGACGAGGAGAAGCTGAGGGCACTCCTAAGCCGCATCATCAGGCTGGAAGGATTTACCGTTTTTGAAGCAGCCAACTTAAAGACCGGTATTAAAATACTTGAAAAAGAAAATATCGACGTTTTGCTTTGCGATGTAAAGTTGCCCGACGGTACCGGGGTAGATTTCGTCAACTCCGTTAAACAGAAATTTCCCCCCACGGAAATTGTGCTGCTAACGGCCTATGGCAATATTGCGGATGGCGTGCAGGCCATGAAAAACGGCGCATTCGATTATATTACCAAAGGAGATGACAACGATAAAATAATACCATTGCTGAACCGGGCCATGGAAAAAGTGCACTTGCAAAAACGCATTGAACAGCTGGAACAACAGGTAGGGAAAAAATATGGTTTTGACAGTATTTTGGGAGCATCGGGCGTTATTGCCGAAGCTATTTC
>Ga0157376_10003320_pt1 | contig 11072 bp, 18 predicted proteins | sample M45metaG_FD_121801 | JGI IMG/M metagenome (GOLD analysis project Ga0157376, IMG submission 121801) | Miscanthus rhizosphere microbial communities from Kellogg Biological Station, Michigan, USA - M4-5 metaG | ecosystem: Host-associated > Plants > Roots > Rhizosphere > Soil | place: USA: Michigan... | reverse complement strand
TTTCGCGATGGGAAAACGATGCAGCAGATCGCGGACCAGTACGGGGTCACGCTCGAGGCAATCCGCGTCTCGTTGCGCCGGCAAGGCCTGACGGGAAAAGACGGTGGGCGCGCTGTCCGCGTCGCGCGCCGGAAACAAGTCGAGTTGCATGCCACTTCCCCTCCCGATTGACAGGCGGCGAACGGTACGCCGTGCGGTGGAGCGCGGAAATCCTAACGGGTAGGGCGGGAGACGGAAATGAAGATCGAGATGAACGGGATCACGCTGGATGTTTCGCCAGCGCCGATCGACGGCGTGTGGATGGAAGTCGCGCACGGCGCGCTGCAGTCCACGGTGCCATCGGAGTCGAAGAAAGACTTCGTGCTGTGCATGTACGCGTCTGGTTTGTGGAACTCGCTGCGGCTCACCTGGAGTGCGGCGATCACGAAGCTGAGCAACGGCTTGGCGCTCAAGGCGCAGGACGATCGCAACCGCGAATATTTGAAGATCGTCGAGATTTGGTGGTGGATGAAGTGCAGCGGTAAGCACGATCTCGCCATCGCGATGCTCAACGATCTGGGCTACGAGGTGCGTCGCAAGCCGAAGATCGAACGGCTCACCGCGATCGCCGAGCGCATCGACAAGAGCCTCGCCGAAATCCGCGAACTCACGCAGCAAGCGCAGCTCATGCGCCACGAGAACGATGACGCCAACCCGGCCGCCAACGATGCCGCGCAGCGCGTGATCGAAAGCGCTCAGGGCATGCGTTTCAGCAGGGCCGCAGTGGCTGATGCGGCGGGGGCATTCTGATGGCGCGCAGGAAAGGCTCTGGGTACAAGGCAATCGAACTCGGTATGCGCGTCGTGCTCTACGTCGCAGACGTTCTTCGCAGGCGGCCGGACATGGAGTGCGGCGATCTCGCGCAGCAGCTTCGCGACCGCTTCGATGTCAGTCGCGCCAGTTCTTACCGGTATGTCGCGCTCGCGAAGGACGCCCTCGGCGTCACGATAGCTGCGAGGAAGAACTACTCGCCGCGAGCGAAGTTCCTCGTCGTCGAGGAACTGAAAGCGATGGGTAAGGCGACTGTCTACCAGCTGGCGGAACGCTTGCAGTGCAACAAGGCAACGGTTCGGGAACGTCTCTGGGACGCCGAGAAAAGACGCCAAGTAAAAATCTGTGGGCGCATCTATGTGCGGCACGGCTGCCCGCGCTACCTGTGGAGTGTTGCCGCATGAAACACCTCCTCTGCTGGTTACTCGGTCACACCTACGTCTTCTACGGTCAGCCCTGCACCCGGTGCAGTCACATGCCGACGTGGATGAGGAGGATTCCGTGAGCCGCAACGATCTCGTGCCGTGGAAGTCGATCGCTGACGCTGCTGGCGTCGCCGAGATCGTCTGCGTTGCACCACGAGACTCGGAGCCGACCCTTTGAACTGGTACGAACACCACCTCGGCGACTACGCCCGCGACACCGCTCACCTGTCCATGATTGAAGACGGCGCCTACCGCCGCCTCCTCGACCGCTACTACGCCACCGAAAAACCTATTCCGGTGGCAGATGTCTACCGCATCGCCCGGTGTCGTGACGAGTGTGACCGTCACGCGGTCGATGTTGTGACCGGTGAGTTCTTCACCCTCGACGGCGATGTCTTCCGTCACAAGCGTTGTGATGAGGTCATCAGCGAGTTCGCCGAGAACGAACCCGAGCGTGATGCGAAGAAGGCCAACGCAAAGGAGCGCAAACGCCTCTCTCGCGAACGTCGTAAGTCATTGTTTGAACAGCTACGTTTGCACGGTGAAGTGCCTGCTTTTGACACCCCAATTAAGGCTCTAGAAGCCATGCTGTCACGCGTGACAGGACAGGATGTCACGCGTGACCGGACTGTGACCAGCACGGGACAAGACGCGGGACAGCCGTGTGACGGAACGATTACCCAACCACCACTACCCACTACCCAACCACCAGTAGAGAAGAAGAAAAGAAAAGCCGCGCCATCGCCTGCGGCGACGGCTGAACTTCCCGATTGGGTTGATCGCACTGTGTGGGATGGGTTCGTCGAGATGCGCAAGCGCAAGCGCGCCCCGATGACCGAGCGAGCGCAGGTTCTCGTGATCCAAGCGCTCACGAAATACCGCGACCAGGGCGAAGACCCCAACGCCATGCTCGACCAGAGCATTCGCAACACATGGACCGACGTGTACCCCGTGCGCGTCGACGAGAAGCAATACACCACCCTCACCAACGGCCGCGCGCCAAGCACCAGGCGCGTCGGCCTCACCGATATGTCGAGGCTCGCACATGGATTCGAAAACGAAGGCTCTGATCACTCGCAACCTGCAGAAGCTCGTCGCCTTGCAGCTCCCGTGGACACCAGCGGGTGACGTGCTCGCCGGCGTTGCGCTCGCATGGGTCGACACGTTCGACGACATGCCGTGGACGATCGAGCAGGACGAGGAGCGAATCAACGCGGCGTTCCTGCTGTTGCGCAAGAGCGTTCGCCAATGGCCGGCGCCGCGGGAGTTCTTGGATGCACTCAAACCACGCGTCCAAGAGAAACCCATCGAGCGCACGCACCGCCTCAGCAACGACGCGCAGTGCGAAACAGGCCTCAAGCACCTTTCCGAAATCGCCGAGACGCTTCGATTCGGTGATGAACAACCCACCAACCTTAGCTAACGATTACAGGTGTAATCAATAAAAGGAGAACGCAATGAACGATTGGCTTGAAACGATCAAGACGGTGAGGTTGCCGAAGTTGGCTGTCGGTGCGCACGAGGATCCGGACACGCAGCGTTATCACATGCCTCGCCGCGCAGTGTACGAACCGATGGACTGGGATGTGCCCTTTGGTGACGGTCCTGGCTATAGCGAAACGCTGACGATTCGCACCGAACCAGACGGCGAAGTGCAACTCTGCGCAATGGAGATGGTCGCCTTCATGGAAGGCGAGCAGCACACGGATCGCCCGGCGTGCGTCTGTCCAGCCCTCTCAAACATCATGCAGCAGATTAACGACAACCTGAGCTCAAGTGATCGCGACAAGCTACTTCCATATCTCCCTTCCTGCGTCGGAACACGCAACGACGGGTTGGGTTTCAAAAGGGCGATGCTTTGGGACGAGTTCAAATCTAGCAACAGCCCTATGAATTTGCACTGGACGTATGTCGAACGTCTGCTCAAAAACATTTTTGCGCTCGGCAAACCCACCGGCTTCACCAAGCCCGAGCGCGTCCGCGAACTGGAGGCGCTGGCATGAACCTCACCACCAGCGAACTCGAAATGCGCTGCAAGTCACTCAGGCGCGCAGGCTACTCGCAGACCCGTATTGCTGCGAAGCTCGGTGTCGACCGCGGCAGGGTGTTTCGTGCGCTTGGCGATAAGCGCATGTCTCGCTCTGCTGCCGGGAAGCTCGGCGCGAAGGTGATCAAGGCGAAAGGCTTTGATCGGGTCTTCGGGCTGAAGACGCCGTGTGGGGCGCGGGCGTGAAGACCGAGTCAGCCGCATTCTCAATGCCCATCAGGCTCGTGTCGCTGGCGAACGTCCGAGAGCACTGGGCCAAACGCGCATCGCGGGCGAAGCTGCAACGATCACACGTCAAGTTCTTCTGTCCGCAGTTCGACTTGCCGTGCGTCGTCACGATCACACGCGTTGCGCCTCGCAAACTCGACGACGACAACCTGGTGAGCAGCGCCAAGAACCTACGCGACGGCATCGCAGACAAACTCGGCATCGATGATCGAGACGAGCGTGTTGCGTGGCGCTACGAGCAGCGCAAGGGCAAGCCTCGCGAGTACGCCGTCGATGTGCTCATCGAAAGGCCAGATGTTTACGAGCAGCGCGTGACCATTCAGAGCTGTCGTGACGGCATCTTCATTCGCAACTACGGCAGCACGATGCGACGTGTCATCGACGACATCACGGCGCTCAAGTAACCACAAAGTATACAAATCCACAGGAGACGCGACATGGGAAATGAAAACGCAGTACCGAACGAACGGCCGCAGCCGATGGTTGATTATTGGCAGCAGCGGTGCCTATACGCAGATGCTCTCGCCGCGACACTGCAAACATCGAACAGAGAGTTGATTGAGAAGAACGGCGCACTCCGCGGCGAGCTCGACCTCGCGCACCAGGCGTTGAAGCGAACAAGCGCACAGGTTGAGCCGCTGCAAAAGCACCGCGACCACCTACATGATGTTCTTGGCAAGATTCTCGACGTTGCCGAGTTCTGCGAAGGACCGTGGGAGATTCGCGATTACGGCAATGAGATTGGTTCTGGTAAGTTGACGCTATCGGTTCGAGGAGCGGATTACGTCGGGCGTCAGAACTTCAATGAGGCCATGGTGAAATTGCTAAACCATGGCGCGGATCCACGCCGCAACGTCGCAACAGAACCGGCGCGCGAGTCAGCCTGCGGCGCCGAGCCGAAGACCAGAACATCGGTCGAAGACTTTGTGCACAGTGCGCTCGACATGAAGTTCGCTCGTGAGAACGTGCACACGGAGCACGTGAAGGCGACGATGACGGATCCAACCTACGGCGTGAATCAGTCGATCAAGCAAGACAGCGTGCGAGACGCGGGTGAGTTCTTCGAGGCGTCGAAGCGATTCGACGAGGCAGTTGAGAAGCGCACGTCATGGGGTCCATCGAAGGTCACGCTCGCGGTGCAGATCGATCTCGACGTACCGCAAGTTCTTGAAGTGATCGATGTCGAGAGTCAGGCGCGCCTCGACGAACTGGCGACTGCTCTCGCCGCCGGCGTCTCGGCGTTCAAGGCGATGCGGTCGTGAAAAGAGTGCTCGCGGTGTTCATTGCGTGCGCGCCACTCATCGCGCTATGGGCGATGGAAGTGCATGAGTCTGGATTGGCGGCAGCGACGCTGACGGTTCTCGCTGGTATTGCCGGCGCGATATTGACCGCGCTGTGTATCGTGATCGCAGTAATGTTGTTCAACCAATGACCGGCCTATCCCTAGACCTGAATCTCCACCGCCTCTTCACGACGGCTTCGCCACTGGTTTAATCCACGACAACGGCTGAGGATCGCACGACCTATGCAGCAGCGGAATCCGATAAGCGGCAGCGATGGGACTGGTGACCTTGATGGGGCCGCGGACTGCGGCCCTTTCTCTGTTGGCGGGCGAGGCGATGGAGGTGGTCACGGCGATGGCGAACTTTCACAGGATGTGCCAATCGGCGACTTGTTCGACAAATGGGTTGACCTCACCGCCGAACTGTGGTCGATGCGCAAGAACATCGCGCGCAAGATGCTGCAGGCGGACATGAAGATCGTCGAGCGAGAACGTGCGCGAAATGGCTTCTTCTCTAGGCTTGCGGCGACGCTCGCGAAACTTTCCGTAGAGCGCACGGCGATTCGTCTCGGCTGTCATCGCAGCACCGTTTATCGCAAGATTCGGAACAGTCGCAACAATCGTTAGCGCGCTGCGACACGGAATCGGGCATGTTGCGCGCACTAGGTGAAAACCCTAGTGCATTGTGCGGACTCAGGATGAGACGGCAATGAGCGGGACGCGCGGGCGAGCGCGATGGAGATTCACTGGCCAAGGATGGCCCTACAATTCGGGAGAGGACGACAAATGGATTTGTCGACGCTGGGGTCGAACCCCATCTTCACGGGCGCGCTCGGCAGCGGCCTTGTGCTCGGCACGATTGCATACGCACGCGCGATACCAGCGCGCATATTTCGCTTCTTCCTCGGACGCATGACGACGACGATCGCCGTGCACTCAGGTGATAGCGATCAGTTCCACCTCGTCGCTAGCTGGCTTACCGAACGCAACCTGTCGCGATGGTCTCAGTCATATCGATTACGCGACACGGCACTGCGTGTTCGCACACTTCCCGGCGGCGGAATCGGTATGGGCACGCGGCGACAGGACTACCGCTTCGACGCGCACTACGGGCGCTACTGGTTCTGGTGGTGCGGCCGGTTATGCAACGTGCATATCTGGCAGGAGGCCGGTGGCGGTAACGCATACCAACAAGGCACGCGCGACTTCATGGAGCTTCGTGTCTTTGGGCGTGGCGTGCTCGAATCCTTCAACACCGAACTCGACGAACTGCGCGCGTCAGATAAGTCTGACGGCATCAAGGTCGAGCCGCTGCGCGAGAAGCAGTGGGACGACAGCACCTTCCGGCTGACACGCGCGACATCCCCGGTTCTCAAGCGCGGGCAGCTCGAAGCCATCGAAGCCGACATGCACGCGTTCAAAGCCGGTGAGGACGCGTACTTGCGCCGTGGCATTCCTTACCGCCGCGGATATCTGTTCTACGGTCCACCAGGAACTGGAAAGACATCACTGATCCGCCATCTCGCGCTGTCCCTGAAGATGCCGATCGTATTCGTCACGATGAACCACATGCTCAAGGGCATCGCCGACGCACTCAGCATCATCGACCCCGGCTCAATGGTCGTGATCGAGGACGTCGACCGCATGTTCGCGCAGGCGAAGTTGAGCAAGACCGACGGTGGCGAATCTTCACTGATCGACTTGGCGGGCTTCCTCAACGCGACCGACGGCATTGGCGTACCGCACGGGCTCGTGATCGTGATGACGGTCAACAACCTCGACAACATCGCGCCCGCCGTGCTGCGGCCGGGGCGAATCGATCAACGCTATCTGCTCGACAACGTCGACGCCTATCAGGCTGACGTGATGTTCGAACGCTTCTTCGGCGTCAAAGACCCCGCCTTCGCCACCGCATGCGCCGAGGCGAACCTCTCGCCGGCGCAGGTGCAGGAAATTCTCGTGCGGGCTCAAGGCGAGCCTGCCAACGCCATCATCGAATTGCACAAGGAGGTGCGATCGTGAACGGACAATTCAAACTCACAAAGGCGGCAATCGTTGAGGCCGTGCCAGACGAAGCAGACGAATGGGGTCCGGGCCATTCTTACCACAAAGACCTGCCATTCAATGCGTTTGAGATTGAACACCAGACGCACTCGGTCCGCATCAAAATCATGCGCGACGATATTTTGCTCGGCAGTTGTTACCAGAACCTACAGCCTGGCGACACGCTTCGACTGTCCATCAAAGGCCTGTTTCCTGTGGGGGTAACAGCATGATCACCGGCGACTATGACATTCGCGGCGTCGACCTGGATCAGCGCTACGCGCGCTTCTGCACGCGCCCACTGAGCGATCAGGAAATCTGGAACCTGAGCAAGGCGAACATCGTTTGCCCTTCGCCCAACGACATCGGCGCGAAGATGTACCTCACCTCGCGCTCAACGACGACCAAGTGCGCGGTCGAGATTCGGAACTGGGCGGTTGCGCTTGGCGTTGAGATCGCCCGGTCGATGTATCGGCCCAAGGGCGGCACGCGCCGTGTGGTCTACTCACGCATCGAAGACCCGAAGGTGATTCGCCAGGCTGCGCTGGACGGCGCCGCGATCGCCATGTTCGGCATCCGCGACATACCGACGCTGTGGGAACGCCGCAAACAGTTCGGCGTCGACGAGCGTGCCTACCGCAAGATCCGCGATTTCGTCGGCGGCGCGGCGGTCAACCTGATCGCCAACTTCCGCTTCGCGCTTGAGTGGGCGTGGGGTTATTCGCAGTCGCGCGAGTTCGATGCGCTGTTCGATGCGCTTAGCGACGGGAAGTTTGAGCCTGACGTTAATTTGGTATCGGGAGAGGAAGACTCTCAAACGTTTTTACGCCTCAAGCGCAGCGAAGGAAACTATCGCGCGCCCATGCTCGCATCTGACTACAGCGGAGATTCCTTCCCCGCTGAGCCGCCGCAGCTGGTCAACGACCGCGGCTTCTACGACGAGCGCTACGAGGCACGAATGCGCGCTGAAGCCCTTGAGGCTGAGTCTGCACAGAGCACGGAAATGCCAGCAGAGAACGAAACGCGCGGGGCTGCAATACAGCCCCACCCCAAACGCAGTACCGGGCGTCGTGAGACGCATCAACCGGCCGGTGCTCGTATCCAGCGACCGAACGGGCATCGCCCGACACTTCGGATTCGTTGACACGGTAAGACCTTGGAAACGTTCTGCGCCCAAGGCCGCTCGGGTTGATCGCCGAGCGATGTACACCGGCGGCTCCCCTGATACCGGGAGCCGCCAATCTATTCACCGATCCATTCGCCGAGTGATTGAAACCGCATCGGAACGCGGTTTTAGGCGGGTGGTTTCTATTCGGACATGACGCATGGAGGCGGCATGAAAGCGACGCTACCAACGGACGCGACGGTGCGGAAGAACATTCCGCTCGCCTCCGGCTGTCTGTACTACTTTCCCGCCGCGCTGGCTGATGTCGCGCGCCTGAGCAAGATCGGCAACGACCAACACAATCCCGGCGAGCCGCTGTATCACGCGCGCGGCAAGTCGACCGACCATGCCGACACGATCCTGCGCCACCTGCTCGACGCCGGCACGATCGACACCGACGGCGTGCGTCACAGCACGAAAGTCGCATGGCGCGCTCTCGCGCTGCTGCAGGAAGAACTGGAACGCGAAGAGGGTGCGCCGCTCGCGCGCAATGCTCGGTTGCCTGAGCCGCGCGTCGAGTTCATCCCCGACGTCGCACTCGACCCGACATCGCCGGACGCGTTCGTCGAACAACTCCTGCCTCCGGGCACGCCTGCCGGAGAGGACTGATGGCTCATTCCAATTTGCCGACTCGTGAGTGGCAACGCACCGCGAATGGCTGGCGGTCGAAGGAACATCTTGCCGCCATCGGCGATACGTTTGCTGACGCCTCGCGTTGGTACGCGCACAAGAAGGGATTGCAACTCTGGGCGAACGACATCGAGTCGCCGCCGACCGATCGCGAGCCTATGACTCTGCGCAGGCTGGCTGGGCTGCTGGAGCAGTACGCTTGAAGCTCCTCACGGTCGACATCGAGACTCGTCCCATCGAGGGCTACGTCTGGTCTCTTTGGAATCAAAATCTTGGTGTAAATCAGATCAAAGACCCTGGCGCGTTGCTTTGCTTCGCAGCGAAGTGGCACGGGTCCAGCAAAGTTCAATTCTTCTCCGAGTGGGAGCATGGCCCGAAGCGCATGGCGCGCGAGCTGTACCGCCTGTTCGATGACGCCGACGCAATAGCTGGTTGGAACTCCGACAAGTTCGACATCCGCTGGATCAATGCGCAGTTCCTGAAGCACGGTCTCGGCAAGCCATCGCCGTATACCAAGCTCGACCTGCTCAAGTCGGTCAGGCGCCAGATTCAGTTGCCAAGTTTCAAACTCGAATACGTTGCGCGATGGCTTGGCCTGGGCGGTAAGTTGCAGACCGGCGGCTTCGACCTTTGGCGCGAAGTCATGGAAGGCGACGACAAAGCGCGCTCGAAGATGCGCCGCTACAACATTCACGACGTCCGTCTCACCGAGCAGGTCTTCGACCGGCTCAACGAGAAGGGCTGGGTGCTTGGCCTGCCGAACGCCTCGATCGGTGGCGGCCTGTGCTGCACCAATCCGATGTGCGGCAGCGAGAACCTTGAGGCGCGCGGCTTTCAGACCACGAAGACGAGGCGCTACAAGCGCTGGAAATGCAAAGAATGCGCGACCTGGATTCAGTCGGTTCATTCCGAACGCGGCGGCGCTGAGCTCAAGCAGGTTGCGGCATGAGCCTTATAGAGCGCAGCCAGCTTCATAAGGATCGCGCATGAACGCCCCGCGCGACATCAAGATTCTCACCATCCCCTACGCGCAGTCCGAGCGCACAAAGGTGATGGACATGCTGCGGCAACTGCTGATCGAAGGGCGCCAGTTCGCCGTCGATCAGACGGATCGCTTCATCAACGTCTCATTTCCGGCTACATCGATCAAAGAGCAGCCGGCCACGGTATGAAACCGTACGTCGCGAAGATTCACGTTCCGATGTACGACTGGGACGTCTACTTTTACACCAACAAGAAACGAGCGCTGCCGCACATCGAGCGCGTTGGCTTTGCGAGCAAGTCGCTTGACGCTTGGCACAAGACCAACGGCGGCATCTCATCGATCGACGCCGAATCTCATGACGCGTTCGTCGGAATATTTTCTGGTCCGATCGGAACCACGCGTCACGCCGACACGCTTGCGCACGAATGTGTGCACGTTGCGATGGCCGTTTTGGCTAGGGCTGGAGTGCTGATCGAACCTGAAAATCATGAAGCACTCGCGTACCTCGTAGGCTTCCTCGTCAACGAATATTTGACCTCGGCGAAGAAGCGCAAATGAAAACTTCGTTCATTCGACACATTCGCGTGCAGCCCTACGGATGGCATCTGTACCTGTTCGATGATCGGGAAAAGTGGGCGAAGTTCGTTGCGCGTAAGACGCACGCGTCTCTCGCCAACAAGCGCCGCGACTGCGCTGACGGCACGACTGGCATCACGCACGTCGACTACGACGCCAAGATTCTCTACATCGGCGTGTTCGATGGCGAGATCGGAACACTCGCGCACGAGATGACTCACGCTGGCGTCTTTGTCCTCGACCATGCCGGCATCGAGGCCGGTGCATCGGATGGCGAAACGCTCGCCTATCTGATCGGTCACCTCATGGACGAATGCGTCCAGAAAGTATTGAAACTCCCTGTAAGGAAAACCCCATGATTGTTGCTCTCGTGCTTGCCGCTCTCGTTGCGATCGGCGTCTACCTCAAGTTCTTCAAGAAGAAGAAAGCCGCGCCGGTTACACCACTCGCAGCGGCGCCGGTAGTACAACCGACTGCGTCGACCACGGTGCAATCTCCAGCGTCTAGCGCGCCAGCCGGCGCTCTTGCCGCTGCAGCGATGGCAGGTGCTCACGTCACTTCCGCCATCGTCGACCCCTACGCCAATCTGACCATCGCTCAGATGCTCGCGCAGTACAAGGCCGACAACGACAAGCTCGTCGCGATGGCGGCCTCGCTCACACAGGGTCAGTACCAGCGCGGTGAAATCGCCTTGAAAGCGAAGCCGCCGTACAAAACGTCACCGACCATCGAAGACCTGAAGACCCTGGTCAACGACGACACGAGCAATCGCCTGCCGGCGAACTTCGGCGCTGAGGTCGACAAGCTGCACGAGAACATGGGCAGTCTGATGGAGTTCGCACTCCGTCGCCAGCGCCTGTCGGGAATTACGCCGAACACCG
>Ga0157376_10003318_pt1 | contig 11076 bp, 8 predicted proteins | sample M45metaG_FD_121801 | JGI IMG/M metagenome (GOLD analysis project Ga0157376, IMG submission 121801) | Miscanthus rhizosphere microbial communities from Kellogg Biological Station, Michigan, USA - M4-5 metaG | ecosystem: Host-associated > Plants > Roots > Rhizosphere > Soil | place: USA: Michigan... | reverse complement strand
GCTGTCGAAGCAGATTGCCCGTGATGTGGAGCAGGCGCGTATCAGCTTGCAGCGTATTCCGGAGGAAGTTCAATAACCATGGCTGCTGAGACGACGATCATGAGGCCGTCATCCAGGTCCGCCGCCCGACCGGCACTGTTGTCGCATCTTGTTCGGACGGTACGTCAGCAACAGTTGTTCGTTCCAGGTCAGCACCTATTGGTGGCGGTGTCGGGCGGGCCCGACTCAATCGCGTTGTTGTCTCTCCTCCATCGCCTGGTCCGGTCCTGGCGTCTCACGTTGACGGCGGTCCATTGTAACTATGGGCTGCGCGGAGCGGAGTCCGGCGGTGACGAATCGTTTGTCGCCACCTTCTGCCGGGAACGGGACCTGCCGCTTGTCATCCATCGACCCATGCTGGTCAAACGACGACAGCGCTCATCGCTTCAAGCCGCGGCGCGCGACGCGCGGTATGACTTTATGAAGCAACTGGCTCACGAGGTAGGGGCTGACCGCATCGCGGTTGGTCATACCGCCAATGACCAGGCGGAAACGGTACTCATGTGGATGTTGCGTGGGGCGGGTATGACGGGGTTGGCGGGAATGCCGTACCTTCGTGAAGACAGGATTATTCGTCCGCTTCTCGCAGCCACCCGCGAGGAGGTGACGGCATACTTGAATCGTGAAGGACTGACCTATCGTCGTGATTCGAGCAATGAAAAACCACTCTATCATCGTAATCGGATCAGGAAGGAACTCCTTCCTGTCATCACGCAGTTGGCGCCGGCTGCGGTCCGTGTGTTGCAGCGGCAGGCGGACTTGCAACGCGAGGACGAACAATACCTGGAACAAATGACAAATGAGCTGGTGCGCACACTCGTTAGCCATGATTCCAGAGGAGTGCAACGAGTCGATCGCCAGGCCCTCATCGAATTGCCGGTTGCCCTTCAGCGGCGTCTCGTTCGGGCAATCTTACGGACTTACGACGAAGAGGGACGCGCCAGCAGTCTTCGCGTGGTGGAGTCAGTTCGGCGTGTCTTTCTCAAAGGACGGAGTGGAGCCCGGCTGTCTTTGACGCAGACCCTCGTGATTCTGGATCAGGGGTCGGTGCGATTTAGCCCAGGTGCAGGAGGAGATCGCAGTCATCAGATTGATTCAGCGCAAGAGAGGAGAGAGATGCTCGCAACTCCGGTGCCTTCAACGGTCTCATGGACTAGAACGAATCAGCAAATTCATGTACAACTCACGACTCGTCGTGCTGCTGATGCGCTGAGCATACCTCCTTCACTCGGATTGGCATTGTTCGATGCCGACCGGTTTTCGGAGCCCTTGGTCGTTCGCCCTTGGCAAGCCGGTGATCGATTCTTCCCCCATGGGATGAAGGGGAAGAGCAAGAAACTACAAGATTTCTTTACCGACAGGAAGCTTGCCCGCCGCGCACGGGGGACGGTTCCATTATTGGTGGCGCCGGAGGGAATTCTCTGGGTGGTGGGAATGCGGCAAGACGAGCGCTTCGTCGTTCGTGATGAGACGACACGGTGTTTGGTTGTTTCGGTAAGCAACCGGGTGTCAGAGAAGGAGTAAGAGAGCATGGAGCGGATCTTCGGTAGGCCGATCGTGACACAGGAAGAAATGCGCGCCAGGATTCGTGAGTTGGGCAAACAGATTACGACCGACTACACAGGGAAGGATTTCGTCTTGGTGGGAGTGTTGAAGGGGGCCTATGCCTTCTATGCCGATTTGGCTCGCGCAATCAGAATTCCCATGCGAGTGGACTTTCTTATGGTGAAGAGTGAGGGGGCTCGGAAAAAAACTTCCGGCAAAGCTAAAAAAGTTAAAGTGGTGACTGAGCTGACCGAGGACATCAAGGGCAAAGACGTCTTGCTGGTTGAAGACATCGTCGATTCCGGACTGACGGTTCAACACTTGGTCAAGATTTTGGCAAAAAAGAAGCCTCGGTCGATTAAAGTCTGCACCTTGCTGAGCAAGCCAGATCGTCGAACCATCAATGTCGCCATCGACTATGTGGGGTTCAAGATTCCGAATAAGTATGTGGTCGGGTATGGACTCGATTACCAGCAAAAGTACCGGAACCTTCCCTATCTAGCTGTGTTGGACCTGGAGGAAGATCAAGAGTAAGGCATTGGCCGCACGGTTGTCAGTTGGAACGTACCTATGGTAACATCACTCACGTTGGTGGTTTTTCTGACCATCTGACCCTGCCATCCACAAGGAGATCTGGATGAATTCCAGGACAAAGAACATACTTTTCTGGGTCGTCGTCGGCCTCTTCATGATTTTGCTGTTCAACCTGTTCAGCGTGCCGCACCATGAGCCTGAAGAAGATGTGATTTTCAGTGAGTTCATGACCAAGCTCGACAAGGGAGAGGTCGAGCGGGTCATTATTAAAGCCAGCCACATCAGCGCCGTCCTGAAAGATAAGACTCGTATTCGAACCTACTCGGTGGAGTATCCTGAATTGGTGCAGGTCTTGCGGGATCGTGGCGTACAGATTGAGGCAAAGCCACCGGACGAAAGCCCTTGGTACATTACGTTCCTTGTGACTTGGGGGCCCTTTGTACTGTTTCTAGGATTGTGGTTCTTCTTGATGCGACAAATGCAGATGGGGGGTAATAAGGCTCTCTCATTCGGGAAGAGCCGCGCTCGTATGCTGACGGAGGAGCGTAAGAAGGTATTGTTCTCCGACGTTGCGGGTGTCGATGAAGCCAAGGACGAAGTGCTCGAGATCATCGAGTTTCTCAAGGATCCGCGCAAGTTTCAAAAGCTCGGCGGCCGCATTCCCAAGGGCGTCTTGATTGTCGGTCCTCCCGGGACAGGAAAAACGTTGCTGGCCAAGGCCATTGCCGGTGAAGCCAGTGTGCCGTTCTTTAGTATCAGCGGATCGGATTTCGTGGAAATGTTTGTCGGTGTCGGAGCATCTCGTGTTCGCGATCTCTTCGAGCAGGGGAAAAAACATGCGCCGTGCATTATCTTTATCGACGAAATCGATGCCGTTGGTCGGCTCCGTGGAGCAGGGTTGGGCGGAGGTCATGACGAACGTGAACAGACACTCAATCAATTACTCGTCGAGATGGATGGGTTTGATACGACAGAAGGTGTGATTTTGGTTGCTGCGACGAACCGGCCTGATGTCCTCGACCCTGCCTTGCTCAGACCTGGGCGGTTTGATCGGCAAGTCGTGGTCAATCGACCGGACTTGAAAGGCCGAACTGAAATTCTCAAGGTACACACAAAGAAAGTTCCGATTGCGACGAACGTGGAGCTGGAAAAAATCGCACGCGGCACGCCTGGATTTTCAGGGGCCGACCTGGAAAACCTGGTCAATGAAGCTGCACTTTGGGCCGCGAGACTCAATAAGAAAGAAGTGGAAGTCGTCGACTTCGAGATGGCCAAAGACAAAGTACTGATGGGGGCTGAACGGAAGAGTCTGATCTTGAGCGACGAGGAGAAACGGACGACGGCCTATCATGAAGCCGGGCACGCGCTGATCGCCAAGCTGATTCCTGGAACGGATCCCGTGCATAAGGTGACGATTATTCCTCGGGGCCGTGCCTTGGGCGTAACGATGCAGCTCCCCGTCGATGATCGGCACGGCTATTCGAAGGGGTATTTGATCAACCAGCTTGCCATCCTCATGGGAGGTCGTGTGGCGGAGGAGTTGGTTTTGAAGGAGATGACGACTGGAGCGGGGAACGATCTGGAGCGAGCGACGGATCTCGCGAGGAAGATGGTCTGTGAATGGGGTATGAGCGAAAAGATGGGCCCTCTGACGTTTGGAAAACAAAACGAACAGGTTTTTCTTGGGCGAGAGATGGGGAGCCAGCGCGACTTCAGCGATCAAATAGCCATGGAGATTGACCAGGAAGTCAGGCGGCTTGTGACTGAAAACTATGAGCGGGCGAAGCGGTTGCTTACAGAAAACATGGCCAGTCTGAAGCGTTTGGCAGAAGCACTTTTGGAGAAAGAAGTGCTCGACGGGTCCGATATTGATCAGATTCTCATGCAGTCCACATCCCAAGCGGTTCCTGCCTAAATATTTCTGCATCGCTGATCCGGGACGCCATTTCAGGGCATTGGAGTCCCTGGCAGTACATCTGAAAGACAATAGGCGAGAAGAGAGTCCTTCTCGCAAGTGGTGTGTTGCGACGTGTATCCTATACGGCTACGATAGGTGGCGGTCTTGGGTCGCGTAGCGGATCCCTTATACGGAGGTCCGTGGTTTGGTGTTAGAACCGAAGTCATTGACACGACAGGCGAGAGATCGGCTGATCGAATTCCACGACCGACCGTTAATTATGGGCGTCGTGAATGTGACACCGGATTCGTTCTTCGACGGTGGTCGCTATTTGGAGGCAGAAGCCGCCGTGGCCCATGCCGTTCGATTGGTGGAAGAAGGGGCGGATCTGTTGGATGTCGGCGCAGAGTCGACACGACCCGGCGCCGATATCGTAAATGAGGCAGAAGAGTGTCGTCGTGCAATTCCCGTTGTGGCCGCAGTTGCCAGAGCCGTCACCGTTCCCATCTCAATCGACACCTCAAAAGCTGCTGTTGCATGCGCGGCACTCGAAGCGGGGGCAGTTCTCGTGAACGATGTCACGGCATTACGAGGCGATCCTGCCATGGTTGATGTGGTCGCCAGAACAGGAGCCGGAATCGTCCTGATGCATATGCATGGTACGCCTCGTACGATGCAGCAGGCCCCCCACTATGATGATGTGGTCGGTGAGATATCAGAGTTTTTTGAGGAAAGAATTCGTTTCGCGGTGGCACATGGAATTGTTCGAAGACAAATCATTCTTGATCCAGGTATCGGATTTGGTAAGCTGCTGGTGCATAATCTTACGCTGTTAGCCCAATTGCGCTCTTTCGAGCAGTTTGAATGTCCATTGCTGGTCGGCGTCTCGCAGAAGGCGTTCCTTGGGCAGCTTGTGGATCGTCCGGTTCAGGAACGTCAGTGGGCCACGGCCGCAGCGGTGGCAATGGCAGTGGATCGTGGGGCAGGGATCCTTCGCGTACACGACGTGAAGACCATGAAGGATGTAGTGCAGGTGGCAGCAGCGATTAGCCGAAAGAAGGCCGCATCCATGAAAGCACAACATGCGTAAATTGTTCGGTACCGATGGGGTCAGAGGAGTCGCCAATCTCGATCCGATGACCAGTGAAATAGCGATGCAGTTAGGGCGAGCCGCTGCGCATTTGTTTATGCGCCGAGCCGGACGCCATCAGATCGTAATCGGCAAGGACACGCGTATCTCCGGCTATATGTTGGAGTCGGCGTTGACCTCTGGGATATGCTCGATGGGTGTCGATGTCTTACTGGTCGGCCCGCTGCCGACGCCGGCGATTGCGTTCTTGACGAGGAGCCTCCGTGCCGATGCCGGAGTGATGATTTCGGCTTCGCACAATCCCTATCAGGATAATGGCATTAAGTTTTTTTCTAATGATGGGTTCAAGTTGCCCGATGAGATGGAAGCTCGTATTGAAGGGCTCATCGTCTCGAACGAGATTGCCCATCTGAGGCCGACCGCCGATGCCATCGGGAAAGCCTATCGAATCGATGATGCCGAGGGGCGATATATCGAGTTCGTCAAGCGGTCCCTCCCAAAGGAATTGGATTTTCAGGGGATCAAGATAGTGGTCGATTGTGCCAATGGCGCGGCGTACAAGGTCGCGCCAACGGTGTTGCGCGAACTCGGTGCGAATGTCGAAGTGATCGCCAATAAACCTGACGGTATGAATATCAATGCCGGTTGTGGTGCCGTCCATCCCGAACTACTGCAGAAGGCGGTCCGCGAGCAGGGAGCTCATGTCGGAGTGGCTCTGGACGGGGATGCCGATCGCGCCATCTTTGTCAGTGAACAAGGACGTGTCGTGGACGGCGATCATATTATGGCGATGTTGGCGCTCGATCTTCGTCATCAGGGACAATTGGCGAAGCAGACGGTGGTGGGGACCGTCATGAGCAACTTCGGGTTGGAGCTGGCTATGACGAAGGCAGGGATTACTCTCGCGCGGACTGCCGTCGGTGATAGATATTTGCTCGAACGGATGTCGGCCGAGGGCTACAACTTCGGAGGAGAGCAGTCAGGTCATTTCATTTTCCTGGATCATAATACGACCGGGGATGGCTTGATTTCGGCGTTGCAAGTGTTGTCGCTGATGAAGCGCACGGAGAAGCCTTTGTCCGAGCTGGCCAAGGCGATGACCGCGATGCCACAAGTGTTACTCAACGTGACCGTAACAAAGAAACCGAACTTCGACACAGTCCCCGAACTCCAACGCGCGATCCAAGAAAGTGAGCAGTGTCTCAATGGCAGCGGGCGCGTGTTGGTGCGTTACTCCGGGACCGAGCCGCTCTTGCGGGTGATGGTCGAGGGTGAATCCGATGACCAAATTCGTGAAGTGGCCAATCGACTTGTCGACGTCTTCAAGACTCATCTGGGTTAGCAGGCTGCGGAAAACTATTTCTGCACGTGTGGCACAGCAGGAGAATATTGCCGCAGGATGCTCAAAAATTCCAGACTTCTCATCCGCCCAACCCTGGTGCGCCAAGACGCGCCATTCCGGCAGGCAAGGCCGCAGCGAGTGAAGAGCCGAAGTCGTCCCTCTGGAGCGCACGGTGCGACGAATAAGGGGCACCAAGTCTGTGCGCGCCGCTGAGTTAGTGAGGCGGTCGAGTCCCCGTTGAGGGCTGAACGATGCGAGAACGCTGCTGGCGGATTTTTTCAGCATCCTGATCGGGTTGTCGCTCCCCATTGAGGGATGCTCATGCTGCCGTCCCTCACCGTTGCCTTCATTGCCGGACTCCTTGCCGGATCGCAGATTCCCTATTTCCCCCTGTCCGCTTCATCCCTGCTCTTTTTCGTTGGACTAGGCGCCTTCGCACTTGAACGATTCAACTACTTCTCCGTCCGCCAGGCGACTTGGCTCTACGGAGCACTCTTAGTCGGGGTCGTCTATTGGGCGGTGGCTGTCAACCTGGCTGCCCATGACCCGATAGACGACTATCCGCTTAATGCGGCGATCGAGGTGACAGGTCGTATTGTGGCACCCGTGCAACAGGCGCCAGATAGACTGGTCATGATCATCAAACCGGACGATCCAACCGATGTATCGAGAGCGTCTAGATATGTTCGGCTGACCTGGCGCACGCCTGAACGAGTATTCTTCCAAGGCGATCGGGTCGCCTTTCGGGCGATGTTGCGCCGTCCGAGCGGGTCATTGAATCCTGGTGGATTCGACTATGCGGTTTATCTTGAGCAGCAAGGAATCGATGCCATGACGACGGTGACCGGATCCGAGGCGGTAAAGTTTCTTGAGTCTGGGCGTGCGCACGTGTGGTGGGCGATTTGGAATCAATTCGATCGGTGGAGGAGCAGTATCCGTCTCGCCGCAATACAATCCCTTCCCCAGCCTGCTCTGGGACTCTATGCGGGCATCATCATCGGTGATCGAGGGTATTTGGATCCAGAGCTGCGTGATCAGTTCATGGTGACCGGAACAGTCCATCTCCTTTCTATTTCGGGGAGCCACCTGGGCCTTATCACGCTGCTGATCTTCGCCGTCGTCAGATGGACGGTGCTCCTGTTGCCTGCGGATTGGCTTCTTGTGCTTTCCAGGAGAATCACGCCGACTCGTCTGGCCGCTGTTTGTACGCTCCTTCCTGTCGCAGGCTACGCCTGCCTGGCCGGGGCGGAACTGGCTACGATGCGATCGTTGCTGATGGTGGCTGTCGGCTTGAGTGCGATTTGGCTCGGCCAGGAGCGTCGGCTGTTTCATGCCCTTTCTGCCGCCGCGGTGGGTATTTTGTTGCACGACCCTCAGGCGCTATTCGATATCTCCTTTCAGCTTTCCTTTTTGTCAGTCATTGCCCTTGCCGGGTGGCTCTCCTGGCCGGCCGCAGCTGAAACGGAGGAGCTGCCGAACAAGCCGTCGTTCCTGAGAACCGGCGTTCGATGGGGGAGAGAGTCTGTGGTCATGAGCGGGGTGGTGACCCTGGTGACTGTTCCCCTTGTTGCGTACTATTTCAATCAATTGCCATGGCTCGGGCTTTTTACCAATGTGGTGGCCGTTCCCGTGATGGGAATCCTGCTTGTCCCGATTGGACTCGCTGCCGGAATCTGGCAGATCGTGATAGGGGGAACCGTGCTGCCACTGGCTTCGCTGAATCAGTGGTTCCTCGAACACTTTGTGGCTGCGGTTCGTCTGGTGTCGATGCTACCAGGAGGGGAATGGCATGTCGCCGCTCCTTCGGCTTTCACCATGTTGCTATTTTACGGCTGTCTCGTGCTGCTGTGGCAGCGAGTAGGCAACACGGCATTCCGATTAGCAGCGGGTGCCGGAGTGCTATTGGTATTGCTGTGGTGGGCCTGGTCCCCACGGATGTTTCTTGATGGGGATCACTTTCGAGTCACATTCCTTGACGTCGGGCAAGGCGATAGCGCGGTTGTTGAGCTGCCTGATGGACAGGTCGTGTTGATCGACGGCGGGGCGGCGTATGAGCGATTCGACATGGGCCGTGCGGTGGTGGCTCCGTTTCTCTGGAACCGGGGAATCCATGCTATCGACCAGATCATCGGCACACATCCTCAACTCGATCATGTCGGAGGTCTTGCCTGGGTGCTCCGCCATTTCATCGTCAAGCGCTATTGGGGGTCGGGAGACACCCGCGAAGAGCTGTTCTACAGGCGATTGCAGCAGTCATTGGCCGATCGAGGGGTACAAGAGCAGGTGGCCAGAGAAGGACAGGAGATCGTGTCGTCCGGCCTCTGTCGGCTGGTAATCCTCAACCCTCCAGTCGACGAGCCACTCGATGTACTGCTCCATGATAGTCATGTGGGTGGGCATGTGCTGAATAATCATTCAGTGGTGACGCGTCTAACTTGTGGGAACCATACGATGCTCTTCGCAGCGGATGTCGAGCATGATGGCTTGTCACGGATGACCCGCACACCACCTCACGGTCCGATCACTGTCCTCAAGGTGCCTCATCACGGAGCGGTGAGCTCGTTGAACCGTGAGTGGTTGGCATCGTTACATCCCCAGTATGCCGTATTTTCAGCAGGACGCCATAACCGTTACAGACACCCGGCCGCTGCTGTTCTCGATGCGTATGGGTCGATAGGTAGTACGGTGTTACGAACCGACCGTGACGGCGGGGTGTGGTTTACGGGAGGAGTCTCCGACACGGCGCTTCACGTGCATCGCGCGAGAGATTTGATATGGCAGCCGACAAACAGTGCCTCGTGCCTATGGACGTGTGAAGAGGCGAACTGGGCTCGGATTTGGAAACAATGGCGGGACTTTCATTGATTACCAGTCGACTATCTATATAGGGTAGACCTAGGCTAAGGGAGCCCTGTTGCTGATTCTTAGGTGGAGAATTCGACGATGAGAGAGTGCACAGTTCACGTCTCAGCAAGGCGATTTTCGTCTCTCCTTCCACCATCAGTGAAAGCTTCATAGCATAAGTTCCCAATTTTGCTTGTTTTCCATCAGTTGCTAGCAAGGCATAGCATGTGCATTCATCCGTACTGGCTTAGCACAGTAGTGTCTAATTTTTAAGGGAGCGAGGGTATGCCAAATCTCGTACGAATCGTAATTCAGTTACCCGTGAATCTCAAAACCCAGCTCGATAACCTGAAACAGCAGGGATACACGACTAGCGGCTTCATCAGGGCTATGTTGGAACGGGAGTTTGCCAAGATGGAGGAGAAACCTGTGACGCCCTTTCCAGTTGGGAAACGAGTGAATAGCCGATAGCCGCTTGTGATACGCCTGATCAAGAGAGAGATGCTGGGGGGGCTGTGACGCGGTTAAGCGATCTAATTCGAGGACAGTCGAGGCAGGAAGCCGTAAGTCCTGAGGTGAAAAGTTCCACCCATTCCAAAGAACCGACTAGCGTTTCCACTCCTCCTTCAACACTTTCACCCTCTGCGCCTGAAACTGATTGGCATCAACGTGCATGTCATGAGCTTCAGGGAATCAAGCGTGCGGTTCAAATGCGGCAGCCTTGGAGGCTTGATGAACTACTCCAGATCGCATCCGGGGTCGTCGGCTCTCTTGGAGCCAATGACAAACTGATTCAGGCGGTTTTGCAGCGCGATGCCGGAGACTATCTCGTCAGCAATGCCGTGAATGTCGCAGTCGTGAGTGTGAAGATTGCTGGCGCACTCGGGTACGAGTCGGCGAAACTGGAAGAGGTTGCGTTAGCCGGATTGCTGCACGATCTCGGGATGTTCGTCCTGCCGGACTCTTTGGTGTACAAGACCGGGGCGTTGACAGAAGCAGAGCTCCAGGACATGAGAGAGCATCCACGGCACGGAGCCAGTCTGTTTCAGGAGGTCGGAGAAGCCTATCCGAGAGTGGGAAGGGTGATTCTTCAGGAGCATGAGCGCCAGGATGGGAGTGGTTATCCAAACCGGCTGACCGGTGATCGAATCGATGAGATGGCCTTCGTCATCGGACTGGCAGACGTCTTTGATGCCCTGATGAGTCCACGGCCCTATCGATGTGGCATGTCGCCTCATCAGGCAATCCGTGCGTTGCTTGTAGACGGCAAGACGATATTTCCACATCATCTTTTGAAGAGTGTGATCGACCAACTCTCGATCTATCCGTTAGGCACGACCGTGCGTCTGAACACCGGCGAGATTGGAGTTGTGTTTCAGTTGAATCGGCAGTACCCACTGCGTCCGATCTTGCAAGTCTCGCAAGACGCTGTATCAGGTCATGTGCCGGTAGCGAAGACGGTAGATATGCGGGCAGAGACTTCCCTGCATATTGTGGAAGTGGTGCCCATCGGTTGATCCGCCACAGGAAAAGAGGAGCTGAGGCTGTGCGACGGCTAATACCCCGACATCATATCGGTCTTTTGTGTGCTGGAGCGATTCTCGTTGTGGTGTTTATCGGGTGTCACAATCCAATCAGTTCGTCATTGCCTCCGTCGGCAATCAGCCCCCTTGGGACGGCGATTCCACTGCTGCCGAAGGGAGACGTCTACGCCGATGAAACCGTCCCGACCTCGGAAACTCCCATCGAAACAGGTGACACGCTTGAGGTGATCATTCGTCGGGG
>Ga0157376_10003317_pt1 | contig 11080 bp, 8 predicted proteins | sample M45metaG_FD_121801 | JGI IMG/M metagenome (GOLD analysis project Ga0157376, IMG submission 121801) | Miscanthus rhizosphere microbial communities from Kellogg Biological Station, Michigan, USA - M4-5 metaG | ecosystem: Host-associated > Plants > Roots > Rhizosphere > Soil | place: USA: Michigan... | reverse complement strand
TGGCGTCAACGAAATCAGGTCGGCATTTCTCGACTATTTTGCACGGAACGATCACGAGAAGGTGCCGTCGTCGCCGCTCGTGCCGCGCAACGATCCGACATTGATGTTCACCAATGCCGGCATGGTGCAATTCAAGAACGTCTTCACCGGCGCCGAGAAGCCGCGCGTGCCCAGTGCCGCCACCTCGCAGAAATGCGTCCGCGCCGGCGGCAAGCATAACGATCTCGACAATGTCGGCTACACCGCGCGCCATCACACCTTTTTCGAGATGCTCGGCAATTTCGCCTTCGGCTCCTATTTCAAGGAGCGCGCGATCGAGCTTGCCTGGACTCTGCTGACACGCGATTTCGCCCTCGACAAGAAGCGGCTCCTGATCACCGTCTTCAATGAAGACGACGAAGCGGCGAAACTCTGGAGCAAGATCGCCGGGCGGCCCGAAAGCGAGATCATTCGCATTGCCGGCTCCGACAATTTCTGGTCGATGGGCGAGTTGGGACCTTGCGGGCCGTGCTCGGAAATTTTCTACGACCACGGATCGAAGATCAAAGGCGGTCCTCCAGGCAGCCCCGACGCCGAGGGCGACCGCTTCGTCGAGATCTGGAATCTCGTCTTCATGCAATATGAGCAGCTCCCGGGCGGCAAGCGCGTCGGGCTACCGCATCCCTCGATCGACACCGGCATGGGGCTCGAGCGCATCGCGGCGGTCCTGCAAGGCACAAACGACAATTACGAGATCGATCTGTTCAAGGCGCTGATCGCGGCCTCCGTCGATCTCACCGGTGTGCCTGCGACCGGCGAGCACAAGCCGAGCCACCGCATCATCGCCGACCATTTGCGCGCCGCCTCCTTCCTCGTCGCCGATGGCGTGCTGCCGTCGAACGAGGGCAGGGGCTATGTGCTCCGCCGCATCATGCGCCGCGCCATGCGTCATGCGCATCTCCTCGGCGCCAAGGATCCGCTGCTTTATCGTCTCGTGCCGGCTCTAACCGGCGAGATGGGGCGTGCCTATCCCGAGCTCGAGCGTGGCAAGGACCTTATCGTCGAGACGCTGAAGCTCGAAGAGACTCGCTTCCGCGAAACACTGGAGCGTGGTTTGAAGCTGCTCGACGACGCGACCAAAGGCATGAAGAAGGGCGATACGCTTCCCGGCGAGATCGCGTTCAAGCTCTACGATACTTTCGGTTTCCCATACGACTTGACCGAGGACGCGCTGAAAGCACGCGGCATCGACATCGACGCCAAAAGCTTTGCCGCGTCCATGGAGCGCCAGCGCGCCGAGGCGCGAAAATCCTGGGCCGGCTCAGGCGAGGCCGCGACTGACACGCTCTGGTTCGAGCTGAAAGAGAAATTGGGCGCGACCGAGTTCCTCGGCTATGACGCGGAAGAAGCCTCCGGCGAGATCGTGGCCCTGGTCAAGGACGGCGCCAGCGTGAATGAGCTCGGCAAAGGCGCACACGGCATCGTCATCGTCAATCAGACGCCCTTCTACGCCGAGTCCGGCGGCCAGATCGGCGATCGCGGCCGCATCTCCGGTCCGAAATCCGCCTTCAGGGTCGAGGAGACGCAGAAAAAGCTGCATGGCCTCTTCTTGCATCAGGGGGTCGTCGAGGCCGGCACATTGAAAGTCGGCGACACCGTTGATCTCGACGTCGATCACAGCCGCCGCACCTCGACCCGCGCGCACCATTCGGCGACCCACTTACTGCACGAAGCGCTCCGCGAGGTGCTCGGCGGCCACGTGGCGCAGAAGGGCTCGCTGGTCGAGCCTGGGCGGCTCAGATTCGACTTCTCGCATCAGAAGCCCATGACCCACGAACAGATCGTCGCTGTGGAGGATCTGGTCAACCAGATGATCCTGCAGAACGAGCCGGTGAAAACCCATCTGATGACGCCGGATCAAGCCATCGCGCAAGGCGCGCTCGCACTGTTCGGCGAGAAATATGGCGACGAGGTCCGTGTCGTCTCCATGGGTGTGGATGACAGAAGCAATAAGGCCGACCGCGCCTATTCCATCGAGCTGTGCGGAGGAACCCACGTCCGCAGGACGGGCGACATCGGGCTGCTCAAGATCGTCGCGGAGACCGCCGTTGCCTCCGGCGTTCGCCGCATCGAGGCGCTGACCGGCAATGCAGCGCGCGCCTATCTTGCCGCGCAAGACGAGAAAGTGCGCGAGTCTGCCGAACTCCTCAAAGTCGGCCCCGACGACATGATTACGCGGCTCGCCGCCATCATCGATGAGCGGCGGAAACTCGAGCGGCAGCTCGCCGACGCCAAGCGCGAGCTTGCGCTCGGAGGCGGCGGAGGCGACGACACTGCCGGTGCTGTTCGCGAACTGGGCGGGGTGAAGCTGCTCGCGCGCACTGTGCAGAACGTGGCGGCCAAGGATTTGCGCGGCCTGGTCGACGACGCCAAGCTCCAGCTCGGCTCCGGCATCGTCGTCATCATCAGCGTGGGCGAGGAAGGCAAGGCCTCCCTCGTCGTTGGTGTCACCGACGATTTGACCGGCGCCAATAGCGCTGTCGATCTCGTGCGTGTCGGCGCTGAGGCTCTTGGCGGTAAAGGCGGCGGCGGCCGTCCGGACTTTGCGCAAGCCGGAGGCCCCGACGGCGCCAAGGCAGATGCGGCGATCGCAGCGATCGAATCGCGCTTAGGCGCCGCGCCGGGCGACAATAAGCCGCTTCGCGCCGGGCGCGCCTGACAATGAGCGTCCAATCCGTTTGGCGGAGCTGGCGCAGCGACGTTCACAATATTCTCGAAGTGGGCAGCCAGGCGCATCCGGCGTCCTATTTCGTCAATGCCTTCATCATCGCGCTGATCGTCGTCAACGCCATCGCCTTTGCCGCCGAGACCGTGCCGGAGGTCGCCGCGAAGTATGGTGCCGGCCTCGACCACTTCAACAACATTTCCGTCGCGATCTTTTCGATCGAATACATCTTGCGCGTTTGGAGCGCCGTCGACATCCCGATGCTGAGCCGCCTGCCGCATTGGCGGGCGCGACTCCGCTTCATGTTGCGGCCGATCATGATCATCGATCTGCTCGCGGTGCTGCCGGCTTATCTGCAATGGTTCATCCCGATTGACCTCAGAATCCTGCGCGTATTCCGCATCTTCCGCCTGCTCAAGATTGCGCGCTACTCGCCGGCATTGCAGACGCTGGGCCGCGTGCTCGAAGACGAATACCGCACGCTGATCGGTGCGCTTGTCGTCATGTTGATCGTTCTGTTGTTCACCTCCACGGCGATGTATTTCCTCGAACGTGCCGCGCAGCCCGACAAATTCGGCTCGATTCCAGCGGCGGCGTGGTGGTCGCTCTCCACGCTGACGACGGTCGGCTACGGCGACGTCGTGCCGGTCACGCCGTTCGGCAAAGTCGTTGGCGGCATCGTCATGGTTCTCGGCCTTTGCATGTTCGCGCTGCCCGTCGCCATCATCGCCTCGGGCTTCAGCCAGGAATCGAGCCGGCATCAATTCGTGGTCACCTGGAGCATGGTGGCCCGGGTGCCGCTGTTCAGTACCATGGACGAGGCCGAGATCGCGGAGATCACCAAGCTGCTCTACACGCGTACCTATCTTCCGGGTGTCCCGATTGTTCGCGCCGGTGACCCGGGCGGGGCCATGTATCTGATGGCGAGCGGCGAGGCCACCGTCGCTCAGCCAAAGGGAAAGCAGACCATCCTGAAAGACGGAGATTTTTTTGGCGAGATGGCCTTGCTCGAACAGCGGCGGCATCGGCACAGCGTCGTCGCCCAAACCCGCTGCCGGGTCTATGTGCTCGATAGCGAAGCGCTTGCGCGCCTGTCGCGGCGAAATCCGGAGATCATGCAGCAAATTCGCGATGTTGCCCGCCGCCGCAGCGCCATCGATGATGCGGTTGATGTCCTAGCCAAAAAGCCTCGTCGCGCACGGCGGGCGAAGCCAACCGCCTAGGCCGGCGCGAGAGCCATCGTCGCGCGCAAATTCTCGCCGATCTTGTCGAGGAAGCCTTCGGTCGAAAACCATTTCTGCTCGGCGCCGACCAGAAGCGCCAGATCCTTGGTCATGAACCCGGCCTCGATCGTGTCCACCACCACGCGTTCCAGCGTCTCGGCGAATCGCGCGAGCTCCGCGTTATCGTCGAGCTTAGCTCGATGCTTCAGCCCACGTGTCCAGGCGAAGATCGAGGCGGTGGCATTGGTCGAAGTGGTGCGCCCTTGCTGATGCTGGCGGTAATGCCGCGTCACGGTGCCATGCGCGGCCTCGGCCTCCACCACCTTGCCGTCCGGCGTCATCAGCACGCTGGTCATCAAGCCGAGTGAGCCGAAGCCCTGCGCCACCGTGTCAGATTGCACGTCACCGTCGTAATTCTTGAGCGCCCAGACATAGCCTCCGGACCATTTCAGCGAGGCAGCGACCATGTCGTCGATCAGGCGGTGCTCATAGGTGAGCCCGCGTCTATCGAATTCGGGCTTGAATTCGGCGGCGAAGATCTCGGCGAAGATGTCCTTGAAACGCCCGTCATAGGCTTTCAGGATCGTGTTCTTGGTGGAGAGATAGACCGGATAGTCGCGCGTGAGCGCGTAGTTGAAAGTGGCGCGCGCGAAATCGCGGATCGAGTCGTCGACGTTGAACATGGCGAGCGCGACACCGCTGCCGTCAAAGCGATGCACCTCGTGCTCGATCTTGGTGCCGTCTTTGCCCTCGAAGCTGATCTTGAGCGTGCCTTTGCCGGGCACGCGGAAATCGGTGGCGCGATACACGTCGCCGTAAGCGTGGCGTCCGATCACGATCGGCTTGGTCCAGCCTGGCACCAGCCGTGGCACGTTCTTGCAGATGATCGGCTCGCGGAAGATCACCCCGCCCAGGATGTTGCGGATGGTGCCATTCGGCGACTTCCACATCTTCTTAAGGTTGAACTCCTTCACCCGCGCCTCGTCCGGCGTGATCGTCGCGCATTTGACGCCGACCCCGCATGCCTTGATGGCATAGGCCGCGTCGATTGTGACTTGGTCGTCGGTGGCGTCGCGATTCTCGATGCTGAGATCGAAACTGAGCAGCTCGATATCGAGATAGGGCAGGATCAGCTTTTTCTTGATCAGGTCCCAGATGACCCGCGTCATCTCATCCCCGTCGAGCTCCGCGACCGGGTTTTTGACTTTAATCTTATTCACGTCTGCGTCTCCGGGGAGAAATCGATTGCGGCAGGACCCGTTAAGGCTCCGGCAGGTGCCGGTTGCGGACCGGCGCCCCCTATAGCATCGTGCATGTCATGATAAAAGCGAAGGAGAAATCGAAGGCCGCGAAGATCGTAGCCGGTCGCTCGAAGGGGGCGGGCGGGGCCTCGGTCGCCCCCGCCATCATTCTCGTCGAGCCGCAGCTCGGCGAGAATATCGGCTTTGCCGCGCGCGCCATGGCCAACTTCGGCCTCTCTGAGTTGAGGCTGGTTGCGCCTCGCGACGGCTGGCCAAGTGAGAAGGCGAGGAATGCGGCCTCCGGCGCCCCCGTCCTCGACGACGTCAAAACCTATCTGAGCGCGGAAGCGGCCATCGGCGATCTCAATTTCGTGCTGGCGACGACGGCGCGGCCGCGTGGCATGGTGAAACCTGTGCTGTCGCCTGAGAGTGCCGCGCGCGAGCTCGCGGCGAGAGCTTCGAGGGGGGAGCGCACCGGCGTTCTATTTGGTCCGGAGCGAGCCGGGCTCGAGAACGATGTGATCGCGCTCGCCGATGCGGTCGTCTCCGCGCCGGTCAATCCAGCCTTCGCCTCGCTGAGCCTGCCGCAATCGGTGCTGCTCTTGAGCTACGAGTGGTTGAAAACCTGCGGGCCGGACATGAGTCTCGGCCGCGCCACGGAAACTGACGGCCCCGCCGTAGAGGGCATGGATATTTCCGCGACGCGACCGGCGACTCGTGCCGAGCTTCTCGGTCTGTTCGAGCATCTCGGAACCGAGCTTGACGCTTCCGGCTTTCTTCGCCCCCCCGAGAAGCGTCCAACCATGGTCCGCAACATCCGCAACATGTTCCACCGCATGGGTGCAACCGAGCAGGATATTCGGACCTGGCGCGGCATCGTCGCATCGCTTGTCCGGGCGCATGACCGCCCGCGTTAACGAGCCATAGTTCCGCCCCGTTTCTCCTATTGCGATTGCCGCCAACGATGCTAGCTTCCGCCGCGGGAAAAATAGGGGCTCAAGGATGCAAAAAGTCTGGGTTCAGTTGGGTGGCGCGGCCATTGCGTTGTTAACGCTGCAGGGCACAGTGTCACTCGTTGCCGCGCAAGAAACTGGCGTGAAGACCGCGGCTGAAGAGCTCGACAAGCGCTCCAAGCCCGCAGACAGCGCTGGCGGCCAGCAGGGCAAGCTGAGCGACCGTTCTGTGAACGTGATGTCGAGCCTCGCCTTTTCAATTTTGCCGAACGAATTTCCAGGCCCAGACGGCAAGCCGGTCAAAGTGGACAAATCCGAACCCAATAAATTCTTGATCCCTGTGGATGATGCCCGCCGCATTATCCGCGTTGCAACGCGATCGGCCTATGCCGAGGCCTGCGATCTGGTCGACCTCGAGCGCGCGAATTACGAGACGCTGATGAAGACGGAAGAAGCGCGGAAGACCTGGACTCAGGAACAGCTACTCTTCATCCGTGCGTTGCACGTTTTCTCGGTGTCATACTTCACGGGGAACATGAAGATCACCGCGACTGAAGAGGAAAATGACGTGCAGGGCGCGCAGACGGCCGCCGATCTCGCTGAGGCCAAGAAGAAGAAGGAGGCTGCGTCGGCGGAAAAGGGACAAAGCGCTTCCGAGCCTTCGGCACCCAGAGTGCTGACGCCGAAGAAGCTGGAATGCTCGCCCGAGCAGAAAGAGAAGGTGGTGAAGTCCATCACCGCCTATGTCCAATCGGCCAAGGCGGAGGCTCCGCAAGGGGCGAAACCGGCAGCTCCGGCGGCCCCAGCGGGCTCGGATGCACCGAAATCGACCCCTGCGGCTCCCCAGGCGGCGCCTGCGCCTCCCGGAGCACCCAATTGACACTTTCCGCCATTCGCGTGTAACAGAAGCCCACGCGAAGCGATGCCGGGGCCGTGCCTAAGGCCGAGCGCCCGGCTTTTGCCGTCATAGGCTAAGGATTTGGCCCCTCGCGACCTCTCGCGACGAGGCAGATGAAGGATTTTTGGAGCGATCGATGACGAAACGAATAAATGCCAAGCATAAGATCGACCGCCGCATGGGCGAGAATATTTGGGGTCGCCCGAAAAGCCCCTACAATAAGCGCGAATATGGTCCCGGTGAGCACGGCCAGCGCCGCCGCGGCAAGCTTTCGGATTACGGCCAACAGCTCCGCGCCAAGCAGAAGCTGAAAGGCTATTACGGCAACATCACCGAGAAGCAATTCAAGTCGATCTATCACGAGGCGGCGCGGCTCCGCGGCGACACCTCTGAGAAGCTGATCGGCCTCTTGGAGCGCAGGCTCGACGCCATCGTCTATCGCGCCAAATTCGTGCCCACCGTCTTCGCCGCACGCCAGTTCGTTTCCCACGGCCACGTGAAGGTCAACGGCCGCCGCGTGAACATCGCGAGCTATCGTTGCCGCGAGGGCGATGTCGTCGAAGTGCGCGACAAGTCGAAGGACGGTAACACCGTACTGGAATCCGCGCAGAGTCCCGAGCGCGAGGTGCCGGATTATCTCGAGGTCGACCACTCCAAGATGACGGCGAAGTTCGTGCGCACGCCGACCTTAAGCGACGTACCCTATCCGGTGATGATGGAACCGAATCTCGTCGTCGAGTTCTATTCGCGCTAAACCGCGATCAGCACGTCGTTTAGCGGCCGCTGCTCTGTCCGGTGCAACACGAGGTCTTCCTTTACATAGCCGAACCTGCCGAGGAGCTGCGGCGTCTCGCTTGAGCCCAATAGACTGGCGAGCTGTTTTCGTATCGCCTCGACTTCGATCGGTTGATTGAGGAACGCGCTAACAAGCCCGTGCATGGTTACGCCATGCAGCACCGCGGCAGTCGCGCGTCCCGTTGCCACCCAATCTTCATGATTATCGCGCTTCGTTGTGAACACGCCAAACAGAGGCGCATGCATTGACGCATGCCTTTCCATGCTGCCGCCGAGTTCGAACAACCGGAACAGCGCGGCGCCCATTCGCGAAAAGCCGGCACCGATGGCACCGACAGAGGCGAACTCGGCACGAATCGCCGGATCATCGAATTGGATCTGATCGGCCTCGACGACGAGTCTGGCAATCTTGTCCTTTGTCAGGACGTCGCTCACAAGATGGAGATCGATTCCGTAGGCCCTCGCATTCTCCTGCATCAGAGTCTGCAGCGCCGCGGGAACCGGCGCCTGAGTGTAGCGGCGGGTCACAGTGCGGCGCCTTGCGATTGCGGCCAGCGCATCGCGATCCAGCAGGGTGCGGCGGGCTGTTTGCCCAAGCTCGACGCGAGCGATCACGGTTCGCGCATGCGGCTCCGGCGAAGGCGTGATCACGCCTTCATAGCCATAGGCCCTGACTGCGGCTAACAGCGTCTCAGCGGCCGCGGCGCAAGACAGGGTGACTTCGCGATAATGCGGGTCCACCAGCCTCATGGCTCGGCTGAGATCCGCGACGATATCCACATGGGTGTCGGCAACGACGAAACGCCATGGCTGCGTATCATGGTCGGAAGGCGCGAGCCGCGCATAACGGACGAGGAAGGCAAGCTTGTCGCGGGCCGTTCCGCTTCCCGGAAAGCCGATCGGGTCGATGACCCAGGCGTCATCGGACAAAGCCATGACAGACATGGCGGTCTCCATCCCCAAAGACAAGGCGCGCTTCTTTAGGCAGCGCTGCCTTCGGAGAGTCTTAGGCTCATTGTCTTGACGAAGTATTGAGGCCGTCGCGGAGCGGCCAATGGGCGAACTTAGGCCGTCAGTGTCTGCGCATTATGGGCGATGCCCTTTTGCGTCAGAAGCTCCTGCAATTCGCCCGCCTGGAACATCTCACGCACGATATCGCAACCGCCGACGAACTCGCCTTTCACATAGAGCTGCGGAATGGTCGGCCAGTTCGAATAGGCCTTGATGCCATCGCGCACGCCCATATCCTCGAGCACGTTAATATCTTTGAACGCCACCCCGAGCTGGTTGAGGATCTGCGCCACCTGCATGGAGAAGCCGCATTGCGGCATCGCCTTCGTCCCCTTCATGAAGAGAACGACTTCGTTGCCGGAAATCTGCTTGCCGATCCAGTTCTGGACGTCCTGGTGTGGTTGCGTCATTTCATACTCCTTAAGAGGGTGCGGACGTTTTGAGCGCCAGCGCGTGCAGCGCCCCGCCCATCTGGCCTTTCAGCGCGTCATACACCATTTGGTGCTGCTGCACCCGCGTCTTGCCACGAAAGGCCTCCGAGACCACGGTCGCCGCATAATGGTCGCCGTCGCCGGCGAGGTCCTGGATGCTCACTTGGGCATCGGGAAACCCCTCCTTGATCAGCTTTTCGATCTCTGTCACCGCCATGGCCATCGGCCAAAATCTCCTGGGCTTTTAGGTCTTCGTCCGATACTAGCCGCCGGCCATGAAGCCCGGCAACCAGCCCTCGTGACGCGATCTCAGCGCGTCCAGGGAAAGTGGCGCTTCGCCCGGTAGTTTCAAGGCGCGGCCTTTTGCCTTTCCCACAATCTTGGCCGGAACGGACGCCGTTTCCGCCTGCTGCAGGATGCGCGCGACGTGCTTTGGCGCGGCTGCAATGACGTAGCGGCTCTGATCCTCGCCGAACCACACGGCATGGGCGGGGAGGCCTTGCGGCGGCGCGTCCAGCTCAGCACCGACGCCCCCGGAAAGCGCCATCTCGGCAATGGCGACGAGGAGGCCGCCGTCCGAGACATCGTGCACCGCCGAGACATCTCCGGCCCGAATTAACCCGCGCACGAAATTGCCGGCTCGAAGCTCGGCGTCGAGATCGACGGGCGGCGGCGCGCCTTCGGTCGTGCCTTGCGCCAGCTCCTGATAGAGCGATTGACCGAGATGGCCGCGCCCGGCGCCGATCAGGATCAGCACGTCGTCCTCTTTGGCAAGCTTGGCCCGCGCAATCTTGGCAATGTCGGGGATCAGCCCGACGCCACCCACAGCCGGCGTCGGCGGAATGGCGACGCCATTGGTTTCGTTATAGAGCGAGACATTGCCTGAGACGACGGGGAAGGCGAGCGCGCGGCAGGCTTCGGCCATGCCTTCGACCGCGCCCACAAACTCTCCCATGATCTCGGGCCGCTCCGGGTTGCCGAAATTCAGGCAGTCGGTGATGGCGAGCGGATCGGCCCCGACCGCCGTGAGATTGCGCCAGCACTCGGCAACGGCCTGCTTCGCGCCTTCCGTCGGATCGGCGGCGCAATAGCGTGGCGTCACGTCGCACGAGATGGCGAGACCCTTATTCGTGCCGTGAATGCGCACGATCCCTGCATCGCCGCCTGGGCGCTCGATCGTGTCGCCCATCACCATGTGGTCATATTGCTCCCAGATCCAGCGGCGTGAGCAGAGGTGAGGGGACCCCATCAAGGTTTCGAGCGCACCCAAGATGCTATTCGGTGCCGACACATCCTCGGGCGCGATCACGGCAGGTTTCGGCCGCATGGTGAAAGGCCGCTGATATTGCGGCGCCGCGGCGCCGAGCGCGGGCAGAGAAATATCGGCCTCGACCTTGCCGCCATGCCGAACCACGAGCCGGCCTGAGTCGGTGGTGATGCCGATCACCGCGAAATCGAGCTCCCATTTCCTGAAGATGCGCTCGGCGATCGCTTCGCCTCCCGGCTTCAGCACCATCAGCATGCGCTCCTGGCTTTCGGAGAGCATCATTTCGTAGGCGGTCATCGCACTCTCACGGCAGGGCACGCGGTCGAGATTTAGGTCGATGCCGACGCCGCCTTTGTCCGCCATTTCGACGGAAGACGAAGTGAGACCGGCAGCGCCCATGTCCTGAATGGCGACGATGGCGTCTTCCGCCATCAATTCGAGGCAAGCTTCGAGGAGGAGCTTCTCGGTGAAGGGGTCGCCCACCTGCACCGTGGGCCGCTTCTCCTCCGAGGCCTCGAAGGAGAAGCGGTCCACGGTGCAGGTGGGCGACCCCTTCA
>Ga0157376_10003314_pt1 | contig 11084 bp, 9 predicted proteins | sample M45metaG_FD_121801 | JGI IMG/M metagenome (GOLD analysis project Ga0157376, IMG submission 121801) | Miscanthus rhizosphere microbial communities from Kellogg Biological Station, Michigan, USA - M4-5 metaG | ecosystem: Host-associated > Plants > Roots > Rhizosphere > Soil | place: USA: Michigan... | reverse complement strand
TTCGATTCCGGGAAGCTCGACTACCAGGAAGTACCTGCCAGCGTGGCCGATCTCGTCCTCGCTAACGGCGCGCTCAAACCCGAGTACGCGCCGCGGCATCGCGCTTCACCGCGCGATCGAGCCAGTAGTGACGTACTTCAAGCCCGATCCGCTGCTGCGCTACCAGTGGAAGTTCTACGACGTCGCGCCGCGGTGAGCGAGCGCCTTGACCGCCGGAAGGAAAGGTCCGCGTCCGCGGCCAACGGCGCCTATTTTTGCAGCGTCGCCTCCTCGACCAGCACTTTGTAGGAATACCCGGAGCCGAGATTCACGTCCGTGCGCACCGTGCCGCGGGCGAGCACGACGTCGCCGACCTTCGTCTCGTCCTTCGTCGTGACGACCACGTCGTTCGTGTTGTCCGCGGCCGAGCCCGACCCGTCGCGCAGGTGAACCCAGTTCTTGCCCATCACCCCCGCCGTGTATTTCACGACCTTGCCGCGAACGACGACGGGCTTGTCCTTGAGATCGGCGCCCTTGGCGACGATTTCCGCGACGGTCCTCGCATCCGGCCCGGTTGCCTTCGGTACCTTCACGTTTCCGACGTCGGGTGCCTTGGCGACGCCCGCGTTCCGGTGCACCGCGTCGTTGGGGGCTTGCGCCGCAGGTGCAGTTTCCGCCGCGTAGCCCAGGCTCGCCAGAAGCGTCATCAATACGGCCGCAATCAGCTTCATCGAACAGTCTCCCTGATGTGAGAATAGACGCGGGGCGCGCCCATGCGCCGCTAATGAACGGCGGCAATATGCCATGGAAATGCGGAGGCGCCTTTGATCTGGATCGTGATTCCCGATGGCGCCGTCAATCGAGATCGACGTACTTAGTCGCGCGGCCTTTCGCTTTGTCGACCGGATACTTTTCGCGGTTTTGCGCGAGCTTGCCGGTCGCCGCGTCGACGAGATCGATATCGAGCACGCGCGCGAGCCGCACGAGGTAGATCAGCACGTCGCCGATTTCGTCAGCGACCCTCGCCCGCTTCTGCGGCGCAAGCGCGTACGACTCTTCGCCCGTGCACCATTGGAAGTGCTCCATGATCTCTGCCGCTTCGATCGCGACACTCATCGCGAGATTCTTCGGCGAGTGGAACTGCGCCCAATCGCGCTCGGCGACGAACGCTTCCACACCATCCTGCAATTCGGCGAGGCGGTCAGCCATCTTCGCTTCTCCGGTCAGAACTTTTCGTCGGCGCGCAGATAGCGCCACTTCCCCGCGGGCAGCTTGCCCAGGGCGACGCTGCCTGTGCGGACCCGCTTCAATCCGGTGACCGCGAGGCCTACCAATTCGCACATCCGCCGGATCTGGCGCTTCTTACCTTCGCGCAGCACGAAGCGCAGCTGATGCTCGTTCTGCCACGACACGCGCGCGGGCTTCAACTTCACGCCGTCGAGCTCGAGACCATGCTGGAGCGATTGCATGCCGGCCGGCGACAGCGTGCCCTCCACGCGCACGAGATATTCCTTCTCGACTTCGGAGTCGCGGCCTATCAGCCGTCGCGCGACGCGGCCATCCTGCGTGAACACGATGAGGCCCGTGGAATCGATGTCGAGCCTTCCGGCGGGCGCCAGGCCGCGTAGCTGGCTGGGCTTGAAAGTGTAGGGCGCGCGATCTTCCGCCCAGCGGTTTTCCGGACGGATCAGCACGCTCGCGGGCTGGTAGCCATCCTCGGCCTGGCCCGATACGTAGCCGATCGGCTTGTTAAGGAGGATCGTGACCTGCTCGCTCTGGTGTCGGCGCGCGGCCGGATCGATCTCGATCTGTGCTTCCGGCGGGACACGCGTGCCGAGCGTGTTCATGACCGCGCCGTCGACCTTGACCCAGCCGTTCTCGATCCACTCGTCGGCTTCGCGCCGCGAGCAAAGTCCAAGCTCGCTCATGCGCTTGGAGAGTCGGGGGTTGTCCGTCGCGAGCGTCGCCGGTACAGGCACGGGCAGGACCGGCGCTGCGACCGGAGCGTTCCTCGTCGCCGGCAAAACCGGCGGCTTATGGCCGTGCGACGCGCGACGTTGCCGCGAGGTTGGCGGCTTGGTACGCGCGGGCTCTGCGGCGCGTGGCGGCAGCTTGAGGGTGGGGCGCGTCATTCGGCACCCATCACTCGACCTTCGCCCCCGTTGCACGAATCACCTTGCCCCACAGGTCGATCTCGCTGCGGATGAAGGCGGCGAACTCTCCGGGCGAGTCGCCGACAGGATCGGCACCCTCGGCGGCGAGCTTGTCCGCGACCGAGGGATCCTTCAGCGCATTGACGACGTCGCGGTTGAGCTTCGCGACCACGTCCTTCGGCGTCGCCGCGGGCGCGAGAATGCCATACCACTGCGTGGCCTCGTACCCCGGCACGCCGGATTCGGCGATCGTCGGGATGTCGGGAAAGTACTTCAAACGCTGCGTCGAGGCCACACCGAGGATGCGCAGCTTGCCGGACTTTACCTGAGGCAGCACGGGAGGCAGCCCCGTGATGATGAACGCAATCTGGCCGCCGAGCAGATCCTGCAGCGCGGGGGCCGTCCCCTTGTACGGAACGTGCTGGATGTCGATGCCGGCCTTGAGCTTGAAATACTCGGTGGCGAGGTGCGCGGCGCTGCCGTTGCCGCCCGATCCATAGTCAAGCTTTCCCGGCTTGGACTTGGCCAGCGCGACGAGCTCGGCGACAGTCTTGCTGGATACCGCCGGGCCGACGACGAGGACATTCGGCACCATCGCGATCAGCGTGACCGGAGCGAAGTCCTTTACGGGATCGTACGGCAGGCTCTTGTACAGCGCCGGATTTGCGGCGAGGGTGCCAACATGGCCCATCACCAGCGTGTACCCGTCCGGCGCGGCCTTGGCCGCCGACTCCATGCCGATGATGCCGCCCGCACCAGGGCGGTTGTCGATGACGAGCGGCTGGCCCCATGTTTCGGAGAGCTTCTGGCCGATGGCGCGCGCGAGGATGTCCGTGCTGCCGCCCGGCGGGAACGGAACGATCAACCGGACGGGCCTCGACGGAAATGTTGCGAGCGCATCGGCGGCGCGCGCAGGCATCGGCGCGGGTCCGGTGAGCGCCGCAGCGATGACCAGCGCGGCGATTCGCGCGAGTCCCGACATGAACGGAATGCGCAGCCGCCTGCCCGTTGCCTTGGGGGCGGTCATTCGAAATGCCTGCGCGCTTCGCGCTCCCGTATTCGCGCCCGGGCGCCCCTTCGCGCTCATGCCTTTGAGTAGATCTCGGCACCTTTCCGCACGAACTCCACCGCCTTCACTTCCAACCCCTTGGCGATCGCATCGGCTTCGGCGACTCCCTGCTTTGCGGCGAACTCGCGGACGTCCTGCGTGATCTTCATCGAGCAGAAGTGCGGGCCGCACATCGAGCAGAAATGCGCGAGCTTCGCACCCGATTGCGGCAGCGTCTCGTCGTGGAACTCGCGCGCCTTGTCGGGATCGAGCCCGAGGTTGAATTGGTCGTCCCAGCGAAACTCGAATCGAGCCTTGGAGATCGCGTTGTCGCGGATCTGCGCGCCGGGATGGCCCTTGCCGAGGTCGGCCGCGTGCGCGGCGACCTTGTACGCCATGATGCCGTCCTTGACGTCGGCCTTGTTCGGCAGCCCCAGATGCTCCTTGGGCGTCACGTAGCAGAGCATCGCGGTGCCGTACCAGCCGATCATCGCGGCGCCGATGGCGCTCGTGATGTGATCGTAGCCGGGCGCGATGTCGGTGGTGAGCGGGCCGAGCGTGTAGAACGGCGCTTCGCCGCACAGGCGCAGCTGCTCGTCCATGTTGTGCTTGATCATGTGCATCGGCACGTGACCCGGACCTTCGATCATCACCTGCACGTCGTGCTTCCACGCGATCTGCGTGAGTTCGCCAAGGGTTGCGAGCTCCGCCATCTGCGCTTCGTCATTGGCGTCGGCGCCCGAGCCAGGCCGCAGCCCGTCGCCCAGCGAGAACGCGACGTCGTACGCCTTCATGATCTCGCAGATTTCCCCGAAGCGCGTGTAGAGGAAGCTCTCCTTGTGATGGGCGAGGCACCACTTGGCCATGATCGAGCCGCCGCGCGAGACGATCCCGGTCATCCGCTTCGCGGTCATCGGAATGTAGCGAAGCAGCACCCCGGCGTGGATCGTGAAATAGTCCACACCCTGCTCGGCCTGCTCGATCAGCGTGTCGCGATACATCTCCCACGTGAGCTCTTCCGCCTTGCCGTCGACCTTTTCCAGCGCCTGGTAGATCGGCACGGTGCCGATCGGCACGGGCGAGTTGCGGATGATCCATTCACGCGTTTCGTGGATGTTCTTGCCGGTCGACAGATCCATCACCGTGTCGGCGCCCCAGCGCGTGGCCCACGTCATCTTCTCGACCTCCTCGTTGATCGACGACGACACCGCGGAATTGCCGATGTTGGCGTTGATCTTCACCAGGAAGTTGCGGCCGATGATCATCGGCTCGGATTCGGGATGGTTGATGTTGTTCGGGATGATCGCGCGGCCGCGCGCCACTTCGTCGCGGACGAATTCCGGCGTGATGACCGCGGGAATCGCTGCGCCGAAACTCTGGCCGGGATGCTGGCGGGTCACGCTTTCGGGAAGGGTGGCCAGCATCTCGTCGCGCTTCATGTTCTCGCGGATCGCGATGAACTCCATCTCCGGCGTGACGAGACCCCGCCGCGCATAGTGCATCTGCGTGACGTTGGCGCCCTCGCGCGCGCGGCGCGGCTTTCTGTGGAGCTCGAAGCGCAGCCCGGCGAGCTCCGGATCGGCGAGCCGGCCCCGGCCATACGCCGAGGTCAGGCCGTCGAGGGCGACCGTGTCGTCGCGCTCGGCGATCCACGTTGCGCGCAGCGCGGGGAGCCCCTTGCGAATGTCAATCGTGGCGGCGGGGTCGGTATAGGGGCCCGAGGTATCGTAGACGACGATGGGCGGATTCTTCTCCGCCCCGAACGATGCCGGGGTATCGGACTGCGCGATCTCGCGCATCGGCACGCGGATGTCCGCGCGCCCGCCAGCGACATGAATCTTGCGCGAGCTTGGAAGCGGCGCGACGGCCGCGGTGTCCACGTGCGCGTCGCGCGCGTAGAACTTGTCGTTGGCATTCATGGAGACTCCTCGGCCGTGAAGCGGCACGGGGAGCGAAGGTCAGGCTACGCTTCCCTGCGCCGGCATTGTCCGTACAGGTACCAAGGGTTTGATCTCACCCTCCCGGCAACCGGGAAGGACCCCTAGCGTCGACCGACACGTTACGCCAAAGCGACGGGGGCGTCCATCGCGATGGCGACGATCGTCGTGAAGGAGCTCGCTTCGCGCGGCGCGAGCCGGCCTCTCATCGCCTGGAGGACCGTCAGGGGATCATCCCGCATTCGAACATCTTGTTGACAACCGGACCGGCGATCTTGTTGATGAAGGCGGTGCGAGCCTGCGGATCGTTCTTCAGGAACTGCACGGCTCGCTGCTCTTCCTGCGGCTTCGGCTCGTTCTTCTGCTGCCACAGCTGCTCGCAACTCGCGGTCTGGTATTTGGTGACCACTTTGGTGGCAATCATGTCCATGATCATGCCCTGCGCGCCGACCCATCCAGCAACCAGCAGCGCGGCAACGATGGCCAACGGATAAATGCATTTCTTCATGACGGAATCCTCGATAGGTTGAAAAGAAACGGGTCCTGGCTCTCGACGTCGCCTTCTGTGCATCGAACGACAAATTGCGCTAGCGCCGGCCACCGCCCCGGAATCCGCCGCCGCCGAAGCCGCCGCCGCCGAAGCCGCCGCCGCCGAAGCCGCCGCCACCACCGAACCGGCCGCCAAATCCTCCGCCGAAGCCGCCTCCGAAGCCGCCACCGCCGAAGCGGTCTCCACCGCCGAAACCGCCACCTCCAAAGCCCCCTCCACCGAAGCCGCCACCACCGCCAAAGCCGCCGCCGCCGCTGTTCATGCGCGACATCGGGCTTGCCTCGCTGAAGCCTCCGAACCGGTCATCGCCGCTCGAGCGTGCCTGCGACTCCTTGTTTGCCCACGAGTTGTCGCCCGATGCGTTGTTCCACCCGCTCGATGAATGCTGCTGCCAACCGTCACCCGTGTTCTTGTAGACGTTGCCATTGACGTCGGCGTAATGATTGTTGCCGACGCTGGCAGTGCCCCACGTATTCGTCTGGCCCGTCTTGGCGTTGTAGGTCGAGCCGCCGCCGACATGCGCGTTGCCTTCCGGGCCGGCGGTCGACGCGCCGGCGCGATTGTAGGAGCTGCCTCCGGCGCCGGTTGCCGATGCCGCATTGGCGGTGGAACGCTGGCCCGTGTACGTGTTGTAGTTGGTGCCGCGCGCGACCTCGCCCGAGCCTCCGGCGGCGCCATTCATCGTGCGGTCGTAGCCGCGCGTGGCGTTGCCGGTCCATGCGTTGTACTGCCGGCCGGCATTGTAGGAGCCCGACGTGCCGGTGCGGCTGTTGTAGTAGTTGCCGCTCGCCCTCGTACCCGCGACGCCGCCGCCCGCATACCATGAGCGAGTGCCGGAGTAAGTGGTAGCGCCCCAGTGGCCGTACACATTGGCGCTCGCGGTCGCGCAGCAGCCGTAGCCGCCCCAGTAGGACGGATAGTAGTAGCCGCCGCCCCACCACGGGTACATCCACGCCGCCGCCGCGAGTCCCACCGCGAAGCCATACGAATAGCCGACGTACGGGTTGTAGATCGGGGCTGCGGCGATGCCGTACGTGTACGGCGGCGCGTACCAGACGCTGCCAACCCATGGCGAATACGCGTAGCCGGTGCCGTAGACGATCGTGCCGTACGGCGCGACCACCGTGCCGAGATAGCCCGGCGTGTAGCCGACGTAGACCACCTGCGGCGTCGCCTCGTAGATCCGCACGTACGTCACGTAGTAGATCGCCGAGGACGGCGGAATCGTGTAGATCACCGGTGGGACCGACGTCGCGATCGTCCACGGTCCCGTGAGCTGCGCGGCCGTGAACCATACACCGGCCGTCACCGAGTAGAACGCGCTCGGGCTCACCTGAATGATCGGTGCGTGCGAGTTCGTCACGTAGGTGAGCGGCGTGCCGGCGACCGGGGAGAACTGCGGCGGTCCATCGAATTGGGGCGTGAACTTCGGCCCATTCGTGAGCGGGACGGTCGCGGTCTGCGGGATCGAATTCTCGATCACCGCTTCCTGCGCCTGCGGTGTGCCGGCGACGGTCGGCAGCACGGCGCCGGCGAGCGATTGCGGCGGGATGCGCGCGAAATCCGGCGGCAGCTTGTCGCCCGCGACGAACGTCCAGGGCCCGTTCAAGCCCGCTGCCATGAACCAGCGGCCGGCGAGCAGCACGTAATAGTTGTTGTTCGCCGTGTTGATCAACACGTCGCTTGAGGTGTTCGATGCCCACAGGAGCTGCGTGCCGACGATCGGCACGAAGTCGGGCTGACCCTTGAAGACGATGAGCTCGGCCGGCACCTGGCTCGTGTAGATCGTCGGCACGCCATTCGCGAGCGACGGCTTCGGATTGGCTTTGGGGCCACCGTCGAGGAGGTCGACGGTGCCCGCCTTCGCGAGATCCTTGGCCACGGAGTCGAATGCACTGCGCACGAACGGCCCGAGCGTTGCCTGCGACCACGGACCTGCGAGCGAGCTCGCGGACAGCCAGCCGTCGTAGACATGCATGTAGAAGTTGTCGCCGAAACCGCCCTGGACAATGAGCGCGCGCGTATTGATGACGCGTTGATAACGATCATGCTGGGGTACGGGCTTCATCACCGGCGCCCCGTCGATCGGCACCAGGATGGCCGGCGAATAGCTGACGAGAACCTGCGGCGGATTATTCTGCACCTCGACCGTGGGCGGCTTGACGCCCGCGATCGCGAGCGAGGACTGCAGCCGGTCGAGTGCGATCGTGCGGATCTTGGCGCTGAATTCCTTCTGCAGCTCCGGCACGTATGCGGCGCCGCGATTCGGCAGCGTCGGGAAGTCGATCTTGCTGATGTTCATGTTCTCGAAGACGACGGTGCGCGCCACCTTGTCGACTTGCGTGCGGGCGGTCGCGAAGATCACCCCGAACGTTTCGTCTTTTGCGCCGGTGACCTTGATCGCGAGCGCTGCGCGAAAGTCGATCTGGTTGCCGTCCCACTTGTTCACCTGTGGCTGGTAGACGAGCACCTGGCCGTTGGTGAGGTCGAGCACGCGCGGCCACGGGTCGGCGGGTAGCTGCGGCGCAGCGGCCGTGGCCGGCGCAGCGGGGGCGGCAGCCGGCGTCGGTTGCGCCGATGCGACGGCGGAAACGAGGATGAGAGCGGCGAAGACAGGCGAGAATGCGTTACGGATGGAGAGATTCATGTTTCGGAGGCATCCACGGATTGGCGGCGGGCAGCCGCGGAAGGGGTAGCCGATAATTATCGCACCACTCCCGCCGGACTGTCGCGGGGCTATACTGGCCGCGTACGGGCCGGGCGGCGCGTACTCCCGGACGCCCCGGACGCCAGACGACATCCGGCTGCTCCTTTCCAGCGCGGAACCCGGGATTTTCGAGCAAACGATCACGTCGAGGCCGACAATGCCATTGCGGATAGGTGACGAAGCGCCGGATTTCACGGCGGATTCGACCGAAGGAACGATCAAGTTTCATGAGTGGATCGGGAATGGATGGGGCATCCTGTTCTCGCATCCGAAGGATTTCACCCCTGTGTGCACGACCGAGCTCGGATACATGGCCAAGCTCAAGCCGGAATTCGACAAGCGCAACACCAAGGTCCTCGGCTTGTCCATCGATCCGGTCAGCGACCACAAGCGGTGGGTAGGCGACATCGAGGAAACGCAGGGACACAAGGTCAACTATCCGCTGATCGGAGACCCCGACCTTACCGTTGCGAAGCTCTACGACATGATCCATCCGAATGCCAGCGGCAATGCGCCTCGCACGGCAGCGGACAACGCGACGATACGCTCCGTGTTCATCGTCGGGCCCGACAAGAAGATCAAGCTCATCCTGACTTATCCGATGAGCACCGGGCGCAATTTCGACGAGGTGCTGCGCGTGCTCGATTCGATGCAGCTCACGGCAAAGCACAAGGTGGCCACGCCGGTGAACTGGAAACACGGCGAGGACGTCATCATCGTTCCGTCGGTATCGAACGACGAGGCAAAAGAGAAGTTTCCGGGGGGATGGAAGTCGCCGAAACCCTATCTCCGGATCGTGCCGCAGCCGAAATAGACTGGAAACGGGGCGGCGCAGCCGTCCCGAACTTGTTGCGTGCAACGTCGCGAGGCAATCGAAGCGGCCGCCGCGTGGTTCGACGGCGGAGGATTGCTGGCCGAGCTCGCGCCGCGCATCGGCATCCGGACCGAAAGCCAGAATCGCGACTGTGCCGCGACGCTCGCACGCTACCTGACGGACGAAATCGGCCCCGCGTGCAAGCGGCTCGGCTTGCGCTGGGAGCAATGGGACAACCCGGTCCCGGGCGCGCCGCCCATGCTCTTCGCCGAGCGGGTCGAGGATCTGGCGTTGCCCACGGTGCTGATCTACGGCCACGGCGACGTCGTCGCGGGGCACGACAGGGAGTGGAGCGCGGGCCGCTCGCCATGGGAGGTCGCGGCGGACGCCGGCCGCTGGTACGGGCGCGGCACGGCCGATAACAAGGGTCAGCACTCGATCAACCTCGCAGCATTGGGGCAGGTGCTCGCCGCGCGCGGCAGACTTGGCTTTAACGCCAAGCTGCTGGTGGAAATGGGCGAGGAAGTCGGTTCACCCGGGTTGCGGCAGACCTGCGAAACGCGCGCAACGTCGCTCCGCGCCGACGTGCTGATCGCCTCCGACGGGCCGCGCCTTCGCTCGAACCGGCCGACGATATTCCTGGGCTCGCGCGGCGCTTTCAATTTCGACCTCGGCGTCGCGTTGCGCGAAGGTGCGCATCACTCGGGCAACTGGGGCGGTCTCCTGGCCAATCCCGGTATCGTGCTCGCCAACGCGATCGCCTCGCTGGTCGACGCGCGCGGGCGCATCCTCGTGGCCGGCCTCATTCCGCCTCCCATTCCGCAATCGGTGCGGCGCGCGCTCGCGGACATCGAGCCCGGCGGGCCGGACGGACCGGCGATTGATACCAACTGGGGCGAGCCGGGCTTGACCCCCGCCGAGCGCGTGTTCGGCTGGAACGCGCTCGAGGTGCTCGCGTTTCGCACCGGCAACCCCGATCGTCCGGTCAATGCGATACCGCCGCGCGCCACGGCGCATCTCCAGCTCCGCTTCGTTGCCGGGTGCGACTGGCGGACGTTCATTCCGGCCATTCGCACGCACCTCGATATGCGCGGGTTCGCGAAGGTCGACGTGCGGCAGTCCGAGGGGGAGCCGATGGCGGCTACGCGGCTCGATCCCGATCACCCGTGGGTGCGGTGGGCGGCGGCCTCCATCGCGGCCACCACCGGCGCGCGTCCGGCGATCCTGCCGAACCTCGGGGGGTCGCTGCCGAACGATTGCTTCGCCGACGTGCTCGATCTGCCGACGATCTGGGTGCCGCATTCCTATCCCGCGTGCGCGCAGCACGCCCCCGACGAGCATCTTCTCGTGCACGTCGCGCGCGAGGGGCTCGGCATCATGACGGGGCTGTTCTGGGACCTGGGGGAGCCTGGCAGCGCGCCGGCCGGAGCGCGGGCCCTCGGGCGCGGGGGCGGCCGGCCCCTGACTTGACTGCGGCGGGCGGCGAACTATTCGCTACAATCGGGGCTCGCGCGGGTGTAGCTCAATGGTAGAGCAGAAGCTTCCCAAGCTTACGACGAGGGTTCGATTCCCTTCACCCGCTCCAGACATTCCGGCGCTCGAAGGCGCTCACTGAGAGATGCTCGTCGGCCACCCGTTCTTCTGGATGCTTCTCGCGGCCGTCATTGCGCCGTTGCTGGCCGAGGTCCCGCTCGGCTTCAAGGTGCCGGTAGTCGTCATCGAGGTCGCGCTCGGAATCGTCATCGGCCCGCAGGTGCTCGGGTTGGTGCAATTCGAGGGCTTCATCGTCGCCATGTTCGCACTGGGCATGGCAGCGACGCTGTTCATGGCGGGCATGGAGCTCGACTTCGGCGAGATCCGGGGCCGCCCGCTGTCGCTGGCGACGGTGGGCTGGGT
>Ga0157376_10003309_pt1 | contig 11097 bp, 8 predicted proteins | sample M45metaG_FD_121801 | JGI IMG/M metagenome (GOLD analysis project Ga0157376, IMG submission 121801) | Miscanthus rhizosphere microbial communities from Kellogg Biological Station, Michigan, USA - M4-5 metaG | ecosystem: Host-associated > Plants > Roots > Rhizosphere > Soil | place: USA: Michigan... | reverse complement strand
TTATAGCAGCAGCCGGCTGCTGGCAGAAACAAGCGATGGTAATATTTTTTTTGCATGCAACAGCAACTCACCTGTTAAAGGAATCGACTGCCTGTTAAAATTCACCCCGGGTGGTGACCTGGTTTTTGCAAAATCATATGCCTGGCTTGGCAATGAAACTTCTACGCCACCGCAAATTATAGTAACAGAAAAAGATGCTATTGTATACTCTGGCCAGAAAAGCACATCAACCTATAATTTGATTGGAAACCCCTTCGTATTGGTTCTTTCTGCTGATGGTAACATACAGGCTTCAAAAATTTACAATCCCCTGCAAGGTCCCGGCGGGGTATCGTACGAGCTAAACTATTACAACCAGCATATTTTGATGGGGGTGAGCAGAGGTTACGAATTCGATATGTATACGTATGATATGTCCTTAAACTATTTATCAGGAGAAAAAACATTCTCCAATAATGATTGTTCGACAGAGACAGGTGGCATCTGTCTTGTTGACAAAACACAAACTTCCCTTTACCATATTATGGACTTTGCAGGCAACCTGGGCGATGGAAATGGATTCCATTTTATGAAAACAGATCTGACCGGCAAATCTTGCCATGTCTATGACGCCGGCCCATCCCGCAGGTGCTCACCGCAGCTATGATTACAATAGCAGACAATGTATTGCCAGTGTCGGATGTTACAAAGTCTTTCGACGAAGATTTGTCCTGGATACCTTCGGTACCAACCGGTGCAGCAGCAAGTGTTTGTACAAAATAATATTACTTATTCAGCTTCTATGAAAAAAAACAAGTGTTTTACTTTTTTACTGGTTATTGTAGTGGCATTGGGTTGTAAAAAAAATAATGACGCCCTCACCGGCTTTCATATTACCCTGATGGAAGGTGGAGATCAAACGGATACAGTTGCTCATGCACTCAAAATGCCTGTTATTTTAGTGGCCACTTTTAACGGCAACCCCCTGGGCAATGCCTATGTAAAAATTAATACCTACAATTGCGACAACGACCCTCAATCAAACTTGTATTATTTATCTGCATCTCCCGTATACGGTGATGCAGGTAAAACCGCTTACCAGTGGCGGCTCGGCGGCAACACAGGCAAGCAAATATTGAAAGCAGTATTGCTGGATTCGCTATTGGTGCCGCGTGACTCTGTAGAGGTGTCTGCCACGGCAATCGCAGCAGTGAAGGGATGGAACAGTTCAGGTTGTATACCGGTCAGTACCGTCTCCAATACTTTTTGCAAATTACCATCGGGTAGAATACTTACAGGGTTGCGCCGGGCAGACTATCCTTATTATTCAGACGACAATGGCGCCAGCTGGCATGCGTTGAAAACATTTCCCAATTACTATACCATTACAAAAATGATCGCAACTCCCGCCAATGAAATATTTCTCGCTGCCTATGGCGTTGGGATGTACTACTCCGCAGATGGGGGAATGACCTGGGAAAAAAGAAGCAATGGATTATTTGCTCCCGATTTCTGGGCAGAGATTCAATACACAGTTTCGGGCAAATTATTTGTATTAACCGGTAGTGGCATCTTTACTTCGCCTGATAAGGGGTTGAACTGGCACCAGGTGACGTATGGTTTGTCTTATTATGCCGGTTTTTCCGAGGCTGCCTCAAACTCTGCAGGTACCATTTACGCTATTCACGACAACGGCCTGGTGTATTCTACGGATGGCGGGGAGGGTTGGCGGCCGGTTTACACCATCAGCTCAGTTCCCCATGTTCAGTCACTATTCATTGACGACAATGATGATATTTATTACAGTGGTTTGAACAGCAATTACGGTGTCAGCCTTTACGTTTCAAAAGATCAGGCTCAAACATGGCAAATGATCTATACCGCTACTGCACCTTCAGGAATACAGAGCAGCATAACATTGATCAGTAAACAGCAAGGTTATTATTATTTTTATGCAACCGAACAGAACATCCTTATGAAAACAAGCAATTTCAGTTCGTACACCATTGTGAACCCTTCCGTCCCCAACAACAACGGGCGCAATTCATTCCGTTATATTATAGCCAATAACGGGGAAGCAGTTATGTCTACCGAATATTTTGGCATACGGTATTTTCTCAAATAATGGTTTACAAATGAAAAAATGGTCCTGATAATTGTAGTTAGCAGTTTACGCTTCTTTTCAGGTTGTGCATCTTGCCAAATTTCAGTGCCAGTCTATCCAAACAACGGACTGGCAATACGGTCAATAAAAGATGACTGCTTGCCAGTAGCGCTGAAGGAAATGATTTCAGAAATGAAAAAAAGCGGTTGCCATAAATAGCCGGACAAATCCCCTTTAAAAAAAAATTTGCGAAGCCGATCGACTGCGCGTATATTTGCAGCCGATCGGCTTCTTATTTTACATTTTTACATTTATGAGACGTGACATTTTTCAAGCCATTGCAGACCCCACCCGGCGGGCAATACTTGTTCTGGTGGCTGTACAGGCAATGAACCCCAACGCTATTGCGGAGCACTTCGACATCGCCCGCCAGTCCGTATCCAAACATTTGCGCATCCTGTCCGAATGCGGACTTCTGGCCCAAAAGCAGGAAGGCAGAGAAATCTTTTATGAACTAAAAATCGATAAAATGAATGAAATCGATACCTGGCTCGACCAGTTCAGAAAGATCACAGAAGAAAGATTCCTGCAATTGGATCAAGTATTAAACACCTTAAAAAATAAAAAAAAATGAACTTGCTATTTAATTTCACCGCAGACAAAGCCACCAACACCATTCACGTTACGCGTGAATTTGCCGCCGACCTTGATCTGGTCTGGGATGCTTTTACAAAAGCGGAAATACTGGACCAGTGGATGGGCCCCAAACCCTGGCGTGTGCAAACAAAGGAAATGGATTTCAGGAAAGGTGGTCGTTGGTTGTATGCCATGGTCTCTCCCGAAGATACCGCCCCTCCCACCCGTTGGAGCCTGGCCGAGTTTATCGAAATTCAACCCAAATCAAGTTTTACTACAAAGAATTCCTTTGCAGATGAAAATGGCAATCCCATCAATACCGGCTTTACCTTCTCCATCACCAGGAACTCTTTCATAGCCGGGGCCGAAAAAACTACTGTTCAGATTGAAAAGAAAATGGCGAGCCTTGCCGAACTTGAACAGTTCATTGCAGGTGGCTATTATGAAAAAGGCACTGCCATGGGTATGCGCAATCTGGACGAATACTTCCTCGCTCAGATGGCCAGCAAATGAACAACTATATTTTAAAAGCAAATCTTTAGTATGCGAAAGCTGATAATGAAAATGTCTATCTCGCTGGACGGTTTTGTATGCGACGCCAATGGCGGAATGGATTGGGTCTTCAAGACAGGTGATGAGAAATCATTGGCCTGGAGTGCTGAAGCTGTCTCGGAAGCGGGGCGGATTATCATGGGCAGAAAGTCGTTTGAGCAGATGGCGCCTTACTGGCCCACTGCTGCCGGGCCTTTTGCTGCGCCAATGAACGAGATTCCCAAAGCTGTATTTACCAAAAAAGGATATAAAGGCTTCGATCCTGGGCCTGATGCACCGGCCGCCGCGATTTCCTGGACTAAGGCACGGGTCTTTGATGGCGATCTTGCAGTACAGATAAAGGAACTCAAAGCCGAATCGGGGAAACCGATTATCGCGATTGGCGGTGCGGGATTTATGCGGAGCCTTATAGCAACGGGTCTTATTGATGAATACATCCTGGCCACCCATCCCGCTGCATTAGGCTCGGGGCAGCCGATCTTTACCAATGCTGTAGTACCGCTTTACCTCAGGTTGGTGGATGCAAAGACTTTTCCGGGAGGAACCATTGCAAAAACTTTCCAACCAGTCGGTTAGACATTTGTCCAACCAGCCAGCAGATAGCCGGAATTAAAAAGTGCTAAATTGATTAAAACCGCGCCAGAAATTATCTGAACGCGGTTTTAATTTTTTAGGATGAATCATGCTGTATCAAAAGCGCACATCTCATTGTTTAAAACCGGACAGCACCTGTCTGCCGAAACATACAAATGCCTGATTTATATATCTCTTCCGGACTGGCATATTCATTGAACCTGGTACGTACTTTCCAACCATAAACCTGCTGTCATGTTCAAAAATTATTTGTTGATAGCGTTCAGGAATTTCCGACGCAACAAAATATTTGCCATCATAAATGTGCTCGGACTGTCCATTGGCATCAGTGCCGCGCTGGTTATCTTCCTCATTGTACAATTCGATTTCAGTTTCGATCATTTTGAAAAAGAGGGCGACCGCATTTACAGAATTGTGTCCGATTACAGTTTCCAGGACAATCCGGGACATACCCGCGGTATTCCGGGTCCGTTGGCTGAAGCGGTGAAAAAAGAAGTGAGTGGCATTGAGCACGTGGTGAGTTTCCGTTACTATGGCGCAAACAAAACGGCTGTTCCAGGTGCCGATCCCTTAAAGCCGGCTACTTTTAAATCCCAGCAGGGTATCATTTTCGCCGACGCACATTATTTTCAGATACTGCCTTATACATGGCTGGCTGGCAATCCCTCAACATCCTTATCGCCCCAAAAGACGGTTGTGCTTAATGAAACCCGCGCAAAGCTTTATTTTCCGCAACAATCCTATGCTTCCATTATCGGAAAGAAAATTATTTATGATGACACGCTTACCGTAGCGGTTACCGGCGTAGTACAGGACCTTGAAGAAAAGGGCCGCACAGATTTCAATTTCAAAGAATTTATCTCGCTTACTACTATTCTTGAAAACAATGCAATGCGTTCGTCGATGAATTGGGATAATTGGGGGTCTACAACGAGTGATCAACAATTATATGTTAAGCTGGGGGCCGGTACCACGGCAACCGCTACAGAAGCTCGTTTAAAAGTTTTATTTGAAAAATACAAGGGCGAAGACGCAAAAAAAAATAATTATACCTGGGCATATAATTTACAGCCACTGTCAGATATTCATTTTAATAGTCAATATGGTGGTTTTGATATCCAGCTTGCCAGTAAGCCGGTATTATATGCGCTGATAATGGTGGCTGTTTTTCTGCTGCTACTGGGGTGTATCAATTTCATCAACCTGGCCACTGCGCAAGCATCTCAGCGTGCCAGGGAAATTGGCATTCGAAAAACCATGGGGAGCACCCGGAAACAGCTGGTAGTACAGTTTTTAAGCGAAACCTTTTTGATGACTTTGGTATCCACCATCCTGTCCGTTATTTTAGCTCCTTTGCTCTTAAACGCTTTTTCAGATTTTATTCCGAAAGGGCTGGTGTTTTCTGTTGCACAACCAGCGGTTATCGTATTTCTTGGATTGCTGCTGATAACGGTGAGTGTGCTGGCCGGTTTGTACCCCGGGCTGGTATTGTCTTCGTGGAACCCTGTGCGGGTACTTAAGAACCAGGCTTATGCAAGTGAAGGAAAAACACGGCGTGTGCTCTTGCGGCAGGTCCTGACCGTTTCACAATTTAGCATTTCACAATTTTTTGTCCTGGGTGCCCTGCTGGTGGGCAGGCAAATTCATTTTATGATGGACAAAGACATGGGTTTTAAAAAGCAGGCAATTGTTAGCATGGATGTGCCCGATACCGACACGTCGGTTACTCATCGCCGTTATGTATTAAGCCAAATGCAGCGGGTTGCCGGTGTTGATTTGGTCAGCCTTGGCAACGATGTGCCCTCTTCCTTTGGCTGGTGGACAACTGTTGTCAAATCGCACCATAGAAACAAAGAAGACCAGGTACTGGTAGAAATAAAAGCCGGTGACAGCAATTATTTAAAAATATTTCAGATTCCATTGCTGGCGGGCCGCAACCTATTGCCTTCTGATACCATAAAAGAAATTCTTATCAATGAAACCTTCCTGCATGTTCTTGGGTTTAAGCAACCTGCTGATGCAATTAATAGCACCATAGACTGGGATGGCAAAACTGTACCAGTTGTAGGTGTAGTGAGAGATTTTCATGCTCATCCATTAAATTATAAAATTGCGCCGATGATGATTTGCCAGCTCGCCAATCAATACCGCAAGATGGTGATTGGTTTTGCGGGAGAAAAAGAGGGCTGGAAAAAATCTATTGCAGGCATGGAGCAGGTATACAAAAAAGCCTACCCTGAAGAAAATTTCAGCTATTCGTTTCTGGATGAAAAAATAGCGCAATCTTATGACGGCGAACAAAAAATTTCAAACCTGCTCAAATGGACCACCGGACTCACCATATTTATCAGTTGCCTTGGCTTGCTTGGCCTGGTGGTATATACAACCAACCTGCGCACTAAAGAAATTGGTGTGCGCAAAGTGCTGGGCGCATCTGTTAGCCAGATTGTTTCTATATTGTCGAAAGACTTTATTAAACTGGTCACTATTGCCTTTATAATTGCCACACCCTTAGCGTGGTGGGCCTTTCATGCGTGGCTGGATAATTTTGCATTCCGCGCAGCTATTAGCTCGTGGGTCTTCCTGCTTGGTGGCACCGGTATGATTGCCATTGCGCTACTGACCGTAAGCTTTCAAACCATTCGCGCTGCCAGGGCAAACCCGGTAGAAAGCCTGCGCAGTGAATAAATTCACCCCGTCGCATACGAATTGATGTGATTCCCAAATCGGGTAAGGATTAGTCGCGTCAAGTTTTAATATCCTCCAAAATAGTGGCATCCAACTGTGGATCCTGATGGTGAATTTGTTTGCTGAATATTTATATGTTTTAAGCAATCTATACAGCGGTAAAAAATACTTTACCCAAAGCACTTTGTTTTTCAAAGCAATATTGGTATGTTTGTATTCACCCAGGTTTAAAAAACCTTATTTATTATCAACCATGAAAAATAAAGGAGTTGTTATTACCAGATTTGACCAATTCTATTATGCAGCAAAGGGAAACAAATGGTTCCGGTATTTTGCTGTCTTTTGCCGGGTGGCATTGGCTTTGGGATTCATTCCATCGGGCATAGTAAAACTTGCTGGAGAAAGGTTTACAGGATTGCCTTCCAATCATCCGCTGGGTCATTATTTTGATGCCTTATATCATACCGGTTACTACTATACCTTTATCGGATTTGCGCAGTTGGTGATTGCACTTTTATTGCTCATTCCAAGAACAGCGCTTCTTGGTGCAATATTTTATTTCCCTGTTATTCTGAACATCTGCATTTTGGCTTATGCTACCCGGTTTGAAGGCACCCGTATTACCACGCTGATGTTATTGGCAAATATATATTTGCTGTATTGGGGCTACGACCGGTTAAAATACATCTTATCGTCTAAACAATCCAATACAGACATTTACGCTGCGCAAACAAAACCGTTGAGTAACAAGTTCCCACCTGCGTTTTTTGGCAGCGTTTTGATGGTTGTGGCCACAGTGATAGTGATAAATATGTTTATATATGAAATTCGTCCCGGTAATTCTCTACTCGAATGTACCAATGGATGCAAAGACAGCAAATTTCCGAAAGCCGGTGCAGCATTTTGCGATTGCATTTATAACCAGGGCAAACCGCTTGACAGCTGTTTAGAAAAATACAAACAGGCAAAAGAACGGGAAAAGAATGATAGGTTGAGTACAACAACTAACAAATAAATTGTTGCTAACAAAAGTATGGCGGCAAGCGTACAGACCTGGCGTAGCTCCTGCAAATGATAGCTTTTTTACAGCTGGCTGGGATAGTAACCAAGACCAGCGGTACCGTTTCAGGGGTAATATCAGGTGCAAAAAAGGTTTCAGGCAATGGATGAGTATATTAGGCGAATTGTTCGAGCCGTTGATATAAGCTAAATATTTTGGCCTGTACGGGGATATGCTGGGTGGGTTTCCGGAAGAATGGAAAAAATATTAGAATATTGCCGTCTTCCAAAAACAAGAAAAGAAATTCGGGAAGAGGGGTTGTGTAAATTCCGGTTATACAAAAAAATGCGCTCCCCCATCAAAGGAGCCATGCTCATGGTGATGCACATATCCCAGTTGGTTATACACCTGGGCAGACAAGCAGGACACCATGAAAAAATTACAACTATTGCCAGCCCCCAACGGTAAGGTATTGTTGTATGAAGGTTTCTGGAAACGCCCTTTAGATGGAAATGAGTTTGCCCCGCCTACTATCGTATATGCAGACCTTCCTGGAACAGGTGATAGCAGGAACCTTGAAGCAGCACAAAGAATAAAACGGTAATAACATGAATGGGATTTTACCGCAGCTAATTATTGAGATGCTTATTATGTCACTCAAAAAACTTCAATCACCCCCTGGACAGACTATATAATTTTAAATAACCACAGAACAACCATTAACCCTGCATCTTCTTTAAATAATTATAACTATTGGTTACATTTTGCAATGGCTGGGGCGCGCCGTCCTGCTCTACAAAAAAATATTTCATGCCAGACAGTTTCGCATTGTCGAATACATGTTTAAAATCAACAATTCCGCTGCCTACTTCTGCGGGATTCATCGTGGTTTTATCAAGGTCTTTTACATGCCATAGCGGGTAACGGCCAGGGTGCAGTTTAAACAACTCAACCGGATCCTGTTTTGCCTTGGTGGCCCAGGCAAGATCCAATTCCATTTTCACGGCTTCCTTGTCAGTATTATTTAATATATAATCAAAAGGCCGGTGGCCTTCTATTTCGTCAAATTCAGTTACATGGTTGTGATAGGCAAACTGCACACCATTCTTTTTGCAGGCTTCTCCCGTTTTACTGAAAACATCTACCGCTTTTTTTATTTCGTCCATGTTGCTCACCGGTATGCTTGAACAAACCAGGTAACTCAAGCCACCTTCCGCCGCATTGTCTGCCAGTTGCTGGTAATTATCGGTCAGGTTCAAAGACTTCGGAGCGTTTTTCATCCTCTCTATCATGGCTTGTATCCTGGCAGAATCGGTTGCAGTCTTTGCCATTTTCAATGCCTGGTCCAGTCTGTAAGGAGCCCCACCCACATGGGCCGAACGCCAGTGCAAACCCGCTTCTTTTACCAGCGCTGCAAATTCCTTTGGCGTGTAGCCATAGAAATTGCCTTTTTGTGAGCCGGCACTTTCCACCTCTTTATAACCAATGGCCGCCAGTTTTTCTAAAGTTCCTTTTGCATCGGTTGTCATTAGATTGCCTAGCGTATACAATTGAAGACCCACTGGCGCTGCTGCTTTGCCGCTAAAAATAGAACCCGCACGACCCAGATGCGGCAACAACAAACCGGTTAAAGCAAGTGTGCCTGATGTCTGTAAAAATTTTCTCCTGGTAGCCATCGTTATTGTTTTTAAAATGAATGCTAAAGTTATAATATTCCGTCCGGGTTCTTTTTAAAATTCAAAAAACGATGGTAGCATCTTCGGTTGAATAAATTTTGAAAGCTAAAATATGCCGGTGATGATCTGCATAAACCAACAAATCAGGCCGCCCTATTCTTTATGAATTGCTTGCAAATTGCGGCTCATCTCATATAAAATTGTAGCTCATTATTATGTCTTTTTGAGCCGTAAAGTGAATATTCCTGAGCTCAATTACCCTTTAATACTCCACCCTGGTCATTACCGGGAAATGGTCTGAAGGCGTTCTGGCAGTATAGGGTGTTAAGCTTACCTCTTTTGGAAAATTCGCTGATGCTTCCGCGGTGCTGTCTTCCTTTTTTAACCTGTAGGTATCCGTTAGTATCCCATACCTTTTTACTGTAAACTGGTGGCTCACAAAAATATGGTCGATACGGCTGGCTGTTTTATTATCCGCCTTAAAATTATTAAACGTGCCATTCAGCGCATACTTCAGCGGAGACAATTCATAGCTGTCTGCAAGTATCCCCGACTGGTTGATCAATGCATAACTTTCATTTGTCTGATCTACATTGAAATCTCCCGTAAGTATAACCGGTGTTTGTGCAGGAAACGTTTTGATTTTTGAAAGAATCAGTTTTGAACTTTCTGCGCGGGCTTTTACACCAATATGATCCATGTGCAGGTTAAACATATAAAACACGAAACCTGTGTTAATCACTTTAAATTTTCCCCATGAACAGATTCTTGGTAAAACAGCATCCCATCCTTTATTGGGTCTGTCTGTAATTTCCGACATCCAGAAATTACCACTGTCCAGTAACCTGAATTTTTCTGTCTTATAGAATATCGCAGAATGCTCTCCACCACGTATTCCATCATCGCGGCCAATACCTATATACCTGTAACCGGGCAAACTGTCTTTCAACCCTTCCAGTTGCTGATACAGGCCTTCCTGTGTGCCAAAAATATCGAAATCATGAAACTGTATTAATTGTGCAATTACCGGCAACCGCTGTCCCCACCCGTTGCCATGTACAGAATCTCCATGATTGGCATAACGGAGATTGTAGGTAGCAATAGTAATGGCGGGCTTTTCCACTCCTGCCTTCTTTTGCGCCCCAGCATCTGCTGGTATAAAAAATTGCAACGCCACACAAATGATCGCTGATAAATACATCCGGTTTTTATTGTTCATCATCACCTGCAATTAAAATATTAAATATAAATCCAATGCCGTTTAGTTAGTGGCGGTGGAGGCACCGGCCACGGATTCTCACCGGCGGGTGTCCTCACTCGCCGGAATTAACATCTCAACTAAACAACATTGAAATACAAATCCTTTTTTTCAAAAAAACTACACTTTAAAATAAGGAACACCTTACCATCCGGGGTTTTGCCCCAGCTTTGGGTTAAAAAGCCGGTCCGTTTCAGGTATGGGATAATAATACATCTTATCATCCCATTTCCTTGGCACATTGTTTAGCCAGGTCAATTCTCCATAGGTATCATTGGAAAGCCTTTGCGGATTGGAAGCCCCGCTTACTGTCTCACTTACGTTGATATAAGTAACACCAGAAATTGTGGGAGAGGGCAATGTTTTATAAAAAACAACATCTGGTTTTCCGTCGCCATTTAGATCCATCGGTGTATTTAATGACGGAACATACAATCCATTCCAAACCTGTTCCAGTAACTTTCCTTTTTTCCACCTTACCAAATCGGGGAAACGCAGGTTTTCGAAAGCCAGTTCAATACCACGCTCCCTTCTTATCTCCAGTAAAACCGGGTCGGTGATGTCTGAAAAATAATTGGCCAGCAGGTAGGGATCTGCCACGGTTGGCCTG
>Ga0157376_10003308_pt1 | contig 11098 bp, 9 predicted proteins | sample M45metaG_FD_121801 | JGI IMG/M metagenome (GOLD analysis project Ga0157376, IMG submission 121801) | Miscanthus rhizosphere microbial communities from Kellogg Biological Station, Michigan, USA - M4-5 metaG | ecosystem: Host-associated > Plants > Roots > Rhizosphere > Soil | place: USA: Michigan... | reverse complement strand
CTACAACTCTCACATGACCGACTCGCGCTACCACCAGGTGTTTGGCGATGCCATGGACGCGCTCTGCCGCCGGCTCGGGATCGACGAGGACTACCGCAAGCGCGTGGGCATGTACTACACGGTCGAGACCCACACTACACATCGCGCGCAGCTCACGGTCGGCGAGGCTTTCTATGTAAGCACGCGCATTGTCACCGTGGACCCCAAGCGCCTTCGTGTATTTCACAGCCTGCATCGCGCGTCCAACCACGAGCTCATCGCTACCGGCGAGCAAATGCACCTGCACGTCGGTGTGGCCACGGGCAAGGCGGAAGCGGCTCCGGCGAAGGTCCTCGAGGCGCTGGAAAAGATCCGCGGCGCACAGCAGTCTGATCCGGCGCCTCCGCAGCTCGGCCGCGCCATCGGGCAGGCACCAGTCCGGGCCTGACCCTTGCCCAAGGTAGTAGATCACGCGCGACGCCGCGATGAAATCGCGCTGGTCGCCTGCCAGGCCATCGCGCGGCGCGGGTTCGCGCAAGCGACCATGGCGCACATCGCGCAGGCCGCCGGCTACACCACCGGCATGATCGCGCATTATTTTGATTCCAAGCAGCAGATCATCCTGGCCGCCTTGCGGCTGATCCTGCGGCGTATCGAACTTCGCCTCACGCAGCGTGCCGGCGCGGACGCCCCCGACCTGCTCGGGGTACTATGCGAAGCCCTGCCGATCGATGCGCAGCGGCGCACGGAATGCGCCTTCTGGATTGCCTTCTGGGGCCAGTTGCCGGCCGACCCCGAATTGAAGCGGCTCAACGCCTGGGTGCACCGCGAATACCGACGGCTGTTCGAGCGCTGTCTGCGGGAGCACTGGCCGGAGTCCGCGCACTGGCCGGCGCGGTTGCGCGCCGACGTCTCCCGGTCGATCATCACATTCGTCAACGGCATCACGGCCAGTGCCGTGTCGAGCCCGCGCGACTGGCCAGCCAGCGAGCAGGTGTGCCAGCTGCGCATGCACCTGGCGCGCCTGCGCTTGTGGACGCAGAACTCGGCGGGTACCGCGGCAACGGAGAAAAGAGCATGGACTTTGCGCTGACCGAAGAACAACAGCTGATCGTCAAAACCACCCGCACGTTCGTGGAAAACGAGCTCTATCCGCACGAGAAAGAGGTCGAGGACACGGGACTGCTGCGTCCCGAGCTCATCGCCGAGCTCAAGCGCAAGGCGATGGAGGCCGGGCTCTACGCGGCCAACATGCCTGCCGAGGTGGGCGGGGGCGGCCTCGACACCCTCACCTGGGTGCTCTACGAGAAAGAGCTCGGCAAGGCCAATTACGCGCTGCACTACAACTGCGTGGTTCGCCCCTCCAACATTCTGATGGCCTGCCAGGGGGCACAGCGCGAGCGTTACCTGCTGCCCTGCGTCCGGGGCGAGCGGGTGGACTGCCTGGCGATGAGCGAGCCGGGCGCGGGTTCGGACCTGCGCGGCATGAAGACCACAGCGGTCCGGAGCGGTGCGGACTTTGTCATCAACGGCACCAAGCACTTCATCAGTCACGCCGACCACGCGGACTTCGTGATCCTGATTGCGGCCACCAGCGTCGAAGAGTCCGCCGACCGCGGACCGCGCAAGCGCATGACGGCCTTCCTCGTTGACAAGGGCCACCCGGGATTTGAAGTGCTACCTGGCTACCGCAATGTCTCCAACCGCGGGTACAACAACTGCATCCTGAGGTTTACCGACTGCCGCGTGGGCCCCGAGGCAGTCCTAGGTGAAGTCGACAAGGGCTTTGAAGTGGCGAACACCTGGCTCGGTGCCACGCGCCTGCAGGTGGCGGCCTGCTGCCTGGGGCGCGCCGAACGCGCCTTGGATCTGGCCAAGCAGTGGGCCGTAGACCGGGTGCAGTTCGGCCAGCAGATCGGCAAGTTTCAAGGCATCAGCTTCAAGCTCGCGGACATGGCGCTCGAGCTGCGGGCCGCGGAGCTGCTGGTTTTCGAAGCGGCCTGGAAGCACGATCAGGGAACGGCTGCGGACGCGGACTTTGCGATCGCCAAGCTCAAGGCCACCGAGATGCTGGCCATGGTGGCCGACGAGGCCTTGCAGATACACGGCGGCATGGGGCTGATGGCCGACCTGCCGCTCGAGCGCATCTGGCGCGATGCGCGCATCGATCGCATCTGGGACGGCACCAGCGAGATCCAGCGCCACATCATCTCAAGATCGATGCTGCGCCCGCTGGGCGGTTAGCTACCGCCCGGTCCAGCGCGGCGTGCGCTTTTCGGCAAAGGCCCGCGCGCCCTCCAGCAGATCGTCGGAGCGCGCGACCTTCTGCACCGCGTCCAGCGAATCGTAGAGTTCGAAAGCCTCGTGCTCCCCGACCACCTCGCTGTGGCGCAGCAGCTGCTTGATGGCTGGAAACAGCAGCGGCGGACCGGCCGCCAGCTGCCGCGCGATTTCCCTCGCCTTGGTGAGCGCGCCTCCCTTGGGCACGATGTGATTGATCAGTCCCCAGTGCTTGGCCTCGGTGACATCCATCCAGCGACCGGTCATCAGAAATTCGACCGCCACGTGGTAGGGGATGCGTCGCCGCAGCTTAATGGTTCCTGCATCGGCCAACACCCCGACATTGATCTCGGGCAGGGCGAAGGTGGCGTGCTCCTCGGCGACGATGATGTCGCAGCCCAGCATGAGCTCGAATCCGCCCCCGCAGGCAATGCCGTTCACCGCCGCGATCAGGGGCTTGTTGAGGTTGCGCGGATGGTTCAGTCCCGCAAAGCCGCCCACACCCCAGTCTGAGTCGGTCTTCTCGCCGCCGGCGGCCGCCTTCAGGTCCCAGCCCGCCGAAAAGAAGCGCTCGCCGGTCCCGGTGACGATGGCCACGCGCAGTTCCGGATCGTCGCGGTAGGCGCTGAAGGTGTCATTCAGCATGCGGCTGGCCGCCAGATCAATCGCGTTGGCTTTCGGGCGATCGAGGCGAACCTCCAGCACTGCGCCGTCGCGGGTTATCTCAATTCCATGAGGCATGACTAACTCTCCTTGCCGAGACGAATCAAGGCGTCCACTGCCACCACTCCGGCACCAAGCGGTCGGACGATAATCGGATTGACATCAAGTTCGGTCAATACGCCAAGCTGCTCCTGGGCATAGCTGCCCACAGCCAGGATGGCCTCGACCAGCGCCGGGACATCGCCGGCCGGCTTGCCGCGGAATCCTTCCAACAGCCGATAGGCACGCAGGCGCTTAAGGGCAGCAAGCACTGAGTCGGCATCGAACGGGGGCAACAGGCTCTGGCTATCCTTGAGCAGTTCCGTCATCACCCCGCCAGCCCCGAGCACCAGCGTCAGCCCAAAGTGCGAATCAATGACCACTCCCACCAGGATTTCGGCCACGCCATCGACGATCATCTGTTCCACCAGCACGGTGTCGGCCAGCTGCCCAAGGCGGCGGGCAGCCGCCTCGGCTTCCGCGGCTGAGCGGATGTTGAGAATCACGCCCCCGACTTCTGATTTGTGGGCGAGCGCTGCGCCCGCGGTCTTCATGACCACCGGGAACCCCATCGCACTCGCCGTGGCTGCGGCCTGTGCCGCCGCAACCCGCCGTGATTGCGGCACCGGTACGCCACAGGCGGCGAGGGCGGCCTTGGCCTCGAACTCCGGGAGTGTTTGCACGTTGGCAGCGAGCTTCTGGGGAAGCCGCAGCTGCAGTTCGGCGCCGCGCCGCCAGTTCTCACCGATGGCGCCGGCCTGGTCGAGCGCCTCGAGACCCTCGCGTTGGCCCTGCAGCGGCACGACGCCGGCGCGCAGGCACAGCTCGCGCACGCGCGCCGGAATGGTTTCTGGCAGTGATGCCAGAAGTGCCGCACGGCAAGCGGGGTTGGCCGCTCCGGCCGCCACGAACTGTTCGATAGCGTTGGTGAATGCCGTCAGGTTGGCGGTCTCAGGCGGGCAATCGAGCATCAGCGCCACGACATCAAAGCCGCAGCCCATCGCCAGGTCATACACCTCGCGCTGACGCGGCAGGTCAAACCAGATGTAAGTGTGCAGATCAAACGGATTGGCAATCGTGACCCGTTCGCCCAGCAGCCGGCGAAACTGCTGCTTCTGCTGCTCGTCAAAGTCCGGAAAGCTCAGGCCCAGATCGCGCGAAACATCGGCCGTCATGGCCATGTCCCCGCCCGAATAACCCATCACCAGTAGCCGGCGACCCGCTAGCGGCCCGCCGGCATGCAGCACCTTCAAGGTCTCGCACAAGCTGCTTAAAGTCTCGCACCGGGCGATGCCGGCCTGCCGGCAGAACGCGTCGAAGACCGCATCGCTCCCGGTCAGGGCGCCGGTGTGGCTCTGCGCCGTCCGGACCGCCACCTCGGTGCGCCCTGTCTTGACCAGCGCGATTGGCTTGCCGGCGGCGCGCGCCACGGCAGCGGCCTGCGCAAAGCGCTCATGGTCCTTGATGCCCTCCACGTACAGACCAAAGGCACTGACGCGCTCGTCAGTACACAGCAGTTCAATCAGGTCCTCGAGCGCCAGTCGCGTCTGGTTGCCTACGGTATAGATGTAGCCGATCGGCACCGAGCGGTGATTGGACATCAGCGTCATCGCCAGCGTGCCGCTCTGGCAGATCAATGCGACACCGCGCTCGGGCGAGATGCTCACCAGCTCGTCGGGCCACAGTGCGCAACGATCAAAGAAATTGATCACGCCATAGCAGTTGGGACCGAAGAACGGCACGTGGCGGGCGCCTTCCAAAAGCTGCGCGGTCAGCTCCTGGCCGGCCGCCGTCGCCAGTTCGGAGAAGCCGGAGGCAAAACAGACAAAGCCCCCGGCATCCTTGCGGGCCAAGGCCGCAGCCACGCCGGGCACGTCGCGCGCGGGCACGGCCACAAACGCCTGATCGGGCGATCCTGGCAACTCATCGACCGAGCGGTAGTAGGTGCACTCTGGAGTTGAAGGGCGATTTGGATTGACGCGCCAGACCTGCCCGGAATAGCCGATGGCGCGCATGCCGGCGGCAACCGTGTCCGTCCAGGAGCCGCCAATCAGTGCCACCGAGCGCGGACGCAGCAGCCGGTGGATCGCGCTCTCGCTCAGCGCAGCAGGAACGCTCATCTAGCGGACCGTAAGCTCGATGCGTCGAGACGGCGGCCCGGGAGTCTCGGCGCCCGAAGTTGAGGCCACCAGCGCTTCAATGGCCGCCATGATGGCAGGAGGAAAGGGGGCCGAAGCCGGACTCGGCTTCTGGCGCACGTGCAGCAGCATCATCTCGCCCAGCGCCACCGCATCCGGGTAACGCTCGCAGTAGAAGTCGAATGCCGCATGCAGGCGCTTGCGGTCCGCAGCCAGCACTCGGACCCGTACGTCGAGCTGGTCGCTTTGCATGACCTCGTGGAGGAAGTGCATGTGCTGCTCGAGCGTGTAGAGCGTGCAGCTGGTTGACTGGCGGTAGGACTCGTCGAGACCCACGTGGTCCATGAGCGCGTCACAGGCATAGCTCAGGATCAGGCCGTAATAGGCGTCGCGGAGATGTCCGTTGTAGTCAATCCACTCAGGAGCGATTGCCGTCGAGTAGATTTTCAGAGCCTTCACACCGACCGCTCAGTGCAACTTGAGCCGGTCCCGGGCCTGCGCAGGGGTGATGATCTGGGCGCCCATGGCCTCAATGATGGTGCGCGCCTTTTCCACCAGCTGTGCATTGCTGGCGTACACGCCGCGCTTGAGGTACAGATTGTCTTCGAGGCCCACGCGCACGTTGCCGCCCAGCAGAATGGACTGGGCCACCCACGGCATTTGCATGCGGCTGATGCCAAAGGAAGTCCAGATGCTGCCGCTGGGCAGCGCGTTGACCATGGCCAGCAGATGTCCGGCATCGGCCGGAACCCCATACGGGATGCCGCAGCACAGCTGCACCAGCGGGGGAGCCGGGATCAGGCCCTCCTTGATCATCTGTTGCACGAACCAGAGGTTGCCAGTATCGAAGATCTCAAGCTCGGCCTTGACCTTGAGGTCCCGGAGGATCCCTGCACCCTTGCGCAGGTAGTTGGGCGTCGACACATAGGCGCGGTTGGTGTCGCCAAAATTCAAACTGCCGCAGTCCAGCGTGGCGACGTCGGGCCGGTACTTGCCCTCGTTGCAAAGATCGATGATGTGCCGCATGCGGTCTTCCTGCGACACGAAATCGGTGCCCGGGGCCGGGGTGTCGGCCATGCCATTATCGCCGACGTAGATGTATCCGCCCATGCCGCAGGTGAGGTTGACCAGCACGTCGACTTTGCTTTCGCGAATGCGCTTGACCACCTCGCGGTAGTGGCGCGTCTCCATGCTGAAGGCGCCCGTCTCGGGTTCGCGCACGTGGATGTGAACCATCGCGGCGCCGGCGCGCGCCGCCTCGACCGCCGAGGCAGCGATCTGCTCAGGGGTCACCGGGCAGTGCGGGCTTTTCGTTACCTTGGTGTCATCGCCGGTGATGGCACAGGTAATCATTACCTCGGGATTCATGGCCAATTATATTATCGGGTTGATAATAAATACGCCAATGCGTCTCAGGCGAAGCGTGCCGGCGCCACCGGCAGCTGCACTTCCGGAATGCGCTCACGCAGCAGCTCATGGAACTCGAGCATCCAGCGCTCGAGGCCTGACAGCCGCCCCGGCACGTAGCTGCTTGATTGCAGACCGCGCTGGACGCGCTCGCACAGCCAGGCATCCTCGCGATTGGTCTGCCGGTTGATGCGATCGCTCAAGTAGCGCGCGATGCGCATCTCGCGCCGATCATCGGGGAGGCCGAATAGCGCGCCGCGAATGATGGACTTGCCAGGACCGTTGGGCAGTATCTGGAAAAAGTCCATCTGATCGGGCATGACGTCGATCCCGAGGTTCGGCAGCATGCTGTAAAAGCGCCAGCAGCGACGATTGGGCTCAGGCAAGTGCTGCGTGACCCCTCCGATCATGGTCTGGTACTGGCGCTCCGACCAGCGCGAGGAGAACTTCTCGCGAAACCAGCTGGCGCCCCGGGCCACGCCGGGCACGCCCAGCTGGTCTTCATAGTCGGGGGTAAACATGCGATTGAGGCCCGGGTGGCCGATGGGCACGTGATAGGACTCCAGGTAGTTGTCCATCACGATCTTCCAGTCGACATTCCAGTGCTCGAAATACACGGTTCCCAGCGGTTCCATGTCTTCGAATTTGTAGGGTGACAATTCATCGCCCAAAACACCCCAGATCTCGCGCACCGGCCTGGGGTTGCCGGACAGGGCGACAAAGACAAAGCCGAATGCGGTATCCACCTTGACGGGCCGGAGCGATTGCTCCGCGCGCTCTAGCTTTGGGAAACTCTCGCGCACCGGCAGGCCCATCAGCGCGCCATCGTGGCGGTAGGACCAGCCGTGGTAGGGACAGGTGACCGAGGTCGGGCAGGTGCCCGTGCCGTCAACGAGCCGCGCGCCGCGGTGGCGGCAGACGTTATGGAAGCCGCGAATCGTGCCCTCGCGGTCGCGAATCACGAACACGCTCTCTGGACCAAGATCGAGGGTGGCGTAATCCCCGGCCTTCTTGAGCGCGCTTATGTGCGTGACGATCTGCCAGCTGGGCAGCAGGATCCGCTCCAGCTCCAGGCGGGTCATTTCCGGGTGCGAGTACACCCACGCCGGGAGGGCATGTGGAGGCTGCGCTGTCTCGAATTCTGCGGTCGCAGCTAGACTCGGCCTCATTACAGCGTTCTCCAGTGGTGTTTATATAATCATGCAATTTACGCGGCCGATTGCACTCTTGGCAAGTCGCGCAGGCCCGGTGAGGGACTTTGAAGATATTACCTTAAAATACAGATAAATACGAGCGATATTGCGCGCTTCGATTGAGCCAAACAGGCTCGTTTTTTGATTCCAAAAGCGCCTGATTAGGGCTTTCCAAGACCTTAAGTATATGGTCATATAGTTACCCTGCGCCCGCGCCGCGCGCGCGTTCGTTTAGTCCATAACCAAAGGTTCAGGGGAGGCTGCCATGGCCAGAAAACTGACCAACAGCAATGCGCACTTTAAAAAGGCCCTAACGCGACTGCCCCTGGGCGTCGCCTCGAACTTCCGCTACTGGGGCGAAGATCGAACGATCTATGTCAAATACGGCCGCGGCGCACGGGTTGTCGACATCGATGACAACGAGTACGTCGACTACCGGCTCGGTTACGGGCCGGCGATCCTCGGATACGCCGATCCACGCGTCGATGAGGCAGCGCGCCTCGGCATGCAGGTTGGTGGCGTGTTCGCGCTCTCCACCGAGCGGGAATACAAGGTCGCGCAGCGGATCTCAAAGATGGTGCCGGCCGCCGAGCTGGTGCGTTTCTCCAACTCCGGAACCGAGGCGGTCATGGCGGGACTTCGCCTGGCGCGCGCCTATACCGGCCGCGATGAATACATCATCCTGGAAGGCAGCTACCACGGCCTGTTCGATGCCGCCATGTGGTACACGCCGATGGAAAAGTGGTCCCAGGTCGGCGACCCCCAGGTTCAGCCCTACAGCGAAGGGATCCCGTTGGGCCTGAAGGGCTTTGCACATTTCGTGCAGGCGAACGACGCCAACCAGCTCGAGGACGTCTTCAAGCGCACCGCCGGCCGCATTGCCTGCATGCTGATCGAACCCATCATGGGCAATTGCCTCGGCATTTCGGCCGAGCCCGAATACCTGCGGACGGCACGCAGTCTGTGCGACAAGTATGGAACGGTGCTGCTGATCGATGAGGTCAAGACCGGATTTCGGGTCGCGCGCGGCGGCGTGCAGGAACTCTACGGCGTGCGCGCCGACCTGTGCACGTTCGCCAAGGCCGTGGCCAACGGCTATCCGATATCGGTGGTGGCCGGGCGCGAGGACATCATGCGCAAGTTCGGCAAGGGCGTCGCCCATGGCGGCACCTACACGGCCCACTCGGTGTCCATGGCGGCCGCGGAGAAATGCCTCGAAATACTTGATGAGACCGACGCGCTCGAGCGTATCGCCGACTATGGGACGCGCCTGCGCAACGGCATGCGCTCGCTGCTCGCGGCGCGCGGTATCCCGCACAGCTTCGTCGGCCACCCGTCGATGAGCGGACTGTATTTTGCCGAGAAGCCGCCACGCAATTACCGCGACTGGAAGGGCAGCGACTATTCCTTCTATGACGCCATGGCCAAGGTGCTGCACGATGAACTGATCCTGTGCGAGCCGGACTCGCGCGAGCCCTGGTTCATCAGCGCGGCGCACGACGAGTCCTGCCTCACCGACACGCTGAGGGCCTTCGAACGGGCCGTGGACGCGACGCTGCGCGGCACGCGCGAGGGCGCAGCGGCGACACGCGGCGCACAGCACAGCTAGCGCCGCGCTCCGTAAGATCATGGCGCAAGGCCGCGAGAACCTGGACGTACTCATCATCGGCGCCGGGCACAACGGCCTGGTGGCCGCGTGCTACCTCGCGCGCGCCGGGCTCAAAGTACAGGTGCTTGAGCGCAACTCCTACATCGGCGGGGCCGCTGTCAGCCGCCAGCTGTACGAGAATTTCACCTACTCGAATTGCTCGTACGTGTGCAGCCTGCTGCGGCCCGAGATCATGCGCGAACTGGAACTGCCTCGCTTCGGCCTGCAGATCATCCCCTACGACGGAGGCTGCACCATGATGCGCGATGGCGGGCATCTGGCCGTCTACGACAATCACGACGCCATGCGCCGCGAACTGGCCAGGCATTCGAAGCGCGACGCGGAAGCCTACGATCGCTACGTTCGCGACGTGCTGCGCCAGTGCAAGTTCATCAAGCCGCTGCTGCTGCGCGAGCCGCCCGACCCTACATCCTTCAGGCCACGCGACATCCAGGAACTGCTCTACCTCGGCAAGCACTTTCATGGGCTCGGCGAGCGCCGCATGTACGACACGCTGCGCTTCTGGACGATGAGCGCGGCCGATTTTCTTGACGAGTATTTCGAGAGCGAGATCGTCAAGGCGCACATGGCAGGCAGTTCCATAATCGGCACTGCCCTCGGGCCGCGCTCCGCCGGCACCGCCTACGTACTGCTGCACCATTACATGGGCGACATCGACGACACGGTGGGGGCCTGGGGATTCGCGCGCGGCGGCATGGGGGCGGTCACCAAGGCGCTTGCCGCATCGCTCCAGGCAAGCGGCGGGAGCATCCGCACCAGCGCCGAGGTTGAACGCATTCTGGTGCGTCGCGGGCGCGGCGTCGGAGTGGCGCTGAACGGGGGCGAGGAGCTCTACGCCAGGAGAATAATGTCGAACATGGACGTGCGCCGCACGTTCCTGGAAACCATGGACAGCGCCGATCTACCGGCCGAATTCCTGCGCCAGGTGCAGAACTTCAAGATCCGCGGCTCGTCCGGAAAACTCAATATCGCACTCGATGGCCTGCCGGAATTTCCGGCCATTCCCAGTGGAGCGCCGTGCACGCGCGGCGACATGCACGTGACCGATACGATCGAGATGATGGAGCGGGCCTACGACGACTGGAAGGACGGTAAATGGTCCCAGGCGCCGTATATCGACATGCTCATTCCCACTCAAATCGACCCGACCATGACGCCGGACGGCAAGCACTACATGTCGGTGTTCGTGCAGTACTGTCCCTACCAGCTGGCCAGCGGCCCCTGGGATGCGGCCAAGCGCAAAGCGTTCGGTGACACCGTAATCGACACCATTGCCCGCCACAGCCCCAACTTCAAGCAACTGATCCTGCACGCGGAGATCAGGACCCCTTGGGACATCGAGAACGAAGTGGGGCTGACCGAAGGGAACATTTTCCAAGGCGAGCTCACCTTCGATCAGTTGCTGTTCAATCGACCTATTCCAGGTTATGCCCAGTACCGCACGCCGGTGCGCGATCTGTACCTGTGCGGCTCTAGCACGCATCCTGGTGGCGGGGTCATGGGCGCTCCGGGGGCCAATGCGGCGCGCGCTCTGCTGTGCGATGTGGCGGGAGCCCGGGCATGAGTGCGCGCACGCAGGACTCGAAGCATTACGATGCCATCATCATCGGTGGCGGCCACAACGGCCTGACCTGTGCGGCCTACCTGGCGCGCGCCCGGCGCAGCGTGCTGGTGCTCGAAGCCTCTGAGCGGCTGGGCGGAATGGCGGCCACGCGCGAGTTCTCACCCGG
>Ga0157376_10003302_pt1 | contig 11103 bp, 5 predicted proteins | sample M45metaG_FD_121801 | JGI IMG/M metagenome (GOLD analysis project Ga0157376, IMG submission 121801) | Miscanthus rhizosphere microbial communities from Kellogg Biological Station, Michigan, USA - M4-5 metaG | ecosystem: Host-associated > Plants > Roots > Rhizosphere > Soil | place: USA: Michigan... | reverse complement strand
CTGGTTCCGCTGCTGCGGTCGGAGTAGACCTCGCAAAACTCCTGTGGGTCCGCTGTGGGGTGCAACGGGCGACGGAATCTCAGGCCAGCCGGCGTTTCGTTCTCACTTGTGAGCCGAACATTGAGGCGGCCACCCGCACGGTGCGCACCTCTCGCCGCCCCAAGCACTACGACACAATCGAGCAGGGCCTCAGGAGTGCAGACCTTATCCTTCAGACCGGAGGCTTCAGTGCCTTGGTACTTGATCTCGGAAGCATCGCGCCTGAGCATGTCTCACGCATCGAATTGTCGACGTGGCATCGTTACCGTGTGGCCGCAGAGCGCACACAAGCCATGGTGCTGCTACTGACACAGTATCCGTGCGCCAAGAGCAGTTCGGAGTTGCAACTGCGATTCTCCAGTGCCACGGAATCAGAGGATGAAACCACCATCTTCAGCGCCATCGAGCCTAACGCCGAAATCGTACGAAGACGGTTTGTCCAGGCCGAAAGCAATGTCATTCCGTTGCACAAGCCACCCCAAAACCAACGGATATCTCACTGGCAGCATAGAACGACGTGGGCGGTGCAGCGATGAGCACCCCGGAGCTGTATGCCTGCCTCTATGTGAAGGAATTCCCGGCACAGGCTCTTCTGCGTCTCATACCGGAACTACGTGACAAACCTTCTGTCGTGATGGACGGTGAACCGCCATTGGAGACTGTCTGCGCATTGAACACCAAGGCACGTCTCCTGGGGCTCTGTCGCGGCATGAGTCGCGTAGAGGTGGATACCTTCGTGGTGCCAACCGCTCTCTCGCGGTCGATTCAAGCAGAGAAGTCGACCAAGGCGATTCTGCTCGAGTGCGCTGGTGGTTTCTCGCCGCGGGTGGAAGATCGCAGCGAAGAGACGGCCTTTGGTTGTGTGATCGATATCGCTGGCACGCAAGCTCTGTTTGGACCACCGGAGAACTTAGGAAAGAACATCAGGCAGAGATTCGGCTCGCTCGGGATATCCGGACGAGTGACGATCGCTAACAACCTTCATACGTCCGTAACCCTAGCAAAGGGCCTTCGAGGATCAAACTTGCAGGTCGTGCAAAGAGGAATGGAAGCGGATGCTCTAGCTCCGTTGCCGGTTATGACCCTCGATCTCACCGAGGACCAGTCACAGACTCTTGCACGTTGGGGCATCCGTACCCTTGGCATGCTGGCCGAACTGCCCGAGAAAGAGCTGATCTCTCGCATGGGGCAAGATGGTAAGCGGCTACGGCAGATGGCATGTGGCACTCTGCCACACCTCTTCCAACCTGTAGATCTTCCGTTCGCGCTGGAGGAACGTGTGGAGCTCGATTTCCCACTAGAAGATTTTGAATCTCTCCTCTTCGGTGTGTCCGTGCTGCTGGAGCAGCTGATTCTGCGAGCCAAGGCACGGATAGTCGCTCTCGCTTGTGTCACGATCACCCTGTATCTCGATGGCGGCGGCGTTCACAGCAGCACGGTACGTGCTGCACAGCCAACGAATGACAAACATCTCTGGCTGAAACTGCTGCACCTCGACCTCGAAGCGCATCCGCCTGACGCTGCGATCCTGGCCGTCCTGCTTAATGCAGAGCCCGGGAATCCCAGCAAGGTGCAGATCGGGCTCTTCTCCCCACAGCTTCCGGAGCCTGCACAGTTGGACGTCGCCCTGGCACGGATCGCTGCCCTAGTCGGTGAGGGTAATGTAGGGTATGCGGTACTGGATGACACGAACTCTCCCGAGAGCTTCCACGTCGAACCGTTCCGCATCGGCGTCGCAGGTTCCGCATCGGTTTTGGCCCGATCTCACGTCTGCCTCCGTCAGCTTCGGCCACCTCACCCGTTGGCGGTTCTGCTGGAAGCAGGCCGGCCCAGGTCATTCTTCTTCAGAAACCAACGATGCTCCGTTGAGAGAGCATACGGGCCATGGCTGAAAGGGGGCGAATGGTGGAACGAAAGAATATGGGGACAGGAGCAATGGGATCTGGTCGCAAGTGCACAGAATGGCGAGCGGCTGTTCTGCTGCGTGATCCGTGACCTCATGCAGAACGCCTGGCAGATGGTGGCGCTCTATGACTAGCGGCTACGTCGAGCTTCATGCTGCCAGCGCCTTCTCCTTCCTCGAAGGTGGTTCATCTCCTGAGAGCATGGCGAGACGATCCTGTGAACTGGAGATGCCGGCCATGGCCTTGCTCGACCGCAATGGCTTTTACGGTTCGGCCCGGTACCACAAGATCGCCAGCGAGAATGGCATTCATCCTCATGTAGGCGCGGAGGTAGCGATACAGGGGTTCGGCAACCGCATGAAGCCTCCCGCATGGCTGCCACAGCAGCACCTCACAGAGCCGACGCGCCTACCCATGCTTTGCGAAACTCGCGAAGGCTACCAGAACCTTTGCCAGATGATCACTCGCTTCAAGATGCGAGAGACGAGCAAACAGGAGGGTGCGGCGAAGGTCGCCGATCTCGAGCAATACGCTTCCGGCTTGGTGTGTCTTACCGGCGGAGATGAAGGGCCGCTAGCGGCCGCGCTGAGTCGTGGAGGAGAAGAAGTTGGACGGGAGACAGTCGAGCGCCTGGTCAGCATTTTCGGGCAGAAAAATGTCTATGTAGAGATCCAGCGTCATCGCGAACGCGAGGAGGAAGCGCGGACCCAAGCTGCAATCCGCATCGCTCGGTCATTGAAGCTGCCTATTTTGGCCACGAACGGAGTAAGGTATGCGACGCGGTACGATCGAGAGATTCTTGACCTCTTCACAGCGATCCGCAATCACACGGAGCTTGATCGGGCCGGAAGGCTACTCGCCGTCAACAGCCAGCGTCATCTGAGAGCGGCCAAGAAAATGGTCGCTCTATTTCGGGATGTAGCTGGTGCAACGGAAAACACAGTGGAACTGTCGTCAAGGCTCGGCTTCGAGTTGTCTGATCTGGGCTATGAGTTCCCAAGATACCCAGTGCCTGAAGGTGAGACGATGGATAGCTTCCTGCGCAAGTATGTCGAGGAAGGCGTCATCCGCCGCTATGGACCAAAGCGCGATCCTGACCTGATGAAGCGAGCGAAGAAGCAAGTTGCTCACGAACTTGCGCTGATAGCCAAGCTCGGTTTTGCAGGCTATTTCCTGATCGTTTGGGACATCGTGCAGTTCTGCAAGAAGAACGGCATCCTGATTCAAGGCCGCGGAAGCGCTGCCAACTCCGCAGTCTGTTACGCGCTAGAGATAACTGCCATTGATCCCGTAGGCATGGATCTGCTGTTCGAACGATTCCTGTCGGAGAGCCGCGGTGAATGGCCCGATATCGACCTTGATCTGCCGTCCGAAGAGAAGCGCGAGCAGGCAATTCAATACGTCTACCAGCGCTACGGCGAACTCGGTGCGGCAATGACTGCCAATGTAATCACCTATCGCGGCAAGTCAGCGGCACGCGAAGTTGGTAAGGCCTTGGGGTTTGACGCGGAGTCTCTCCAACGTCTTTCGGCGCTGGTAGCCAACTTCGAGTGGAAGGGGCCGAAAGATACGATGGCTCATTCCTTTCAGAACGCAGGCTTTGACCTGAAACACCCGCGCATTGCGAAGTACCTGGAGCTCTGCATGCGGATTCAGGATCTGCCGCGGCATCTCGGTCAGCATTCTGGAGGGATGGTGATCTGCCAGGGCCAACTCAATCAGGTGGTCCCGCTGGAGCGGGCATCAATGCCGGGACGAGCCGTCATTCAGTGGGACAAGGAAGACTGTGCCGATCTCGGTATCATCAAGGTCGACTTGCTGGGTCTGGGGATGATGGCCGTCCTAAGAGACTGTCTGGAACTCATCCCCATGCACTACGGGCACACCGTCGACCTCGCTCAGCTTCCCGAAGATGACGATGTGTATCGCACCCTCCAGCGAGCCGACACCGTGGGAATGTTCCAGGTCGAGAGCCGTGCGCAGATGGCATCTTTGCCACTCAACAATCCCAAGAGGTTCTATGACGTGGTGGTGCAAGTGGCGATCATTCGGCCCGGACCAATTGTCGGTAAGATGGCTCACCCGTATATGCGCCGTCGCCAGAAGAAAGAGCCGATCTCCTATCCTCATCCAATGTTGGAAGACACTCTGAGGCGAACCCTCGGAGTGCCGCTCTTCCAGGAACAACTTCTGCGCATGGCAATGGTGGTCGCGAACTTCAGCGGCGCCGAGGCTGAAGAGCTACGGCGTGCTGTTGGCATGCGACGGTCGTGGGAGCGGATGAAGAATCTGGAAGGCCGTCTGCGTGAGGGAATGACGTCCAACGGTATCGACACCAAAACACAGGACACCATCATCGAGAACATCAGTTCTTTTGCTCTTTACGGATTCCCAGAATCTCACGCGGCCAGCTTTGCTCTGATTGCATACGCCTCGGCCTACTTCAAGGTGAAGTATCTTGCGGCGTTTACCTGCGCCATCTTAAACAACCAGCCAATGGGGTTCTATATGCCTGCCGTACTGGTGAAGGACGCACAACGCCATGGGCTGCGTGTCAGGCCGATCGATATCCAGATGTCGAACTGGGAGTGCACGATTGAGCATGAGGACGAGGCGCTTTCGCTGAGGCTGGGGCTTGGTTACGCGAAGGGTTTGCGTCAGCAATCCGGAGAAGCGATCGTCAGCGCCAGGAGAGCATGCCTATTTACCTCGATGGAGGATTTGATTAGACGTATTCCTGGACTCAACCGAAAGGAATTGACACTCCTTGCGAGCGTCGGCGCCCTAAACCGTATCGACGGTGTCGCCCACAGACGGGATGCACTCTGGCAGGCTGAACGAGCAGGGAAGCTTGAGGGACCACTTTTCAGTCGTTCGGATGACTGTCTGCGCGAAGAGTCAACGACCACCTCATTGCTGCAAATGAACACCGAGGAGAGGCTGGTCGCGGACTACGCAGGCACAGGCCTCACCATTGGCAAGCATCCGATGGCCTACCGCAGGAAAGAGATGAGGCTGGAGGGAATACTGTGCGCAAGCGAATTAGCTGAGAAGATCGACGGAGCCTTCGTCAAGGCTGCGGGCTGTGTGATCGCTCGGCAACGCCCTGGTACGGCCAAGGGTTTCATCTTCATCTCGATGGAAGACGAGACCGGCATCGCCAATGTGATCGTTACTCCTGATCTATACGAGCGGGAAAAGCTTGTTGTTACTCGCAGCAAGTTCCTGCTCGTGGAGGGGCGATTACAGAATCAGGATGGAGTAGTTCATGTGAAGGCGACTCATCTGCTTGCGCTTTCGAACATGATATTGGAGGTGCGTTCGCATGACTTTCATTAAGGTGACCTTCGCGCTACAAACGTGATAATTCCACTCATTTGATTAGGCGGTCGCCTTGCGAACTGCTGGACGAGCAGGTTCGGGGTGACATAGGTGGACGGTGCTAAACGATGTATTTAGGTCGATTTCCACGCATAAGAACTGACCGGAACCGGCCGCCAAGTCGCTGAAATTACAGGAACTGGTTACGCATTAGAACTCGCAAGGATCTCAATTTAGCGATATTCAATTCCGTGAACCGCAGTTCCTGTAAGGCTCGCTGAGACCACAGGTCTGACCAATATATATGTAGCGCGATGTATAGCGCTTGAAGTTTGATCCCCAATCTAACGAACCTGCGAACGAAGAGGGTCCTCAAATGAGATGATGAGCCTCGGCTCTACCAGCTCTACCAGTAGTTGCGAGATGTCGCGTCACCTCCTGGCACAAGGGACACGTACGACGATGCTCTCCCATCACGCAATGAAGAGTTGTGACTTCACTGGGACGGTCGGTGTCCATATCGAGGCAGAACACATCACGGTCTTCAGCGCGGGCGATAGGCTTCGATAAACTCTCGACCGAGCCGATCAAGTTCCGGACAACGAAGGTAGTTCATGGACTTGCTCCCGGCGAACGATTTGGAAAACAGGGATGCAATAGGACCCAATCAGATCCAGATCCCAAATTAAGATGCCTGCAAACCCAGCCATTGGTTGCCCGCGGAATGCCCGAAAAACATCCGATTCGGACACTGCCCCGGCAGCCTGTAGACGGCGTACGGCCCAGGGCAGAATCACGTGTCAGAGCCTAGCTTGCCTATCGAAACGTGCCTGTTAGCTAGACGGCGGTTGCGATGCTTCCAGTTCAAATGTAGGGCTGGCGATACCGGAATCGCTTGGTTACCCCGGCATCAAACTCCGCGCCACGGATGTGGCTGTACTGCACCAGTTAATGGCGGAGCATCGAAACTTCTGTCCCATTTGTCAATAGGTCAGTAAATTCTCAGCGGTCCACGAGTTTGACCGCGACAAAGGTCCTTTATGTAGCCTAGTCCAAATATATTTTGTAACTCGCCATGCGTCCGGACTTACGACTAGCTCGTTCATTCTGAACTGCAGTCAACCTCCGTCATGCATTTCCAATTCGGAATAAAGTTGCCTGTAATCCAATTTTGTTATTGAGCAACCTCGTTCATGACTTGGAACATCCCAACAACGATTTGGAGTAATGGCATGAAGTTATTAGGTGTCAAACAATATGAAGTCATTGATTATTTTCTCCCTAATCACCGTTACGTGTTGCGGGTTCATTGAAGGGCAAACCAAAGAAGAGAAACAATCCAAATCATTTTTAGGATTGCCAAACGCCCCAAGTGCTGTAGCTAGTCCCGCTTCTCCCACGATCGCAAGCGATTCCGTCGCGGGAGTTGAATCTATTCGGACTAAGCCGAACAGGCTGGAACTAACGCATCGAGTCATTCGGTCCGGTATCATCGTGCCGCCGCTGACGCCACCTGAAAAACTCAAGCTATCCATCCGCAGTGCAACCAGTTTTACAGCATTAGGCTCGGCGTTGTTTGGAGCCGGAACCCGCCATTTGACCGATAGTCGCCCTCACTATGGAACGGACAAGGCCGGCTTTGGAGAACGTCTGGGAGCGGCATCGTTGAAGCAGGCCTCAGAGGAAGTCTTGAGCTACGGTGTATACGCAAGTCTTTTTCGGGAAGACCCGCACTACTATGTGCTCGGTAAAACCTGTAATTGTGGCATAAAAGATCGCGCGATCTATTCTGCAACGCGCGTGTTCGTCACGCGGACGGACGCCGGCGGTACAAGTGTCAATTGGGCAAAGATGGCTGGTGTTGCAAGTTCAAGTGCGCTGACGCTCACCTATTATCCCGAGCGGGATCGTGATATAGCAGACACGTTTAGCGGCATTGGCATCAGCCTTGGGATGTCAATGGTGAGCAATGAAATGCATGAGTTCATAGGTGATGTTATGGCGAAGATCCGCCACAAGCGTACGGACAAGTAACGCTTTCCGAGAAAGACCCGGCTTCAACGAAAGAGACCATGCGGACTACCGATCGACCCGCTGATAGAACCGTAAGCATTATTAAACTACTTCATCCTTATCGGCGCCACCTCGCCTTTGGATTGCTCGCGATCACAGGCGAGAGCATCGCCAGCCTCTTAGAACCGTGGCCGCTTAAGATTGTTCTGGATAACGTTATTCAAAATAAGACTAGCCATGGGTGGCTCTACAAAGTTATTGAGCACACCTCGGGTGCTGGTCATCGCAATGCACTTCTTTTTGCATGCGCGGCAGTTCTGATTATTGCCCTAATTGATGCCGTCTGTTCATACGCGGAAAAGTATCTTACGACGAGCGTTGGACAGTGGGTGACACATGACCTTAGAACACGCGTGTACACGCAAGTTCAGCGGCTGTCCCTTTCCTATCACGATCATCAACCAACTGGTGATCTGATCAGCCGCGTTACGAGTGATATTGACTCTATTCAGGCTTTCATCGTGTCCGGCCTTCTCGGGATTATCGTCAATGTTGTCACCCTGGTTGGAATGATCGGGGTGATGTTTTACCTCAATTGGCAATTCACTCTTATCGCCCTCGCAATCGTCCCCCTTTTGTTTTTTATTGTGTACTCGTATACGCGTAAGGTGAAAATGGCGTCTCGGGAGGTCAGAAGAAAAGAGGGACACCTCATCTCGGTGGTCGAAGAAGTGGTCTCTTCGATCCATGTGGTCAAAGCCTTCGCTCGCGAAGACTATGAAGTACGTCGCTTCCAGGGAGAAAGCCTCGAGGCAGTCGATGCTGCGCTAAAGGCAAGGGCGCTCAAGGCGAAACTCATACCGCTGGTTAACGTAATTACGGCAATAGGAACGTGCCTTGTGTTGTGGTTTGGGGCACAAATTGCACTTACTGGCCATCTGTCAGCAGGTTCTATGGTTGTCTTTGTTTTCTACCTTGGGAAGATGTACAAGCCCATGCAGGAGATCTCAAAGACAATGGACGCTTATTCGAAGGCCGAAGTCGGTTTCGATCGCATTCAAGAGGTTCTCAGGAGTGACGAAGAAATTGCCGACCACATAAACGCCCGACACACACCACATCTCAAAGGCAAGATCGACTTTGACCATGTGAGTTTTGCCTATGAGGGAAAGGACGCCACTCTCAACGATGTCGATATACATATTGAGCCAGGAAGTATGGTGGCTCTGGTAGGCCCTACAGGATCCGGCAAGACGACCATAGCAAACCTTATTGCGCGCTTCTACGATCCAGATTCGGGAGCCGTAAAGATTGATGACATAGACATAAGGCAGTTCCGGCAGAAATCGCTCCGAGCGCAGATCAGTTTCGTTTTACAAGACAGTGTCCTATTCTCGGGGACAATATGGGACAACATCGCCTACGGGCGACCAGACGCATCCCACGCAGAAATCGTTAAGGCAGCAAATGCAGCCAATGCGATGGAATTCATCGAGAAATTGCCTGAGGGATTTGGCTCCACGGTCGGGGAGCGTGGAGTTGCGCTGTCGGGCGGTCAACGGCAAAGAATCGCGATCGCTCGTGCGATCATTCGCAACACGCCCATTCTGATCCTCGATGAGCCGACATCCGGACTGGATGCCGCATCTGAAGAATTGGTTTTTGAAGCGCTCGATCGTCTGATGCAAGGAAAGACCGCGATCGTTATCGCACATCGGCTCTCTACGGTCCGGCGAGCCAATTGCATATTTGTTATTGAAAGCGGCGGAGTCGTGGAATCTGGGACTCACGACGAACTCATGCAATTGGACGGCACGTACCAAAAGCTTCACGAGATTCAATTCTCACGCGAGGAGATGGCGAGCACCTGAATCACTAGCCAGTTAGTTTGCTCTCCTTAGAGGGCTTTCAGGTCTTGGATTCGGCGCTCAACGACTTTTACGTAGATCTCTATCTCGCTGGCTGGAAAATCACCCGCGCGGAACGCATCCACGAGTTGCTGATGGCTCAATTGTCCGAGTAATACGCCGACCCAGTGGGCGTCCTTACGTGGAATGTTGTTGCCGATCCAGTCCATTCCGCTACGCATAGCGTATTGCTTGGCGCCAGTTCCCGCAGTCTCCGCCAATAGGGTATTCGGCCGTTTAGGAGTTGCGAAATCAACATCGGTTGCAGTGACTCGTTGAAGAAAGTTAGAGCCTTCATAACTGCTAACATTGCCCTTGGAACGCGCGACAGTCCAACTCAAACTATTTGTTCCGAATGTGGCCCCGATGTCGCTCGCAAGAAGGATCTGGCGGCTATTTTGCTTGTCGTCGTATACGGCGTTGTTCACATCTTTGAGATCCCAATTGTTCAGAACGGCCATCATAACCCGAAGGCCATTAAATTCTTTCGTGTCCTTAAGAGGATTGTCGGCCCATTTCCAGTAACCGATCTTCTTTTGTCCCTCCGGCTTCATTGCAAAACGGGCGTCGACAATATGTCCGTCTTTTGATGCCCCGGCGCCTCGTTTAAGGCTAAGTCCCTGAATATCCGCCGTCGGCAAGACATAGTCGTCGTTCACAAAATATCCAATTGCCCAAAGAAGCCGCGAAGCAACAACTTCAGGACGAGCTTCGACGCCCAATTTAACCCGCCATTTGTTTCCGTTCGAATCGTGCACGTCGAACTTGGGATTTGTTCCCGTGGGATCCTCCGACTCAAAGATGAAGGGGCCAACGGGTACTGACTCTTTTCCGCCATGTCCATAGTAGAGATCTTTTGCAGCAATGCTGCCTGGATCCTGCCATACGATCGGATTTCGCAGAAGATCAGAAGCGACATGCGTGTCCTTATCGGCTGTAATCGGTGACGCAACGTCACTTAGAATAAAGTCGACTCTGGATCCGAAAAGGGGCATGGTTATTGCTGGGAGAATGCAGATTAAACTCTGCAAAACGAGGTATCGATAAGAGCGCATATTCTCTCCGTTCAGCGGGAGTAACTATTTTCGTTTTGATTAGAAGCTTTATTCGAGTAAATGGTAGGCCGTCTTTATCAAACATCCCTCAAGGACCAATATGCATCTTCAAGTATGTGAAGTCGATTGAATGAAACGTTCGAAAGGAATGACGTGAAACTGCTCATTCAACCAGACGGTGGCATTAAGCCGATTCTTCAAGGTCTAAAAAGAGCAAAGAAAAGCATCCGAATTCTCATCTTTCGGTTTGATCGCGTGGAGATTGAGAAGGAATTGGTCGCCGCGGTTCAGCGCGGCGTGTTCGTACAAGCCTTGATCGCTTATACGAATCGCGGAGAAGAAAAAAATCTTCGGCGTTTGGAGATGCGATTACTGGCCGAAGGTGTAACGGTATGTAGAACTGCGGACGATCTGGTTCGCTATCACGGAAAGATGATTGTCGTTGACGACAGAGAGTTGTATGTCTTTGGCTTCAACTTCACACACATGGACGTCGATCTGAGCAGATCGTTTGGGCTGCAGACGACAAAGAGCAGTGTTGTAACGGAAGCAGTTCGACTGTTCGACTCTGATTGCAAGCGAGCGGCTTATAAGGGCGCGAAGGGGGACCTTGTCGTGAGTCCCGTGAATGCTCGAGAAAAGCTGACCAAGTTTATCGATGGTGCAAAGAAACGCCTGTTCATCTATGAGATGAAGATCAGCGATCGCGACTTTATCAAGTGTCTAGATAAAAAGATCGCAGCAGGGGTGGATGTAAAGATTCTTTCCCGTACCGCCACTAATACTCGAACTATTCCTGTAAGGCGGCTGTCTGGACGCTTACATCTCCGAGCAATTATCCGCGATGGAGATGAAGCGTTCATT
>Ga0157376_10003300_pt1 | contig 11110 bp, 8 predicted proteins | sample M45metaG_FD_121801 | JGI IMG/M metagenome (GOLD analysis project Ga0157376, IMG submission 121801) | Miscanthus rhizosphere microbial communities from Kellogg Biological Station, Michigan, USA - M4-5 metaG | ecosystem: Host-associated > Plants > Roots > Rhizosphere > Soil | place: USA: Michigan... | reverse complement strand
CAAACCTCGTCGGTTAAATTGGGGGCGCCAAGTGCGCGATTGCCCTTCCCGTCGGCCCCATGACAGACGGCGCAATTGGTCGCGAAAATCTCCTTGCCCTGCGAAGCGCGCACGCCGTCGTGGGTCCGGCCAGACAACGACATCACATAGTGGGCGACGTTCTTAATCCCGTCGTCGCCCAGCTGCGGCCACGGCGGCATGATGCCACTACGGCCATTCTCGATGGTCGCGACGAGAACTTCGGGGTCGCCTCCATACAGCCAATCGTTGTCCGCCAAATTCGGGAACCCGCGTCCGCCCCTTGCATCCGAGGCGTGGCATTGCGCGCAATAGTTCAAGAATAGCCGCTGCCCCATCTCCTTGGCCTGCGGATCCGCAGCAACTGCTTTGATATCCATGGCCGCGTACTTGGCAAAGATCGGCTCGTACTGCTCCTTCGCCTTGGTCATCTCCTGATCATATTGGCCAACTGAGGACCAATGCAAAACACCGCGGAAGCTTCCCAACCCGGGGTAGAGGATCAAGTAGACCGCGCTAAACACCAACGTGATCCAGAACAGCCACATCCACCAGCGCGGCAGCGGGTTGTTGAACTCCTGCAGATTCTCGTCCCAGACGTGGCCCATCACATCGGCCTTCTCCCCCATTGCCAGACGCCGGGTCGACAATCTCCATAGCAGCAGGCCGCAAGCGATAATGCTGGCGATGGTGATGACCGAGATATAGACAGTCCAGAATTCGCTGTTGAATTCGCTCACGCGACTCTCCCTGGGTTACTGCTCTTGTTCAGGACAACAGGCTCATCGTCCAGCGCAAGACGTGACGCTTCCTCGAACTGGTGCTTGCGCTTGCCGCTGAAAGCCCAAAGCACGATGCCGACGAAGGCGAGGAAGCTCAACATGGTCCACACGATGCGTACGTCGTTCAGTTCCATCGCTCACTTCACTCCTTTCATGGCGGTACCGAGGACTTGCATGTAGGCGATCAGCGCATCAGCCTCGGTCTTGCCTTGCACCTGCGCCTTCGCCGTGGAGATCTCTTCGTCGGTGTAGGGCACGCCAACGATGCGCAGGGCCCGCATTTTTGCCGCGATGTCGGCCGCGTTGGCGTCTGCACTTGCCAGCCACGGATATGCAGGCATGTTGGACTCCGGTACCACGTCACGCGGTTGGTTCAAATGCAGACGATGCCACTCATCGCTGTAGCGTCCGCCCACGCGCTGCAGATCGGGGCCGGTCCGCTTGCTGCCCCACTGGAACGGATGGTCGTAGACGAATTCGCCGGCCACCGAGTAGTGGCCGTAACGCTCGGTCTCGGCCCGGAGCGGCCGAATCATCTGCGAGTGACAGTTGTAGCAACCTTCGCGGAGATAAATGTCCCGCCCTGTCAGCTGCAAAGGTGTATAGGGCTTCAAACCCGTCACCGGTTGGGTGGTCGCGCGCTGAAAAAACAGCGGGAGAATTTCCACCATCCCGCCGATGCTCACCACCACAATGACCAGCACGATGAGCCAGGTCATGTTCTTCTCGAGGAATTCGTGACCTGATGGTTGAACTGCCATGCTGCTCTCCTTTTGCGCGATCAGGCGTGGGCAGGAGCGAGAACCGGCGCATCGACCGCTTTGGCCCCCACCACTGTCTTGAACGTGTTGTATGCCATCACCAGCATTCCCGACAGGAACAGAATCCCGCCAAGCAGGCGAATGGCGTAGAACGGCCAGGTGGCTTTGACGCTCTCCACAAAGGAGTAGGTCAATGTCCCGTCTGCATTCACGGCGCGCCACATGAGTCCTTGCATCACGCCTGCGATCCACATTGCGGCGATATAGAGCACCACGCCGATGGTCGCGACCCAGAAGTGCAAGGTCACCAGCCGCATGCTGTACATCTCGGCTTTGCCGAACAATCTCGGAATGAGGTAGTAGAGACTGCCGACTGAGATCATGGCGACCCATCCAAGCGCGCCGGAGTGCACATGGCCGATAGTCCAATCGGTGTAGTGCGACAGCGAGTTGACGGTCTTGATTGCCATCATCGGTCCCTCGAAGGTGGACATCCCGTAGAAGGACAGCGAGACGATCAGGAACTTGAGAATCGGATCGGTGCGCAGTTTATGCCACGCTCCCGAGAGCGTCATGATGCCGTTGATCATGCCGCCCCACGAGGGCGCCAGCAGAATCAGCGAGAACACCATTCCGAGCGACTGTGCCCAATCGGGCAGCGCCGTATAGTGCAAATGGTGAGGCCCGGCCCACATGTAAGTGAAGATCAGCGCCCAGAAATGCACCACCGAGAGCCGGTAGCTGTAGATCGGCCGGCCAGCCTGCTTCGGCACGAAGTAATACATCATTCCGAGGAAGCCGGCGGTCAGGAAAAATCCGACCGCGTTGTGTCCATACCACCATTGCACCATCGCATCCTGGGACCCCGCATAGGCCGAGTACGATTTCCAGAACGTGACTGGGATCTCAGCGCTGTTCACCAGATGCAGCAGTGCGACGGTCAGAATAAAAGCACCGAAGAACCAGTTGGCGACGTAGATATGTGGCGTCTTGCGCTTCGCGATCGTGCCGAAGAAACTGATCGCATAGGCCACCCAGACCAGCGTGATGAGCACGTCGATGGGCCATTCCAGTTCGGCGTACTCCTTCCCGCTGGTAATGCCCATGGGCAGAGTGAGCGCGGCCAGCACGATGACGGCCTGCCACCCCCAGAACGTGAACGCCGCGAGGGTATTGGAGAACAGCCGCGCGTGACAGGTACGCTGGACGACGTAGTAGCTGGTGGCAAACAAGGCGCAACCGCCGAACGCGAAGATCACCGCATTGGTATGCAAGGGGCGCAGGCGTCCGTAGGACAGCCACGGGATACCGTACGTCAGATCGGGGAACATCAGCTGAGCGGCGAGGATCACGCCGACCAGCATGCCCACGATGCCCCAAACGATCGTCATGATCGCGAACTGCCGAACCACCTTGTAGTTGTAGTTGCTCTGGCTGCTCGCGGCAGAAAATGACCCCGGACTGGCGACGGTCTGTGCAGACATTTGTTCTCCCTGTCGTTGACCAAAGCGAGGCCCGGGCTATCCCTCCTACAAGACAACACCGTACCCCGCAGGCACATCGCGATCTTACGCACTCGGGTGAGGGATCAATTGATGTAGATCAAGAATTCTGAGCAGCGCAGGTTGGGGCGGCTCAACGCTGCGTCGGAGGTGCGTCGTCGTCCTGGAGGATGCGATGGGCCGGCCCTTCGAGGTCGTCGAACTGACCGCTTCCGAGCGACCACCAGAACACCAGGCCGATCAGAAAGACCAGCACGAGGCTCAGAGGGATGAGGAGATAGAGGATGTCCATGGAAGTTCAGGCCAGAGGCGAGAGACTAGAGGCGAGAGGGTGCTGAGCTTCGCGCCGGTGCGTTTCGCGCATTGCGCCGTACACCTCTCGCCTCTCGCCTGTTGCCTCTCGCCTGCGAGCGTTCGTCGCGATGCCCTTCGCGAATGCGGTCCCGAGTGAGCCGGAGCGCGTTGAGCACGACCAGCAGTGAGCTCGCTGCCATCCCGATTCCTGCCATCCACGGTGTCACGTAGCCCGCCATTGCCAACGGCAGCGCCACCACGTTGTAGGCGATCGCCCAAGCCAGGTTCTGGCGCACGATCGCCATGGTCCGGCGCGATGTGTGTAAGGCGTCGAGCAGCCCTCCGAGCTGGCCGGAAAGGAGCACGAGATCCGACTGCGCCTGAGACAGAATTGCCCCGGATCCCATGGCGATCGATAGTTGTGCCTGTGCCAGTACCGGAGCATCGTTGACGCCGTCACCCACCATCGCGACGATCGCACCCTGCCCTTGCAGTCCCTTGACACGCGCGTGCTTGTCCTCGGGAGACAATCCGCCAGCGTAGTCCGCTATGTCCAAGCTGCCAGCGACTTTGGCTACCGCACCGACTTCATCGCCACTTAAGATGAGCAGCTGCTTGCCCTCTGCACGCAATGCGCCTATCACGCTCGCCGCATCTGACCGCAACGCATCGGTGAAGGTGAATAGCGCTAACCAGCCGTGTTCACTGCCGAGCCAGACTGGCGTAGCGCCGTCGATCCAATACCCTGCGCTGGCAGGCCCCGCGACAGCCGCGACGAATGTCTCGTTGCCGATTCTATAGCGGACTCCATCGATACGCCCTTCCACGCCCGCGCCAGCAACGTAGCAAAGATCATCGACCATCGGAGCTAAACTCACCTTCCCCATTTCCTCGGAGGTGACTGCAAGCAAGGCACGCGCGATGGGGTGTTCAGAAGCCTGCTCGAGTCCAATCGCAATGGATAGGACGCCAGCTCGGTCGGCGCCACCGATCAACTGGATCTCGGCGAGAGACATCCTGCCCTCTGTTAGTGTGCCGGTCTTGTCGAACACCACGTGAGTCACGTGTGACAAAGCTTCGACCGCATGCCCTCGTGTTGCGACGACCCCGCGGCGTGCCAGGCTTCCGATCGTCACCGCCAGCGCCGTTGGAGTTGCGAGCGACAACGCGCAAGGGCAGGTCACCACCAGTACAGCGACCGCAATCCACAAAGCACGTCCAGGTTCGACATTCATCCAGTACAGCGCGGTACCCGCGGCAAGTATCAGTACAATTGCGATGAACCAGGCGGCAATGCGGTCGGTGAGTTCCACCAGACGTGGGCGCTGGCTGGCGGCTCGCTCGGTGAGGCGACGAATGTGCGAAGCACGCGTTGCCTCGCCGACGCGCTCCACCCGAACAGTAGTCGGCCCAAGTCGGTTGACTGCACCCGCTACGACCTCCATACCCACGCGCTTAGCCACCGGCCGGCTCTCACCGGTGAGCAATGATTCGTCCGTCTCGGTCTCTCCGGCGACCACCACCCCATCGCCCGGCACCACTTCTCCAGGCCGGACGAGGACGAAATCCCCCGCGGCCAACGCAACCGCCGGAACCTCCTCCGTATCACGACCATCCGGATAGTTCAGCAAGCGGTGCGCGGCCAGCGGCAAAGCTCGGTCGAGATACTCGAGGCGAGCGGCCGCGTTCTGGCGTGCGCGCATCTCCAGGTAACGCCCGCACAACAGAAAGAAGACGAACATGCTGATGGAATCGAAGTACACTTCGCCCAGCGCTTCGATCGTGGCGTACACGCTCGCGGCAAACGACAAACCGATCCCCAGCGCCACGGGTACGTCCATGCCCAGTCGCCGCAGCCTGATGTCACGCCAGGCACCTTGAAAGAACGGCGCTGCCGAATAGAAGATTACCGGCACGGTAAGGACGAGACTAGCCATGCGCATGAGCTGTGCAATGTCCACGCTCATGGTTCCGTCGTCCGCAAGGTAGGCGGGCACCGCATACATCATCACCTGCATCATGCCGAACCCGGCAACGAAGAGGCGCCAAAGTGCGGTGCGATTCTCCCGTTTGCGCACTTCTTCGGCGACAGCTTTGCTGCTGGGATAGGCCCGATATCCGATTTCCTGCACCGCATGTAGGATCTGTGACAGTGCCAGGATGCGTGGATCCCACTGCACTCGCGCACGGTGGGTGGTGTAGTTGATCTCGGCTGCTTGCAGCCCGGGCAGCTGGGACAGGTGCCGTTCGTTGAGCCAGACGCATGCGGCACAGGTGATGCCCTCCAGCATCAGCGTGGTTTCACATGATTCGCCATTGCTGCTGTACTGTACGAAGTCTCGCTGCACTTCGGGTCGATCGTAGAACGACAACTCGGCGTGCGCGGCGTCGGCCTCCAGCCGTTCGGCATAGGCGCTTCTGCTGTTGTAATAGGCGATCAAGCCGTTTCCGGCGATGGTTTCCGCTACTGCCTGACAACCCGCGCAGCACATTGTCCGGCGTGCGCCATCGATGTGAGCGAAGAACGGGCTGCCACTCGAGACCGGCAACCCACAGTGGTAACAGCTCCGCGCAGGATCCACGGCGGGAATCCGCAGCGATACGGCACTTCGGTTCATGATGGCGAGTGGCGGCAGCTCAGTTCACTAGCACGCTACGTCGACTCGCCTACTATATTATTTGTCTGCATGGCGGCCACCTTTCGGCAATGAAGGCGAGAAAAAACAAACCCCGCGTGACTATGCCCTCACGCGGGGTTTGGATCTTGACTTAGATCAATTGATGGCGCCGCGCGGTCCGGCACAACGCCACGACCTGTCAATGCATACTAGTTCTCTACCTCGCCGGCGCCGACGCAGATACTGCGGCGCGCTGCGTTCTGGGTAAAAACAGGATAATCAATGCACCCAGCAAAGCCACCGCCGCCAAGGCGTAGAAGGCCGCGTCGGTCGAGTTGATCGCCGTCCTGATCCGCCCGATGAGATCGGGGCCGAAGTAGCCGCCCAGGTTGCCTACCGAATTGATCCATGCGATCCCCGCCGCTGCTGCCGTGCCGGAGAGAAACGCTGTGGGCAACGACCAGAAGGTTACGACCCAGGACAATAGTCCACAGGTCACCATCGTGAGCGCGACGATTGATGCCACGGGTGCCTTGCCAACGAATGCCAGTACCAGCAAGCCGGCCATCGCGAGCAGCAACCCGCCGGCGGCATGCCAGCGACGCTCCCCAGTGCGGTCGGAATGCGCCCCCCAGACAACCATTGCGACGGCGGCCGCACCCCACGGAATCATGCTCAGCAGGCCGACCTTGAGCAAATCTTTCTTGTCGATACCCAACTCCTGAATGATGGTGGGCATCCAGAAGTTGACCGCGTAGAAACCAACTACACCGCAAAAATAGACCAGCGCCAGTAGCCAGACCCGGACGTCCTTGAAGGCGTCGAGCAGGCTATGCCGTTTTCCGAGTTCGGCCTTGGTGGAGTCGTCTTCGGCCATCCGGCGCAGCAACAGATCCCGTTCCTCGGTTGTCAACCATTTGGAGTCGCGCGGCCCGTTGGTCAGCAAGACAAATACCAGCATGCCAACAAGAATCGAGGGAACACCTTCAAGCAGAAACAGCCACTGCCATCCACGCCAGCCGTTCACACCGTCCATGAATTGCATGATCCCCCCCGAGACGGGCGATCCGATCACGTTGGCGATAGCGATTGCCGTCATGAACAGGGCTGTCATCTTGGCCCGCCGGGGGGCAGGGAACCAGTACGTCAGGTACAGTATGATCCCCGGGAAAAAGCCTGCCTCCGCCACGCCCAGAAGGAACCGCAGCACGTAGAAGGTGAACTCCGGATCCGTGCAGTTGAAATATGCGGAAACCGGTCCCCAGTGCATGACCCCCGTAAACATGAATGCCGATGACAACACGCCCCACGTAATCATGATCCGGGCAATCCAGATGCGGGCGCCGACTTTCTCCAGTATCACGTTGCTCGGTACCTCGAAGATGAAGTACCCGACAAAGAAAATCCCCGCGCCGAAGCCGTACATCGTATCGCTGAACTGCAGGTCGCCAGCCATTTGCAGTTTCGCGAAGCCGACGTTGACTCGGTCCAGGAATGCAACGATGTAGCAGAGGAACAGAAACGGTATCAGGCGCCAACCGACCTTCGCATAGGTCGATCTCTCGAACTCCGGGTTGACAGTTACGGATGTCAATTGCGATCCTCCTCTAGGATTTTATGGTTTTCCCCAGCTTTATAGCTGGTCGCACTTTACGCAGCTGCAGCATAGGCGTCCCCAAGCGCCGACCGCGCGAGGGCATTGTAACAGCGGAAATAAGTCTGACCACCTTGTCTCGGCGGCAACCGAGTTCACAGACAGGAAAAGATCAGTTCGGCTTCTTCTCGCTGCCGAAATGGAACTCCAGCACGATGTAGCGGCGTCCGATCAGATCCACCGTGCGCGAGATCGTCTCTCCTTCATACTCGGCATCCATGGTCCAACGGCTCGATGGTGGATTGAAGAAGAAGTACGGGCCTTCGGCCACCGCTTCGATCAGCTTGTCCCCCTTCAGATCTTTGACTGTCACCTTCACGCCAGTGGCGCCCTCGGGGTGGCCTTCGCGGGTGAACAGTAATTGCATCGGGTATTTGTTGGCGATGCGCGCCATTTCCTTGCGCTCATCGTCGGTCACGCCGCCTGAGACGTAGTTGATGCTGCTCTGCTTGTGCACCTTTACATCGGCAAATGGTGGCGTCTGGGCAGCTGCGGGAAGATTGGCAAACGCGGTCAATGCAGTCGCCAGTAAGACAGTTGTAAGCTTCATGCGTTTCGCTGTGTTAGATGAGGATCGTGTTGTGTGACAAGGGGTAGCGCGCTCAACGCAGCGCGCTGGTCGGACTGCCTCGTACTTCGAACTCTACCCGGTCCAGCTCATTCCCGCCTGCGTCATGCAATGACAACAGGAATCGCCCTGGCCGCGGGAACCAGAAGGCATCGGCTTGACCAGAGACCAACGGCTCGCCATTCAAGCGCCATTGCAGCTGCCGTTGCGCAGTGGAGGCAACGCCGGTAGCCTGAAAATGCACCCGCTGTGCCCCTTCCGGAATATCAGGGTCCACAGCGATCACCTGTCCTGCGGCCGGATAGACGATCTCTGCATGCGCCGGCGATTCGTCCTTCGGCGTTACGCGTGTCGATGCAGTGCCGGCCAGGAACACTTCTTCCCGGTCCGGCTCAAGTGCTGCATCGAAGGTGACCACAGCGCGCTCGACCCCCGGAGGCTCCGCAGGGGGCTGACTGACTACCCCCTGATGCAAATAGTTCATCACCTCCAACCACAATGGCGCAGCACCGGTGATGCCGGACACGTCCCACATCGAGCTGCCGTCGAAATTACCTACCCAAACGCCGACGGTATAGCGCGACGAAAAGCCTACGCACCAGTTGTCGCGCATATCCTTGCTCGTGCCCGTCTTCACCGCCGTCCAGAAGCGCGGCGTCAGAGGACTCTGCAGGCCAAAAGTTATGCTGCGCGCGATACGATCGGAGAGGATATCGGCCACGATGTAACTCGCCGCGCGATCGGCCACGCGCACCCCATTGGTCCTGGGGCTGGCCGTAAGCTTCAGCGGTGTATATATGCCACCGTTTGCCAGCGTGCGATAGGCGTTGGTGAGCTGCCAGAGATCTACTTCCGCGGATCCCAGTGCCAATGAATAGCCGTAGTACTCGCCGTCCTGGGTGAGGAAGTCGAAGCCGAATGCTCGCAAGCGCTCTGCAAAAACTTCCGGTTCGAGCAGCGTCAGCGTGCGCACCGCCGGCACGTTCAACGAACTCGACAGGGCGGTCCGCAAGCTAACCATTCCCTTGAACTCCCGGTCATAGTTCTGCGGTACATACAACCCGCCTGGCGTAACGATGTTGACCGGTGAATCGTCCAGCAGCGAGGCCGCGGTCAACAAGCGCTGCTCGATGGCAAGTTCATAGAGAAAAGGCTTTAACGTCGAGCCCGCCTGACGCGCAGCCCGAACGCCATCGACGAATGGCGCGCTGGCGGAGCTGCCTGAGTTGCCGACGTATGCCAATACCTCGCCGCTTACGTTGTCCGCCACGAGCACCGCAGCGTCCGCGACATTCTGTTGTCCCAGCGTGGCGAGTTGCCGTTTCATTGCATCCAACGCAAAGGCTTGCAGCTGCGCATCGAGTGTCGAAGTGACCCGGCGCGCATCGCGACTGACAAGCGTGCGCGCCACATGCGGAGCCAACGCTGCCGCCGGCCTGAAGTTCGGGACACTGGCCAAGGCCTCCTCGGTCCGCGTGGTCAAGCCCTCGCATGACCGGGGTGGATCGAGCGCATGGGCCAAGGCGCAGGCCCGCTTGGCCACCAAGGCGGGTTGCGCGTTAGGTCCGCGCAAGAGAACGGCGAGAATCAGCGATTGCTGCTCGTCGAGTCCGCTCGGCTGGACACCGAACAGCGCGCGGGACGCTGCGCTCACGCCCTGCACTTCGCCACGGAACGTGGACAGATTCAGATACGCTTCCAGAATCTGTGGCTTGGTCCACTTTTTCTCCAGGTCGCGGGCAGCCTGGATCTGGTCCCATTTCTGGCCGACAGTACGATGGTCCTTGCGCGGCTTGAGGCTGGCCTCCAGCATCGCCGCCACTTGCATCGACAACGTACTCGCTCCACGCGGCTTGGAGGAAAAGAATGTGTCCAGGGCCGCATCGCCCAACGCAAGCCAGTCGACGCCGCTATGTTCATAGAAGCGCTTGTCCTCGGCTCGTATCAATGTGCGCAACAGCGCGGGGGAAACATCCGACAGCGGGACCCAATCCAACCGCCGGCCTTTCATGTCCACGCGTAACTCGTGCAACACGTCGCCATGACGATCGAGCAAAACGCCCTCGGTGCTGATGTGAGCTTGGCGGACATGATCGTAGGTGGGGAGCGCGGCGTACGCTGCGAGCGGCGATAGCAGCGCGAGTAACGGGAGAAGTGAAGAGGTGAAAAGGTGATTAAGGTGAAGAGGTGATCGGGGTGAAGAGGTGAAGAGGTGAAAAGGTGAAAGGGCGAAGCGTGCAAGCCAACCACCCCGTCGCCCTTGACGCGCGGCGGGATGGTGCGGACTCGCGCCGTTCACCTGCCCTTTGACCTTCATCACCTATTCACCTTAATCACCTCTTCACCTTGATCACCTACTCACCCATTCACTCATTCACTCCCGTAGTTCACGGCTCAACCGCAACCTTGCTATTCGGCAACTCCCCAAACATCTCCGGTGCATATAGCGCTTCGACACGCGTTTCGGGTAACAGGAAATCGCCGGAATTGTTCAAACGTAACGTGTACTCGAGAGTCCACTTACCCTTAGGCACGAAGCGGTAGTACGCACGAAAGGAGTCGAACTTGCGCTCCTCGAAAGCGGGCCACACCCATCCTTGCTTCTTCTCGCCGCTCGCCAGGATCTGCGAATCGCGGCCCAGACCCGTGCCGAGAATGCTCGCACCCGCAGGCACCGGATCGTTCACTACCACCCAACTCATGTCCGACTGCGATTCCAGATCCAGTCGCACGCGCATGACATCCCCGCGACTCCACTTGCCTAGGGTCTTCTGTTCTACAGCAGCCACACTGCGACCAATGCGGTAGCCCGACGAAAACGCCTGCTTGAGCGGAATGGCCGCCAGGCTCAGCACGATCGCCCAGGGCTTGCCGCCGCCCTCGTGGTCGAGACCAAGCGACGCGGGACCCTGT
>Ga0157376_10003299_pt1 | contig 11110 bp, 13 predicted proteins | sample M45metaG_FD_121801 | JGI IMG/M metagenome (GOLD analysis project Ga0157376, IMG submission 121801) | Miscanthus rhizosphere microbial communities from Kellogg Biological Station, Michigan, USA - M4-5 metaG | ecosystem: Host-associated > Plants > Roots > Rhizosphere > Soil | place: USA: Michigan... | reverse complement strand
GCCAGCGCGGTGGTGAAGTACTTCTTCAGGCGCAGCGTGCGGTAGTCCTGCTTGGGCGGGTGCTTGCCGAAACGGTACATGGACATGAGTGACTCCCCTGGTAAAGCCCGCTGGGAACCCGGTCCTCGGACAGCGGGCGGAGCACGAGGGCAGGCCACCGCTTGCGAGCGGTGAGGCGCAGATTCTAGGGAGCGTGCGCGCGAATCCGCATCCTCCAATCGGAGGAGGGATACGCATTGTTTCGACTTACGCTTTCGGAATCTGCGGCGGGCGCGAGCCCAGGTGCATGCCGGCGTCGAGCAGGACCAGCTCGCCCGTCACGGTGCGAGCCCCGTCGACCAGCCAGACAATCGCTTCGGCGACGTCTTCGGGCGTGCAAGGTCGGCCGAGCGGCGTCGTTTGCGCGTAGCTCGCCTTCACCTTCTCGAAGCCGGCCTGCCCGATGCCATCCACGAACCAGCGCGTGGTGATGAGGCCCGGGCACACGGCATTCACACGCACGTCCGGTGCAAGCTCGCGCGCAAGATGCAAGGTCATCGCGTTCACGGCGCCCTTGGATGCGATGTACGGCACCGACGAGCCGATGCCGAGCGCACCGGCCACCGACGACACGTTGACGACGCTGCCTTGCGCCGCCTTCAGGTGCGGCAGGCAGGCGCGCACCATCTGGAAGGACCCGATCGTGTTGACGCCGAGGATTCGCTGGAACGCGGCGGCATCCAGCGCATCCCATTGGGACGCCTCGCCGAACAGCGAGATCGCCGCGTTGTTGACGAGCGCGTCGATGCGGCCCCACGCGTCGACCGCGGCCTGCGCGAGCCGGCGGCAGTCTTCGTCTTGCGACACGTCCGCCTTGACGAGCAACGTGCTTGCGCCCGCGGCGCGGCACGCGGCTTGCGACGCATTCGCCTCCTCTTCGCTGCGCGTGTAGTTGATCAGGACGTCGTAGCCACGTTGCGCAAGTGCGAGCGCGGTGGCGGCGCCGACCCCGGTGGCCGAACCGGTGACGATGGCGGTCTTGCGCTGCGTTGTCACGGATACGCGCGCTCAGGACTTCGTCTGAACGGCCTTGCGGTCGGCCACGACTTTCTGCGCGGTGGGCCGCTCGCCGACGAACTTGACGTAGGCCTTGTGGTCGATGCCGGCCGCGGCCAGCAGGTCCTCGCCGAACGCCGCCTTCGTCGCCATGGCCACCAGCGGCAAGTTGTTGAAGGCGCAGCAATCGGCCATGGTGAAGGTGTCGCCGGCCACGTAAGGCGCGAACTTCGCAAGGCGCTTGAAACCGGCGATGCGCGTATCGAGTTCCTTGCGGATGCGCGCCAGATTCGATTCGGAGAGCGCCGGCCGCCCGAAGAACGCGGAGCCGTACAGCTGGCGCGCCGTCATCTCCAGGTGCCAGTCGATGAAGACGCACAGCTCGCGCACTTTCGCGGCGGCGAACGGATCGGCCGGCAGCAGCGCGGGCTTCGGCTGGATCGCCTCGATGTACTCGAGGATGGGCTGGCTTTCGCACACCGCGCCGTGCTCGGTGCGCAGGAACGGGATCTTCCCGAGCGGCGACGCGCTGAGCACGGCTTCGTCGGTGCTGCCGGTACCGGTGTACACCTCCTCGAACGCCATGCCTTTTTCGAGCAGTGCGAGCTTGACCTTGTTGTAGTAGTTGGAGATGGCGGAGCCGTGAAGTGCGAGCATGGGATGTCTCCTGCGTGGGTGCGAAGGTGCGATCAAGAACGTGCGGGCAGTCTAGCCCAGTGGGCCGAGGCGGCGAGCCGCCCAGGAGACATGGGGCCCGGCGGCCGTTGCCGAGCTTGCCGGCGCGTCACGCGCGGTTTACCGTGCCGGGAATGCACACGCGCACCATCCCTTCTTCCGGCGCCGCACTGCCCGTGATCGGGTGCGGCACCTGGCTCGGTTTCGACGTGGGCCGCCGGCCCGAAGAAAAGCCTTCGCGCGGCGAGGTGCTGCAGGCGCTCTTCGATGCCGGGGGGACCGTGGTGGACAGCTCGCCGATGTACGGTTCCGCGGAAGCGGTGGTCGGCGAATTGCTGCAAGCCGCGGACGCCCGCGGCAAAGCCTTCATCGCTACCAAGGTCTGGACCAGCGGCCGGCAGGCGGGCATCGACCAGATGGAGCACTCGATGGCACTCCTGCGCACGCAGCACATCGACTTGCTGCAGGTCCATAACCTGGTCGACTGGCGCACGCACCTGGCGACGCTGCGCGAATGGAAGGCGCAAGGCCGCATCTCGTACATCGGCGTCACGCATTACACCGAGTCCGCGTTTGCCGAGCTGGAACAGGTGATGCGTACCGAGACGCTGGATTTCGTTCAGCTCAACTACTCCGTCGAGCAGCGCGCCGCGGCCGATCGTCTGCTGCCGCTCGCGGCGGGGCGCGGCATGGCCGTGCTGGTCAACCTTCCTTTCGGCGGCGGCAAGGCAGTGAGGATGCTGCGCGAGCGGCCCCTGCCCGGCTGGGCGGCGGACATCGGCTGCGAGAGCTGGAACCAGGTGCTGCTGAAATTCGTGCTCTCGCAGCCGGCGGTGACTTGCGTCATACCCGGAACCTCGAACCCACGGCACATGCGGGACAACGCACGCGCGGGAGAAGGAGACGTTCCGCCGCCCACTTTCTGGCAAGGCAAGCTTTGAGTTGGGTCAAGGTACCTTGGCGCGCGCCGCAGGAGCATGATGGCGTTGGGCCCCCAGGAGAAACTCATGCAAGACACCACCGCCACCACGCCCGCGCCGCGCAGCCTCGCGATGCGCGTGCTCATCATGTTGTTGATGTGCATCGCCTTCCAGATCACGGCCTGGGTGCTGGTCGCCACAGCCCTCGTGCAACTGATCGCGCACCTCGCCGCCGGTGAACCAATGCCGCGGCTGAAGACGTTCGGCCGCAGCGCCGGGCGCTACCTCGGACAGATCGCCGACTTCGTCAGCTTCGACACCGAAGAGGCGCCTTTCCCGTTCAGCGACTGGCCGGCAGCGAACCCGTAAGGGCCGTCAGCCGAGATGGGCGCCGCCGTCGGCGTCCACCACGCTGCCGGTCACGAATGCATTGCCCATGACGAACCGGATCGCCTGGGCGATGTCCTGCGGCTGCCCGGTGCGGCCCACGGGCAGGCGGCCGGCGACTGCGGTGAATTGCGCGGCTTTCGCCGCGGCCGGCATGCCGTCGTAGGCTTCGGTGTCGGTGAGCCCGGGCGACACCAGGTTGACCCGCCTTGGCGCCAGCTCCCGTGCCAAAGTGCGCGTCGCCGCCTCCAGACCGCCGTTGACCACCGCCAATCCGACCGATCCCGGCAACGCGGCACGTGACGCTGCGCCGCCGACGAAAGTGATCGATCCGCGCTCGGCCAATTGCGGCAGCACGGCCTGCACGGCGTTGAGGAATCCGGTCAACTTCATGTGCAACGCGCGCTCCACGGCCTCCATCGACAAAGCCGCGAACGGCCCCCAAGCGATGTCCGAACTGCCGCACAGCACGAGGTGGTTAACAGCGCCAGCCTGGGCCAGTGCCGCGTGTGCCGCCGCGTGATCGCGCAGGTCGAGCACGAGGCCATCGGCCCGCGCATTGGAACCGGCGGCTTGGAGCCGTGCGAGCGCGGTCCCGACGCTGTCTTCCGACCGGCCACTGACCGTGACGCGGGCGCCGTGTGCCAGGAGGTCTCCGGCGAGTGCGAAACCGATGCCCTTGGTCGCGCCCAGGAGCAGTACGCGCGAACCTTCGATCGATGAGGAGATGTGCGAGGTCATGGTTCTTCCTTGTCGCTTCCGCTCAACGCTTCTGCCCGAGCAGGCTGAAGCCGTGCGTCCAGTGGTTGTTCGCGAAGCCGTAGCGGATCCACAGCATCGCGAGCGGCTCGAGCAGGCGGCTCGCCGTGATGTCGCCCGCGTCGATCGGCTTGCGCCAGCCGAACGCTTCGAGGATGCGTGCCACGTCGGCCTTGGCCGCCGCATCGTTGCCGGCGATGAACATGTCCGGCACGCCGTCGGGCAGTTTGGGCTGCACCATGTGGCCCGCCGTGATGATGTTGAAGGCCTTCACCACCTTCGCGCCCGGCAGCAGGCGTTGCACGAGTTCGCCGGCCGAGTCGGTATGGCCCACGGCAAGCGACGGCACGCCGTCCGTCACCTGCAACGGATTGCTCGAATCGATCACCAGCTTGCCTGCCAGGTTGGCGGCGCCGGCGGCCTTCAGGCCCTGCTCCAGACCGGTCCACGGCAGCGCGACGACGGCAACTTCGGCGGCGCGCGCGGCATCGGCGAACGATGCCGCCGTCGCGCCCGGCACCGCGGCCAGCGCCTCGCGGGTCTTCGCTCCGTTGACGTCCCGGGTGCCGAACACGATCTTCGAGCCCATTGCAGCGAAGCCCTTGGCGAGTGCCACGCCGACCACGCCGTTGCCCAGGATGGCGACGGTTCCTTGCTTGCCTTGTTCCATGATGATTTCCTTCTTTGCGGGTTGCGATGGATGGATTCTGGGCGCCGGCATCATCAAAGTGAATACACCTAATATTCGCTATATTCACAACTCAAGGTTTAGAATCGCCTCTCATGGATGCGACCCAGCGCGTGAGAGCCATGTTGTCGTTCGTGCAGGCAGCCGACCGGGGCAGCTTCGCGGCGGCCGCGCGCATGCTCGGCGTCTCGCCGGCCGCCGTCGGCAAGAACGTCGCCGGTCTCGAGGCCGCGCTCGGGGTGCGGCTGATGAATCGCAGCACGCGGTCGCTGCAACTCACGAGCGAGGGCCGCGCCTTCGTCGAGCGTGCGCGCGAAGCGATCGACGCGCTCGACATCGCCATCGACACGGTCGCGGCGCACCGTGCCGAGGCGGCCGGCCAGGTGCGCATTTCCACCAGCAGCGCGTTCGGCCACCGCTACCTCATGCCGCTCCTGCCCGGCCTGCTCGCCCGCTACCCGGCAGTAGTTCCGGAGGTCGATTTCGACGACCGCCGCGTGGACCTCGTGCGCGACGGCTTCGACCTGGCGCTGCGCGGTGGCCACATCGAGGATTCAAGCCTGGTATCGCGCCACATTTGCGACCTGCACACCGTGCTGGTCGCGACACCGGCCTACCTCGACAAACATGGCGTTCCGAAACGCACCGAGGATCTCGCGCACCACCGCTTGATCGCCGTGCGCTACCTCGACGGCCAGACCTCGCGCTGGAGTTTTCGCAACGCACGCGGCACGGTCGAGGAACAGGTTCCCCAGCCGGCGGCCCTGGTGGTCTCGGATCCGCAGGCAGCAGTGGACGCGGCGGTCGCGGGCATCGGCATCGCGCAAGCCGGCGCCCATCATGCGTGGCGCCACTTGCAGGCGGGCAAATTGAAGACGGTACTGGCGCGCGTCCACCAGGGCGGGCGGCGCGCGATGGCCCTGCAGTACCCGCATCGCGCGTTGGTCGCGCCACGCGTGCGTGTGACCGTAGAGTACTTGTTGCAACAACTCGCGACAAACGAGGCGCTGCATATCACCCTCTCACAACTGAAACAGTTTTCTGCGTGAATGGATTCACGCGCCGGTCATACGGCTGAGCCAAGATGCTGGTTCAGGAGGAACGAACGATGAACCACATCGCTTTCGCCGCCGCGTCCGCGGCGTTTGTCGTGTTGGGGTCTGTCACCCCCGGCGCGATCGCCCAGCCCCAGCCCCACTCGCAGAAAGTCACCATCGCGCAGGCCGACGCGTCGTGCGAGAAAACCGTGCGCGACTACGTCAACGCGCTGCGCTACGTCAAGCAGGCCTCCGGCAGCAGCATCGGCGGCCATGTCGAGCAGGCCTACATCAGCGAAACCGAGATCACGCAGATCGCGCAGCAACAAGGCTATTGCGGCGCGGCGCAGGTCCTGAAGGCCAAGGGCGTGACTCGCTGATCGCGAGCGGGAGCGCGATCAAGCCTCGGGCTTGGTTTGCCGCTTGAGCGGTTGCCAGCCCGCGAACTCCGGATGGTGGCGCGCCACCACCGGCCCATCGAAATCCCAGGCGATGCACTTGCCCAGGTGGTAGGGCGGCTCGGTCCCGGCGGTGCGCGGCGCGCCGGACTGGCGGCGCAGGCGCTCCTTGTACGACGGAATCGTCTGGTAGGCCGCAGTCGCCATGTTGAACAGCATTTCGCGCAGGTGCGTGCAGCCTCGGACGCCGCCGAGCGCTTTCTCGATCGCCTGGCGCCAGCCCGGACCGAGCGTCGCGCCGACCATCTTCTGCATCGGCGCATTGCCTTGCTGGCACTCGTCGAACGGCGTGTGCTCCTGCGAACTGGCGATCTCGCGGATCGTCATGCTGTCGTCCACCGTCACGCGGATGGCCATGCCGTGGATCGGCGTGCCCGGCGGCATCAGGCCGCGTTCGGAGCGCTCGAGCGTGTACGTCTTGGTGTCCGTCATCTCGGCTTCGATGTCCCACAAGCCGTCTTCGCGGTGATAGCCGCGATAGACGACGCTACGCGTGTGGAGATGGGTTCGCGGATGGGGTTCGGGCAGCGGCATGACGGGTCTATCGCGAGAGGTAGGGATAAGCCCATTTTCCCAGATGGCCGCGTAACACCTTTGGCCGCGTCAGAACACCAGGTTCGGCAGTGCCAGCGTGATGATGGGCACGTAGGTGACGATGATCAGGAAGACCAGCAGCACCGTCGTCCACGGCAGCGCCGCGCGCGCGACCTGCATGATGGACATGCCGGTGATGCCGGTCGTCACGAACAGGTTCAGCCCCACCGGGGGCGTGACCATGCCGATCTCCAGGTTCACGACCATGATGATGCCGAGGTGGACCGCGTCGATCCCCAGGCGCTGCGCGATCGGGAACAGGATGGGCGCGAGGATCAGCACGATGCCGGTCGGCTCCATGAACATGCCCGCGATCAGCAGCAGGATGTTCACGACGATCAGGAACTCCCAGGCAGGCATGCCCCAGCCGACGATCGTCTCGGCGATCGTTTGCGGAATGCGCTCGGTTGTCAACACGTGCGCGAACAGCAGCGCGTTGGCCACGATGAACATCAGCATCACCGTGACCTTGCCCGATTCGAGCAGGACCTTGGGCACGTCCTTCATGCGCAGGTCGCGGTAAACGAACACGGCGACCACGAAAGCGTAGACCGCGGCGACGGCGGCCGCTTCCGTCGGCGTGAACACGCCGCCGTAGATACCGCCCAGGATGATGACGACCAGCAACAGGCCCCACAGCGAATCGCGGCCCGCCTTCAAGGCTTCGGGCAAGGTGGCGCGGGGCTGGCGCGGCAGGTCCAACATGCGGGCGCGCACGTAGATGGCGGCCATCAGCATGAGGCCGAGCATGATGCCGGGAATGATGCCCGCCATGAACAGTTTGCCCACCGAGGTTTCGGTCGCGGCGCCATACACCACCATCACGATGGACGGCGGGATCAGGATGCCGAGGGTGCCAGCATTGCAGATCACGCCGGAAGCGAAATTCTTCGGGTAGCCGGCCTTCACCATGCCGCCGATCACGATCGAGCCGACCGCCACCACCGTCGCCGGCGACGAGCCGGACACCGCCGCGAACAACATGCATGCCATCACCGACGCCATCGCCAGGCCGCCGCGGAAGTGGCCGATGCACGCGTTGGCGAAGCGGATCATCCGCTTGGCCACGCCGCCGGTGGTCATGAAGGTGCCGCCCAGGATGAAGAACGGGATCGCGAGCAGCGTGTACGCCTCCGACGTGTCGTAGAGCTTGAGCGACAGCGACGCGAGCGAGTCGTGCGCAAACGCCATGATCGTCAGCAGCGACGACAGTCCCAGCGACACGGCCACCGGCATGCCCAGGCCCATGAAGATGAAGAGCATGAGGAAGAGCGCGGCGATGGTCATTCCGGCGCTCCGTAGATCGGCTCTTCCTGCTTGAGGTGCATCGCGTCGGCCGCCTCGTCGCCAACGAGATGGATGTGCGATTCCTTGCCGGTCAGGACGCGCCACAGCACTTGCGCGAAGCGGAACGTGAGCAGTGCGAAGCCGACCGGCATCACCACGCGCGGGATCCATTGCGCAATCGGCACGTCCTGCATCTCGATGCCGACCTCGTAGATCTTCATCACGTATTGGGTGCTGCCCCAGACGACGATGAGGGAGTACACGATGCAGAGCGTGACGGCGATGCCGCCCACGATGCGCGCCGCGCGGTCGCTGAGCGATTTCACCGCGGCGTCGATGCCGATGTGCGCGCCGACACGCACGCCGTACGACATGCCGATGAAGATCAGCCACGCGAACATCACGCCGGTCACTTCGAGTGCCCAGGTGAAGCTGTAATTGAACACGTAGCGCGCGACGACCTGCCCGAAACTGAGCAGTGTCATCGCCGCCATCAGGACCATGATGAGGCCTTCTTCGAGGTGCTCCAGCCAGCGCATAGCAAGAAAAAGGGCCCGTGCGAGGGGCCTTTCCTGTGTTGGTTTACGTGTTGGACTTCAACGCCGCGTCGATCAGGTCGCGACCGATGTCGGCTTCGAACTTCTTCCAGACCGGCTCCATCGCCTTGCGCCAGGCGGCCAGGTCGTCCTTGGTCAGCTTCTGGATCTTCGCCTTGCCCGCATCGGCGATCTTCTTGCGGTCGGCCTCGTTGAACTCGCCCGCCAGCTTGTTGCCGTAGGCGGTCGCCTCGGTCATCGCTTCCGACAATCCCTTGCGCACCTCCGCCGGCAAGCCCTCCCACCACTTGGCGTTGGTCACGACCATGTAGTCGATGACGCCGTGGTTGGTTTCCGCGATCGTCTTCTGCACTTCGAAGAACTTCTGCGAATAGATGTTCGACCAGGTGTTCTCCTGGCCGTCGACCACGCCGGTCTGCAGTGCCTGGTACACCTCCGCGAACGCCATCTTCTGCGGATTGGCGCCGAGCGCGCGGAACTGCGCCTCGAGCACGTCCGAAGGCTGGATGCGGAACTTCAGGCCCTTCACGTCTTCCGGACGCTGCAGCTTGTCCCGGTTGGTGGACAGCTCCTTCATGCCGTTGTGCCAGTAGCCCAGCCCGAGCAAGCCGCGCGACACCATCGACTTGAGCAGGTCCTGGCCGTGCTTGTCGGCCTGGAACTTGTCGACGGCCTTGACGTCGTCGAACAGGAACGGCAGGTCGAACACCTGCACCTTCTTGGTATAGCGGTCGAATTTGGAGAGCGAAGGCGCGATGAACTGCACGTCGCCGAGCAGCAGCGCCTCGAGCTCCTTCGCGTCGCCAAACAGCTGGGAGTTGGGGAAGACCTGCACGGTGACCTTGCCCGGCAGCTTCTTCTCGGCGAGTTCCTTGAACTTGATCGACGCCTGGCCCTTCGGCGTCTGGTCGGCCACCACGTGGCTGAGCTTCACGACCATGGGCGACTGCGCGCGGGCCGCATAAGGCAACGCTATCGTGGCGGCAGCGGCACCGGCCACGAGAACCTGGCGCCGGTTGGGATGCACTGGGGACATGGGTACTCCTTTGGTAAGACCGACAGGCACGCCGCGATCCCGCGGCCAAGCCCCGAGCGAAGTCATTCTAGGAGCGTGATGTTTGTCACCCCCGGTGGGAATTACCTAAGGGACTGCCCTAGGAATGCTTTGCGACGCGCTTCTTGAGCTGCGCCAAGGCGGCGATGCTCAGCTGCGCAGGCGCTGGGGCGAAGCTGTGGGATAAGCGCTGTTCGCGGCATCCCGTGCAAGGGACAGAACCGGAAACGTCGCGCGCCATACATCCGCAGGGCTGTCGGGGCGCGCACCGCACTCGAGATAGATGAGGCCGAGACGATGCGCGAGGGCAAAGGCTTCTTCATGCGTCGCTGCGTCCTGGGCGACGCCAAGCAACAGGGGCAGACTGGAAAGCCCGGCGCACGCCTCGGCCACCCGGTGCAGCAGCGCCAGGTCGTGCTGGCGCTCGCCGCAGAGCAGGAGCACCAGGTGCGAGTAGTCCGGCAGGAACGCGCGCGTGAGCGAAAGCGTCAGGCCCCTGCGCGCCATCGCGATCACGCGCATCACGCGGTCCTCCTCCTGGAAGTCGACCAGGTCGGTGCCCACGTCGAGGTCCTCGGCGCCGGCAAAGCGCCGGTGGACGACTTCCTGCCGGGTCCGGCGCGCGAGCCAATCGACCAGCTCGAACGATTCGTTGGCCCATGACGAACAGACCAGGATGCGCTGGAACGCGTCCGGATCGGCCTGCCGCGCCGCGCCGGGATGGCGCATCGGGGTGGACAACTGCCGCCACGCAGCTGGCGGAGAACACTGGGTCCCGGCTTCCATCATGTCGTGCAGCCGGTTGACCCGGACCATCATCTCCACCGGCGTGTCGTTGCATTGCACGATGGCCATCGACCACGGTCCCGCAAGCAGGCGCGGCCCGCGGCTGGAATGGACGATGCGCGGCGCCTCGTGCCGGCGGTCGCTGGACACGTGACCCATCAATCGCAGCAAGGCGTCGCCCGGCCCCTCGGCCCACTGCACGAAGCACCGCGACTGGTACAGCAGCGCGGTGTGGATACCGGCTGGCTCGTTGTGGCGGACGGCACAAGCGCGGATTTGCTCCATCTCGGCGTAAACGGAGCCCTCGATCCGCGCCTGGCTGGCGTAGACGATGCGGGCCACGACTTCCGGCGAGCTGCCTGCGGACTCGGTGAAGTCTTTTGAGTTCGTCGGATCGTTTCGCATCGGCGGCATGTTGCCTTGGTGGCGCCATTGCCGCCTTGCGCGTCGTCAAACGGATGCGGATGCGGGCCGACTCCTTGCACGACACTTACAGCAGCGCGATTCCCCGCACCGGCGCCGCCGCGAGGGCCGGGGGATAATTTCGCCCATGCCGTTTTTTCAGCTTGCCATCCGCGCCCTGCTCGCGACCGCGGCCCTGCTGTGCTGTGCGCCGTGTGCTGTCGCCGCGCCCGTAGCGCCAGCCCAGCGCTCGGCTTACTGGAACGAGCGCACGTCTTTCTTCAAGACCTTCGGGCAGCCCGCCGACGTGGTGATGATCGGCGACTCGCTGACCGACGCCGCCGAGTGGCGCGAGATGTTCCCGCAGCTGTCGATCGTCAATCGCGGGATCGACAACGACACCACCGACGGCGTGCTTGCCCGGCTGGACGATGTCGTGGCGGCAAGGCCGCGGCTCGCCTTCGTGATGAT
>Ga0157376_10003298_pt1 | contig 11113 bp, 9 predicted proteins | sample M45metaG_FD_121801 | JGI IMG/M metagenome (GOLD analysis project Ga0157376, IMG submission 121801) | Miscanthus rhizosphere microbial communities from Kellogg Biological Station, Michigan, USA - M4-5 metaG | ecosystem: Host-associated > Plants > Roots > Rhizosphere > Soil | place: USA: Michigan... | reverse complement strand
GGCCTTTTTCCCGAAGCCGCAAAACCGGCGCGAACAATCGTTTAGGTACGGCCCCGATATTTTCGGGAGCGGCTGCGCACGTCCGAAGGGACTGCCCGCGCAAGAATTTTCCGAGGCCTGCGACTTAGAGTCGTTGCTGCTCAGCTTTGACCCTTTTGAACCACGATCTTTCTGAGTTACTTCGGGAAAGGTATAGTGGTGATATGGAGATCGAGGAACCTACAAACAGTCCCGTCGAAACCGGCAACGAACATGTCAGCAATCGACCTGGCACCGCGGTGTTTGCGTTCGACAATACCTACGCGCGCGACCTCGACGGCTTTTACTTCAACTGGAATGCGACACAAGCCCGTAGCCCTAGGCTGGTCAAGTTCAATCACGAGCTGGCAGAAAAATTGGGGCTCGACGCTAACACGCTAGCTTCAGATCGAGGCGCGCGAATCTTTGCTGGCAATGAGACGCCGGAGGGAGCGATTCCTCTGGCGCAAGCGTACGCCGGACACCAATTCGGCGGGTTTGTACCGCAACTCGGCGATGGACGCGCGCTCCTCCTAGGCGAAATTGTTGATCGCCAAGGACAGCGTCACGACATTCAGCTCAAAGGCTCCGGTCCCACGCCGTTTTCGCGCGCTGGCGATGGCCGGGCCGCACTGGGCCCCGTCCTGCGTGAATATCTTATCAGTGAAACGATGCACTGGCTCGGGATTCCGACAACCCGGGCACTTGCGGCGGTGGTTACGGGCGAGCCGGTATTTCGCGAGAGCGTCTTACCGGGTGCGGTTTTAACCCGCGTTGCCGCGAGTCATATTCGTGTCGGCACTTTCCAGTTTTTCGCCGCCCGCGGCGAGCAGGAGAAAGTCCGCCGCCTGGCCGATTACGTCATCGACCGACATTATCCGGCAATCAAAGGTCGTGAAGATCCTTACCTGCAACTAATTGATCATGTCTGCGATCGCCAAGCCGCTCTCGTCGCCCGTTGGATGCACGTCGGCTTTGTTCATGGCGTAATGAACACAGACAATATGGCGATCTCCGGCGAGACCATCGATTATGGTCCATGTGCGTTCATGGACCATTACGACCCCGCTACTGTATTCAGCTCCATTGATAGCCATGGCCGCTATGCCTATGGCAATCAGCCACGGATTGCGCAGTGGAATCTCGCGCGCTTTGCGGAAACCCTGCTGCCACTGATCGACACGGATAGAACACACGCCATCGCGCGCGCCACTGAGGTGGTCAATAGCTTTTCGGAAAAATATCAGCAGCATTGGCTGACGGGCATGCGCGCCAAGCTCGGGCTGCTGAGCGAAGAGGAGGCCGATCTCAACCTCGCCGCGGGATTTCTCACAGCCATGCAGGGCAACAAAGTTGATTACACGCTAGCCTTTCGCTCTCTGGCTCGTGCCGTGATCGGTCGGGAGGAAGAAATTCGCGCGCTTTTTGCCGATCCGTCGGCCTACGATGTTTGGAGCGAACATTGGCGCGCGCGGCTTTCCCGGGATACGGGTGCACCGCGCTTGCGCGCCGAAAAAATGCGGCTGGCAAATCCCGCGTTTATTCCGCGTAACAATCGCGTCGAGGAAGCTCTGAGTGCCGCAGTGAAACAGGGCGATTACGGGCCGTTCGATACCTTGGTGAAAATCTTATCGCGCCCGTTTGAGGATCAGCCCGAGTTTGCGGCCTTCGCCGAAGCTCCGCCGGAAAGGCAAGGGCGTTACCGCACCTATTGAGGCACCTGAGTCACGCGTCCGGGCGACGCGAATATCTGAGAATAAATTCTAGGGTTACCCCTATTGCTGGCTAGTGAACATTGAGGAAGAGATAAATCCCTCGCATGGCGCAGAAATTCTACGTGGTGTGGTCAGGTCGGCAAACTGGGGTATTTAGCGATTGGCCGAGCGCTCAGCGGGCCGTCGACAAGTACCCTGGCGCACGTTTCAAGTCATTCGCAACTCACGCGGAAGCGGAGCGAGCGTTTGGACACGGCAATCTCGAAGAGAAAAGTGCCATTACACGCCGCGGCCAACGCCGGGCTGCCCATACCGCGCACCGGTTTGATGTCAGTATTTATTGCGATGGCGCGTGCGAGCCCAATCCTGGTAATGCCGGTTCGGGCATCGTCGTTTATCGAGGCGGCGAACTCGCAGAACTGTGGTACGGCCTGTACAATCCTGTTGGCACAAACAATAGCGCCGAACTGAACGCGCTTTATCATGCACTGCGCATGGCTGAAGAAGAAATCAAAAACGGCAAAACCGTCGAGGTGTGCAGCGACTCGGCGTACGCCATCAACTGCATTCGCAGTTGGGCGCCGCTTTGGGAAAAGAAGGGTTGGAAAAAACCGGGCGGCGAGATCAGGAACTTGGAGCTTATTCAGGACGGTTACGCCATTTACCGGCGCATCAAAGACGCCGTTACCCTGACTCACGTCGCGGGACACGTTGGTACCGAGGGCAATGAGCTTGCTGATCGCATGGCCATGTATGCCGCGCAAACCAAAGAAAGAAAACTGCGGCGATATCAAGAAACGATGGACATTCCGACGCTGCTCAAAATGCGGGCGGGTTAACCCACTCGGTTCTTTTCGCGCTTGCGCCAGAGGTAAAGGTTGGAGGGACATTTATTATGGAGAGCGCTGGTCGGTGCTGGATTCTTTGGGATGCGTGAGGGATATGGTGCTCGACGCGCTCATCGACTTGTCCCCCGAAAAACTGCTTCCGCCGCCTAAGCCTCACATCGCCTGATTGGTACATCCTGCCCACCCCATATCAGCTGATCTACAGTCGCGTCGAGAGCTTATCTTCCGCAAAAATCCAGTTTTTCGCCTCATCTTGTCACGGAGTCCGGTCTGTCATCCATCGGGTGTCACTATCCCTGAGATTTCGAGATATCTGCTGACAGCCCGAGTGCTTTCTATCCCTCGTTGGAACTAATCGCGTAGGCCTGGGGCTTGCTCGAACGAGATCGAATGGAGATCTCGTCTATGCACACCCTAAGATTCCGCATCAAGAGACCGCTCGCTTTGAACTGCAACGGGCAGGGCATTGTCGAATATACGCTCATCGTACTTTTAGTCGCGATTGTTTTTTGGCTCGGTATCCGTGACACGCAGTTCGGACAAGCTCTGCAAACAACTTGGAACGACGTAGGAGGCTCTATCTCGTCGACGGCAGGGCAGCCGGGCAGCGATGCTGGAGGAAGCGGCTCAACTGGCGGCTCAGATGCGGGCTCGTCCAATGGCGGTTCCAGCAGTGGCGGCGGTACTGGAACCGGTGGGAGCTCCGGTAGCGGAGCCACCGGAGGCACTTCCGGTTCAAACGGTGGTGGTTCGGGAGCTTCGGGCGGTAGTTCTGGCGGTGACGTCGCTGGCGGCTCCGGCAGCGGATCAGGGGTTGGTGCTGCTTCAGGTGGCGGCTCTGCAGGCGGATCCGGTAATGGTTCAGGCTCTTCCGGTGGATCGGGAGGTGGTTTCGCTGGTTCCGGGACTGGATCCGGCAGCGGCTCGGGCGCTAATTCGGGTGGCGGCTCCGGCGCTGGCTCCAGTGGTGGTTCAGGCCCCTCCGGTGGATCGGGAGGTGGGTCCGGTGGTTTCGGTAGCGGGTCTACCAGCGGCTCGGCGAGTGGTTCCGCCGGCGGATCGGGCGGAGGCACGGCTGGAAGTCCGGGTGGCGGCGGTAGCTCTGCAGCGAGTTCGAGCGGTGGCTCGGGCAACGGTGAAGGCGGACGCGGCTCGGGTGGCGGGTCCAGGAGCGGCGGATCCGGTGGTGGTTCGGGTGGCGGGGCAGGCGGGAGTGGGTCGGCGGCTGCAGCCAGCGGCTCCGGGTCCAGCACTAACGGCCAGGGCAATTTGATCGCCGCAGCCAGCACGACAGCGAACGTCGAATCCTCAGGGAATACGTCACAAAGCGCCGCAGCTATGGAATCTTCAGCCGCGGGTGCGAGCGGTACAGACGAGAAACAAACACGGAGCGGGAGTGGCGACACTGACGGATCTTCTTCAGGGACAATTTATACGTTTGGATTCTGGCTCGCGGTTGTATTCGGCGCGGTGATTTTAGTTTTTGTTGTCATATGGACCATCGCCAAAGGCGTTGGCAAAAACGAAGACGCTAAAAATACCGATCTGATCTACAAAAACCTCCAGGATGCGCGACAGATTTACGCGAAAATGATGAAGTAGCGCGCGCCCGTGTAAAAGCGGAAAGCCATTTTTTTTTGAGCCGCAAACGAATGCGGCTGCATTCTTTCGTTAGCGCTTAGGTTTTGCCGAGGCCCACGGGTTTTTGTGTAGCATTCCACGCATTCAACTCACCCTTGCACCGCGACCCCTGCTGGGTTATTCCCATTTGTACATGGCTCCTGTGTTATGAGCACCGCCGCTGCTGCGAAGCGCGCGGGGTGAAGCAAAATTGTCAAATTAGGAAGGAGAGAACACAATGGCGTTTCTTGAACGTACCTATGGCAAGCAAAACCATGCGAACATCAATGAACTATTGATTTCATCCGATTCGCACGTCATCGAGCCCGCGGGTCTTTGGCAAAAAGAATTACCAAAAGCTTTTCAGGACCGTGCTCCAGATTATGGCGGGCAAAGACCCAACGATACGCCCGGAGGCGCGCAGGACAAAAACAAGCGAGTCTCCGAGATGGCCGCGGACGGTGTGAGCGCCGAAGTCCTGTATCCTACCCATGGGTTGAAATGCTTGAGTCTCGACGATCACGAGTTGGAGGCAGCCTGTTGCCGTGTTTACAATGATTGGCTGATCGATTACTGCAGCGCCGCCCCGGACCGGCTGATCGGTATCGCCATGCTGTCGATGTACGACATCGACGGTGCGGTGAAAGAACTGGAACGCTGCCGCAAAGCCGGTATGCGCGGAACGGTTATCTGGCAAGTACCGCCCCCAGAGCTGCCGTTCTCGTCATCACATTACGACAAGTTCTGGGCTACCTCTCAGGAGCTCGAGATGCCGGTCAACTTGCATATCCTGAGCGGGCACGGTTACAGCCGAAGCCGCTCTTTCGGTTTGGGAGATACTGCAACCGGCATGACCGCGGAGCACAATAGCGTCAACATGAAACTGTTTCAGTCGGTCGATAGCCTTTACGATCTGATCTATTCCGGAGTGTTGGAACGCTTTCCCAAACTAAAGCTGGTTCTGGTCGAAAACGAGCTGGGCTGGATTCCGTTTGTCTTGGAGCAGTGGGACTACTACTTCAAACGCCACGGCGCCAAGCGGGAAGGTTTGGCCATTAAAAAACCACCGAGTGAATACTTCCATAACCAGATCTACACAACTTTCTTTAACGACGCCGTCGGCGGTCATATTCTGTCTTGGTGGGGCGAAAATAATTGCATGTGGTCCAATGATTTTCCGCACGGCAATTCTACTTGGCCGAATTCGCGGCAAATCGTCGCCCGCGACTTGGGCGATCTGCCCGCGCCCGTGCGCGCAAAACTCGTACGGGAAAACGTCGCGAACCTCTACCACATCCCTGTTCCGAGCGCGGTCCAATAATCGGCAGCGTTCGCTGAGTTCGTTACGCAGAATCCGATCTTACCGGGGGTCGGATTCTGCCCTTTCGAAAAGGGTTTCCGGCACATCGCCACGGCGCGCTGGAACACTTAGACCCTCCGCGAAGTTGCCAGCTCGCGTTCATAACGCCGTATTTGATCACCCCGCCTCTCCGAGCTTGAGCCTCCGAATCCTGCACCGCCGCGCATCGACATTCCGGCAAAGCTGGAAAGCAGTAGAACATCGCTACGCGGCAGTTGAACCGTTTCATAACTTGATCTATGAGTCGGGCAAATCTCATCGACAATTGCTCAGCTCGCCCCAAGCAATGCTTGCGGAGGATTTATGACCCAAGAAGAAAAACATGTCGAATTACTGAAAGCGGCTTATCAGAAATGGCACGATAGCAAGGCAGGCAGTGTCGATTATTGGCTCGGTCTCATGACCGACGATATTAAATTTCGCTCCCTCGGCGCCGGGGCCGCAGAAATCGAATTCACCCGGACGAGCACGTGCAAAGAAGAAGTAAAGCGCTACTTTGCCGGGCTCACATCGGACTGGGAAATGATCCACTACCTCATCGATGAATACATCGCGCAGGGGGAACGCGTGGTGGCATTGGCCAGCTGTTCATTCAAAAACAAAAAGACCGGAAAAATACTGAACACCCCGAAAGCTGACATTCACCGTTTCCGCAATGGAAAGATTTGCGAATTTTTGAATTCTACGACACCGCTCAAGTGATTTCTTGTGCAATGTAAGGTCTGCGGGTCGTCAGCTCACTCCAGCGCCCGCAATAAGCGTCGTTCCGTGCCGATCTTTTAAATTCGACGAATTTGCGTGAAAATTTTTGGACACTCTTCGGAAAATGTTTGTGCAGGGGAAAATAAATGCCGAATAGGTTCTGTGCATCTCCCGTTTGTGCACACAGCGTTAGTTCTTCTGTTGGTTGTCGTGCCACGAGCGGATAGCGCGCCTACAGCGCGGCGTCGTTTTACAAAGGAAAAACGGTCCGAATCATGTCATTGCCCGCCATCTCTGCGAAAGCCTTTTATGTAGGTTGTCAAGGATCCGGAGTTCCTCAATGAGCCGATAAGGCCAATCTCGAAATCAATCCGGGAGCGGGCGAAGAGTTCGAACGCAATGTGAAAGATCTTTTTCGCCTCGAGCCTGCTCTGGTCGGACGGTTGAAGGAAATTTTGAAGTAGCTAACCAAGACGGTCTACTTCGCTGATCATGCTCGAAGAGAATTTGATCCAGATTGCCGGCGTGATCGATGCTGCTGAGGCGGAAATGCTTCAGCAATGCGGCATTCGCTATCTGGGATTTCCACTGCGGCTCCCGGTTCACCGCGAGGATCTCACCGAGGAAAAGGCGGCGGTGATCTTCAAGAGTTTGGCGCCGCCGGTATTCGGAGTGCTGATCACATACCTGTCTCAGGCGAGCGAAATCGCCGCCTTCTGTCATGCGCTCGCCGCCCGGATCGTGCAGCTCCATGGCGACATCGGCCGCGATGAGCTGATACGTCTAAAAACTCTCGATCCAAACCTGACTGTCATTAAGAGTCTCGTCGTCGGCGTCCGCGACAACAAAGCTCTCGCAGCCATGATCCGCGAACTATCGCCGTTCGTCGATGCGTTCATCACCGACACGTTCGATCCAAAAACCGGCGCATCCGGCGCCACCGGCAAGACGCACGACTGGCGCGTGAGCCGGCGCCTGGTGGAACTTGCCGATCGGCCGGTGATTCTCGCCGGCGGACTCACGCCGGAAAACGTCAAGAGCGCGATTCTGGAAGTGCGGCCGGCCGGAGTCGACTCCCACACCGGCGTCGAAGACTTCAGTGGCCGCAAGAGCCGTGAAAAAGTCCAGAAATTCCTGTCCGAGGCGCATGAGGGCTTCGCGCTCGTTAAAGCAAAGTAGCGATCATCAATAACCTGACTAAACGGTATGGCATATGCGAAAGAAGAGAGTGCGTGAGATCAATTGCTCTACAAACGGCCTAAGTCAGGTGGTACGTCGGTTGGCAGGAATCGCTCATCCTCCTGACAAAACTCGTCGAGCCCGAAATTGCGGATTCGTGAAGTCGAAGTTCTTGTCCGAAGCGTATGAAGGTTCTAAATCGTAAGAACCAGGGACCTGCTGGATTTGAGTCCTTGAGGGCTGTTCCCAGGTAACCATTTGAACTACAAGATAATACTTACGGCGCCGTGCTCGCTCAGCGCTTCCTGGTCGAGAACGGCTTTCCTGTGATGGATCTTCAACTCTCCGTCCACCCGTTTCAGCGTGTGCTCGTACCAACCCACATAAGGACTCGCTTCTCCCAGACGGAAGCGATAGACGAGAAACGAGGAAGTCACGACGAAGTCGCCGTCTTCTACCTTGATTTGTACGTTGGAAATGAAGCGCCGGGTACGCGACGAAGGATATTCTCTGTGACCGTGGCGGCTCTTCAATCTTTCCACACGAGCGCGCAGCCGCACCATGTCGTCGTCGATAAAGACCAAGTCCTCCTGGGGGTCTCCGTCCGGAAGATCCGTGGTGGGGACCAGATATCTGCCGTCAGCGGTGAAAAGCGCCAACCACTCATCCAGCCGCCATGCATCGAGAAGAGCCGCCTCGTGGTAAAGAAACTCCTCCACCACTGCGCGCAAAGTGAGTGCGCTGGCAGCGTTTCCGGCGGAGCTTTCGTCCGGCATGATTGCTTTCGTGGTTAGCGGGCGAGCGCCGCCTTCTGCCTGATCACGGGATCGTTTGTTTCAACCTTTCCCACGCCAGACAGATGACCGAACCACTGGCGCCAGAACGCCCGCAGCTGAAGCTCGTCCTCGGCAATCGCTTGCCGGTGCATGCCTCTCGATAGTTCGGACCATTCGACCCCCTCGGCTTTATAACCGGCTTGACAGGATTCGATCGCTTCGACATCGTCGGGCGTCGCGAATCCGCCCGGCCCATGGAAGGTGAGGAAATTATCCAGCCGGCGCGCGAGAAGTTCGCGCTTCTCTTCCCTGGGGGCGAGCTGCCAGGCGGTCACGTCCATCAGGTCCGGAGCTATAGGCCAGAAGATTCTTACGGTGATATCGATGGAGTCGATGATGAGGAGATTCGGATAGACCAGTAGGTTTCGGCTGATATCGGCCATATGCCGAGCCTTCTGCTCGCCGAATTTCCGCACCAGTCCTGCGCGGATCGCGGCGATCTCCTCTTTGTTCTCTTCCCCGAACAGCGGGCTCCAGCGAGCAATGGGCCGGCCTCTGATCCCATCATGTTCCTCTACGGCATGACCGTTGCCGAGGACGACGGCCGGCCGGCTGAATGCGGTTTGCACGCCGCTGGTGTTGACACCCAGGCTGTTTACATATTCGAAGTAAGTCTTGTGCGTCGGCCTGACGTGGTACCCATCCAGGCTGTTTTCGACCAGCAACTTCCAGTTGGCCTTGATCGAGTATCGATTCGAACCGGGGACGATCCGCATGCCTTTTTCAGCCTGGTCGACGATCAGGTCGAGATAGTCCCGAGCGCCGGCGAGATACGTCATGAGTTCTTCAACCTGGGGATTGAAGCTCACGAACACAAAGCCGCGGTAACTCTCCACCCGCGGCGGCGACTTGAGGCCCATTTTCGCTCGATCGAAACTGTCCGGGTAGCCGGCTTCGTCCGGCACGCCTACGAGATCGCCCTGATTGTTGAAGCTCCAGGCATGATAGAAACATTGCAAAACATCGGCCCGGCCGTGGTCATGCCGGCAAATGAGCGCGCCTCTGTGCGTGCATGTGTTGAGGAAGACCCGCAGCTGGCCGTCGCTGCCGCGGATGAAAAAAAGCGGCCTCCCCGCGACGTTCCGGCGCCGGTAGTCGCCCGGCTTCTCGACTTCGGATTCGTGGCACAAATAGAGCCAGCATTGGTTGAAGATCCGCTCCTGCTCCATCCGAAAAACTTCAGGCGACGTCATGGCGGAGCGATGAACTCGAAATACGCCCTCGTTCGGGTTGTCGATGATAAGATTTCTAGGGTCGAACATCATGCGCCCCTCATAGATGAGCTTATCCTATTCCACGGTGCAGCGTCGTGGCAAGAACGGCTTTGATTCACGTTTTTAAAGTCTGCGTCCTCCGCGTCTTCACGGTGAATCGCCCGAATTTTGCGATTGCACCACAGAGTCACAGGACTCGGTCATCACTCCACGTCCCCTGCGAACAGCTCGTCAGGACTGACGACCCGCGGTGAGAGACCCTGTTCGTAAACATATTCACCGATCGCTTTCAGCGCCGGCCGATTCGGCTCCAGTCCGTACGACCAGAAATCTTTTCCCAATACCCGCCAGGTCTCCTCGACATGGTGGATCAACCAAGGAAGCGAAAGGCGCAGCGCGTCCGTGTCGTAGAGTCCCTCCACCGCTAGATCCCGCGCTTCACAGAAAGCCTTATAGATGCTCCGGGCCACCCACGGATGATCGCGATAGATATCGTCGCGCAGTACCACCGTATGCATGATCGGGAAAATGCCGGTGCGGCGATGATAGTCCTGCTCGACCTCGTAGTAGTTCGGAAACAGGCGCGCTATTCGCGGCGAGCCCTTCTCAAAAATGGAGGGGATAAAGATCGCGAGCAACGCATCGAGATCCCCGTGCTCGAGCATTCCCTCCAGCGTCCGCTCCGGCGGCAGAAACTCGACCTTGACCTTGTCCGGCAGCTTCAACGGAATCAACGGTCTCTGGGTTGGCGTCGTCATTCCGCCGATGAACCATTGAATATCCTCTAGGCCCACACCGTATTCGTGTTTCAGCATTCCGTTCATGAAGATGGTTGCGGTAGAACCGAGCTGCGTCGTTCCCACCCGTTTGCCGCGGAGGTCCTGAGGCGTCCGGATTCCCGCATCAGTCCGCACGTAAATACAAGAGTGTCGAAAGATTTTCGACAGTGCGATCGGCACTGCAACAAAGGGGCAAGCGCCGCGGCCGATCAGACTCACGTAAGAGCCAAGCGATAGCTCCGAAACCTCGAACTCTTTGTGCTCCAGCATTCGTGGAAAGGTCTCGCGCGGACGCATGACCTTGATCTCCAAATCGATGCCTTCGGCCTGGACACGACCATCGATGATCGGCCGGGTGCGGTCATAGTCCCAGCACGCGAGGGTGAGTTTGATTTTCGCCATCGGTGAAACCTGTCTCCAGAGAAAAACCTGGTTGAATGTGAAGCATGTGCGTAGAAGTAACACACCGCGAGGAGCAATCAAGAAATTCCGTGATTGAAATCCCCCAGCAGTCGGCCGATGAAAAAATCATGAATGATGCCAACATCGTCGGTGAGAGCCACGGTTCGTCAATCGAGACGATGTCAAACGCTTGCATGATTTTCCCCATGAGCCTTGCTCGAGTCTCAAGCTTTCTTACTGCGTTGTGCTACACGACTCCGCTGGAGCTTGGAAATACTACTCCAGCACCATCCCTCCTGGAACAATCCCTCACTTACAAAAATCTTCCGGCTTCAATTCGATGGGTTTTCCGTGCGGTGTTCGGTGCGTCGCGCGCTCCCAGGCCTGGTAATGCTGCGCCAGAGCTTGCGCCGTGGCCGCGCCTTTTTCGGCGACCATGC
>Ga0157376_10003295_pt1 | contig 11122 bp, 6 predicted proteins | sample M45metaG_FD_121801 | JGI IMG/M metagenome (GOLD analysis project Ga0157376, IMG submission 121801) | Miscanthus rhizosphere microbial communities from Kellogg Biological Station, Michigan, USA - M4-5 metaG | ecosystem: Host-associated > Plants > Roots > Rhizosphere > Soil | place: USA: Michigan... | reverse complement strand
TTCCAAACGATGGAAACCATCCCGTTCCGGTGCAGGTAATCGAAACGCCGGAGAACGAATTACTCTACGTGCGCGACATGCTTCAGCCAATCCTGAGGCCTTTGGGAGTATTCGGCATGATGTTGATCTTCAGTCTGTTCCTGATGATCGGACACAATGACTTGCGCGATCGCCTCTTCCGCGTTGTGGGAGTACGCCAGCTCAACGTCATGACGCTGGCTCTGGATGACGCTACACGGCGGGTGAGCAAGTACCTTCTCCTACAACTCCTGGTGAATACCGCCTTCGGCGTTCTATGCGGCGTGGGCCTGTTCCTGATCGGCGTTCCGTATGCCGGCTTGTGGGGCGCCGTGGCGGCAATTCTGCGAATCGTGCCCTATGTCGGATCGCTGGTAGCCGCCGCGCTACCCCTGATTCTTTCGCTGGCGGTATTCGATGATTGGCTCCGCCCCCTGCTGGTATTCCTGCTGTTCAGCGCCCTGGAACTGATCACCGGCAACTGGGTGGAACCGTGGCTCTATGGCACACATACGGGAGTCTCGGCACTGGCGCTCATTCTCACCACCGTATTCTGGACGGTACTGTGGGGGCCGGCGGGCCTGATTCTCTCGACTCCGCTCACCGTGTGTGTCGTGGTCCTGGGACGCTACGTTCCTCAATTCGCGTTTCTGCATATCCTGCTGGGCGATGAGCCGGCCCTCGTGGAGGAGGCCCAATTCTACCAGCGCCTCCTTGCAATGGACGACAATGAGGCCAGAGCCGTGATCGACCGTTATCTGATCGATCACTCCCTGCTGCAACTTTGCGATTCCGTCTTTATCCCGGCCCTTACGCTGGCCGAACACGACAGGCACAAGGGAGCGCTTGACCCGGATCGCGAGGAGTTTCTCTTTCTGAGCATCCGCGAGATTCTGGCGGAACTTCCGGAAAAGGCGGGGCAGCCGGAACTCGCCGATGTCGAAGCCGCGGCCCAAGCGAAACCGGCGCCGCCTGTAGGCCGCGTGCTCTGTATTCCATCCAGCGATGAGGCGGATGAAGTCACCGCAGCGATGCTGGCACTCCTGCTGGAGCACTCCGGTTGCGTCGTGCTTCCCTTTACACCCGACCCCGGGCTGCAGCAGGTGGCGTTTGTACGGCCCGCCGCGGACGATGTCTTTTGCATCTCCGCCCTGCCACCATTCGCGTTTGCACACGCCCGGACTCTCAGCCATCAGCTCCGCTCGCGTTTTCCAGGAATCAGAATCATCGTCGGAGTGTGGGGATTCGCGGGTGAAACTGACCGGGCCATGGAACGATTCCAGACGCCGCGGCCGGACAAGCTGGTGACCAGCCTTGCGGATGCCATTCAGGAAGTGCTGAACCCGGCAATGACCGCGGAGCCTCGCGACCTGTTGCGTGTAGGAAGCGGCCGGAAGGAAGAGTTCTGACTGGGGCTGTCGCCCCGGGCTCCGACCGGATGTTCGTCTAGACCAGATCTTCCGTGAGCTGAAATTCAGACGCGGGATACAACGACCACTCGCCGTCCGGCTTCAACTCAAGAATCCGTGAATGGTATTTCACCAGCGCAGGGTGATGCGTCACGCTGACAATCGTGGCCGACGTTGCGGCGAGTTGTCCATATAGCGCCTCTTCATTTTCGCGGTCGAGGGCACTGGTCGCTTCATCCAGCAACACATAGCGTGGATTCTTCAGCAGCACTCTGGCAAATGCCAGCCGTTGCCGCTCGCCCACCGATAGAAATTTTTCGAAGTCGAGTTCGCGGTCGAAGCCGCCGCAGCGGACCTCCAGGTCCGGTAGGTTGACGCGGTCCAAAACGTCCCGCGCCTCTTCAACGGAGAGTTCGCGGTCGAGATTCGGATAGCTCAATTGGTCGCGCAGGGTTCCCACAATCATGTAGGCGTGCTGGGGCAGAAATAGTAATTCACCCGCTTCCGGCCGCTCGACCGTGCCCACTCCGCAGTTCCACAGGCCGGCCATCATGCGAAGAAGAGAACTTTTTCCCAGGCCGCTTCCACCGACGATCATCAGACTTTCACCACACGGAATGGAAGCGGAAAGGTCTTTGATCAAGGTGCGCTCGTAGTTCGGCGTATGCAGCGTAATGTTGTCGAAGTGCAGCCGGTCACCGGTGACCATCGCGATTTTGTCTTGGCCTGATCGGTCCGGCTTGGCCGCTCTCTTCAGGTGGCTGTTCAACTTTTTCACACGGCTAACGCCGGCGGCGAACCCGGCGAGGCTTTCCATGTTATCCACGAGAATCGTTAGGGATCCCATGATGGCGGAAAACGCACCGGTGGCTTCCACGATACGTCCTACTTCCAATTCTCCCGATAACACCCGCGGAGCGATGACGATACTCGGCAACAGCGCCATCAGCAGCGTGTGGGTGTATTGGAAGAAATTCAAGCCAAATTGCCAGCGAATCAGCCTGGTGTAGTTGTCAAACAGGGCGCCGAATAGGCCCTGCACCCGCTTCAATTCCTGCTTCTCTCCGTTGTACAAAGCAATGAACTCGGCATTTTCGCGAACACGGACCAGTCCGAATCGGAAGTCTGCCTCCTTGCGCCGCTGATGGTAGTGCAACGAGACCATCCTTCCTCCGAACACGCCATAGGTCAGCATTGTGGTGATGGTCGCATACAGCACCAGGAACAGAATCAGGTATCCGGAGATGCGCCATAACACGCGGCCGAACGCCACCACCTGAAAAATGGCGCTTGCCAGAATCAGCAGAAAGTTGACCGATTGGCTGGTGATCGAATAGATGTCATCGGCGATGCGCTGGTCCGGATTGTCGATCTCCGCTTCGGTGTGAAGTTGATAAAACGCGTGATTCCTGAAGTACCGCTCCACAACCCGTCGCGTCAACGACCGGCGCCAGACAAGAGCCAGACGATCGCGTGCGTAATAGTAGGCGGAATACTCGGGCACTGCGACCATCAACAATAATAAGTAGACGCGGACCGAATGCCAGAACCGGGTTCCCGCGCGAGCGGCCAGTGCTGACGTGAATTCGCCCGATTGAGCGTTGAACCAGACATTCAACTGAGTGTCCGCCAGCAACAGCAGGATCAGGACTGCCAGCAGCCAGTAAGACCTCCGCCCTTCCTTGGAAGTCCAATAGGGCTTCGCGAGTGCCGCCGCCTGCTTTAGGAGGTTGAAGTTCAACTTCATGCGAAGCTGGGGACCTCTCCCGACTCCCGCGCCAAAGCCGCAAACCAACCCTGGCCCTTCAGCAGTACCGCGGGCGTTCCCTGCTCGACGACCTCGCCTTCCCTCAGGACGTAGACGTAATCGGCATTTTTCATCATCGTGTAGCGATGCGCAATCACCAGCATCGTGGGCTTCGGAGACATTTGCTCGAGCGCTGTGCGTACATCCAACTCGGTTGCGTAGTCCAGATTCGCCGTGGCTTCGTCCAGCACCAAAAGACGCGGCTTATCGATCAGCATTCGCGCGATTTGCAACCGTTGACGCTCGCCCAGCGAAAGGCCGACTCCGTTCTCGCCCACCTGTGTATTCAGACCTTCCGGAAGGCGTTCGAGCGCGCGGCCCAGACCCGCCGCAAGAGCTGCTTCCCGAGTCTCCGCCAAAGTTGCCTGCGGCCGCTTGTACCGGATATTGTCCGCTAGCGTTCCGCGAAACACCGTCCCGTCGGAGGCGACCACACCGACCGCGGCGCGCACCGAAGCACATCCGGCCGTACTGAGAGGCTGCCCGTCCAGAAAGATCTCGCCGGACCACGGCTCGAATAACTTGAGAAGAAGATCTGCCGTAGTTGTCTTGCCGGCGCCCGAGGGTCCAGCCAAAGCAGTAATTTTTCCAGGCCGCAAGGTCAGATTGATCCCGTGCAGGACTTCTCTCTCCGGCGCATATCCAAAGCGGATATTTCGAAACTCAACCAGGCCCTGGCCCTCCGGCAGAGCACCGCCGATGGGCTCCGGCTGGCCCGAATCCCTGAGCTTCACGGCCCGGCGAAGGGAAGTCAGGTTTTCCTGCAGGCTGACGGCGAGGCCATTCAGCGAATCGATGGGGGAATAAAGGCGGTCCAGGTACGCCGCAAACATCACAACGTCTCCCGGCGTCAGCATGTGCCGCAGCACTAGCCAGCCGCCGTACCCGAGTATCAGGGATTTACTCAGATTGCTGAGCGCAACCTGCGAGAGATAGTATTTCTGCGACGTCCTGAGCCTGCGTAAGTAGACTTCGTACGCGTCGATCGATTGTTTGCGCAGCTTCTCTTCTTCGCGGGCCTCGGCGCCCGAAAGCTTGACCGTTTTCACCGCGCCGATGGCGTCCGCGATGTGCGCCGAAATGTTTTCCCACATCTGATAGTAGGGATCGAGGTTCGACTGCAGCCGCAGCGCGGCCCGCCGTGCCAGCCACACATATGGGGGCAGAAGGCATACCGCGAGCAGCGACATTTCCCAGTTCTGCGTCAGCATAATGGCGCAGATTGCGACCAAACGAACCGCCTCCGGGGCTATCTGCTGCGAGACCGCGTGCACCACCGGCGCCACCTGATCGCATTGATCGATACGTCGCGCCAGCCCGGCGCTGGCCTGGTGGTTAAAAAAGCTGAGCGGCAGCCGCAATACATGGCCGAAGGTCTGCACAATCAGCTTCGACTCCATGTAACTGGCTACCCGAGACCCGTGATATGTGGCACGCTGGTAAAAATAGTACGAGGTGACGGCGATAAAGAACAGTAGGACAACTGAAACCAGCAGTGTGCGAAGCGTTTGTTGAGGCGTTTGGGCCGCCACCGCAGCCAACCGCGAACCCGCGGCCGGCACCTGATTCACAAACATCCCTGCTACGGCATTGATCGCGGAGCGATACACCAGCGGCTGCAGAAGATCCAGCCCCGTGTAAAGAAAGGAAAACAGGCTGACGACGATGAACTGCCGTTTGTACTGTTTTGCAATCTCGAATAGCGCTCGAAAGACACGCCGGTCAAATGGTGATTGTTCGTCCTCAGCCGCGGCGGGCTCGTCGCCGGTGTTAGCCATCCTCTAACGCTCCCCCTGAACGCTCAACACACGTTGTCAAGCAATCACAGGCCCAAAAAAAGCGACTTCCGTATAGAACCGGAAGCCGCTGATGAAGAAGCAGGGAAACTGGTCTAAAGTCTTCCGGCCGGAAGGCCACCCAACAGATACACAATCAGGAGAATGACCAGCACAGTGCCGAGTCCTACACCGGCGCCTCCGCCATATCCCCAGCGGCTGTGGCCATAGTAACCGCCGCCGCCACCGAGCAGCAAAATTAGAAGAATGAGTAGTATCAGCATCGTCGTTCACCTCGTTTGGATTTGCCGTCGACGGCCCACTTACTTTTCGAAGACCTTTTCGATATCGCCGACCTTCTTTTGGATCTTTCCACCCAACCTCTCGTCTGTTCCTTCCGCCGCGAGATCGGGATCGTTCGTCGCCTTGCCGAGCTTTTCTTTGACCTTGCCCTTGAGCTCGTGTACCCCGCCTTGGATCTTGTCCTTCGTGCTGTCCTTCATGTTCCCTCCGAGTGTCGATCTGAATACTGCAATTGGCGGGCCGCAAGCTTTCTTCATGAAAAGAAAGAGACATCGCTACCATGGATAGATCGTTCGAATGGTCGGGATGCAGAACTTGCCGTCTGTATCGTAAAACACGACTGTCATTGCACGCCTGGCGTAGTATGTTCATTGCACGCCTGGCGTAGTATGAAGGTGCAATCATGCCCGACATATCTACGATTCCTCATCAGCTGGACGAAAAGAAGGGTACCTGCCGCGCTATCATCGAAACGCCGAAAGGCTTCCGCAATAAGTTCGACTTTGACCCGGATTCGAACCTGTTCATGCTCGGCGGGCTGCTGCCCGAAGGCATGATGTTTCCGTTCGACTTCGGTTTCGTCCCGTCAACCCTCGGAGAAGATGGCGATCCACTGGACATCCTCGTCCTGATGGACATCCTCGTCCTGATGGACGCCCCGGCCCATGTCGGCTGCCTCATCGAGGTCCGCCTCATCGGCATCATCAACGCCCAACAGACCGAAGGCGGCAAGACGGAAACCAACGACCGGCTTCTCGGCGTGGCAGTACACTCTTATAACCACGAAAACCTGAATTCCATCGAGGATATGAGTAAGACTGTTCTCGACCAGTTGGAAGCCTTCTTCATTTCGTATAACAAGCAACGCGGAAAGAAGTTCAAGGTCGCCGGCACGGGGGGTCCGAAAAAGGCGATTGCCTTCCTCAAAATGGGCAGTAAGGCTCAAAAGAACGCCAAGCACTAACAAGCGGAAAGTTCCGATTTCCGGCTGCCTCTTTCGAGCTATACGCGTGGTGACAAGTGAAAATTGTAGGCTTACCTGGCCCTTCAGAGCCTTGTGTCATGCCTTCCGAATGGCTTACACTTCGACCCAACAAGACTACGTTTCAGAGGGCATCGAAGCACCTGAGGGATACCGCGACCCGTGAACTTCATCTGTCAAGGCGCTATCGCCGTGCCGCCGCGTGTGCAATTTCGCCGGCTGGCCGCGAGCGGGCCAAGAAATGAGCGGTTGTCGATCCTCCTGGCTGCTTTCCTGTCGAAAAGAGGTTAGCCATGAAGGGTACAACATCGAGATTCGTTCGTATCGTTTTCGCTGCTGCGTCGCTCGCAGCCATGTGTTCCGCCCAAACCCAGACGGCTCGTCTGGTCGGGGCGGTACACGACTCCACGGGCGCCGTACTGCCGAATGCCAAGGTCTCAGCCGTCAACGTCGCAACCAAAGTAACTACGGAAGCGACCAGCAATGCCAGCGGTGATTACGTGTTGCCGGCACTGCAACCGGGCACTTACTCGCTGACTGTCGAAGCCACCGGCTTCCGCAAGGCGCGCATTGACGGCATTGAACTCGCCGCGGCGTCTAACGTGTCGCAGGCTGTCACGCTGGAAGTCGGACAGCTTACCGAGGTGGTCGAGGTTACCGCCAATACCGTCAGTGTGCAGACTTCCGATTCGCAGGTGGCCAATTCGGTGACCATCAAAGATATCGAGACACTTCCGCAGTTGGCCCGCACTCCCATCACGCTGGCGATTTTCCAACCCGGCGTCCAGGTGAATCCGCAGGCCAACGGTACATCGAGCGGCGCCGATTATAGCTTCGCCCACGTCAACGGCCTCCGCCAGGGCAGCAACAATAACACGCTCGACGGCATCGACGTCAACGATTCGGTGGTGCCGCGCATCGGGCTCTCGCTGACCGCGAACAATACCGATTCGGTGGAGGAGGCCCGCGTCGTCACCGACGGCGGCAAGGCCGAGTACGGCCGCAGCGCCGGCGCGCAGGTGCAGCTGGTAACCCGTTCCGGCACCAACCAGTTCCACGGCAACGGGTTCGATTACCTCCGTAACCGCGATCTCAACGCCAACGATTTCTTCGATAACGCTGCCGGCATTCCCATTCCCGTGCTCATCCAGAATACCTTCGGCGGTTCTTTTGGCGGACCGATCAAACACAACAAGCTCTTCGTCTTCGGCAATTATCAGGGCGTCCGCACGCACGCACAGGGCGTACAGAATACCCTGGTCCCCACCGCGACCGCGCAGCAGGGAATCTACCAGTGGTTAAGCGGTAAAACCGTTCAGCAATACAACATCGTCAATGCCGATCCGCTGCACAAAGGTATCGACCCGACCGTGGCTTCGCTGCTCAAGCTCTATCCCGCGCCCAACAACAACAATTGCACCGGCTCCGACGGACTGAATTCCTCCTGCTACATTTTCAACTTCGCCAACGGCAGTCTCTCCGACCAGTTCACCATCAAAGGCGACTACAACCTGAACGACAAGATGCACATCTTTGAGCGCACCAGCTGGCAGCGAAACTCGTCGATCGACTCGCTCAATGGCGCGCAGAATGTAGTGCCCGGCCAGGTCCCCGGCACGCAGGGCGGCAAGCGTTGGGGAGTGGCAGGCGGTTGGGACTGGACCATCAACACCACCACGGTGAACGAGTTCCGCTACGGCCACCAGAGCGCGTCGACGAACTTCAACCGGCCGGAACGCGAAGCCGGCCCGATGGTCAGTCTCAACACGTGGACCACACCCATACTCACCGCCTTTGGACAGGGGCGTAACTCTCCCGTAAACGAATTCACCGATAACGTCACCAAAATCCGCGGCAGCCACACCTTCAAATTCGGCGGCCAGATCCGCTTCACCAAGCAGTACGGCTTCAACGACGCCGGCATCTACCCGAACGTCTCGCTCAGCACGGCCAACGGCAACATCCTCAATTCCAGCCTCATTCCGGCCGGCCTCACCTCCACGCAGCTCACCACCTTCCAAGGCATGTGGAACGATTTGCTGGGCCGCATTTCATCGGTCACGGAAACCTATTACAGCAACCTGACCACGTTCCAGGCCGCTGGTACGCCGCGCGTCCGTAACTTCCTGTTCCACGAATACGGCTTCTTCGCGCAGGACGATTGGAAGGTCAGGCATAACCTGACCCTGAATATCGGGCTGCGCTGGGAACTCTACCCTGTGCCTTACGAACAGAATGGGCAGCAGGGTGTCCTCACTCCTTCCAACGTGTTCAATACCGCCGGATCGGCGGACAACATCACAGTGCAGCCTTCTACCAAGTGGTGGGGCAACAACTGGACGAACTTCGCGCCGCGCTTCGGCTTCGCCTGGGATCCGTTCAGCGATGGCAAGACGTCGATTCGCGGCGGCTATGGCATCTTTAACGACCGCATCGTTGGAGCCGCCGCCAGTTCCGTGGATGGCGCGACTCCCGGCTTCTCCCAGGGCGTTACGCTCTTCCCCAACTCGACTTCGGGCAGCGATACCCGCGTCGGCAGCGCTCCTCCTCTGCCTGTGCAACCGGCCAGCCCCGCGCTGACTCCCCCCGCCACCCGCCAGACGGCGCTCGATCTGATGAACCCGAACCTGAAAACCGGCTATGTCCAGCAGTGGAACCTCAACATCCAGCGCCAGATCGCCAGGAACACCATTCTGGACGTCGGCTATGTGGCCAATCGCGGCGTCAAGCTCTTCTTCCAGACCAACCTGGATCAATCGCATATCTACGACAATGGCTTCCTGGCGGCGTTTAACCAGATTGCCGGTAACTTGACTAACCTGGGCGCCGTGCCGTTCAACAATCCGATCGCTTCCATTTTCGGCTCGCCCTCCGCCGCGGTTTCAGCGATTGGTTCGAGCGTGTTCTCCACCGGTCAGGTGGGCACCGCCGCCAACACCATCGACGTGAATAATTTCAGTAAGTACGCGACTGCCGGACTTCCTCAAACCTATCTGCGGCGCTTCCCTCAGTTCAGCAACGTACTGCTCGGTAACAACGATGGCCGCAGCGAGTATAACTCTCTGCAGGTCCGCCTGCAGCGGCAGATTGGCGCACTACGCGTAGCGGCCAATTACACCTGGAGTAAGTCGCTGGACAACGACCTTTCCACCGCCACCGGCGGCGAGGGTAACGGTTTCGCCGCTCCGCTTGACAGCTTCAACGAAGCGCTCGATCGGGGCCGCTCCAACTTCGACATCCCGCACGCATTCACCATGACGTCGCAATATACTCTGCCGCTGGGCAAGGGCCACATGTTCGGCGGTAACATGCCGCATTGGGCCAACACCCTGGTGGGTGGCTGGGATGTAGGCAGCCTGTGGATTTGGGAGAGCGGCTCTCCGTTCACCGTCAGCTCCGGCCGCGCCACCGGTCCGAGCACGGCCAGCACCTGGGCCGACTACAGCGGCTCGCGCAGCATCGGCAGCGTAATGACCACCAATAACGGCATCGGACCGGGTGTCTATTACTTCACGCCCGCCGAGATCGCCAACTTCGCCGAACCCGCTGCGGGCAGCATCGGCAGTTCCGGCCGCAACACCTTCCGGGGTCCGAGCTTCTTCAACCTTGACGCATCGCTCGTCAAGCGCTTCGAAGTGATGGAGCGCAAGTCCATTACATTTCGCGCTGAAGCTTACAACCTGCTTAATAGAGTGGACTTCGCCAACCCCGGAGTCAACTTGGGCGGCAATGCCGCCGCCTTCGGCAAAATAAGCGGCGTCGTAAACAATCCCAGGATCGTTCAGCTAGCACTGCACTTCGATTTTTGACCCATCGGCCAGCCTCTCTCCAGTTGAGAGAAGCCGGCCTACCGCTCACGATTTTGCCTCGGACGTCGCGTAGTGGTTGGCGAACACTTTCGTGAAGGCCGCACCGAAGAAGAAGATTTGCGCCGAGTAATAGACCCATACGATAAGGATGACCACCGAAGCCGCTGCTCCATAAGTAGAGGCGAAGGTCGCTTTTCCCAAATACAGTCCGATCAGAAACTTTCCCAGCGTAAATAGCAGGGAAGTCACGATAGCTCCAAGTATCACGTCTTCCCATTCGATCCGCACCTCTGGCAGAATCTTGTAAATCGCGGAAAACAGTCCCGTGATCACCAGAAACGATACCAGGGAATTCGCCGCTTGCAAGAGTCCTTCGAAGCCCTTGAGATGCTCCGCCGAGAACGCCCCCATCCCCGCAATCCAGGCATTCACGGCCAGCGACACGATCAACAGAAATCCAATCGACAATACCAGTCCGAATGTCAGCAAACGCGCCCGCATCAGATACGCAATCATTTGCAGGGTGGGACGGCGCCGCTCGGGTGCCTCCCATATTGTGTTGAGCGCATCCCGAAGCTCCACCAACACTCCCGATGCACCGAACAGGAACGTCAGCAGTCCAAGGGCGGTCGCCAGAACGCCTTGCGTGGCGTCGCGCATTCCTTCCAACAAGGGCCGGATCGCATTTGCACCCTGCGAGCCCACCAGGTCCTGTATCTGCCATAGGAGCTGGGACTGCACCGCCTCCCGCCCAAACGCAAGGCCGGCGATGGACACCACGATCAACAGCAGGGGAGTCAGCGATAAGAGCGTGTAAAAAGATAGACTCGCGGCCAGCCTCGATCCGTTGTGACGCTGCCAGACGGCGAAGCTCTCACTGAGTAACACCTGTAAAATACCCCATCGGAACGAATGGAGTAGTTCACTCACGCGCCGCTTGCCGGCTTGGTGCGGGACCGTACGTTCCGTCTCGCGGCTAGTGCGTGGCGTCGGCATGGTGAAACCAGGAGCAGTGACGC
>Ga0157376_10003293_pt1 | contig 11123 bp, 10 predicted proteins | sample M45metaG_FD_121801 | JGI IMG/M metagenome (GOLD analysis project Ga0157376, IMG submission 121801) | Miscanthus rhizosphere microbial communities from Kellogg Biological Station, Michigan, USA - M4-5 metaG | ecosystem: Host-associated > Plants > Roots > Rhizosphere > Soil | place: USA: Michigan... | reverse complement strand
TCCAGCTTCTCTGGCCGCCACTTGAAGCGCTGTCGAGCAGCTCTTCAACGACACTGAAGAGAATCTCGTTACTTTCCCGTGTGATGCGGCGTATGGCTTGCTTGTATTCGTGCATGCCTGGTAGCTGCGGGAATAGCCGCTCCATAATGGCGATCTCGTTTGAGGCCCAATTCAACTGTGGCGAAAGAGCGCGATATCCGTGAATCCATCCCCACACATCTACGATCTCTGAAAGAGAGCGATAGAGTACCGTGACACGCGAATCAAGGAAATCGTAATCAGGATGGCAGATATCTCCCTTCAGCCTTCCCTCACGCTCCAGCTCATCTTTGATCGGTGTGCCGTCATACGGCAGCATCCGGCAGAAGACGGCAGCAGCGCACCCATCTGCGAGAATCGTGCGCAGAAACCCGAGGTTGGTACGAACCGAATCAAGTGTGCTGCCAGGATCGAAGAGCATGAATCCAAATTCGAACAGCAGTCCCACTTGTTTCAGTATCTCCACTGCGCGCAGGTTCTGCTCCACTGTCACTTGTTTGTGCAGCGTTCGCAAACCCTGTTCGTTTCCGGACTCCAGCCCCATGTACACCAGATAGAGCCCCGCATCGCGCATGGAGGCAAACACCTCGGGCTCTACCGAATCAGCCCGGCAGTTCATCTTCCAGATCACACGCCGGGAAAGCTCGCTCCTATGGAGTTCATTGACGAAATCCGCAGCCCAGCGTCGCCACACTGGGCCGAAGAGGGGAAAATCGTCGTCTTGAAACAGGAAGATCGTGATTCCGCGCTCCTCGTGCAGCATGCGCATCTCTTCAACTACCTTGGCAGGCTTGCGGGTTCGAACGATCTTGCCCGGAGCCGCTCTGTAAAAGGTCTGTATGGAACAAAAGGAGCAGGTGCGAGCACAACCTCGGCTCGCTAACAAAGGGAAGGCCTTTCGTCCCAGTGCCGTCTCCGGCTCGTAACTTCGGTCCGGGTAAGGCAGCGAATCGAGGTCATCTACCAGCGAGCGCATCGCGGTCGTCTGAACACCGTCCCCGTCGCGATAGGCGATCCCGGTAACGTTCCGCCAATCCCTCCCCATGCTGATTACGTCCGCCAGTTCCAGCAGGGTCATCTCGCCCTCGAAGCGAACTACGCTATCGAGTTCCGGGATCATTTGCAGGGTCGTTGCGTGACTCAGACTTGGGAAATGTCCGCCCATCGTGAAGTGGCTCGACACGCCGGCCTCTCGCAGCTTTGAAATCAGCACGGAGTAACGCGGAATATAGAACTGAAAAATCAGTGAAAACCCGACGATGATCGGTCGTTCATCGACGGCTGCCTTCACAATTTGATCCGGATCCGCCTCCACATCGAACAGCAACACAGCATATCCGTGCTCCCGCAGTGTGGAGGCGAGGTATCCCAATCCGAGATTTCCTTGATGCTGGAACCCGATCAACAAGATCGGTCTCGCAGTCTCACGGCTGCGGTCCAATGGCTGGTGGTTCTCGATGACTGTGAATTCCGGAGATCCGGTCATGCAGCCCCTTTCTCAAACGTCGGCGTAAGGGAATGCTTTCGAGGCGGCTGGGTCGCCCACCACCGACCGGAGGAACGGCCGTTCGGTGGAACCGGCCCATCCGCCTCGCACCTGTTGCGCAAGCGAAACGAGTGTCCCCTAAGATCAGCCCCGCTCGGATGCCAGAAAGTAGTGCCGATGGTTTTTGCGCCGTGACTATCTCGGTTTTGCGCCCTGCAGCAGGCCGCTCAACTTCTGCAAACCTTCCGCCTGCGTTTTGAGCATTGCCGCTTGCGTATCTAGGCTCACCGCCACTAACTGTCTCTGCAGTGGATCTTCCAGCTGCTTGAAAATCTCCATGTCGATCGGGTCCCACCACCATTTCCTATGGAACACGAGCTCATCGGAAAGATCGGGCATGATCTACCTCCTTGGTTCGAGATGAGTTTGCTGGCCCACTGGAAATTGGGGTCTCAGAACACACGACCAGTGGACTGAAGGTCACACACTTACTGAATTCGAGTCCCGGCGCTGCGGAAGCGGTCGCTTCCTGATGGCCGAAATTCTCCGCACCGCATGGTTCGTTGTCAAGGTTCTTGTGACGCCCGTGAGCTGGGCAATTTCGAGTCGCTGCGGCTACCGATCCCCATGGATTCTCATATTCCCAAACCATCCAGTCCGAACGACCGCTAATCGCGTTGCTTTCCGGCCCATTCCTGCATCAGAGTGGGATGGGAATGTCGCAATCACCAACTTCGCCCGCCTCCGGCGCACCACACTCCCGAGCGGTAGTTTGCCTTTCCGGCGGCATGGATTCGGCCGTCTGCGCCGCCATCGCGGCACAGAAGCATGAGACCTACGCCCTGCACTTCAGCTACGGACAACGCACCGAGCAGCGCGAACTCCAGTCCGCCCGGGCCATCGCCAACGAGCTCCAGCTCGCAAAGTTTCTTCCGCTCTCCATTGATCTCTTTCGCATCATCGGCGGCTCCGCGCTTACCGACAGCAGCATCGCCGTTCCCGATGCGCCGGCGGAGGGGCCCGACCCAGACGTCATCGGCGCCAGCATCCCCGTCACTTATGTTCCCTTCCGCAACGCGCACTTCCTCTCCGCCGCCGTCAGTTGGGCAGAGGTGCTTGGCGCCGAGGCCATCTACATCGGAGCCGTCGAACAGGACAGCTCCGGCTACCCTGATTGCCGGCCCGCTTACTACGAGGCCTTTCAGCAGCTCATCCGTACCGGTACCCGCCACGGCTCCATCCGCGTCGAAACGCCCCTTATCTCCATGCGCAAGCACGAGATAGTCCGCCGTGGCCTTGAACTATCCGCGCCCTTCCATGTAACGTGGTCGTGCTATACAGGCAATCAGGCCGCCTGCGGGACATGCGAAAGTTGCATCCTGCGCCTTCGTGCCTTCGCCGAAGCAGGAGTCGACGACCCCATTCCTTACGCAACCGACTGGCGACAGACGGCCAACGCGCCCAGAAACGCATCCAGAGAAGCATCTGGAACACGATGACGAGGAGAACGAGTATGACGAAAAAGTTTTGGCTCGCCGCGGCCCTCATTGCCCCGCTGGCCCTGCACGCCCAGCAGCAGACGGGCTCCATTCACGGCCACGCACAGGATCCCGCCGGCACGCCCCTTGCAAACGCCCAGATCCAGATCTCCACCGACGGAAAGACCCCCTTGTACACCTTCAACGCTGACCAGAATGGCGACTACAAGGGCGACAACATCAAACCCGGCACCTACGTCGTGACCATGTTCATCAAGGGGCCCAACGACGCCAACTTCAAGCCGGTAGACCGCTTTGAGAGTGTCAAGATCGACGCCGGGGCCAACGCCACCCAGGACTTCGACCTCTCGCGTCCCGACTACGTCAAGAAGCTCTCGCCGGAAGAGCAGAAGCAGCTCGCCGACATGAAGGCCAAGAACGCGGGCATCCAAAAAGAAAACGCACAGGTCAAGAACCTGAACGCCGATCTTGCCACCGCCCGACAGGACATCAAGGACAAGAAGTTCGATGATGCAGCGGCCCTGATGCAGCGCGATGCGACAGCTAAGCCCGACGCCGCCGTCCTGTGGCTCGAGCTGGCTCTTGCGCAGAATGGCCTGAAGAAGTACGACGACGCCATTACGTCCGCCAAGAAGGCCCTCGAGACCAACACCGCCTCGAAGAAGCCCAGCGCGGAGATTGAGGGCGCAGCCAACAATACCCTCGGCGAAGCCTACGCCGGCAAGAACCAGTTACCTGACTCAACCGCGGCCTACGATGCTGCCGCCAAGGCGCAGCCCGCCCAGGCCGGCATGTTTTACTCCAACGAGGCCATCGTGCTCGCCAAATTTGGCGGCAACCCGGATGCCGTCGTTGCGGCAGCCGACAAAGCTATCGCTGCTGATCCCAACAAGCCGATACCCTACTACCTGAAGGGCCAGGCGCTCATCGGCAAGGCCACTGTCGATCCCAAAACCAGCAAGATCGTCGCACCTCCCGGCTGCGAAGAGGCCTACCAGAAATACCTCCAGCTCGATCCCAACGGCCCCATGGCCGCCGACGCTAAGAACATCCTTGAGCAGATCGGCAGCAAGCAGGCCAAGAGCTACAAGGCGAAATAAAATACGACCACGCAATACAGACGGCGCCGGCACGAAGCGGCGCCGTTCTCGCATTTGCACCTACCAGGCGTCATCTCAACCGGGGCGGTTGGAGGCCGAAGGCTCTCAGGCGCACAATAAACGGGTGATCCTCACGTATTCCGAAGCCGCCAGCTTCGTCCTCAAGCACGCCCAGCGACTCGCTGCCGAATCTCGGAAAACCGAGCACCTCCCGCTCCTCGAAGCGCTCCAGCGCGTTATCGCCACGTCTATCCGTGCCGACCGCGACCTCCCACCATTTCATCGCTCCACCCGCGATGGCTACGCCGTCCAGAGTGCTGCACTCACCTCCGGCAACTGGGTTCCCATCACGGGCATCCTCCGCGCCGGTGAAACGCCGCGTTCCGAACCACTCGAATCCGGCACCGCGCTCGAGATCATGACCGGCGCAGCTCTCCCGGAAGGCGCGGACGCCGTGGTCATGCTCGAACACGTCGAGATCTCTGACGGCAAAATTCGCCTTCAACCCGAACTGAAGCTTCGCCCCGGCAGCCACATCGTCCCCTCGGGAAGCGAGGCCCACCGCGGCGATCCGCTCATCCCGGCCGGCACACGCCTTGCCGCAACCCACATCGCTGCTATCGCCGCGGTGGGCGCCGCCCAGGTCGACGTCTTTGCGCGCCCCCGCGTCGCGATCCTCGCGACCGGCGACGAACTCGTCGAGATCGACTCCGAACCCGAGCTCCATCAGATCCGCAACTCCAATAGCTATAGCCTCGCCGCCCAGGTGGCACTCACGGGCGGCGAACCTGCGCGCCTCGGCATCGCCCGCGACAGCCTCGACGACCTCAGAGCGCTGCTCGACAGTGCGCAAAAATCCTGCGATCTCCTGCTCCTCTCCGGGGGCGTCTCGGCGGGCAAGTACGATCTGGTCGAGCAGGCGCTCGCCGAGCGCGGCGCCACCTTCCATTTCACTGGCGTACGCATCCAGCCCGGCAAACCTACCGTGTTTGGCGAACTCCCGCCGCGCGATCCCAACAGCGCGCCCCTTCCCTTCTTCGGACTGCCGGGCAACCCGGTCTCCACCATGGTGACGTTTCTGCTCTTCGCCGCTCCAGTCCTCCGCGCGCTCGTGGGCGAAACCAACCTAACCCCGCACTTCGCTCAGGCCATCCTCACCGCAGCCGAGCTCCCAGCCGACATTACCCGTTTTCTGCCAGCACACCTCGATGCCGACTGGGACCACGCGAGCGTTCGCCGCATCCCCTGGCAGGGCTCCGGCGACCTCGCTGCCACCGCCCAATCCAACTGCTTCGTCGTTCTCCCGCCTGGCACCGCCGTCGAAGGGGGGGCCAGCGTGCAGGTTCTGCTGCCCTAGCTCGCTACACTCACTGCATGGCGAAGAAAGCAGGAAAGCTCTCCCACTACGACAGATCAGGTCGCGCCCACATGGTCGACGTCAGCGCCAAAGCCGCCACCCACCGCGAAGCCACCGCCTCCGCCTTCGTCGCACTCTCGAAAAAAGTCCTGAAATCCCTGCCCAAAAACCCCAAAGGCAATCCCCTCGAAGTAGCCCGCATCGCCGGCATCCAGGCCGCGAAGCGCACATCGGAGTTCATCCCCATGTGTCACCCGCTCCCGCTCACCTTCATTGACGTAATCACCACGGTGACAAATACGGGCGTCTCCATCACCGCCTCCGCCGCCACCACAGCCAACACTGGCGTCGAAATGGAAGCCCTTACTGCCGCCTCCATCGCCGCACTCACCATCTACGACATGACCAAGGCGCTCGACAAATCCATCACCATCGAGCGGATTCAGTTGGAAAGGAAAACCGGCGGCAAAAGCGGCGATTACGTACGCCAAGCCTCGGAGCATGCATGATCCTCGAAGTCGCCGTCCTCAATGTCGTCCCCAGCCAGGAATTCGCGTTCGAAGCCGCGTTCCGGCGCGCCGTTCCCATACTTACCGGCGCACGAGGCTACATCACCCACGAACTCCGCCGATCGATCGAACAAACCAGCTGCTACATCCTGCTCGTTCAATGGCAAACCCTCGAGGATCACACTGTGGGCTTCCGTACCTCACCGCAATATCAGGAATGGAAGGCGCTGCTGCATCACTTCTACGATCCCTTTCCCACGGTTGAGCACTACGAAATGCCGCTCCCCTGAGCGCGTGTGGCATACGCCACGCAAATACTCCACAGAAAAGGCGCCCTGATGGCGCCTTTTCTGTGGTCGCTCCTAAAACTACTTGTACTTGTTGGCATAGATCGCAGCCTGCTTCAGCTCTGCGTCTGCCTGCTGGAGCAGTTGCTTTGCCCGCTGCGCATGGTCTCCGAGTTTGTCATGCCACGACGCCTGGGCAGCATCGATCTGCCCTTCCGCAGAGCTGATCAAACGCTGCGCTTCAGCAAGATGCGGATGAACGTGAGGATCGATGTCCTGTTGGCCAACGGCCACGCCACCTGCAAACAGCACCGCGCTGCACGCTCCGTAAATCAGAACCTGTTTTACCTTCATGATCTCTCCTTTAAATCGCTCCGGTCCCCGGGGGACCGTCAGCTCGAATCCTTACCTGCAAACTCTAGAGCGAAGGAGGATAAAGGAGATGTAAAGACGGTACTCTGCATCGTCTTCCGGGGACAAACACAGTGCACGCCTTGACGCCGCGTGCTCCTCTCCGTATCGTGTAACCCGTTACACAGAGGAGCCCATGCGCAAGACCTTTCTTACCCTCGCCCTGCTCGCCTTTCCCTTCGCCGCTAACGCACAAACCAAGGTCGCCGCCACTCCCGCCATGGGCTGGAACAGTTGGAACCACTTCGCCACCCGCATCACGGACAAGGACGTTCGTGCCGCGGCCGATGCCATTGTGGCTTCCGGCATGAAAGACGCTGGATACATCTACGTCAATATCGATGACGCGTGGCAAGGCAAGCGCGATGCGAGCGGCAACATCGTCCCCAACAGCAAATTTCCGGACATGAAGGCGCTCGCCGACTACGTCCACTCCAAAGGCCTCAAGATCGGCATTTACTCCTCGCCCGGACCGCAGACCTGTGGCCGCTATGAGGGCAGCTATCAGCACGAAGAGCAGGACGCCAAGATGTACGCGCAGTGGGGCATGGACTACCTCAAATACGACCTCTGCAGCTACGGCCAGATCATGCGCAAAGCCGCGCCCGGCGACCAGGCAAAACAATATGAGATGATGCATGCCGCCTACGAGAAAATGCACAAAGCCCTGCTCGCCACTGGCCGTCCGATCTACTTCTCGCTCTGCCAGTATGGCTTCGATTCCGTATGGAAATGGGGCCCCACGGTCGGCGGCAATAGTTGGCGCACCACGGACGACATTGAGGACAGCTACATGAGCATGTCCAACATCGGCTTTGCGCAAGCCGGTCTCTCCAAGTACGCCGGCCCCGGCCACTGGAACGACCCCGACATGCTCGAAGTCGGCAATGGCAAGATGAAGTACAACGAGTACCTCACTCACATGAGTCTGTGGGCTATCCTCGCGGCGCCGCTGCTGGCCGGCAACGATCTCTCGCAGATGTCAGCCGAGACCAAATCCATCCTTCTTAACAAGGACGTCATCGCAATCGATCAGGATCCTCTTGGCAAACAGGGCGACAGAGTCAGCGCTGAAGGTCCGTTTGAGATCTGGTCCAAGCCGCTCAAGAATGGCGACATCGCGGTCGGCCTTTTCAACCGCGGTCATGATGCGGAACAGATGTCACTGCCCCTGCAGAAGCTCGGCCTCACCTCCAGCAGCAAAATCCACAATGTCTGGAATCCCTCCGACAGCGGCCATGGCCCCTGGATGGTCCCCGAACACGGCGTAGTGCTGCTGATAGTTAAGAAGTAGTTACGAATTCGCGTCACACGTAGTTATGAAATCCATCGAGAAATCAAGTAGTAGTTATGAAATTCCGATCCAAACGTAACGAACCAGACCTAGATTCGAACCTGTAATTTTTGGGAAAAGTAGAGTTAGATAGACGGCATGAAACGCCTACTCCCCCTGGCAATTCTTGTCGTCGTCTTGCCCGTGGTTGCAATGGGCAAAGAAGACCTGTCGAAGTACACCGGCACCTACAAAGGTGAGATACGGTCCATCCGCTATCTCACCATGACGTTGAGCCTGGGCGACGACGGCACTGCCACCCTCACCCAGTCGCCGGATGCCGTCAACGAGATCACCAGTTTCGGCCGCTGGGTCCGCCAGGGCGACATCATCCGGCTCAACTTTGAATCAGTCGGAAAACAGCCCGCCCCGTCCCCTATGACGTTCCGCTTGGAGCACAAGACCCTCACCCCGATCAAATGGAACCACAACCTCTGGCGCACCGCCCCGCCACCCGCCATGAAGCGTATGAAGATCATCAAGCATGACCCCGATGATGACCTCTGATTCCTGATCACCGATCAGCGGTCCGGAGAGAGAACACCTGAATTGCGCTCCCCTCGGCACCATTTCCCTTGCGAACCGAGCACCTAGGGTAATCTACTGTGTCCCTTTTCGAGTGACTTGAGGGAAGCGATCAGTAACGCACATCGCAGGGCCCGCAACGGAACTCCAAATCCGCGGGTTAGCATGAATATATGAAGCGCATTCTCTCCCTGGCACTTCTCACCTCCCTTCCCCTCACCGCCCTGGCCAAAGACGAAATGTCGAAGATCGCAGGAACCTACAAAGGCGAAACCCGCGCCAAGGGCGAAACCCGCGACCAGAGCGATGAGGGCACCTACGTCAACCGCCATCGCACCATCATGGTGGTCCTCGGCAAGGACGGCACTGCCACCCTCGCGCAGTCCCCCGACGCCACCGACGAAATCACCAGCTTCGCTCACTGGACCGTCCAGGGTGACACCATCAAGCTCATCTTTGACCCCGTCGACAAGCAGATCACGCCCGCACCCATGACCTTCCGTTACGAACACAAGACCCTGACGCCGCTCGTCTATAACCACGACTTGTGGCGGACACTTCCGCCACCACCCATGAAGCGCCAGTAGCGCCGGGAACCCCACCGCGACTATGTCTTAGTCAATGAGTCATTGCTTCGTTCAACCACGGGCCGTTGCTCCGTTCAACAACCGTAGTGCCGGCCCTCGGACTCCAGATGAGCGTTAGTACTGCCATCTGGAGTGAACGTCCGCTGGAAGAACGCGTCGTCCACTACATAGCATTCGCCGCCTTCACCACGCACGATCCAGTCACCTCGGTGCACGCGTCGCACTCCGCCATCGGTTTGGATCGTCATATTCGTGGTGCATTGATTCGCGTCTACCCGCAGTGGCCGATGTGTTCTAAAGAGTCCCATACAGATTCGTTTTTCTCCTCATCACTATCCAACGCCGTACCGGATAAGCTTGCAGTCGGAATTTCGTTAAATCCCCGCTAGGAAACGGACCTGCTGCTCGGGTCCGCGACGTCCGATATCCGAACCTGGAAGTCCAGCCAGTTCCGCCCATCTCTCCGCCATGGCAAACGGTCCCAGGCAGCACGTACCGCCGCATGCATCTGTTCCGGAGAACCAGTTCGCGCGCCGCAGACTCATCTTCGTGCATGACAAGGCTAAGGCGAAGAATCAGCGAATCCGGGAGCTACAATATCCCAATGCAGTTTGCTCCGCCCGCCGCTCCCGTCGAAGCACTCGCATGGGCCCACCCCATCATCCAGGAGTGGTTCCTCTCCCGCTTCGGCTCTGCTACGGAGCCGCAAGTGGAAGGCTGGCCGGCTATCCTCGCCCAGCGTCCCACGCTCATCTCTGCACCCACCGGCTCCGGAAAAACTCTCGCGGCATTCCTCATCTGCATCGACCAGCTCTTTCGCAAAGCGCTCGCGGGCGAGCTACAGCCGCATACAGAAGTCGTCTACATCTCGCCGCTGAAAGCGCTCTCCAACGACATCCGCAAGAACCTCGAAGAGCCCCTGCAGCAGATACAAAAGCTCGCCCTCGAACGCGGCTATCTCTGTCCGCCGATCCGCACTGCCGTCCGCACCGGCGACACGCTGCCCGCCGAGCGCCGCGCCATGCTCAAGCAGCCGCCGCACATCCTCGTCACTACGCCCGAATCCTTCTTCATCCTGCTCACCGCCGAAAAATCCCGCGCCAATCTCGGGCGCGTCCGCACCGTCATCGTCGACGAGATCCATGCCATGGCCGACGACAAGCGCGGCACGCACCTCATGCTCTCGCTCGAGCGGCTCGACGCACTTGTCTGCGGCGAAAACCGTCTGTCGCCTGGCAACCTGCTCACCGGTCTGACTACGCCACCACAACGCATCGGCCTCTCCGCCACGCAGAATCCTATCTCGCTCGTCGCTGACTTCCTCTGCGGCTCACGCCATCGCGACTGCGCCATAATCGAAGTCGGCCGACGCCGTCATTTCGACCTCGCCATCGAAGTCCCCAACGACGAGCTCAGCTCCGTCTCTACCAATGCCATCTGGGACGACGTCTACAACCGCCTCGCCGAGCTCGCACTCGAGCACCGATCAACATTGGTGTTTGTGAACACGCGCTCCATGGCGGAGCGGCTTGCCTTCTCGCTCGGCGAACGCCTGGGTCACGAACACGTCGGCACGCACCATGGCTCGCTCTCGCGCAAGCTGCGTCTCGAAGCGGAGCGCAAACTCAAGTCCGGCGAGATCAAGCTGCTCGTCGCCACCGCGTCGCTCGAACTCGGTATCGACATCGGCGCCATCGACCTCGTCTGTCAGATCAACACGCCGCGCGCCCTCTCGCCCGCACTGCAACGCGCAGGCCGCGCCGGCCATTGGCGCGGCGCCACGCCCAAAGCACGCTTCTTCGCCACTACGCGCGACGACCTGATCGAGCTCGCCGCCATCATTCGAGCCCTCCGCGCCGGTGCGCTCGATCAGCTCGAAATCCCACCACAGCCCCTCGATGTCCTCATGCAACAGATCGTCGCCGCCTGCGCCGCCGAACCCTGGCAAGAAGACGCTCTCTTCGCGCTCGTCACCCGCGCGCATCCCTAT
>Ga0157376_10003292_pt1 | contig 11128 bp, 10 predicted proteins | sample M45metaG_FD_121801 | JGI IMG/M metagenome (GOLD analysis project Ga0157376, IMG submission 121801) | Miscanthus rhizosphere microbial communities from Kellogg Biological Station, Michigan, USA - M4-5 metaG | ecosystem: Host-associated > Plants > Roots > Rhizosphere > Soil | place: USA: Michigan... | reverse complement strand
GTGCTGCGTTTTGCTTTGGGCGGCCAATCGGCTGCTGTGCGGTCTTATGGGCTGAGGAAGTAAACGAGGCTTGTCTTGGCAAGCAACGCAGTCGTTTGCAGCGAGGCCTGAAGACGTGTCTGCATCGCCAGAATTTCCGCACCGACCTTCTCAAGGGGAACGCCGTTGATTGTCTCGATCATTGTCTCGAGCGCGGCCTGGGTTTCTTTTGGCAAGTGATAAGACTCTGCGTCGGACGGGTATTGATGCGACATGACGTCGGCGCGGAAATTCTGGACCGCTTGCGAAATCACGGAAGCCGCGTCGGCGTAGCGGCGCACGAATTTTGCCGGCGTCTGGAAGGTAAGGTTCAGGATGTCGTGGAAAACGAGTACCTGACCGTCGCACTCGGGGCCGGCACCGATGCCAATGGTAGGGGTTTCGACTTCGGCGGTGATCATGGCCGCAACTTCGCGCGGAATCCCTTCGAGGAACATGCAGGAGACACCAGCGCGGTCGAGGGCAACCGCATCGCGCATCAGTTGCTCGATTGCAGACAGGTTCTTGCCCTGCACCTTGTAGCCCCCCATCACATTGACCGATTGCGGCGTCAGTCCAATGTGACCGGCCACGGGAATTTCCGCGTCGATAATCTGGCGGATTAGGTCGGCGCGCTTGGCACCGCCTTCGATCTTGACGGCTTCGGCGCCACCTTCTTTCACATAGCGCGCGGCATTGCGAATGGCCTCGTCCACGCTGACGTGGTACGAGCCGTAGGGCATGTCGGCAATCAGCAGCGCATGCTTTACCGCGCGGCGCACCGCCTTGGTGTGGTGCATCATTTCGTCGATGGTGACGGAGAGCGTGTTTTCGTAGCCCAGCATGGTCATGGCGAGCGAGTCGCCGACCAGGACGATGTCGATTCCGGCCTCATCGACCAAACGCGCGGACGCGTAGTCGTAGGCTGTCAAGCAAGTGATGGGTTGGTGGTGTTGCTTGTTCTCGCGCAGAGACGCGACAGAAATTTTGCGGCGCGGTTCGCCGATCGGGGTAAGACTCACGATAACCTCCAGTGCCCCTCCGGCTCGGCCGGATAGAGCCTGCACGCCTCCATATAGATGCGCTTGGAAGATAGTTTAGATCGAAAAAATGGATAAGGCTAGTGGCCTATCGGCTGCGGGCTCAAGAGGTTACGCTGGCACAATCCAATGCAGTGTGACCATCCCTATTTCGTGCCTTGTCCGGTGAGAGTAGTGACCGCCTTGAAAGTACCGTTGTAGGTGACGGTTAACTGTCCCGTAAATGTTTAAGCCGCGATGGGCGTGAAAATTACGGTAACCGTGCAGCCGCTACCGTGCGGAAGAATCCTAGGGCAATTGTTCGTCTGAGTGGACGCGCCTCCACGGATTCCGATCCGACCGATACTTGCCGGAATTGTTCCGACGCTGCGGATGGATACCTTTCTCCCAGCGCTGTGTTTGCCAATGGTGACGGACCCGAAGTTCAAAGCGGCCGGCGTCATTGCCAACCCTGGAGCACAGCGCGTGCACTGAGCAGGCGCGAGCGCGCTGGAGCAGAGAAGAAAAAAGAACAGAGAGATGGCGAGAGGTTTCTGGATCATGCATCCTCCGAACGGAAATCGGTGAGATTCAGGAACCCTAGTTAAGCCCTGTGAATGGGGGCCGGAGACCGATGCGCACAGTCGGCGTTAAAGGAGGGAAGATAAGTGCCTAACTGCTGAAGATGATAAGCCCTTCCGACCCGAAGTCAATAGGGAGTGCCGATGGAGACGTCTCAGGCGCTGGCGGCTTCCTGGCTTCCGAGGGGCAGGAAGTACTGCGTGCCCTTGATGGGTTCGGTGATTTTGCGGAGGAGTTCTTTCAGGTCTTCGTTACGGTCGACGAAGTCGATTTCGCTGGTGTTGACGATGAGCAAGTCGGATGAGGTGTAGTGAAAGAAAAAGTGCTCGTAAGCCTTCACCACTTCTTCCAGGTAATCTTCGTTCAAGGATTTCTCGCCCGGCGCGTTCTTTTTCTTCAGGCGCTTCTTCAGGACTTCCGGAGTGGCCTGCAGATAAATGACGAGATCGGGCGTAGGCAGTTGCTCCCGGAACAAGTTGTAGTAGCGGTTGTAGGTCTCAAGTTCCTGATCGCTGAGATTGAGGCAAGCGAACAGTTTGTCTTTTTCGAAGATAAAGTCGGCGACCACGGTTCGCTGCGAGCGAGGGCCGAGGTCCAGCGAACGGAGCTGCTCGAAACGGCGAATCAGAAATGCGAACTGTGCCTGGAAGGCCGCGCCGCGCTCGCCTTCATAAAACGGCGTGAGAAAAGGATTATCTTCGGGCTCCATGACCCGTTGTGCACTCAGGCGATCGCTGAGAATGCCTGCCAGAGTGCTTTTGCCGACCCGGATAGGACCTTCCACTGCGATGTAACGGGGCAGTTCAAAAAGATTGGCCATGGGCTCGAAGAGGAACGAAGTGCAGGATAGCTCGACCGCCTGTGGGAATCAATTGCGGGAAGAGTTAACAGTCGGTTTCGAGATTTGAGATGGAGCATTTGAGCCGGAGCGAGATTCAATGTAGAAAGTTCCCAGGTTTCATCCGCAGTCTTTCGTCGGAGATCCGCAATCTTCTGGATTCGCTAGAATCGCAACATGTTGAAGGCACTGATCGGCGCGGGAGTGGCGGCAGGGGCGGTTGCCGCCGGATACCAGTCAATGGCACCGCGCGGGCAGTGGTATGGGCGGACGTTCGTCCGGGGAATTCCCGGCATGAAGCAAATCGCGCTGACCTACGACGACGGCCCGAACGATCCGCATACCCTGCGTTTGCTCGAAGTGCTTGCGAAACATGAGGCGCGGGCGACATTCTTTCTGATCGGACAGTTCGTGAAGCAGCGGCCAGACATCGTGCGCGAAATCCTTCAAGCCGGACACGCCATCGGCAATCATACTTTCACGCATCCGCGGTTGATCTTTACGAGCGCGGCCGGGACACGCCAGGAGTTGGCACGCTGTCAAGATGCGATCGCTGACGCTGCCGGTGAAGCCCCGAAGCTATTTCGGCCTCCATTTGGCGGACGGCGCCCAGCCACGCTGGGCATGGTGCGGGAGATGGGATTGCAGACGATCATGTGGAGCATCACAGGATTCGACTGGAAAGCTCCGCCAGCGGAACGAATCGTACGACGCGTCTCGGGACGCATCCGCGGAGGCGATGTGGTGTTGCTGCATGATGGCAGCCATCGGGGTATGGGCGGCGATCGGGCACAGACGGTAATCGCAACCGGCCAGTTGCTGACCCATTGGAGAGAACAAGGCTATGCGTTTGTAAGCGTTCCTGTGATGATGCCCGCGCGCGAAGAAGAAAGGACGAGAGCATGAACCGAAAAATTTCAGGCCGTCCACAGCCGGGCGAGTTTGCACACTACGCGCAGTCGGACATCCATGCGGTGGCAGGAGATGACATCGTGGCGACCCTCGCCGCGCAGATGACAGAAACCCTGACTGTCTTTCGCAGTGTGAGCGACGAAGCGGCGTCGCAGGTTCGATATGCCCCGGGCAAGTGGAATTTGAAGCAAGTGATTGGACATCTGGCCGATGACGAACGGATTTTCGCGTACCGCGCACTTTGTGTGGCGCGAAGTGACATGCGGCCACTTCCCGGCTTCGAAGAAAAAGACTATGTGAATGCCGCGTGCTTCGGGGAGTTGCAGATGGAGGAGTTGCTCGGCGACCTCAGAATTGTTCGGGAAGGTTCAATTTCACTTTTCCGCGGGCTTGCTCCAGAAGCCTGGGTGCGCACCGGTACGGTGAACGGGTACCAGGCAAGTGTGCGCGGACTGGCCTTTCACATCGCGGGGCACGAACTGCACCACATGAGGATCGTGCGCGACAAATATTTGCCGTTGATTCAAGCGTGACGTGGTTTTCGACCAGTACAGTACCTGTTTGCTCGCAACAACCGCGCGTCAGGCCGGCACCATCGCAAAAGCATTCTTGGCGGCTGCAATCGTTTTCTCGACGTCTTCATGCGTATGCGCCGCGCTGAGGAACGCCGCTTCGAATTGAGAGGGCGGCAGATACACCCCTTGTTCTAACAGGTTTCGGAAAAAGCGGCCAAAGGCTGCCGTGTCGGATTTGGCGGCGGAGTTCCAATCGGTCACCGGCCCAAGTGTGAAGAACCAGGTGAACATCGAACCAACGCGGTTGTAGGTCATCGGGATACCTGCGGCCTTCGCCGCTCCCGCCACACCTGCGACTAGTTCTCCGGAAAGATCTTCGATTTGGCGGTAGATCTCTTTGTGCTCGCGCAGGTAACGCAGTTGGGCGTAACCCGCGGCCATCGCCAGTGGGTTCCCGGAAAGCGTTCCGGCCTGATACATCGGGCCCAGCGGGGCGACCATGTCCATGATGCTGGCTGGCCCGCCGTACGCGCCCACGGGAAGGCCTCCACCGATAATCTTGCCGAGCGTCGTGAGATCAGGCTGAATGGAGTAGCGCTCCTGAGCGCCGCCGAAAGCAAGACGGAAGCCGGTCATGACCTCATCGAATATGAGCAGCGCGCCATCGTTGGCGGTCACTGCGCGAACGGCTTCCAGGTAGCCGCGTGCGGGAGGAACGCAGCCCATGTTGCCGACCACGGGCTCGAGAATGACGCAGGCAATCTGCTGTTTGAACTTTTTGAACGCTTCTTCTAGAGCGTCAGTATCGTTGTAGGGGAGCGCCAGAGTGAATTGTGTAAATTCCTCTGGAACACCTGCGGAGCCAGGAATGCCTAGAGTGGCAACGCCGGATCCGGCTTTGACCAGCAGCGCATCCGCGTGGCCGTGATAGCAACCTTCGAACTTCACGATGTATTTGCGCTTCGTATAAGCGCGCGCGAGGCGAATGGCGGACATGGTGGCTTCTGTGCCCGAGCTGACGAAGCGCACTTTCTGCATTTGCGGGAACGCCGAGATGACGACTTCGGCAAGGTCAGCCTCGACGGGAGTGGAGGCACCGAAGCTGGTGCCATTGCGCATCGCGGCGGCCAAAGCTTCGAGGACGACCGGAGATGCGTGACCGAGGATGAGCGGCCCCCACGAACCGATGTAGTCGATGTACTCGTTCTGATCGGCGTCCCAGATGTGCGAGCCGTGGCCGCGCACAATGAACGGTGGATCGCCACCAACTGATCCGAAGGCGCGGACCGGAGAGTTCACGCCGCCCGGAATCACTTTCTCGGCGCGTTTCTGCAGCCGGCGCGACTGCTCGATTTTGCGGCTCATGGGGACCTCCTGCGGCGATCCTCGGTTTTAGAAGACTCCAATATAGCAGCGGGTTCGGAGGTCACCGTGGGGAGAGTCACAGCCACTTGTGACCGCGCGCACGGACCGCGGACTCAGCCGAATTCACGAGATTTTCATAACGCGCTAATGATCCTGAAACATCTACGAACTAGTTTCATCAACAGCAGTTGCCCTTCTAACCGGGAGGGTTTCGTAGGACGGCCTCGGGGGCTCCGGGCTGTCCTTTTTTGTTTGCCCGTAAGATCTCCGGACGCACCCTGCTCTGATGTCCTCCTGTGCCGCCACGGCACTTCGACCGCGGTCGACCGTTTGACGATTCCTTCCGGCGCTCTTTACAGTTCAGAAATCCTGAACATGACGCGCTCACCTCAAAATGGAGTGTCTCCCCGCCGGACGCGAGCAATTCAGATTGTTCTAGTTCTCATTCTGCTCGTAGGAACCGTATGGATCGTGAAGTCGGGGATGCTGGGCGTTCTGTCGCACAAAGATCGACTGATCGGCTTGTTGCGGGAAGACGGATGGCGCGGACCTCTCGTCTGTATCGGCGCGCAATTCGTTCAGGTAGTGATCTTCATTATCCCGGGCGAGATTACGCAACTGGCCGCAGGCTATGTGTTCGGCCTCTGGCGAGGCTTTCTCTACTCGGTGGTGGGAATTCTTGCCGGGTCAGCCTTCAATTTCTATTTTGCGCGGGTCGTTGGACGCCCGGTGATTGAGCGCGTGGTGGGTCCGGCAGTGCTGGTAAAGGTTGACCGCGTGCTCGAGAACGCCAAGGGAAAATCTGCGATGTTTTTGCTCTTCCTGCTGCCGGGCGCTCCCAAAGACGCGCTGTCGTATGGTGCTGGGCTGACCGAGATGAGCTTGACTGAATTTCTGGTGGTCAGCACGTTGGGGCGGGCACCGGCGCAACTCGCGAGCATTCTGATCGGCTCGCACGCGTCACAAAAGAACTATGGCGCAATGGTGGCCACAGGAGTCGCAGTGCTGCTGGCCGGCGCGGGGTATTACTGGTACGAACGCCGCCGTCGACGTGCCTCTCGCCAGACTTGAAGCGGATATCTGCGAGTAGAGCTTTCATCATCCCGTAACCGGCTGCGGTGTACGCTCACCACACCAGCAGTTTGATCAACCAATGCAACGAAGATTCAATATTCCGCAACGAGGACCACAACCGGCGAGGCTCGCCACGCGAGCGTCAATCTGCCTGGCGTTGCTTTTGCTCGGAAGCGCTGCGGTCTTCGCTCAGGAACCGTCGACGAATGAGCAAACCGCGGCTCCATCGGATCCGGATGCGGCATTAGTCACGATGTTCCCGCACTCAAGGAGCACGCGATGGTGGGTATCCGGGCAAGACAACATCATCCTGCAATGGCATCCGTCGTTTTCCGCGAGATACTCCGGACCCAACAGCTTTCGCGCTCAAGCGGAACATGCCGTTTCCAACGTCGCGACGCTCTTCACGGGCTTCCAGTTGACGCCTACGACGGAAGTCTTCATGCATTTTGAGTCGGCGAGCGGCGGCGGGTTGAGCGATGCACTTGGCCTCGCGGGCTACACCAATCTCGATGTTGTACGCAATCCGACGCTCGGGAGCACGCCCTACATCGCGCGTGGGATGATTCGTCAGATTATCCCGTTGAGTGGCGAGAGAATCGAAGAAGAACGCAATCCGTGGTATCTCGCCACAGAAGTGCCGGTGCGGCGCCTGGAGCTTCGTTTCGGAAAGATGGGGACCAACGACTTCTTCGACATCAACGAAGCCGGTAGTGACAGCCATTCGCAGTTCATGAATTGGACCGCCGACAACAACGGCGCGTACGACTACGCCGCCGACACACGCGGCTACAGCATTGGAATGCTGGTGGAGTATCACGATCGAAACTGGGCTTTTCGCTTTGCGGAGATGCTGATGCCGAAAGTGGCCAACAGCATCGATCTCCAATGGAATTTGCCTAAGGCGCACGCAGACAATTTTGAATTTGAACTTCATCCGAAGATCGCCGGCAGCAGGAACACGACTGTGCGAGTTCTGTCCTACATCAATCATGCCAACATGGGCGTCTATCGTGATGCGATCAATAACTTCCTGGCGGGCAAGACGCCGGTGCCGGAGATCACCAGCCATCCGGAGCGCACGACCATAAAGTACGGATTCGGGCTAAACCTTTTGCAGACAGTTGGGCATGATTTACGGATCTTCGGGCGATTCGGCTGGAATGAGGGGCAGCATGAATCGTACGCGTATACCGAAGTGGATCAGACAATCGAATTGGGCGTAGATCACTCAGGGGACCGCTGGAAGCGCAAAGCCGACAAGATCGGGGCGCTATTCATCTCGAATGGAATTTCGGCAGACCACCAGCACTATCTGGAACTGGGGGGCAGAGGCTTTCTTCTAGGAGATGGCCGGTTGACCTACGGGCGGGAGACGATCGAAGAGGCTTACTACAACCTTCACGTATGGCGTGGACTGTTCACCGCGTTCGATCTCCAACACATTAACAATCCGGGATACAACCAGGATCGTGGGCCAGTGCTGGTGCCGGGGATGCGGATTCACCTCGAGTTCTGAGTGGGCGAAGAAATGCCTTGGCGCTATCTTGCGCCGGCCCCTTGAAGAATAAGGTGTGCAAAAGTCGTGATCTGGAGGACTAAGGCACCCTTAGGCACTACCGCAGGCCAGAACAACTACCCCTCCACCTTCACGCCCTTCCAGAACGCAACGTGGTCTTTGATCTGTTTCGCAGCTGGTTTCGGATCGGGATAGTACCAGGCTGCGCTGGCATTTCGTTTGCCATTAACTTCGATATCGTAATAGCTGGCCAGACCTTTCCACGGACAGGTGGTGTGCGAGTTGTTCGGCTTGAAGAATTCCGCACGGATGGAGTTGGCGGGAAAATACTGATTGCCCTCGACCTCCACCGTATTCGGGCTCTCTGCCAGGATCGTTCCTTCCCAGATTGCTTTTGCCATAACACGCGTTTAGATTGCTTGCCAGCGAACGGGTTGCACGAAATTACGGAGTAGCGCGATGGCAGATACCATGGTGCAGGCACGCTGGAACGGGCATTCGATGGTGGGCAAGCTGGAGCGGGTTCTGGTGTGCTCGCCTCGCACTGCGGGCTGGGATCGAATGGAGCGGGTTGCCCGCTGGCAAGAGCTGGGATTTCTGCACGCTCCCAGCTTCGCAACTGCCCAGGCGCAACACGAGGCACTCTGCGCAGAACTTGCGCGAGCCGGTGCGGAAATCGTGGAGCTGCCGCCTGCCGAGGAGTTGACGCTCGACGCCGCATACACCCATGACGCATCGCTCGCGACAGATTTCGGATTGATCCTGATGCATCCCGGAAAGATGAATAGGGTTGCGGAAGCGAGACAGCACGGATGTTTTGCCGATTCGACTGGCGCAAAAGTGCTCGGCACAATCTCCTCCCCTGCCAATACCGAAGCCGGTGACATAGTTTGGCTCGACGGGCATACGCTGCTGGTCGGTAGGGGTTATCGCACGAATGCTGCCGGCATTCAGCAGTTGCGGGATCTTCTTGCACCGAACGCAATCGAGGTTCTGTCAGCTCCTTTGCCGTATGGCCCCGGCCCCTCGGCATGTCTGCACCTGATGTCGCTCATCAGCTTGCTCGATGAAACCACGGCGCTGGTCGATCTACCGTGGCTCGCGGTTGAGACCGTCGAACTCTTAAAGTCGCGCGGCTACCGCTTCGTCGAGATCGATGCGTCGGAACGCGACACCCTGGCATGCAATGTACTTTCGCTGGGCGAGCGACGATTGCTGGCGATCGAGGACAACCGCAAGACGAACCAGCGGCTGCACGACGCAGGGTTCGACGTGCGGACATTCCCGGGTTCTGAGATCTGCATGAATGGATCGGGCGGCCCAACCTGCCTCACCCGGCCGCTGTTTCGCAGCTGAAGAGCTTCGCGCCGGGCCCGGCGCATCTCGCGACGAGCTGTTAAAATCCAAATTGCAATGGTCCTGCAGTTCGTCCGTGAACTTTTTTCGGACGTCGAAAAGCTTCCCTCGTTCACACGCGTCGCCACCCACCTCCGGGAGGGCGCGGGGCGGATTCGTGTTTCCGGCTTAACCCCCACCGCTAAAGCGCTGCTGCTGCCTTTATTCGAAAAGGCCGCCGATCGGCCACTGATCTTTGTCGTCGCGGACAATCGCGCGGCTGACGAACTGATGCCAATTCTGGCCGGATTCTCCGAACTGACCGGGGCAGTCGATACCGATTCGATCGTCAAGTTGCCGACCCGCGACGTTCTCCCGTTTCAGAATCTCTCGCCGCACCCGGAAATTCAGGAGGAACGCGCCGCTGCGCTGTGGAAGATTGCGACTGCTGGCGCCTCGATTGTCGTCGCTCCGATTGCAGCGACTACGATCCGGCTGGCCTCGGCGGAGTACTACACGGACTTGACACGGGTGGTGCGGCGCGGCGAGTCGTTCGATATCGACGCTCTCGTGCAGCACTTGAACACGGTCGGCTACCAGTCGTCCGATGTCGTGGAGATGCCCGGCGAATATGCGTTGCGCGGCGGCATTCTGGATGTCTACTCGCCCGAGGCAGACCGTCCGCTGCGCGTCGAGTTCTTCGGCGACGAGGTGGAGTCGATCCGCAAATTCGATCCGGGAACACAGCGCTCGTCGAGTCCCGTGGATACGGCGCTCCTGCTTCCCTTGACCGAAACTCCAGTGCATGAAGAACTGCTGGGCGCAATTCACGTGCGGCTTTCGGGCAAGCGAGTCACGGGAAGTGACGACGCCGTGCAGCAAGCCATCCGCTCCGGAGGCGTAACGGCTTTTCCAGGTTGGGAATTCTACGCACCGGTAGCGCGTGAAACCCGGAGTTTGTTCGATTTGATGCCACGGGCATTGCTCATCACCGACGAGCCCGAAACGTTGAAGCAGGAACTCGACCGCACGTGGGACCGGATTCAAGAGGCGCACGAGCGTAGCGGCGTCGGCAATCTTGTTCGGCCCGTAGATTTATACATCCCGCCTGACGCGTGGTGGGAGAACGCTGCGAAAATGCCGGGCGCCGATCTGGAACACCTCGGCATAACGCGTCCGGATGCGCTTGGAGAGCCAGTGCAGTTTGCGACCCAGCCGAGTCCGCGGTTCCACGGCGCAGTTCCAACCATGCTCGAAAACGTGCAGAAGTTGGCCGGCGAAGGAAACAGCGTTCTCTTCGCCGTTCCGAATACTGGCGAAGTCGAGCGCCTGGCCGACATCTTCACCGAATACAACCTGTCTTATCGACTGGGAAGCCGGACGCGCAGCGGAGAGAGCTATGCCGACGAGACCGCTTACTTCGCCGGCGAGGTGCGCAGCACGACTTTAGCGAAGGCATACGTGCCCGATGGCGTGATCCTTCCCGAGGCTCACTTGGCAATTTTCGGAGCGCGCGACTTGTTCGACGAGTCAGAGCTGGTCGCGGCGAGGCCGCAACGTCAGAAGGCCAAGACATCGGCGTTTCTCTCCGACTTTCGAGATTTGCAAGTCGGCGATTACGTAGTACACGTCGAGCACGGGATCGCGCAATACCAGGGCCTGAAAGAAATTAACCAAGGCGACGGTCCGGCGGAATTCATGTTGCTTGAGTTTGCCGAGGCGGCGCGCTTGTACGTACCGCTGACGCGTCTCGACCTGGTGCAGAAGTATCGCTCGGCCGAAGGCGCCAAGCCGGTGCTCAGCCATTTGGGAACCGCCACTTGGGCCAAGACCAAGGCTCGCGTGCGCAAGGCCATGAAAGATATGGCCGACGAACTTCTCAAGCTGTATGCGCAACGCCAGATGGCGCAAGGGCACGCGTTCCCCGCAGACACGGAGTGGATGAAGGAGT
>Ga0157376_10003291_pt1 | contig 11128 bp, 7 predicted proteins | sample M45metaG_FD_121801 | JGI IMG/M metagenome (GOLD analysis project Ga0157376, IMG submission 121801) | Miscanthus rhizosphere microbial communities from Kellogg Biological Station, Michigan, USA - M4-5 metaG | ecosystem: Host-associated > Plants > Roots > Rhizosphere > Soil | place: USA: Michigan... | reverse complement strand
GCCGTTGAGCGGCTTGGCGGCAGCGTGCTTCTTGCGGATCGACATCAGGCCCGGCATCTCGTGCTCGGCGATGTCGATTTCCTTGCGGCCCCAGTCGGCGAGCGACAGGTCGGCAACCTTGAAGTCTTCCTTAGCGGCGGTCGGTTTCACTACGGCATTCATTGGCTTCTCCAGTTGGCTGAAGAGTCCCGGCACGTGGTTGTGCAGGCTCTCTACTGGGCGCCCTTGCGTTAAAGCGGAGTCCGCCGAGCGTCTCCCCGGTCACGTTTCGACAAAACGACCGCCCAAGCAGTCGAGTTGCGGATCCATGCGCGGGAATGCAGCGCCCCTCGGCGGAGGCGAGGGACCGGCATTATATCGCTTATTCCGGATGAAGAGATAGATGCCGGATGACGTGCTTGCGGGAACGGTGATTAGGGTCTCGAAAATGCTGATTGTGCGACGCAGCATTCCGTGGCAGAGTGGTTGACTTGGGAGGGCTGGTTGGAACAAGCCGAACCGCTACGGTTTGGCTGCTTCAGCTTGCCACATCCAGTCGTAACTGGGCAGGCAGAGTCAGTCTGATATCTAGTTTATTGGCGGATATGCCGGACGATTGCAGACGTTAGCGGAAGTTCGGCTCGGAGTCAGTGGACACCGGTGAACAAGCAACGCGATATCGAGTTCCTGCCAAACGACAGCGCTCTACGCGAGGACGTGGGCCGTCTCGGCCGAATCGTCGGCGAGATGCTCGCCGAGCAGCATGGCGACGACTTTCTCGACACGGTTGAACGCCTGCGCACGACCGCGATCCGCCTGCGCGCCACTGGGGCGCCCCCCACGGAACTGGCGCAAGAACTCGCCGGCACCGGGCCGGCGTTTGCCGATCGCCTGACGCGTGCATTCGCAACGTATTTTCGCGTCGTCAACATCGCCGAGCGCGTGCATCGCATCCGTCGCCGGCGCGAATACGAAAGAGCGCGCGCAACACCGCAGCCCGATGGCCTGCACGACGCGCTGTTGCGCCTGCGCGATTCCGGCGTCGGTCTGCAAGAGTTGACAGCGTGGCTCGCGCGCACCGATGTCGAACCGGTCTTCACCGCGCATCCGACCGAAGCGATCCGGCGCACGATGCTCGAGAAGGAACAGATCATCGTCAAATGCCTCGTCGACGATCTCGACGGGCAACTCACGCCGGGCGAACGCGCAGCCGATATCGCGCGCTTGCGCATGGCCCTGACGACCGGCTGGCAGACGGCGGAAACTTCGCACCTGCGCCCGCGCGTGCAGGATGAATTCGAGCACCTCGGTTTCTACGTCGGCGATCCGCTGTACCGCGTGATCCCGGTGTTCTACGAGGTGTTCGAAACCGCTGTGCGCGCCGTGTACGGCGACTGCCCGGAATTGCCCACGCTCGTTCGTTTCGGCTCGTGGGTCGGCGGCGACATGGACGGCAACCCGAACGTGAACGCCGAAACGATCGCCAGCACGCTGCGTATGCAGCGGGCACTGATCATCGATCGCTACGAGCGCGAGACCGCGACGCTTGCGCGCAGCCTGAGCCAGACCATCGACCACGTCCCGGTCGACGCCAGCATCGTCGAGCGCATCGCCGAATACCGGCGCCTGCTGCCGGCCGCGGCGGCCGCCGTGAACCCGCGCTACGACGACATGCCGTATCGCGTCCTGCTGACGCTGATGCGCGCGCGCTTGCGCGCGACCGTCGCCGAAAAGGACGGAGCCTACGGCACCGCACGCGATTTCATCGGCGACATCGAGTTGATCGCGCGCAGCCTGAGCGCGCACCGCGGCTTGCACGCCGGTTGGTTCGCCGTGCGCCGGCTGTTGTGGCGCGTGCGCACGTTCGGCTTCCATCTGGCGCGCCTGGACGTGCGCCAGGATTCGCGCGTGCATGCCCAGGCGCTCGCCGTCGCGCTCGACGACGAGCAGTGGGATACGCGCGATGCCGCGGCGCAGGCCGGCACGTTGCGCCCGTATGCATCGGGCGACCTCGAATTGCCGGAGCCGTCGGATAACGTCGGGATCGCGCTCGACGCCGTTTTCGATCAGCTCGCGTTCGCGCGTGACAGCTATGGCAGCGACGCGACCGGCGCCTACATCATCAGCATGGCGCGCAGCGCGGCCGACGTGCTCGGGGTGCTCGCGCTGGCGCGGCGCGCGGGGTTTGTCGACGCAGACGGCAACGTGCCCCTCGACATCGCACCCCTATTCGAAACGGTCGAGGACCTGAGGCTGGCGCCGCTGACCTTGTCGGCACTGCTCGCCGATCCGGCCTATCGTGAGCATCTGCGCGCCCGCAGCGACCAGCAGATGGTCATGCTCGGCTACTCCGACAGCAGCAAGGACGGCGGCATCGTCGCCTCGCGCTGGGCGCTGCAACGTGTGCAGGTCGAAGTGCTCGATGTCGCCCGTGACGCCGGCATCCGCATCGTGTTCTTCCACGGACGCGGCGGCACTGTCAGCCGCGGCGGCGGCAAGACCACGCGCGCGATCATCGCCTCGCCGCGCGGCTCGGTCGATGGCCGCCTGCGCATCACCGAGCAGGGCGAAGTCATCCATCGCAAGTACGGCATCCGCTCGCTTGCGCTGCGCTCGCTCGAACAGACGGTCGGCGCCGTGCTCGTCGCCAGTGCGCGCCCGCGCGCGCCGGAACCACGCGAAGCCGCTTGGCGCGCCGCGGTTGACATTGCCGCGCTGCATGGCGCGCGCGTCTACCGCGAGTTGCTCGACACCGAGGGTTTCGTCGACTACTTCCGCCTCGCCACACCGATTGACGTGATCGAGCGCATGACGCTCGGCTCACGCCCGGCGCGGCGTGGAAGCGGCGGCATCGCCAGCCTGCGCGCGATCCCCTGGGTGTTCGCCTGGAGCCAGAATCGCGCCACGCTCACGGGCTGGTATGGCGTCGGCAGCGCGCTCGAACGCGCGGCGGCCGAAGCCGGCGAAGAGGTGTTGCGTGCAATGGCGCACGACTGGCCGTTCTTCCGCACGCTGCTCGACGATATCGAGATGGTCATGGCGAAAAGCGATCTGGCCATTGCCGCGCTTTTCTCGCAGCTCGCCGGTCCGCTTCACGACCATTTTTTCCCGATGATCGCCGCGGAATTCGAGCGTACACAACTCTGGATTTTGCGCCTGAAGCAGACATCCACCCTGCTCGAACAGGACCCGCGCCTGGCGCTGTCGATCCGCTTGCGCAATCCGTATGTCGATCCGATGAGCCTGTTGCAGATCGACCTGCTGTCGCGCTGGCGCGCGAGCGGCAACAGCGACGAAGCGTTGTTCCATGCGCTGGTGACGACGGTCAATGGTGTGTCGCAAGGATTGCAGAACACGGGTTGACCTCGAAAGCTAGAATAAATTCACCTCTCCCCTCGTGGGAGAGGTCGACGCGCGCAGCGCGTCGGGAGAGGGGGAGGCGCTGCAGGCGCCCGCTACGCGGGCGGCCGCACTGTCGGCATCACCCTCGCCCCAACCCCTCCCCCATCAAGGGGTGAGGGGCTTGATAGCTAGAGCTTCGATCGCGTTCGAGCGCGTGATTTCCTCAAGCGGCGCAAGCGATGTCCGTTACTCCATCATCGTCACCGCAACGCACAACACTGCTGGAACCCGATGGGCCTATAGTCAGGGCAAATCAGCAAATACCGATTGCCGTGCCGAAACGTTCGCGTCCGCTGAGTGGCCTCGATGCCGGTTTCCTGTACCTGGAGGCGGCCGGCACGCCGATGCACGTCGGCAGCGTGATGTTGCTGCGAGCGCCCAACCGGCAAAGCTATGATTTCTACAAAGCCGTCGTCACGCTCATGCGCGAACGCATGCCCGAGGCAGCGCCGCTGCGCCGCGTGTTGCAGGATGCACCGCTCGACCTCGGCCATCCGCACTGGATCGAATCGCCGGCGGTCAACCTGGATCGGCACATCGAAAAGCGCAAGCTCGCCGCGCCGGGTTCTCTCGACCAGTTGTGGCGTCTCGTCGGCGAGCTCCATGCAGAGCCGTTGCCGCGCGATCGGCCGCTGTGGCAATTCGTCGTGATCGAAGGGCTGGGCTCCGGCGAAGTCGCGCTCTACTCGAAAGTCCATCATGCGCTGCTCGACGGACAGGGCGGCATCGCGCTGGCTCGGGTGCTGCTCGACGCGCACCCGACCAAGCGGGGCCTGGGTCCTGAAGCGCCGTCCTCGGCGCCACGCGAGAGCACGCATCGGACGAAGAAAAGCGTCGGCGCGAGCGCGCAGGATTTTTCCAAGCTGGTGCGCGACCTGCCAGCGCTGCTGAAAGCGGCGACCGATGCCGCGCGCGGCGCCAGCAGCCTGATCGGCAAGTTGCGCGACAGCGTGATGCTCGCCCCGCGTACCCTGTTCAACGCACAAGTCGGAACGCAGCGCAGTTACGCGGTGGCATCGCTGCCGCTCGATGCGGTCAAACGCATTGCCCGCCATTTCGGCACGAGCCTCAACGATGTAGTGCTGGCGCTGTGCGCATCGGCGCTGCGCGACTACCTGTTGCGTCGCAAGGCGCTGCCGGCAGATTCGCTGATTGCGGCAATGCCGGTATCGCTGCGTGCCGCGGGTGATGCGTCGGCCAGCAATCAGGTATCGATGGTCCAGTGCGCCCTGCGGACCGACATTGCCGATCCGGTCGAACGCCTCGCGGCGATCGCGGCCGCGACCGGCAGCCTCAAGCGCCAGGTCGCCGCGGTCCGCGGCTGGATTCCGACCGACTTTCCGGGCCTGGCAGCGCCGATCTGGGCGCCGGCGCTGAGCCGGCTATGGGCGCAAGGCCGTATCGCCGAGCGTCTGCCGTCGCTGGCGAACCTGGTCGTATCGAATGTGCCCGGTCCGCCGGTGCCGCTGTACATGGCCGGTGCGAAGATCGTCCACTATTATCCGGTGTCTATCGTCACCCACGGCCTTGGTCTTAACATCACCGTCAACAGCTATGCCGGCTGGCTCGAGTTCGGTGTGATCGCCGGCAAGGAAATCGCGCCAAAAGTCGCTACCATCGCCGCTGGTCTGAATCGTGCCCTGAACGCGCTGACCAAAAAAGTGGACAAATGAAGAAAGTTGTAAAACGGCAGACTTCCAGTGAACGCCAGGAATCGATGCGCGCGCCGTCGCCGCTGCTGCTGGCGATGGAAGGGCGCGCCTTCTTCGAGTGGGCCGCCTATGTCGCCGCATGGCCGCTGCTCGCCCGCGCCGCCCGCGGTGACGGACATCCGGTGCTCGTGCTGCCCGGGTTGACCGCGGGCGACTCGAGCACCTGGCCGCTGCGCAAGTTCATCGAGCGTTGCGGCTATGCGGTCTATCCATGGGAACTCGGCTTGAACCGGGGGCCGCGTGACGGCGCCATGTCGAAGCTGCTGGCGCGCCTTCGTGGCATCGAGCGCGAGCACGGCCGCAAAGTGAGTCTGGTCGGTTGGTCGCTCGGCGGCGCGATGGCGCGCGTGCTCGCCACGCTCGAACCCAGACGCGTGCGTTCGGTCGTCACGCTCGGGTCGCCACTCGGCGGACATCCGAAGGCGACGAACGCCTGGCGCCTGTTCGAACTCGTCAGTGGCGTGCGCGCCGACGATCCGCGCCTGCGCGCCTTGATGAGCCGCCACCCACCGGTGCCGTCGACATCGATCCTGAGCAAGACCGACGGCATCGTGTCCTGGCCAATGAGCCTGATCCCGCAAAACGGCAAGTCGGAAAACATCGAGGTCAACGCCAGCCACTTCGGCATGGGCGCGAATCCCGCGGTCCTCTGGGCCGTTGCCGATCGGCTGTCGCAGCCCGAGGGCAAGTGGAAGCCGTTTACGCGTGACGGTCTGCGATCACTTGTCTATGACGATCCGCATCGCGATGGCGGCGCGGATGTGTTTGCGACCTAACGCAATCCTCTTTACTTGCACACGCCAATCCAGAGCTCCCACCTTCCGGCTGCCGTCACCTTGTACTCGCCACATCCATGTGGCTCGCCCTTCGGGCAGCTTCCGCTGCAAACATCGGCAATCCTGCCGATGTTTCCCCGCAAGCGGAGGAAGGATTCCAGACTGCAACTCTCGGCTTCCCTTCCCCTGCGAAGCGGGGGAAGGTGCCGAAGGCGGAAGGGGGCGACGCGGCGAGGCGACGGATCAAAACCGGCTCGCACAAATGCCGCGCATTGAGTTGCCCCAGCGCGGACTGCACCTGGAATACGAAAGCCACGGCGACGACGGGCGTCCCGCAGTGCTTTTCATCATGGGACTCGGCCTGCAGCTTGTGTCATGGCCGCCGGCGCTGATCGATGCCGTGGTCGATGCAGGTTATCGCGTGATCGTCTTCGACAATCGCGACATCGGCTTGTCCGGCTCGGGTCCGCTGCCGGAACACTACACGCGGCCGCAACGTGCGCTACTCGCACATCTGCTGCATCAGGAATTCACGCCGGCCTATCGCATTGCCGACATGGCCGCCGACACGCTCGCGCTCGCCGACGCGTTGCGCATCGAGCGCTTCGACATTGTCGGCGTCAGCCTCGGCGGCATGATCGGACAAACGCTCGCGGCACGCTGGCCAGAACGCGTGCGCAGCCTCGTTTCGATCATGTCCAGCGCCGGACCGCGCACGGCGCCGTGGCCGAGCCCCGCGCTGCTCTGGCGGTTCCTGCAGCGGCCACCGGAGGATGCCGGGCTCGACACGAAGCTCGCACACTTCATGGCGTTGATGCGCGCGCTCGGCAACATCACCGATCCCGATGAACTGGAAGCGTTGCGCGAACGGCTCGAGCTTTCCCTGCAGCGATCGTACAACCCGGCAGGCGTCGCGCGGCAATTGATGGCGGTGCTCGCCGATCCGGATCGCAGCGACGAGGTCGCGCGCATCCGCTGCCCGACGCTGATCATCCATGCTGCCGACGACCCGCTGGTGCCGCTGCCGGCCGCGCATCATTTGGCACGACTGCTGCCGCATGCGCGGCTCGAAGTCATCGAGCGGATGGGTCACTACTTGCCCGCCAACAATGTGCCTCGCCTGGCTGAGTTGGTCATCGGACACCTGCGAGTGCTGTGAGGCAGCGATTTCCCCGTTTGACAGAGTGCGACCAAACCAAGGCGTTCTCTTTGAGCGTGCTGGGCGCATCGCTCGCGTTCCGGTCATGGCTCGAAGAAGTACCGGGTGAGATGAAAGAACACCGGCGCGGCGAAGCTGACGGAATCGAGGCGGTCGAGCATGCCGCCGTGGCCTTCGATCATCGAGCCCCAGTCCTTCGCGCCGATGCTGCGCTTGACTGCGGACAAAGCGAGGCCGCCGAGGAATCCGGCGATCACGACGATGGCCGCCATGCCTGCTGACTGCAGCGGCGTGAACGGCGTGATCCACCACAGCGCCGCGCCGATGCCGGTCGCGCTCAAGCCGCCACCGATGAAGCCTTCGACGGTTTTCGACGGGCTGACTGCAGGCGCGATTTTGCGCTTGCCGAACAGCTTGCCGAAGACGTACTGCAGCACGTCGCTCAACTGCACGACCATCAGCAGGTAGATCATCAGCAGCAGGTTCTGGCCGGTGAACCCGGGAATCTTGAGCAGCAGCAGCGCCGGCGCATAGCTGATGCAGTAGACCGTGATCATCAGGCCCCACTGCACCTTGGTCACGCGCTCGAGAAACTGCTCGGTGTCGCCGGAGAACGCGGTCAGGACCGGCAGCAACAGGAATCCATAGACCGGAAGGAAGATCGCGAACAGGTTGTACCAGTCATCGCCGATCAGCCAGTACTGCACCGGCAGCAGCACGTAGAAGCAAACGACCAGCGGCAGGTGATCGCCAGGACGCGTCGGCGTCAGCGTGATGAACTCGCGCAGCGCGAATGCCGAGGCAATCGCGAACAACACGATCGTGGCGTTCCTGCCGAGCAGGAAGTTGACCGCGATGATCGCGACCATGACCCACCACGCGCGCACACGCGCGTTGAGGTTGGCGATCGTTTCGCTGCCACCGCTGCGTTGTGCGCGCCGGTGCAGCAGCCAGCCGAGCAGCGAAGCGATCACCAGCAGCGCCATGATGCCGCCGAAGAGCCAGAAGAATTTCTGCTGCATCGTCATTTCAGTCTCATCGTTCGGCGAACGCCTGCTTTGAAGCCCCTCTCCCTTCGGGAGAGGGGTTGGGGTGAGGGTCGGGGATCGTCATGAGCCAAGCGAAGCGACACGTGACTTGGCAGCGATCGTGCGTCGCTAGAGACCCGGCCCTCATCCGGCCCTTCGGGCCACCTTCTCCCGATGGGAGAAGGACTGCCGCGTCGGCCCTCATGCGAGATCCACCACGGCTTGTCTGGCGCGTTCGAGAAACGCGTCCTTGCTTTCATCGTCTCGCCGTTCGAGCGCTGCGCCGAAGCGCACCGAGCAAGTCAGCGGCACAGGCAGCAGCGTGCCCTTCGGCATGCTGCGGTAAAGATTGTCGAGATAGACCGGGATCAGTTCGGCCGCGGGAACCTTTGCGGCGAGGTGAAACAAGCCACTTTTGAACGGACTCGGCAGCGCCTGTGCGCGGCGCGTGCCTTCCGGGAAGATGATCAGCGACTCACCGCGATGCAGTGCCTCGACCAACGGCGCCAACGGATCGCTCTCGCGCTTGTCGGCGTTGCGCTCGATGAACAGCGCGTTGAAGCCGCGCGTGGCGATGTACGCCTTCACGCCCGCGCCGCTCCAGTAGTCGCTGGCCGCCACCGGGCGCGTTTTCGCGCGCAGATCGCCTGGCAGCGCGCACCACAGCGCGAGCGTATCCATGTGACTGGTGTGGTTCGCGTAGTAGATGCGCAATGCTGGCGAAGGCCAGCTGCCGATCCAGCGCGGCTGGGCGCCGACGAGCACGCGCATCAGCAATGTCAGTGTTTGCGACAGCATCACCACGGATTCCGCGGAGCGCGGAAAACCAAATTCCGTTCGCGCTGAGCGTAGCTCGCGCAGCGAGCGAAGTCGCCGGGCAGGAGTCCAAGTGCGACGGGCAGGAGCCCGGGTGCCCTGGAGGCCATGGACGGTCGAGAAGGGCCCGCGAAGGGCATGGATGGCCGGGAGCGGCCGAAGCGTGGTTCAAAGTCCCTTCGACTTCGGCGCTTCGCCCCTGCGCTCAGGGCGAACGGGATGGGGAGTCGGCGCGTCACTGGGAACTCGCGCTCAACTGCGCGGCAATTGCACGCGTGCGTGTGATGCAGGTGAGCAATGATCCTGCAGCGATCAAAATCGAGGCGGCAAGGAGCGCGTAGCGCTCGCCATGCCAGAACGTCTCGGCGCCGCCGAGCAGGCAGGCCAGCGTCAAAACCGCCATGCGCTGCTGCTTGGCCAACGGTCCACGAAAATCCTGTGCGAAACCGAGAGAGCCGCCGAACACGCGCACGTACGCCGTCAGCGCCGCAAGCAGCGCGCCGAGCCAGCCGAGCCACGGATATCCGCACGCATATCCGGCCGCGACGATCAGCAACGAATCGGCGATGCGATCAGGAAATTCGTTGTAGATCTTGCCGACTGCGGACGCCTTGCCGCCTTCCATCGCAACCATGCCATCGAGCAAGTTGCAGATCAGGCGCAGCTGTATGCACAGCGCGGCAAGGACCAAGCCAGCGGCAGTCGGCCATTCGATCAACAGCGCCGCGCCGATCGCGGCAAACACGATGCTGCCAACGGAAATCTGGTTCGGGGTAAAGGCAGAGCGCGCGAGCGCCGCGGCGAAGCGCTGCGCCCAGGCGCTGCCACGCGCGGCGATCGGTCGTCGATTCGATTCAGTTCCCGTCATTGCACTCCCCGTTTGCGCAATGTAACGATCAATCGACCTCAAGCCGGACATTGGCGGCGACGCAGGTTGAACGCACCCTGCTCAATTCCCCTTTTGCCGCGCAGCAGAAACGTCCGATGGCTGCGTTCCGGCGACATGCCGCCCAAGCCTAGCGGAATCCCGCTGCTAAATCCGCTTCGGGCAATAAGTGGTCAGCTGTCGAGCGCCTGCCAGCGAGCGTAGGCTGCGTCGAGCTCGGCCTGCAGCGTCGTCATGGCGGCGCCGGCGGCAGCGATGGCTGCGGCATCCTGCTTATAAAACGCCGGATCATGCATTGCCTGCGTGCGCGCGGCGATCTCGGCCTCGAGTTTTTCGATGCGTGCCGGCAACTGCTCAAGCTCACGGGCATCCTTGAAGCTGAGCTTGCGTTTGGGTACTGGAATGCTTCCCTGCTCGTCATTCCGGCTTTCGCCGGAATGACGAGCAGGAGAGGATCTGGATGCCGCATTTCCGATGGCAGGCTTCTGTCGCAGCCAGTCCGTATACCCGCCGACATAGTCACCAACGCGGCCGCCGCCTTCGAGCACCAGCGTGCTGGTCACGACGTTGTCGATGAACTCGCGATCGTGCGAGACCAGCAGCAGCGTGCCGCGATAGACCGCGAGCAGTTCCTCGAGCAATTCGAGTGTCTCGATGTCGAGGTCGTTGGTCGGTTCGTCCATGACCAGCAGGTTCGACGGCTGTGCGAACAGCTTGGCGAGCAGCAGGCGGTTGCGTTCGCCCCCGGACAGGCGCGTGATCGGCGCGCGAGCGCGCTCCGGGGAGAACAGGAAATCCTGCAGGTAGCCCAGTACGTGTTTGCGGCTGCCATCGAGTTCGATGTACTCGCGCCCTTCGGCGAGGTTGTCGAGCGCGTTGAGATCGTCGCGCAACGCGGCGCGATGCTGGTCGAAGTAGGCGATCTGCAGGCTCGTGCCGCGTTCGATCTGCCCGTGCGAAGGCGCCAGCTCGCCGAGCAGCAGTTTCAGGAGTGTGCTTTTTCCCGAGCCGTTCGGGCCGATGATGCCGATTCGGTCGCCGCGCATGATCGTCGTCGAGAAATTCCGCAGCACGACCTGGTCGCCGAAGGCGAAGTCGACGTCGTTGGCTTCGATGACCTTCTTGCCCGATGCCTGTGCCGTCACCAGCGCCATGCGCGCGTTTCCGCCGAGTTCGCGCCGTTGCGCGCGTTCGCGCCGCAGCGCCTGCAATTCGCGTACGCGGCCTTCGTTGCGCGTGCGCCGCGCCTTGATGCCCTGGCGGATCCACACTTCTTCCTGCGCCAGCAATTTGTCGAAGCGCGCGTTTTCCTGCGCTTCCGCATGCAGGCGCTCTTCGCGCCGGCGCAGGTAGTTGTCGTAGTCGCCGGG
>Ga0157376_10003290_pt1 | contig 11129 bp, 8 predicted proteins | sample M45metaG_FD_121801 | JGI IMG/M metagenome (GOLD analysis project Ga0157376, IMG submission 121801) | Miscanthus rhizosphere microbial communities from Kellogg Biological Station, Michigan, USA - M4-5 metaG | ecosystem: Host-associated > Plants > Roots > Rhizosphere > Soil | place: USA: Michigan... | reverse complement strand
TCGTCAAGCGCGGCGTCGAGCTGCAGGTTCGCGACCAGCCACGGCGCGTGGCGAAGGGCGGCCGCGGCGTCGCGCAGCGCCGGTGGCGGCGAAGCGAGCACGCGGGCGGCGACGAAGAGCGGCGTCGCGAGGACGACGCTGCGCGCGACCCAGCGCTCGCGCTCGTTGGTCACGGCGTTCCATGCGTCGACCGTCACCGCATCGCGGCCTTCCTCGACGGCGACGACGACGCGTGCTGCATGCAGTCGCTCCCCGAGCGGCGCCGCGAGCCGCTCGACGAGCCAGGCGTTGCCTTCGGGCCAGGTGAGAACGCCGGACTCGCCGATCTCGCGCGCCTCGTCGCCCGGTGCGCGAAAGCCGTGTCGGCTCGCGAAGTAGTGCAGCCCCGCCCACGCCGACACGTCGGCGCTGCCGGCGCCGTAGTCGTCGCGGCAGCAGTAGTCGAGATACCAGCGGAGCGCTGGCGCGACGAGGCCGCGAGCGTCGAGCCAGGCCGCGAACGTCGTGCGGTCGAGAGCAGTGAGAGAGTCGTTCCAGCGCGCCCGCGCGGTCGGGATCGCGAACGCATCGGCGTCGCCGGCAGCGGCGACGGCGGCGGCGAAGGCGCGGTACTGCGCGAGCGTCGCTGCGCGCTCGCTCGCCGGCAGCGCATCGACCGGCGGCAGCACGCCGTCGCGCCAGCCGCCGCCGACGAGGATGCGCTCCTGCGGGCTGTGGCAGAGCATGCGCTCGTCGTAGACGGCGCGGCCGTGCTCGCTGCGACGAACGCCGAGTTCGTCGAGCAGCTCGCCGACCTCGATCGCCGCCGGGCCGGGCACCGGCAGGTAGTGCGCGCCGAGCGGGCAGCGCATTCCCGCGAGCGCGTGGCCGCGGCTGTTGCCGCCGGCGCTGTCTTCGAGCTCGAGGGCATGGCAGTCGTCGACGCCGGCGGCACGCAGCGCGCGCGCCGCCGCGAGGCCGGCGATGCCGGCGCCGACAACGACGACGCCGACGCGCCGCGTGCGCGCGACCTGCGGCGGCGCGCCCGACTTCGTCGTCGGCCAGCCGTCGCGGACGACGTGGCCGCGCTGGTCCGAAGCGCCGATCCAGCCGCCTTGCCAGCGCGCCGCGTCGTCGCGCCAGCACGCCGCGAGCGGTGCGGTCGCGGCCAACGCGGTGGCCGCGAGGACGGTTCGCCGCGTCGGCCCGCGACGCGCGCCGCTCAGCGCTGGACCTTGCCCCATTCCTCCTCGAACGTCTGCACGAGGACCTGGTTCGAGAGCCGGTTGACCTCGGTCGGGACGCGCGCCATGTCGGGCGGAAAGTCGAACAGCGCCGGCAGGCCGGAGACGGTGAGGAAACGAAGCGACGGCGGCAGCGCCGTCGCATGGCGGAACGGCCGGTGGCTCGCGACGATGAAGCCCCACTCGCCGAAACTCGGCACGTGCGCGTGGTACGGCACTGCGGTGAGGCCCGCCGCCTCGATCGTCGTCGCGACGGTCCAGAAGCTCTTCCTCGCGATCAGCGGCGACGTCGTCTGCACGACCGCGTAGCCGCTCGCCGCGAGGTGGCGCTCGAGCAGCTCGTAGAAGGTCCGCGTGTAGAGCTTGCCGATCGAGAAGTTGGTCGGGTCGGGGAAGTCGACGACGATCGCGTCGAACGTCTCGCCGTCGTCGTTCTCGAGCCACGTGAACGCGTCGGCGTTGACGATCTTCACCTTCGGCGAGCGGAGCGAGTCGTGGTTCAGCTCGCGCAGCATCGGCGACGTCGAGAAGAGCGTCGTCATATGCGGGTCGAGCTCGACGAGCGTGATGCGCTCGACGCTCGGGTACTTGAGGATCTCGCGCACCGCCATGCCATCGCCGCCGCCGAGGACGAGCACGTGCCGCGGCGCGCCGTGCGCCGCCAGCGCCGGATGGACGAGCGCCTCGTGGTAGCGGTACTCGTCACGCGAGTGGAACTGCAGGTTGCCGTTGAGAAAGAGGCGGATGCCGGCGTGGCCGCCGGTGACGACGACGCGCTGGTACGCGCTCGTCTCGCTGTAGAGGACCTGGTCGCCGTAGAAGCGGTCCTCGGCCCAGCTCGTCACGAGGTCGGCGGCGACGAAGAGCGCGACGAGCGCCACGATGGTCGCCGCCGCCGCGACCGCGTGGGCGCCGAGCCGGCGCAGCTCGGCACGAAACAGCCACAGCGCCCAGACCGCGACGGCCGCATTCATCAGCCCGAACAGCGCGCCGGTGCGGATCAGGCCGAGCTGCGGCACGAGCAGGAGCGGAAACGCGATCGAGACCGCGAGCGCTCCGAGGTAGTCGAACGTGAGGACCTGCGAGACGAGCGTCTTCAGGCCGCCGTGCGCGCCCTTGATACTGCGCTTGAGGATGCGCAGGACGAGCGGGATCTCGAGGCCGACGAGGACGCCGATCGCGAGCACGAAGCCGTAGAGCGCGATCCGGAACGACGGCACCGCGAGCGACTGCAGCGCGAACAGCGCCGCGGGCATCGCGCCGCCGACGAGGCCGACGAGCAGCTCGATGCGCAGGAACTGAGCGACGAGCTGGCGCTCGAGGTAGCGCGACAGCCACGAGCCGACTCCCATCGCGAACAGGTACGTCCCGATGACGGTCGAGAACTGCAGGATCGAGTCGCCGAGCAGGTAGCTCGCGAGCGTTCCCGCGACGAGCTCGTAGACGAGGCCGCACGCGGCGACGACGAAGACCGACGCGAGCAGCGCGACTTCGGCGACGCCGATCGCCGGCGGCGGCCGCTCGGCGGCGGCGTCGAGGGTGGCGTGCTCGGCCACCGCGTCGCTCACCCGTGGACGGCGGCGGAGACGATGAGGCCGATCGCGATGCACATCGCGCCGACGACGACGGCCAGCGCGAGGTTCTTCTCTTCGCAGATCTCCTTCCACAGGTGGTAGGGCGTGATCTTGTCGAACAGGATGAAGGACAGCCACAGGATCACGATGCCGATCAGTGCGTACAGCACCGTGCCGAAGATCACCGCGGGCTTGAGCCAGTCGAGGACAGCCATGAAGTTCTCCTGTCAGTGGGAAGGTGAATCGGCGAATGCGGCGCGCGGGAGCTTCACTTGTGCCCGCCGCCGCTCGAGAAGCCACCGAACGAGCCGCCGCCGGTGCGAAAACCGCTGCCGCTGCGGTTGCTGTTCAGGCAATTCTGGTACTCCTGCGACGACTCGCCGAAGGTGTTCCTCGTCTCGCTGCAGTCGGCGACGCCGCCGCCCGAGCCGCAGCGAAAGAGCAGCAGCACGAGAAAGACGACGAAGCACCAGAAGATGATCTTGGCGAAGCGCCCGCCGCTGAAGGTCGTCGGCAGCGCGTCGCGCTGCAGCGCCGCGCGTTGCGCGGGAGGGAGGCGAAATGCCTGCAGCACGGTGTCGGCGGCGAGCGTCTCGCCGGCCGACCAGACGACCTCGCGCGAGCCCTCGCCCGCGGTCTGCTCGCGGTTGAGCCGCTTCTTCGCCGCGGCACCGGTGCCGACGTAGTCGGAGTTCGTCGTGCGCTCGTCGCGCTCGAGCCGCCAGTAGAACTCGCCGAGGACGTAGGTGACCTTGCCGACGTAGTCGTAGAGCTTGCGATAGAGAACGCCTTCGTAGCGGACGGCGTCGCCGAACGCCTCCGGCGCGCCGGTGATCGGCGCGCTCCAGCTCCAGCCGTCCTGCGCGTCGACCAGGAACGCGAAACCTTGCGTGCGGTGATAGAGCAGGTACTCGCGCCAGAACACCTGCTCGTCGTCGGGATCGTCGGGGACCTCGCAGCGCTCGACGTAGCCGACGACCTGCCACGGCAGCGCCGCGCCGCCGAGCGCGAGCTGGCCGGTGCTGCCGAGCGGGATCTGCGGTTCGCCGCCGGTCGCCTGCGCATAGTGCGCGAGGTCGCCGCCGACATCGCCGTGCTGCGCCGACGTCAGGTCGATCACCGACTTGCACTGCGTGCAGACGATCGACTGCGTCGTCGCGAGCTTGACCTCGAGCGCGGCGCCGCAGTTCGGGCATTGCAGCGTGCGGCCGGCGAGCGTCTTCTCGCTCTCTTCGCGCAGGCCCCGCAATGCGAGCTCGGAGAGCACGACCGAGCGGCCGACCGACCACGCCGGCCGCGCCGGATCGGTGTAGTCGATCGTCCCGACCTCGCCACGCGGCGAGCGCAGGTCGGCGACGGCGAAGCCGACGTCGAGGTTCGGCCGCTTCGGCAGCTCACCCTCGGCGGCGATCAGCTTCGCATCGACCACCGATGCGACGACCCAGCGCTCGCCTTCGACCGTGAGCGGCGCGCCGACGTTGAGCTGCGCCGAGGGAGGGACCGGCGCGCGAAGCGGAAGGTCGAAGGCGACGACGTAGCGGCCGTTGTCTTCCGAGAGCCACCCCGACTTCTGGGCGCCGTCGCCGCTCGCGAAGAGCGCGTGCCACTCGTTCCACGTGCCTTCGCTGGTGCGGTACTGGAGTCGCCCGACGAGGTCGAAGTGCGCGCCCTGGTAGGTGCCGCTGACGCCGAGCTGGAGGGGCGTGTGGTCGTCGAACAGCTCGGCGCTCTCGCCGATCTTTCGCAGCTCGTTGCCGGCGCGAACGACCGTCGAGCGGCAGTAGCTGCAGACCGCGAACGGCGACGCCGCCGAGCGGAACTCGACCGGCGCGCCGCAGTTCGGGCACGGTGCGCGGTAGGCGCGCTGCGGGGAAGGTGTCGAGGTGGCCAATCGGATGCGCGGATGCGAAAGAGGAGCCTCGCGGGCTCCTCCTTCAGCGACCGGTCAGCTCATCGTCAGACCAGCTTCTTCAGAAGCTCCGCCTTCTTGGCGTCGAACTCCTCCTGCGTGAGGATTCCTTTCGCCTTCATCTCGCCGAGCCGTTCGAGCGTGCCCATGACATCCTCGGACTTGACCCCCGCCGCCTGCGCCGCCGCGGCGGCGGGCGCCCCGGGCGCCGCCGCGTTGAGCCCCTGGCCGAGCTGGTTGGCGAGGACCTGGCCGAGCGCAACGCCGGCGCCGATGCCGACTCCCGCACCGACGATGCCGCCGCCTTCGGAGTTGCCGGCCCCCGCGGCGAGCGCGGGGATCGCCTGCGCCGTCTGGTACTGCATGAACTTGCCCATGTCGTTGCCGACCATGCCCATGCCGATCTTCTGGTCGAGGATCTTCTGCAGGTCCTCGGGCAGCGAGACGTTCTGCATCGTCACCAGCTCGAGCTTGAGGCCGAACTTGGCGAACGCCGGCGCGGTCGCGTCCTGCAGCGCCTTCGCGAACTCGACCTGGTTGGCGGCGAGGTCGAGGAACGGCGTTCCGCTTGTGCCCACGGCGTCCGAGATGTGCTGGAGCATCAGGCCGCGCAGCTGGCCGTCGAGCTCCTGGACCATGTAGCGCTCGCGCGTGCCCGAGATCTCGGTGTAGAACAGGCGCGGATCAGCGATCCGGTAGCTGTAGTTGCCGAACGCGCGCAGCCGCACCGCGCCGAAGTCCTTGTCGCGGATCGTCACCGGCTGGCTCGTCCCCCAGCGCTGGTCGATCTGCTGGCGCGTGCTGAAGAAGTAGACGTCGCTCTTGAACGGGCTCTTGAAGAGCTTGTCCCAGTTCATCAGGTACGTCAGGATCGGCAGCGTCGCGGTCGTCAGCGTGTAGCGGCCGGGGCCGAAGACGTCGGCGACGCGGCCTTCGTTGACGAACACCGCCATCTGCGATTCGCGCACCGTGAGCGAGCCGCCGTTCTGGATCTCGCGGTCTTCCATCGGAAAGCGCCACGCGAGCGTGCCGTCGGCATCCTCGGTCCACTCGATGATGTCGATGAACTGTTTCTTGATGAAATCCATCAGCGCCATGACGAGGCTCCCACGCGTGCCCCGGACATCCGGGTGCGGCGAATAATAAGGCTGGCCCTCCAAACGCCATCCCCATGAAGGGTGTGCGCGCATGAACGAATCGACTCCTTTGAAGCTCGCCGTGATCGGCGCCGGTCCGGTCGGGCTGGCGCTCGCGCTGCACGCGGCGGCGGCGCTCGACGACGCCGAGGTCACGCTCTTCGACGCGCGGCCGCGGGACAAGGACGTCTCCGGCGATCCGCGCACGCTCGCCCTCTCCCTCGGCAGCGTGCAACTGCTGCAGCGGCTCGGCGCCTGGCGCACCGAGATCGCGCAGCCGATCCTCGAGGTGCACGTCTCGCAGGACGCGCCTTCGCTCGTCGCCGCGTTCGTGCCGCAGCTCGCCGAGCCCGAGCTCACGATCCGCGCCATCGACGAGGCGGTGCCGATGCTCGGCGCCGTGCTCAGCTACGGCCAGGTCGTCGCGACGCTGCAGCAGGTCTGGCGCGACGCGCAGGCACGCGCGCCCGGGCGACTGATCGACCGCTTCGGCACCAACGTCACCGCGGTGCGCAACGTCGCGGCGCCAGCGGCGGTCGAGGTCGAGGAGGCGAGCGGCATCGTCGAGCGCTTCGACCTCGCCGTCGTCGCCGAAGGCGGCGTCTTCGCGACCGCGCCGAAGCGCGAGCCGGTCGCCGGCGAGCGTCGCCCGGCGCTGCGCCGCGACTACAGCCAGACCGCGTGGGTCGGCGTCGCCGAGTTCGCTCCGCACGCCGTCGGCGCGCCGCCGCATGCGCCCGGCGTCGCGTACGAGCGCTTCACGCGGCACGGGCCGGCGGCGCTGCTGCCGCTCAAGGACGGCCGTGCCGGGCTCGTCTGGTGCGTCGACGACCGCGACGACCCGGTCCGCGATCTCGACGACGCGCAGCGCGTCGCCGTCCTCAACACGATCTTTCATCCGCGCACGCCGCGGCTCGCGACGGTGACGCCGATGAAGGCGTTCGCGCTCGGCCTCTCGGCCGAACGAACGCTCAGCGACGGCCGCACGGTGCGGATCGGCAACGCCGCGCAGACGCTGCACCCGGTCGCCGGCCAAGGGCTCAACCTCGGCTTTCGCGATGCGTTCGAGCTCGTCGCCGCGCTCGCGAAGCGTCGCGACGTCGACGCGGTGCTGCGCCGGCTCGAGTGGCAGCGCGCGCCCGACCGCTGGGCGATGATCGCCGCGACCGACTTCCTCGCCCGCAGCTTCACCTGGTCGCTGCCCGGGCTCGGCACCGCGCGCGGCGCCGGCATCGCCGCGTTGCAGCGGCTCGGCCCGCTGAAGTCGGCGATCGCGCGGCAGATGATGTTCGGCTCGCGCTGACCGCGCGCCGCGGAGACCGCCATGCAGCTCACCGATCTCGACGCCGACGCGCTCTCGCGCGCGATCCACGCGAAGGAGGTCTCGTGTCGCGAGGTGATGCGTGCGACGCTCGACCGCATCGCGGCGGTGAACCCGCGCGTCAACGCGATCGTCAGCCTGCAGGACGAAGGCGAGCTGCTGCGCCAGGCCGACGAACGCGACGCTCGGCTCGCGCACGGCGAAAGCCTCGGCTGGATGCACGGCATGCCGCAGGCGATCAAGGACGCCGCCGAGACGAAGGGCATCGCGACGACGCTCGGCTCCCCGCTCCTCGCCAACCACGTGCCGCGCCACGATGCGTTGATGGTCGAGCGCATGAAGGCCGCCGGCTGCATCGTCGTCGGCAAGACGAACACGCCCGAGTTCGGCCTCGGCTCGCACACCTTCAACGAGGTCTTCGGCGTCACCCGCAACGCGTTCGACGCCGCGAAGTCGGCGGGCGGGTCGAGCGGCGGTGCCGCGGTCGCGCTCGCGACGCACATGCTCGCGGTCGCCGACGGCAGCGACTTCATGGGGAGCCTGCGCAACCCCGCTGGCTGGAACGACGTCTACGGCTTTCGCCCGAGCCAGGGACGCGTCCCACGCTGGCCCGCCGCCGACGTCTGGGTTGCGCTCCTCAGCACCGAAGGGCCGATGGGCCGCACGGTGAAGGACGTCGCCGCACTGCTCGACGTCCAGTCGGGCTGGGACGCGCGCACGCCGCTCGCGATCGCCGCAAAGGAATCGTTCGCCGCCAACGTCGACCGCTTCGATCCGCGCGGCGTTCGCATCGGCTGGCTCGGCGACCTCGACGGCCATCTGCCGATGGAGCCCGGCGTCGCCGACGTTTGCGCGCGCGCGCTGGCGCGCATCGAAGACGCCGGTGGCACCGTCGAGCCGGCGGCGCTCGGCTTCGCGCCGGAACGCGTCTGGGAGACGTGGCTCGTCTGGCGGCGCTGGAGCGTCGCCGCGCGCATCGCGCCGCACCTGCGCGACCCGGCCAACCGCGCGCGCATCAAGCCCGAGGCGCTCTGGGAGTACGACCAGGGCCAGGGCCTCACCGGAATGGACACGGTGCATGCGTGCGCCGAGCGCACCGCGTTCTACAACGCGATGCTTCGCCTCTTCGAGCGCTACGACGCGCTCGCGCTGCCGACCGCGCAGGTCTGGCCGTTCCCGGCCGAATGGCGCTGGCCGCGCGAGGTCGCCGGCCGCGCGATGGACACCTACCACCGCTGGATGGAGGCCGTCATCTACGCGACGCTTGCCGGCTTGCCGTGCATCGCGATGCCGGCCGGCTTCGGCGCGACCGGGCTGCCGATGGGCGTACAGCTGATCGGTCGTCCGCACGGCGACCTCGGCGTGCTGCAGCTCGCGCGCGCGTTCGAGCGGATCGGCGTCGGGCCGACGCGCAGCGTCGCTGCGGGCGGCGTCACGCCGTCCTGAGCTCGGGCATCAGCGAACGATCGTCTCGGCCGAAGCGGCTGCGATCTCGTGCGCCTCGCTTCGTCGCGCGCTCGCCGGCGCACGCAGCAGCAGCAAGGCGACGACCGCAACCGCGCCGATCGCCGCCGACAGCCACAGCGACCGCGCGCCCCAGCGATCGATCGCGACGCCGAACAGCCACGGCGCGAACGCCTGCGCGGTCCGCGCCGGCACCGTCAGCCAGCCCTGGCGTTCGCCGTAGCCGTGCGCGCCGAAGAGAACGAGCGGCAGCGTCCCCTTGGCGATCGTCAAGATCCCGTTGCCGGCGCCGTGCAGAATCGCGAACGCCGCGGCCGCCGGCGCGCCGACGACGACGAGCAGCGCAGCGCCCAGCGGATGCAGGAGCGCGGCGATGCGCGCCGACAGCAGCGGATGGATGCGGCGCAGGACGCCGAACTCGAGCAGCCGACCGCCTACCTGCGCCGGACCGACCAGCGCGCCGATCGCGACCGCAACGGCGAGCGTCGTCCCGGTCGCTTGCAGCAATCGCGGCAGGTGCGCCGCCATCGCGGTGCTGACGAACGCCATCGTCGCGAAGACGATCGCGAGCAGCACGGAGGCACGTGCGAGCGCGCGGTCATCGACGTGGCCGTCGGCCGTGGCGGTCGGTGCTGCGCCGGGCTGCGCCGTGGTCGCGCGCGGCAGCCAGGCGTTGAGCGGAACGCCGACGACGATGTGCAGCGCGGCCCAGGTCCAGCACGCGCCGCGCCAGCCGACGTGGCTCTCGAGCAGCGCGGTGAGCGGCCAGCCGACCGTGCTCGCGAAGCCGGCGATCAGCGTGATGCCGGTGATCGCGTTGCGCGAGCCGGCACCGTACAGGCGCACCAGCGCGGCGAACGCGCCTTCGTAGAGACCGCACGCCATGCCGACGCCGAGGATCGCCCAGGCGACGAAGAGCGTCGCGACGCCGTTCGCCATCGCGAGGGCGGCGAGGCCGAGCGCGAAGACGACGTTGGTCGCGACGAGCACCGGCCGGCCGCCCCAGCGGTCGATCGCCGCGCCGGCGCGTGGGCCGAGCACCGCGCCGACGAGGAGCGACGCCGAAAACGCCGCGAACACCGTCGGCGTTGCAACGCCGAGGTCGCGCGCGATCGGCGTCGCGAGCACCGCCGGCAGGTAGTACGACGACGCCCACGCGAGCGTCTGCGCGGTGCCGAGCGCGGCGACGGTGCGCAGTTGCGCGTTCATGGCGAAGCACGCTGCGCACGACCGGCAGCGGCGCGCGCAGAGAGATGCTCGACGAGCCGCTGGCTCGCTGCAGGCAGCGCCTCGAATCGGCGAAAGCAGAGCACGAAGCGCCGCTCGGCCCACGGCTCGTCGAGCGGAATCATGCGAACGTCGAGGCCCGCCGCGTGGCGCAACCCGACCTCGAGCGGCACGACGCTGACGCCCAGACCCGCGGCGACGACGCGCAGCGCAGCGTCGAAGTTCGAGACGATCGCGCGCATCGCGAGCGTTCGCCCCGCGCTCGCCGCGGCACGCTGCAGCAGCGCGTGCACCGCCGACTGCGGCGGCAGGCCGACGTGCTGGGCGTCGAGCGTATCGGCGAAGCGGAGCGTCTCGTGCGCGGCGAGCGGATGCTGCGGATGGACCGCGAGCGCGAGGCGGTCGCGCCGATACGGCCGCCGCTCGAGGCCGCCGAAGTCGACGTGGTCCCAGCAAACGCCGATCGACGCGCGGCCTTCGTCGAGCGCCCGCACGAGGTCGCGCGAGACGCGCTCCTCGATGTCGATGCGAACGTCGGCGTTCGCCGGCTCGCGCATGAACGCGGCGACATCGTCGGGCAGCTCCTCGGCGAGCGCCGACGCGGTCGCGACGAGCCGCACGTGTCCGCGCAGCGCACCGCGCGACGCGCCGAATGCGGCGGCGTCGACGGCGATGCGATCGATCGTGAAGAGCACCGTGCGCGCGTGGTCGAGGAGCGCCAGGCCGGCCGGAGTCGGCTGCACGCCGCGTCGCTCGCGCACGAGCAGCTCGACGCCGAGGTCGAGCTCGAGCTGCGCGATGCGCTTGCTGATTGCCGACGGCTCGATGTGCTCCAGCTCGGCGGCGCGCGCCATCGTCCTGCTCTCGCAGACGGCGACGAACAGGCGCAGCGTCTTGACGTCGAGGTCGTGCACCCGGCGATCATGCCGCTCCGGCGGCAGACGCGGCGATTCCGGACTGCCGCTCAGGCGGTCGCGGAACGTCTAGAGTCCGAGCGACGCCGGCGCATCGACCGGCGATCTGCGGAGACTGCCCCCGATGTCGAGCACCAACAGCGCAGAGAAGAACGGCCTGCCGCTCGACGGGATCCGCGTCGTCGAGTTCACGCACATGGTGATGGGGCCGACGTGCGGGATGATCCTCGCCGATCTCGGCGCCGAGGTGATCAAGGTCGAGCCGCCGGGCGGCGACAAGACGAGAAAGCTGCCGGGCCTCGGCATCGGCTTTTTCCGCTCGTTCAACCGCAACAAGAAGAGCGTCGTCATCAACATCGAG
>Ga0157376_10003285_pt1 | contig 11132 bp, 9 predicted proteins | sample M45metaG_FD_121801 | JGI IMG/M metagenome (GOLD analysis project Ga0157376, IMG submission 121801) | Miscanthus rhizosphere microbial communities from Kellogg Biological Station, Michigan, USA - M4-5 metaG | ecosystem: Host-associated > Plants > Roots > Rhizosphere > Soil | place: USA: Michigan... | reverse complement strand
GGGTGGGCGCGACGACAACTCGTTCTACAGCCCCGGAACGTCGACGCTGTCGTTCGGCACCGGCGGCGTCGACGATGCCGAGGACGCCGAGATCATCCTGCACGAATACGGCCATGCGATCCAGGACGCGCAGGTGCCGGGCTGGGGCGAGGTCGAGGAGGCGATGGCGATGGGCGAAGGCTTCGGCGACTATTTTGCGGCAAGCTTTTTCGCCGAAGTGAAGCCCGCGGCGATGCGTCCGACCGTGGGCAATTGGGACGCCACGTTCTACAGCGCCGAAAATCCACCCGCGTTGAGGCGGCTCGACAGCAACAAGAAGTATCCGAAGGACCTGACCTCCGACGAGCACGACAACGGCGAGTTGTGGTCGGCGTCGCTGTGGCAGTTGCGCGCGGCGGTCGGGCGGAATGTCGCGGACCGGCTGGTGATCGCGCACCATTTCCTGCTCAACCGGCGCGCGCGCTTCGAGGACGCCGCCAACGCGCTGCTCACCGCAGACAGGCAGCTCTACCAGTCCAACCATGCCGAGACGATCCGGCAGATTTTCGTGGCCCGGGGAATGTTGCCCAATCCCAAGCGCAAGCTGCGGCGCGCCGGACAGCGCTTCGATCAGTAGATCTTTCGCGCCGCCGCGTCAGCCCATCATCGGCATGTGGAATCCGGGCGCGGCGCTGCCGTCGTCGGGCCAGCGCGACGTGAGTGTCTTCAACCGCGTGTAGAAGCGCACTCCGTCCATGCCGTGCACGTTGAGATCGCCGAAGAGCGAGCCGCGCCAGCCGCCGAAGGAAAAGAAGGCCATCGGCACGGGAATCGGCACATTGACGCCCACCATGCCGACCTCGACGTCCTGCTGGAAGCGGCGGGCGGCATGGCCCGAGCGCGTGAAGATCGCCGTGCCGTTGGCGTAGGGGTTGGCGTTGATGAGGGCAATGGCCTCGGTCAGCGATTCGACGCGGACGACGCCCAGCACGGGTCCGAAGATCTCTTCACGATAGATCGCCATGGCGGGTGTGACGCGATCGAACAGCGTGGGCCCGACGAAAAAGCCACCGGCATGGCCGCCGACGCGCACCGCGCGGCCGTCCACAACCAGCGTGGCGCCGTCCGCGACGCCGCCATCGATGCAACCCGTGATGCGCGTCTGCGCGGCGCCGGTGATGACCGGCCCCATTTCGATGCCTGGCGCATTGCCCGGACCCACGCTGACGCGGCGGGCGCGCGCGGCCAGCCGTTCGACCAGTGGGTCGGCCGCATCGCCGACGGCGACGACTGCCGAGATCGCCATGCAGCGTTCACCTGCGGAGCCGTAACCGGCGCCGATGATCGCTTCCGTCGCGAAATCGAGATCGGCGTCGGGCATGACCACCGCGTGATTCTTGGCGCCGCCCAGCGCCTGCACGCGTTTGCCGTTGCGCGCGCCGGTTTCGTAGATGTATTTCGCGATCGGCGTCGAGCCAACGAACGACACCGCCTTCACGTCCGGATGCGCGAGCAGCGCGTCGACCGCTTCCTTGTCGCCATGAATGACGTTGAACACCCCGTCCGGCAGGCCCGCTTCCTTGAGCAGCTCCGCCATGCGAATCGACAGCGAGGGATCGCGCTCGGACGGCTTCAGGACGAACGTGTTGCCGCACGCGATGGCGACCGGGAACATCCACAGCGGCACCATCGCGGGAAAATTGAACGGCGTGATGCCGGCGCACACGCCGACCGGCTGACGCAGCGAAAAGCTGTCGACGTCGGTGCCGACGTTTTCGCTGAACTCACCCTTGAGAAGATGCGGAACGCCCGTGGCGAACTCGATCACTTCGATGCCGCGGGTCACTTCGCCCTCGGCGTCGGCCAGCGTCTTGCCATGTTCTTCCGAGATCACAGCCGCGAGATCCTTGCGGTGCGCTTCCATCAATTCGCGAAAGCGCATCAGGATCCGCGCGCGGCGCAGCGGCGGGAACGCGCGCCACGCCGGAAGCGCCGCGGCCGCCGCGGCAACTGCCGCGCCGACATCGGCCGCGTTGGCCAGCGGCACATGACGCACCACTTCGCCTTTGGCGGGGTTGGCGACTTCGCCGAAGCGCGCAGTCTGCCCGGCAACGGCCTTGCCGCCGATCCACAGCGGCAGCCGCTCGAGTGTGGTCAGGTCCATCCCGTCTCCTCAACCATGCGAGGACAAAGCGCCGGCGAGATAGCCGCGAACGCGCTCGTCACCCACCAAAGTAGCGAAATCGCCGGCATGGGTCAACCGGCCGCGGTCGACGAAGATGAATTGCTCGCACGTGTCGCGCAGGATGTCGAGATGCCAGGCCTCGTTCGGATGCAGGCAGACGAAGACGAGCCTGCCCTCGGCGCGGAGTTTGCGGAAAAATTGCACCATGAACCCGATGTATCCGTCCTGCGTGTTGAACTGGGGCTCGTCGAAGAGATGGACCAGCGGCGAATCGCTTCCCGCCGGCTCGAGCATGAACGACGGGCGCGATCGCTTCCACGCGCGCACTTGGTAAGACTGGTGGTAGTGGATCGCCAGCCGGTCGCGTTCGCGATAGCGGACGCGATGGATGTCGCGGCCGCCGACGATCACTTGGCCCGCGGAGGGCCGATTGCTGCCGGTGATCAGTTCGAACAGCGTCGTCTTCCCCGATCCGTTCGGACCCATGACACCGACAATGGCGGGCGCTTGAAGGGCGAAGTCCGCTTCCAGCGAAAACGTGACCTCGCGGCCGAAGATACCGCGCGTGTAACGCTTGGCCAGCTTGTTCACCGAAAGCAGAGGAATACTCACCTCACTCATCGTTCACTCATTGCTCACTCATTTCTCACATCCCCAATAGCCGCGCGCGCAGCGCGGCATCGTCGCGAAGCGCAGACGCCGGACCTTCGTGCACGACGATGCCGTGATCCATCACGTATGCGCGGTCGGCGACCGCCAGCGCAGTCGCGACATTCTGCTCTACGACCAGCACTGCGATGCCTTCGCTCTTCAGGCGCAGGATCGTGCGCATCACGTCCTGGACGACCTTCGGCGCAAGGCCCTGGCTCGGCTCGTCGAACAACACCATGCCCGGCGCACCCAGCAGCGCGCGCGAGATCGCCACCATCTGCATCTCGCCGCCGGACAGGTTCTCGCATTCGCGATGCATGAGGTACGGCAGGGCGCTGAAGATGTCGAAGCAGTCCTGGTCGCTCCACGCCCTGAACCGGGTCTTCTTTTTTGCGATGGCCAGGTTGCGGGCCACGGTCAACGTCGGAAAGATGCGCCGGTCATCGGGGACCCAGCCCAACCCCCGACGCGCGATTTCGTGCGTAGCGTCGCGGGTGACGTCGCGTCCGTCAAACCTGATCGTTCCGACGCGGGGCGGCGTCAAGCCCAGGATCGAGCGCAGCAGCGTCGTCTTGCCGGCGCCGTTGGGCCCGAGCAACGCGACGACCTCGCCGGCCTCCGCGTTCAGCGACACGCCATGGAGCACCTGCGTCTCACCATAGAATGTCTCGATGCGCTCGACCGACAGCATCATTGCTCCAGCGCGCCCAGGTTCGAGCGACGCACCCAGGGATCCGCGCGCAGTTCATCGGGCGTCCCCTCGGCGATGACCTGGCCCCAGTGGATGACCGAAATGCGGTCGGCAAGGCCGAACAGGAAGTGCATGTCGTGCTCGATCACCACGATGGTCAGCGTGCGCTTCAATTCGGCGATCAGCGCGGACAGCCGCGCCGTGCCCTCCGTGCCGAGTCCCGCGGTCGGCTCGTCCAGGAACAACAGGCGCGGCTGTGCGGCAAGGGCCACGGCGATTTCGAGAGCACGGCGTTCGCCGTAAGGCAGGCTCTTGGCGGGAATGCGCTCGCGCCCGGCCAGGCCCACGCGGGTCAGCACGCCGGCGGCCTCGTCCTGCGCGCTGGAATCGCTTGCGAGGTCGGACCACGCGTCGAAGCCGCGGCGGCGCACCGCTGGCAGCGCCACCATGATGTTGTCGAGCGCCGTGTAATCGTTGAACAGGTTCATCACCTGGAACGAACGCGAGATGCCGAGCCGCGCGATGGCGCGCGGCGTGGCGCCGGTAATCACGCGGTCGTCGAACCGCACTTCGCCGCGGTCGGGCTTGTAGCGCCCGGTCAGCACGTTGAAGCACGTCGTCTTGCCCGCGCCATTCGGCCCCATGATGCCGGACAGCCGACCTTCGTCGAACGAAAGCGAAATGTCCTCCAGGACGACGGCGTCGCCGAAGCGCTTGTGCAGGTGTTTCGCCTCGAACAGCGGCATGGCTTCAGGCCGCCTTGCTGGTGGCGAGTGCGGGCGCCGCCGCCCGGTGCGCACGCCGCCATGCTTGCCACGCGCCGGCGATTCCCTCCGGCTGCCACAGCACCATGGCCATGAACAGCAAGCCGTACCAGAGCAGCCAGGTTTCCGTATACGCGCCCAGCAGGTCACGGGCGAGGATGAAGAACAGCGCGCCGAGCACCGGCCCCCAGAAGCTCACCAGGCCGCCGCCGATCAGGACCATCATCACGACGAACCCTGACGAATGCAGGCTCATCACGTTTGGATAGGCCGACTGCTGCGCCATCGCGAACAGCGCGCCGGCGACTCCCGCCACTGCGGCGGACAGCGTGAAGGCGATCCACTTGTAGAGCCAAACGTCGTGGCCGACAAATGCCGCGCGCATTTCATTCTGCTTGATCGCGGTCAGGATGCGCCCGAACGGCGAGTGGACGAGGCGCCACAGCGCGAATACGGCCAGCGTGAAAATACCGAAGGCAAAGTAATACAACGCCTGGTTGCTCGCGAGATCGAACGAGGCGTAGCCAAAATCGGCGCGCAGGCGCTTGATGTTCAGCAACCCGTCCTCGCCGCCAGTGACCGAGTGCCATTTGATCGCCACGAACCAGAACACCTGCCCGAAGGCAATGGTCAGCAACGCGTAGTAGATGCCGCGTCGATGCGAGATGAACGCCGCCACAACGGCGCCGAAGGCGGCAGCGATGACGGCTGCGCCGATCAGATCGAACCAAAGGTTTGGCCACAACCGCAACTGCAGCAGGCCGAACGCATAGGCGCCGATGCCGAAGAACGCGCCGTGTCCGAACGAGGGCAGGCCGCCGTAGCCCAGCAACAGGTTGTAGCCCAGCGCGAACAGCATCCAGATCATGATTTCCAGCGCCAGGTACTGGTACAGCCCGACCCGCGTCAGCCACAGCGGCGCCGAGGCCAGGCCGACCAGCAACAGCAGCATGGGCAATGGCACGAAGGCGGCGCGGGGGCGGGCGGACATGGAGCGATGCGGAGAAGGGGATCTGGACAACGGGAAATATACGTTCTATTATTTCAACATGCAAGAATATATGTTCTAATACGTTCCAGCGCCGATGCCTTCCATGCCACCGACCAACTACGACGAATTGAAGCAGGCGATCACCGAGCGCTTCCCGGGGATGTCGAAGCAGCTCCAGGGAATCGCGCGCTTCGCGCTGGAGCGGCCAAACGAGCTGGCGCTCGGCACCGTGGCGGCCATTGCCGGCGCCGCCGGCGTGCAGCCGTCGGCCATGGTGCGTTTCGCCAACGCGCTGGACTTCAGCGGCTTCTCGGAGATGCAGCAGATCTTTCGCGGGCGCCTGGTTGAGCGTTCGGTCAGCTATCGCGAGCGCATCGAGCAGCTGCGCCAGGGCAAGCGCAACGGCGGCCCGGGCAGCGCCACCGGCGTGCTGCACCAGTCCGTCAGCGACGCCATCTCGGAACTCGGCCATCTCGAGGAGAGCGTCAAGACAGCGCAGTTCAACGCCGCGATTCGCCTCATCGCAGGTGCGCCGCGCATCCACGTGCTGGCGCAGCGGCGCGCGTTTCCGGTGGCCTGCTATCTCGCGTACGCACTGAGCCAGCTCGAACTGCGGACGCATCTGCTCGATGGCGTGGGCGGGATGCTGAGTGAGGTCGTGCGGGGAATCGCAGGGCGCGAAGTGCTGATCGCGGTGAGCTTTCGCAATTACTCGGCCGGCGTGATCGAGGCGGCAGCGGACTGTCACCGGCGCGGCGTGCCGGTCATCGCCATCACGGACAGCCCGCTCTCGCCGCTGAAGGCCAACGCCCGCATTTCATTCGAGCTGGGCGATGACTCGAGCCGCCCGTTCCGGTCGCTGGTGGCGCCGTTGTGCCTCGCGCAAGCGCTCGTGGTCAGCACCGGGCATCAACTGGCCGGGACCATCGAGCATCGCCGCGCAGCGTCGCCGCGCAGGGCCGCCGCATGAGCCCGACGGGCCGCCGCGAGGGTCTCAGTGGCCAATGCGCCGGAGCGCGCTGCGCGAAGGCAGTCCAGTGAGCGTTTCGCGCCCGTTCGACGTCATCTGCGTCGGTCGCGCGGCCGTGGATCTGTATGGCGAGCAGATCGGCGGGCGGCTGGAGGACATGCTGACGTTTGCCAAATACCTGGGCGGCTCGCCGGCCAACACGGCGATCGGCATGGCGCGGCTGGGCCTCAAGCCGGCCATGCTCACCCGCGTGGGCGACGAACACAACGGGCGCTTCGTGCGCGAGACGCTCGCCGCCGAAGGCGTGGACGTGAGTCACGTGATCACCGATCCCAAGCGCCTGACCGCGCTGGCCATCCTCGGCATCCGCGATCGCGAGACGTTTCCGTTGCTGTTCTATCGCGAACACTGTGCCGACATGGCTATCGCGGCGGAAGATTTCGATGCGCAGTTCATTGCGTCGTCGCTGGCGCTGTGCGTCTCCGGCACGCATCTGTCGCAGCCGCAGACCTACGCGGCCTGCGTCGCGGCGATGCGGGAAGCACACAACGCACGCACACGCGTCGCGCTCGATATCGACTACAGGCCCGTGTTGTGGGGACTGACCAGCCCCGGCCTCGGAGAGCACCGGTACGTGCAGTCGGGCGAAGTCAGCGCGCATCTGCAAACGGTGATCCCTTTGTGCGATCTCGTGGTCGGCACCGAGGAGGAGATCCATATCGCCGGCGGCAGTACCGACACGATCACAGCGTTGCGGCGCCTGCGCGAGCTCACGCCGGGCGCGCTGGTGGTCAAGCGCGGGCCCATGGGCTGCGTCGTGTTCCCGGCGGCAATTCCCGACAACATCGAGGACGGGCTCAAAGGTCCGGGTTTTCCCGTCGACGTCTACAACATCCTTGGCGCCGGCGACGCGTTCATGGCGGGATTCCTCCGCGGCTGGATTCGCGACGAAGCGCTGGAACGCTGCTGTGCCTATGCCAACGCGTGTGGCGCGCTGGTCGTCTCGAGGCATGGTTGTGCTCCAGCGATGCCGAGCTGGATAGAGCTCAATGCCTTCCTCGAGCATGGCTCGCCGACGCGCCGCCTGCGCGAAGACGCGCAACTGGAGCGTCTCCATCGCAACACGACGCGCACTCGCCAATGGGGAGACCTGGCCGTGCTCGCGTTCGATCATCGCGTGCAGTTCGTCGACATGGCTGCTCCGCACGGCGCGGGGCACGACCGTATCGTCGCTTGCAAGAAACTGATCGCGGAAGGCGCGCGGCAGGGTGCTGAAGGGTTGAACGGCGCCGGCGTCATCCTCGATGATCGCTACGGGGAGGAGATATTTCCCGGCGTCACGGGTTGCGGGCGATGGGTCGCGCGGCCGGTCGAGCTTCCGGGTTCGCGGCCGCTGAAGTTCGAAGCGGGCAATGCGCTGGGAATGCACCTGCGCACGTGGCCTGGCGAACACGTCGCCAAATGCCTTGTCTACATGCACCCGGACGATCCGCCGGACTTGCGCCGGCAGCAGCTGGAACGCCTGCGTGAACTGCAGGCTGCGTGCGTCGCCACTTTCCGCGAATTTCTGATCGAAGTCATCCCGCCTGCCGACATGCCGAGCGACGCCACGACCGTGGCCCGGGTGCTCGAGCAGATTTACGCCGCCGATGTGGTCCCGGACTGGTGGAAGCTGCCGCCGTCCACCAACGTAGCGTGCTGGGACGCGATCACGCAGGTCATCCGCCGCAACGATCCGCATTGCCGCGGCGTGCTGCTGCTCGGACTGGAAGCGAGCGAGGAGGACCTGCAGCGCGGATTCAGCGTGGCGGCGAGCTTTGCGCTGGTCAAGGGGTTCGCCGTCGGCCGCTCGATATTCGCCGACGTGGCTGCCGCGTGGTTTGCCGGCGACGTGCCGGACGCCGAAGTAATTGCCGGCGTGGCGCAGCGCTACCGCCGGTTGATCGCCTTGTGGCAGGAATCCCGCGCTGCCGCCGCGACTGCGGTCGAGGCGGCATGAGCGCGCAATCGATGCGCCACGGAAAACGAAGCAAAGTGGATCGCAGCAAACGACAAGACGGCGCCAAGTCCGTTTCACCACCAACCAGCGTCGGATGACGCGCGAGAAGGAGGCAACATGAGCGAGATCGACAAGAATGGAAAGCAGGACGCTGGCGGGATTGGAGAGATCGTACAGCCGGATTCCGCGCGCCGCGCAATCCTCAAGGCATCGGCACTGACACTGGCCACCGTGGGAACCTATGGCGTCGCGCCGTTCTTCGGGCCGTGGAAACACAACCACGCATGGTCGCAGACGGCGCAGAAGAAGCCGATCGTGATCGGCCTGACGATGGATGCGAGCGGCCAGTACGCCGCGAGCGGCATGGACGAACGGCTCGGCGCGATGATGGCGATCAAGGAATTCAACGCCAAGGGCGGCGTGCTGGGCCGGCCGATCGAGGCGCTGCACATGGATTCGGAGACAACGCCCGCGACCGGATCGCGCGTTGCCGAGCGGATGATCACGCGCAACGACGTCACCTATCTGGTCGGCGCACTTCACTCCGGTGTCGCCAATGCCATTTCGCAGGTGGCCCAGAAATACGGCTGCATCTACCTGAACACCAATTCGAGTTCGCCGACGGAGTCGGGCAAGGACTGCCACCGCGTCAAGTTCGTGTGGGACGGCAACGGCACCAACTTCGCGCTGGCGATCGTCAAGAACGCCATGGCCGTGAACGGCAAGAACTGGGTGCTGCTGACCAACGACTACGTGTGGGGCCACAACACGGCGAAGGCGACCCGGGCCATCGTCGAGGCCAACGGCGGGAAGATCGTCGAGGAAATGCTGGTGCCGCAGAACACGCGCGACTTCTCGTCGTACCTGATCAAGATCCAGCAGATCAAGCCTGCCGTGGTCGCCGCCGCCGTCGGCGGTGACGATATCAAGGCGCTGCGCCAGCAGGTGGTGCAGATGAAGATGAACAAGAGCCCGGCGTGGATCAACAACCAGCAGGACTGGCCCGACGTCTACGGGCTGGGTCCGGAGGCAATCTTCGGCGTGTTCGGCACCAACTGGTATTACCGGCTCGACCTGCCCGGCGTCAAGGAATTCGTCGCGGCGTACCAGGCCACTTTTCCTGGCGTGCAGATCAGGGTTCCCGGCAATACGTATTACAACGGCTACATGGCGACGCGGGAGCTGCTGCGCGCGACCGAGCGCGCGGGCACGACCAACAACATCCGGATGATCAAGGAGCTGGAGAATCTCAAGGTGTCCGCGCGCGACCGGATGCAGGATTTCGACGCGTACATGAACCCGGCGACGCACCAGCTGCAGCAGACGATATACATGGCGACCTATAACGACGCGCCGGCGGACAAGGACGATATCTTCCGCATCCTGGCCAAGCTGCCGCCGAAGGAGGTCGAGGACCCTGATGCCGCCGGCGCCTGCAAGCTGGAGTCGTACGAGGCGACGCCGACTTACGAAATGTGACCGGCGGGCCGCGCGGCAACGTCCGGCATCGATTGCAGCAGGGCACGCGCCACGCCCTCCTTGCAGTTCGATGCGGCAACGTCGCCGCGCGGTTCCGACCCGCGCATGGATTCCCTGCTCAATCTTCTTCCGCATGCAGTCAACGGCGTCAGTCTCGGGCTGCTGTTCGCGTTGATAGCGCTGGGATTCATGCTGATCGTCGGCGTCATGGAGACGATCAATCTCGCGCATGGCTCGCTGTTCGCGCTGGGGATGTACGTCGCGCTGTTCGTCGTGACGCCGAAGCTGGGATGGTTCCCTGCGCTGCAGGACGCGTACCTGGCATTGCCGTTGGGAACGCGTTACCTGTTCGCGCTGTTCCTGGCTCCGGTATTCGTCGGCGTGTTCGGCATGGGGCTGGAACTCTGCCTTCGCCGCACTTACGGCCGGGATCCTCTCTATGGGCTGCTGTTCACGTTCGGTGCCGCGCTGGTGCTCGAGGAACTGATCCGGCTGATCTGGGGATCGAGCGAAAAGCAGTTGCCGCTGCCCGAGGCGATCTCCGGCGCGATTCGGCTGGGCGATCTCATCTATGCCAACTACCGTTTCTTCGCCAGCGGGTTCGCCGTTCTGATGATCGGACTGCTGTGGGCGTTTCTCGAAAAGACGCCGTACGGCGCGATCATCAAGGCGGGTGCCCACGACAGCGAGATGGTGCGAGCGCTGGGGATCAATCTGTCGCGCCTGAGGCTGTACGTGTTCGCGCTGGGCGTGGCGCTTGCGGCGATCGCCGGCGTGATCATGGCCCCGATCTGGGGCATCCGGCCGCAGGTCGGCGTCGACGCGGTCGTTCCCGCGTTCCTCATCATTGTCCTGGGCGGCGTGGGCAGCCTGTGGGGCGCCGTGGTGGCAGGGTTGATGGTGGGCATGGTGGTGGCGCTGACGGGAGCCTATGCGTCCGAGTGGTCGCTGCTTTCCATGTATCTGCTGTTCATCGCCGTGGTGACGTTCCGCGCACGCGGCCTGTTCGGCAAGAAAAGCGTGCTCGACACGTGAACACCGCGCATCGGGTATCGCGTTGACGGCGCAACCACGGGCCACGGGCTTGTTCGACGTCCACGGCAAGGTGGCGTTCGTGCCGGGCGGCTATGGGGGCATCGGCGAGGCGATCGTCCGAGGGCTCGCGCGCCACGGCGCGCGCGTCGTCATTGCCGGCCGCGACGCGGTCAAGGCCGATGCGCTGGCGACGAAGCTGCGCGACGAAGGCCTGGCGGCCTCCGGTTGTGCGATGGATGCGCGCTCGGTGGACTCGATTCGTGCCGCCGTGGATGGCGCCGTCGCCGAATTCGGCGCCGTCGATATCCTGATGAACTGCGTCGGCATCCAGCGCGAGCAACCGCTGCAGGACGTGACCGAAGAGGCGTGGGACGAAGTAGTCAATGTG
>Ga0157376_10003281_pt1 | contig 11135 bp, 11 predicted proteins | sample M45metaG_FD_121801 | JGI IMG/M metagenome (GOLD analysis project Ga0157376, IMG submission 121801) | Miscanthus rhizosphere microbial communities from Kellogg Biological Station, Michigan, USA - M4-5 metaG | ecosystem: Host-associated > Plants > Roots > Rhizosphere > Soil | place: USA: Michigan... | reverse complement strand
GGTTCGCGTGCAAGTCAAGATTAAAGAAGGCGATAAGGAACGTTTGCAGGCCTTTGAAGGCCTCGTGATTGCCATCAACAAGGGACCGCAGGGCACCTTTACCGTCCGCAAGATGAGCTTTGGGCAGGGAGTGGAGCGCATTTTCCCGTTCAACTCAAAGGTTGTGGACAAGGTGGAGAAGGTTCGCAGCTACCGGGTCCGCCGTTCAAAGCTGTTCTATATCCGAGGACTGCGCGGCAAGGCCGCCCGTCTGAAAGAAGTGGAACGCACCGCCGTCAAGGCATAACTGGGCTTCCCTTTTCAGGGCCAAAAGAACCCCGGCTTCGGCCGGGGTTTTGATTTGCATCTCGAAAGGCGGAGCGCGAAAAAGAAGAGTGTCAGTCTTCGCGCGTGTTCTTATTCAGGCGTTTCGCGTCCCCGGTTTCTTTGCTTTCATCGAGCCCGGTCGAGTCGGCGATGTCCACCGTTCCGAACGAATCATTAACCACACCGTCATCGGCGGCGTTCTCTTCTTCAAATCCGGCGGGCTGCGTGTGGGTGGGCTTCAGCTTCACGGTCATCGAACCTCCTGTCTGTTTGGATGCGCTTTTTCGAGAGTGTCGACTGATTTACCCGACGAATACTGGACCTGTTTTCCGCAGGCATCCACCTGTATGCCTTGGCAGTTCGTTCTTATACTGAGGGCATGGCGAGTTCACCCGTATCTCACCCCTTGAACAAGAAGACGTCCGCGGGGGCCCCGGTATGCGGCTGGAAGCTGGAGAAGGCTGCCGCGAAGTGCGGCTTTCTGCACATTGCAGGATGCGACGAGGTGGGGCGCGGGCCGATGTTCGGGCCAGTGGTTGCGGCTGCGGTGATTCTTCCGCTCTGTTGTCGACTTACGGGCCTGAATGACTCGAAGCAGCTTTGCGAAAACAAGCGCAACGAACTCGATGTGGTGATTCGCGCCAAGGCTCTGGCGTTTGCGATCGCGGCGATCGATGTTGATACGATCGACCGTATCAACATCCGAAAAGCTTCCCTGCTGGCGATGCGCACCGCGGTTGAGCAGCTTGCGATTCAGCCGGATTATCTGCTAATCGACGGCTGCGACACGATCGAATGGCCGTGCCCGCAGGAGTCCGTCATTCACGGCGATGGGAGGAGTTACTCCATTGCTGCGGCGAGCGTGCTGGCCAAGGTGCATCGCGACCGAATGCTGGTGGAGTTGGATGCGGTGTATCCCGGCTATGGGCTGGCTCGTCACAAAGGCTATTGCTCACGCGAACACATGGCGGCGCTTGATCGCCTCGGGCCGACACCCCTTCACCGGAAGAACTGGAGTCCCGTCGCGCAGATCATGCTGGATTTTGGAGAGCTTCCGGAAGCAATCCAATAGGCAGTTTCAAACGGTAACGGGGCGGTGCGCTATGCGTTTCTGCACGTACTTAAAGATCGGTCGCGCAGCCAGCAGCACGAAGAGCCCGATGGTCAGGTTCATGGGGCTCTTGACGCCGGGTTTCACCTGCCACCAGTAGTGGACGATTCCGGAGATCGCAGCGAAGTATACCAGCTTGTGCAACTGGTTCCAGCGCTTACCGCCCAGCTTGCGAATGGCCCAGGTGGTTGAGGTCGCCGCGAGCGGGACAAGCAGGGTGTAGGCGAGGAAGCCGGCGATGATGAAGCGGCGTTTGGTGATGTCCGTCTTAAACACGCTCAGGTCGAAGTTCATGTAGAGGGCGATGTACGTGGCCAAATGGAGTGAAGCGTAGAAGAAGGCGAAGAGGCCGAGCAGGCGGCGAAACTTGATGAGCCATGAGAGGCGCGGAGATAGCAGGCGCAGCGGAGTGATCGCCAGCGACAGAATCAACAACAACAGTGTGTTATAGCCGGTGGTGAGCGTGATGTTCGCGGTGGGGTCGGGGCCGAGCGTGTTGGTAACGAACTCGTAAACGAGCAGTGCGAACGGCCAGAGGCACGCGATCCAGGTGAGCGTCTTGAGCGTGATGAGAGTCGTGCGATTCATGGGTGTCCAGGGCTAGCAAAAACAAAAAAACACGCCGCGAACACGAGCGTAGCGCGGCTAACTCCGCTAGTAATTCTTCTTCAGATCCATTCCGTTGTACATCGACGCAACCTGGTCGGCGTAGCCATTGAACATGAGCGTAGTGCGGCGCTGCTGAAAAAGCGGCAAACCAATGCGGCGCTCGGTCTTCTGGCTCCAGCGCGGATGATCGACGTTGGGGTTGACGTTGGAGTAGAAGCCGTACTCACTCGGCCCCATTTGATTCCAGGTGGTAGGAGGCTGCTTGTCGACAAAGCGAATCGCAACGATCGACTTGGCCGATTTGAAGCCATATTTCCAGGGCACTACGATCCGGATCGGTGCACCATTCTGGTTGGGAAGAACATCGCCGTATAGCCCAATGGTGAGCAGCGTGAGGGGATGCATGGCCTCATCCATGCGCAGCCCTTCGGAATAGGCCGAATAGAAAGAGGCTTCACTCGCCCACTTCTCCACTTTCGGATCGTAGTAGGAGAGAAATTGGACATACTTCGCGCTGGGCAGGGGATCGCATTCCTTGATGAGTTCAGAGAGCGAGTAGCCGATCCACGGAATAACCATGCTCCAAGCCTCCACGCAGCGGAGACGATAAACTCGCTCTTCAAGCGGGCGCAGCTTCAGTAACGCATCGATGTCAAGGGTTTTCGGCTGTTTGACTTTGCCTTCAATCTTGACTGTCCACGGACGGGTTGGCAGGGTGCCTGTATTTTCGGAAGGTTCATTTTTCCGAGGACCAAATTCGTAGTAGTTGTTGTAGTGAGTCACGTCCTGGAGACTGGTGAGCGGTTCGCCTGTGACACTCAGCGGGCTCTTCACGGTCTGCAGCTTGGTGTCAGCGAGGGCGCTAATTGAGGGATCGAACACATCGGCGAGGCGGTTAGCGCCGGTAATCGCCGCGCCTACCGCAGCAGTGCCGGCAAGTGCGTTGCGCAGAAATCGGCGCCGGGTGAAGTACTCTTTGTAGTTTTCGTATGGGGTAATCTCCGACGAGGGAATGTCGGAGGGTTTACGAATCAGCATGAACGACCTCATGTAGAGAACGATCTATTTTCAACTGTTAGATTCCCGCCGGGCCCAACAAGTTACAACTGGTTGGAAACGATTCGATTGGAAGGAGAAAGGGCGGCTATTGTTTGATGCCGCCACGACGCGCCGCAGACTTGACTTTTGCGAGGGCGGGGAGGCTACCGCGTGGGAACGATGTGGATTGCCGCACGACGAGCTGCGTGGAGATGGGCCACTCCCTCTGCTGCGCGTGGGGAGAGTCAGGCTCGATGCCAGCGCGCAGGGCCTGGACGGCCGCCGCGGCCAGATGCTTGCACGACATCCTGACCGTGGTAAGCGGCGGCAGCATGAACTGTGCGAGATGAATGTCGTCAAATCCCACGACGGATACATCGTTCGGCACGGGGTGGGTGGCGCGATGCAGGCCGTGCAATACTCCGATCGCCGTCATGTCGTTGGAGCAGACGATGCCGGTGGGTAATTCTGCGAGCGCGATCAATTGTTCGCTGGCTTTGATGCCACCTTCCATGGTGTGTGTGCCTTCGACCAGGTCCTCGGGTCGCACTGTCAGTCCGAGTTCGGCGATGGCGCTGACGAAAGCATCGCGCCGCGCAACCGCAGAGCGCATTTGCAAAGGCCCGCTGATGAAGGCGATCTGGCGATGGCCGAGCGCCGCCAGATGTTGCACCGCCTCGCGAATTCCCTCTCCATAGTTGACTTTGAGAACGCGGATATTTGGCAAGTCAGGTCCTGCATCGACGAACACCAGCGGGAATGCACGTTCAACGAGCTTCTGGATCAGTTCCTCTTCGATGCCGAAGGTCATGATTGCCACACCGTCGACGCTGCGCTGCAGCATCCGACGGATGAGCGCTTCGGTACGGACCGTGTCGTAATTTGTAGAGCCGATGAAAACTTCGTATCCCTGCTCAACGGCTAGATTTTCGAACTCCTGAACGAGCTCCGGGAAAAAGGGATTGGTGATCTCAGAGACAACAAGGCCAAGAATGCGGCTTCGTCCTGAGACAAGAGCACGCGCCTGCGTGTTGGGGACGTAGCCAACCTCTTTCACGGCGCTCCAAACGCGCTCTGCCAATTCCGGCGCGACAGTGGAGATACCGTTAACCACACGCGAAACTGTAGCAATGGAGACGTCTGCACGCTGCGCTACATGGCGGATGCTCGCAGTAGCTGCGCGAAGCCGGTTCGGATTCTTTCGGGGACCACCCATCAATCGAATTCTAGAGTATTTTCTCTGTTACAAGAGTGAGTTGCTAAATAATTTCGATAAACGAGTGGCAGGAAATGATTGATTCGACTCGATCAACGCCGGGGGATGGTGGAAGCTGGTGACGAGATTTGTGCTATTGGCGTTGAAAGAAAGGCAATACAGGAAAACGGTTTCCTTGCTCTCGAATCGCTTGCTATGGATGGCTCTGACTGCCGCCTGCCACCTCAATCGCATGGCGTAGGAGTACCTGAATGGAGACTAGGCTCTCTTCAGCGCCGCGTTGGCTTCCGGGCAAGTTGACGATCAGCGTCGAACCGCGCATGCCGGCAACTCCACGCGACAGCCATGAAAAAGGATTGCTCTCGGCTCCTCGGGACCGCATGGCTTCAGCGAGACCCGGCGCATTACGATCGAGCACTTGAAGCGTTGCCTCAGGTGTGCGGTCGCGCTGGCTCATACCCGTGCCACCTACTGTGAGGATCAGAGCGGCTCCCTGCGCACTCCACCGCTGAAGTTGCGCCGCGATCTTCTCTTCATCGTCGGGCACGAGGGCGGTTTCGAACTGCGCCGCGGGCCAGTGCTCACGCAGCAGGTCAACAACTGCAGGGCCTGCCGTATCGGTCATCAGGCCTTGCGAGCAACGGTCGGAAACGGTGAGTACGCAGAAGAGCATTTAGAGGATCCTAGTTTCCTCCCGATCCAGGTGCGCCGTTTGATTTAGGGCGCAACACTTTAATCGTCTGCAACCAGATTCTCGCTATGTCTGGCCAGGTGGTCACAGGCATGGCAGTGCGGCGCAGGCCATATCCGTGTCCGCCGTCAGCGTAGAGGTGCAGCTCGGCGGGCACCTTGGCGGCTTTCAATTGCAGAAAGTATACGGTGGCATTTTCGACGTGCACCGGGTCATCTTCTGCCTGAACAATGAAGCTGGGCGGCGTTTGAGAGGTTGGGTTGATGTCGGTATTGGGCACCATGTTTTGCCCAGCGTTCGCGAGATATCCGGGGTAGATGATGAACGCAAAATCGGGACGGCAGCTGAGCTGGTCGGCAGCATCGATCGCGTCGTAGAGGCGCTTTTCGAAGTGAGTGCTGAGTGCTGCAGAAAGATGGGCCCCTGCGGAGAAGCCGAGAACGCCTACGCGGTTTGAATCAATGTGCCACTCAGCTGCATGCTGGCGGACGAGGCCAAGCGCGCGCTGCGCGTCTTGTAGCGCCGCGGAAGATTTGGGATACGGGCCTGTATCGGGCACGCGATATTTCACCAGCACGCATGCTAGGTCGATGGAATTGAGCCAGTCGCAGACCTCGGTGCCTTCAAGATCAAAAGCGAGAATCCTGTATCCACCGCCTGGAAAAACGACTACTGCGGGCCGCGCAGCGTTGCCTTTCAACGCATAGACCGTGAGCGTGGGACTGGAGACGTTGCCGAGACGAACGACCGGCTTACCAGCGATGAGGTTGTCAGTGGGTTTCGTGGTATCGATCTCAGCCGGCGGATTCGCGGGCGAGCCGGGGGCACCCTTGGGCCAGAGAGGCAGAGTAATGTGTCCGGGCGGCGGCTGCCAGCCTGGTCCTTGCATCGTGGCGCAGGCGGTAGATGACGCGACGACGGCGCAGAGAAGGAGTGAAGATCGTTTCATGCCTAGGCTCCGGAGGAAAAAGTGTCCCAGCGATGATCGCAGGAGGGGGAACTGAAACGCAAATGGGATTCAGCGGTAAACGCGCAGTTAACCGCTGTGTGGAACTCTCGTTGCGACTACGGCTGAGCACCGGGCGGGACGAGGAGAGTCAGCTTTTCGCGAGCAAGCTCGATGCGCGCCGGCAAAGCCCCCAGCACCTCGCCATCTGCTTCAACAAAAACCCTTGTCTTCGATCCGTTCATCGGCCGGCATTCGACGGCATCGGCATCGAGTAGTTCAATCGAGCGCGAGAACGTCTGGCGACCTGCGAGCGTGGCTAAAAGGAATCGCATGTACTCCAGGCGGCTCCGGGTCTTGAATGCGACGAGGCTCAAGTCTTTCTTGTGCAGCGTTGCACCTGGAGCGAGCGCCCCGAGCGCGCCGCCGAAGGAGCGGATGCGAATGGCGAGCAACTGCGATACCTGCTCGACGCGTGGCTCACCATTTCCATTGATGGAAAAGGACGCGTCGAAGAGCGGAAACGGATGAGAGGCCCAAATTTTGAATGCTTCGACCACATAGAGCGCGTATCCAAAACGCCGCTTCAGCCCCGGGTCCATAGTCGACATCAGCAGCGCGTCTGCGCCAATCCCGGCCGCGACTGTGAAGTAACGCCAGCCCTGTGCGCTGTTGTTCTCCTGAAAAAAGATACGGCCTACCGGCACTTCCATCGGCTCGGCATTGAGAAGAGCTCGTACAGCCTTTACCGGATTTCGACCTAATCCGAGATTTTGCGCCAGCGCATTGGCGGTTCCCAGCGGCACAACCCCGAGGGCAACATTTGTTCCCACCAGGGGTTGAAGCACCTCGTGCACGGTGCCGTCGCCACCACAGGCAAGCACCGTGTCATAGCCCTGACGCACGGCGGCCAGCGCGAGAGACTTGCCGCTGCCGGGCGCATGCGTCTCGAGAGCATCAGCTTCAATGCCGGCTTTGCGAAGCACCGCGAGCGCGCTCTGCACATAGGATGCGCGGCGTTTTGAGCGCTGCCCTGAAGCTGGGTTGTAGATCAGCGCGACACGGCGCATGGATGCTTTCTGACCTCGTGCGAGGTTCCCTTTATCGATGAATTCATTCTACAGACGTCGCGGTTTTAACCGTCCATGAACTTGGATGCGGACGAAGATCCACGAGAACTGGGCAAAGTGCCTTCAGCGGGATGGTAGGCCCGTTTTCCAAGGACTTCGAACCGCACATACATGAGTTGCGCAGGTCATTTAGAATGTCTCGCCGAAGAGCCGAAAGGATCCATGGACACCTGTAAACAATGATGATCCACTTGCGCATCTGTCGAGGTCTCCGATTTTGGGCCTGGTGTTTTGACTCAGTGTGTTCACGACCGGAAAAACATTCGTGGCCGGCCCGGAGTGGAAGCAGTACTCGTTTCTCTTCTCCAGCGTTGAGACGGACGGCAGCGATCTGAGCGGCATAAGATTCATTCGCGTCCCGGAACCGGGAAAGTTTCAGTTCCAGATTGACGAAGTGGAGATCAAGAGGAAGAGCGCGCTCAGCGTTGCACGGGGCCGGTTGATTCGCGTGCTACCAGTGTGGGTTCCACGGCGATCTCCTGCCGCAATCTGGTCGTGCCTTGAATCCGGCCCACAAGGTGTTCGCCGGCGATTCTGCCGAACTCCTCCAACGGCTGATGGATGGTGGTTAAGCGAGGCAACGTAAACCCGGCAGCCTTGATGTCGTCGAAGCCAATCACTGAGACATCCGAGGGCACGTGAAGGTTCGCATCCTGCAGCGCCCGGATCGCTCCGATGGCCGAGATGTCATTAAACGCCACCAACGCGGTGAACGGCCTGCCCGCAGCGAGAAGGTGCTGCACGATCGGATAGCCGAGTTCCGGCGATGAGATGTCGCGCATGAGAGCGAAGGTCATCTCCGGACGGATCGGAATTCCCAGCTTGTCTGCTTCGGCAACCAGAGCCTGCCAACGTGCGTCAGAGTCGGAGCTGAAAGGCTGTCCGCGCATAAACGCGATCTTGCGATGACCGAGCGAGTGCAGATGCGAGAGAGTCAGTTCAGCGGCTCGGAGGTGATCCAGAGCAACGTTGGTGACTCCCGGCACGCGACGATGACCAGCCACAGCAACCACCGGAATGGAAACAGGATGATCGAGAAGCGTATCGATTGCGATGATGCCCTGGGCCCCGCGTGAAATAAACATCCGCGTGTACTCTTCAATCAACTCCGGCTTGTGGCGATGATGGGCGGTGAAATAGAAGTATCCGGCGCTGATGAGGTAGTCTCCGATCCCGCTCATTACCTGCGTGTGGTATCCATCGCCCAACTCGGGGACGAGGATGCCGATTGTCTTGGATTGGCGGCTCCGAAGAGAACGGGCCAGCAAATTCGGATGATAATTCAACTCGCGCGCGGCGGCCTTGATGCGATCGCGTGTCTGCTGCGGGATCGATCTCCCCGGCACGTCGTTGAGAACGACTGAAACTGTTGCCGGATCCAGATCAAGATGGGCTGCAAGCTGCTTCAGGCTCACTGGCTGACCAGGTTGTCTACTATCTTTGCCGCTCCGTGGCTCTCTCATTCAAGGCGTCCTGAACGCGTTAGGTGACGTACGGGCATTCTCTGCGTATAGCTGCCGGAAGACTGTGATGCAGCGCCTCATTGCGAGTTCATTCGCGAAACCGTGTTCGTCGGAGGGCAACCTTAGCCGCGCGGAAACCGCACATTCCATGGACACCGCCGCCTGGAGGCGTCGACGAAGAACATATGAAAAGATTCGGCGCGCTAGTTTCGTACGTCAGCGCGGTCGGGCGCAGTAGGAACTGCCGCATCGTCATTGCTCCGCCACTGATATCGCCTCCTAACAGATTCGCATTCATCCTTTCCAAGGTTGCCGGAGTCGACACATGGCGAGCCAGCACGCAATCGCGAAAACCCGGTGCAAAGCGCTCAATCTGCGATTCGAGGCGATCTGTCATATCGAAGGTCGATCCGTTGGGCACGTGACAGTATGCCCAAAATGTGTGCTGGCCCTGCGGTGCGCGGGTTGGATCGAAGAGCGATGGCTGCGCCGTGAGCACGAATGGCCGATCTGGATGCCGCCCTAGCAGTACCAGGTTCTCCGCCTCTGCGATCTCATCGAAAGTGCCGCCGAGATGAACGGTGATAGCGCGCCGGCACGCTGCCGCGCGCCATGGCACCGGCTGTGACAGAGCATAGTCAATCTTGAAGACTCCCGGCCCTCGCTTGAAGCGCTCCATCAATCCACGGAAACCCGGCGTAAGGCGATCGCCAGCGATGGCAACAACCTGCCGCGGGGATGTGTCAAACAGCGTCACGGCGCCCGGTCCATTCAATTTGCGAAATATCTCCGCGTCGACTTGGCACGAGGTGTAGACCTTGCCACCGAGACTTTGCAGATGACCGATGAGTGCGTTTGTAATGCTTTGCGATCCACCCTCTGGGATAGGCCATCCGACTTTATGCGCTGTGGCTCCAAGAACCAGCGCCACAGCTGAGCTCAAGGTATCGTCGAGACTGAGAAAGGAATGCGCGGCAAGTCCAGCGAATAAAGCTCGTGTGCGCGGCTGCGTAAAGTTATGTGTCGCCGTCCGTCGGGCCGACTGAAATGCCGCCATGCCGAAGCGCGCCATCAATAGGGGATGACGCGGCACACGCATCACGGGCCCAAGTGCCTCGCGCGCAAACCGGTCCCAATGATCGACCAGTGGCGTGACCAGGTTTCGCCAGGCTTGGGCGTCCTGTCCGAATTCCCTGTCCTGATCTGCAAGGTTTTGCTCCAGCATCACCGCAGTTCCGTCGTCGAGTGGATGCGCCAGCGGAGCCTCGCCGTGTATCCAGCTAAGTCCATGCTCATCGAGCGGAAGTGTCGCGAAAAACGGCGATCCCGCAGCCATTGGATGTACCGCGGAGCCGAAGTCATGCATAAATCCGGGCAGCGTCAACGGCAGCGTGCGCGCGCCACCGCCAGGCACAGACTCGGCTTCGAAGACTTCGACATCGACGCTGGACTGAGCAAGCACGATCGCGGCGGAGAGTCCGTTGGGGCCGGAGCCGATGACATTTGCGTGCTTCATTCGTTCATTCTCCCAGATCAGTTGTGCATTGGCAGCTCGTCTGGCCATTGGACCACACCGGTTCGGCCGTCGGGCGCTTTGGTGAGTTGCGGGGCGTACAGACCAAGATACTTTCGCCGCCACCAATTCCCCGCCTCGCGTTTTTCGTCACGGGTGGTGAACCAATACTGCCATAGAACGGCGCGCACAAAACGCGGCGGAGACTGCGGAAATGGATTGTCTTTGAAGAGCGCCAGCACGTCCTTATCGTTCTCAAGCAACCGCTGCTCGGTGAGCGTCACTATCTGGTCCTGGCGCCAGTCGCCCAGCGACGCAAACCACAGGTTCCAGTCGAAGCGCGGCTGGTAGGGGGCGTAGATGCGGGGCGCCTCGTTCAGCGCCTGGGGCTTGTTGCGGAAGCGATAGGCCGTCCAGTTCTGGCCATCATTCGAGCCTTGGAATTCGATTTCATAGCGCCCATTGGTCATCACCGCGAATAACCCGTACTGGTTTGCTATGCGGAATGGTTCGAGAATGGCAATTGGCAACGTGGGTAGCGGGAGGCCGCGAAATGGAATGCCGAGCATCTCAACCGTCGTGTTGTAGAAGATCCAGGTAAGCATAACGGCAGAGACCGCCAGACGAATTGAGCTGAGATGACCGCCGAGCGTGCGTAAGACTTGGCTGCGGATTGACTGATCTGCATCAGGCTCCGCCTGATCGTCGGCTTGCTCTGCGCGTTCTGATTGGACGGTCGTCTCCGGAGCCGCGATGGCTGAGCCAACTGCAGTTCGATACCGTGAGGGGACGAGTAGCAGCAGGAGTCGATCATCCAACAGGAGGAAGCCCAGAGCGAGCACCAGGTAATTCAAGAACGTGTAATTGGCCGTAAGAATCACGCCAATCTCCCACGGCGTAACAATGAAGAAACAGATGAGGCGCACGCGGCGAGGTAGAAAGAGCATCCACACCAGCACGAGTTCAAGCACCAGCGTACCGGCTGCGCTGGCGGCGTGAAACCAATGCGGCAGGTGCTCAACATACCAGCCGATCCACGTTGGCAGAGGGCCATTCTGGTAGTACTCATCCATCGCGGTGAGAGTACGCCACTGGCGATCGCCGCTGACCAG
>Ga0157376_10003279_pt1 | contig 11137 bp, 9 predicted proteins | sample M45metaG_FD_121801 | JGI IMG/M metagenome (GOLD analysis project Ga0157376, IMG submission 121801) | Miscanthus rhizosphere microbial communities from Kellogg Biological Station, Michigan, USA - M4-5 metaG | ecosystem: Host-associated > Plants > Roots > Rhizosphere > Soil | place: USA: Michigan... | reverse complement strand
GTTTTCAAAACCAATCCGGATACTGTACTGATTTATGCCGGTGGCATCAGGGAAAATGACTATTTCTCAGCTATTAATAGTTATTGTAAAATAAATCAAATTGAAGGAAATGTGATATATGCGGGCGAATTGCAACCCGGAAAACAATTGAATGCATATTATAACCTTGCGGAGGCCTTCATATTTTTCTCGAAATCCGAGGGATTCAGCCTGGCTCTGCTTGAAGCCATGTCATCGGGCCTGCCGATAGTCTTATCCAAGAATCTTGAAATAGACTTTATAAAGGTTAAAGACAACGGAATTCTGATCTTCGAAAACCAGGATGAATTTATCGCCTTGTTAAAAAACGAAATATTTTGTCCGACCCGGCAAAATCACCATTCTGAAAGAGCCAGTCAGTTTGTTAAAAACAATTATAGCTGGAATAAAATTGTCGATAAATATTTCCATGACATACCCCATGAAAATAATACAGTTAAATAGCTATATCACTCTAAACGGCGGCTCTGAAACCGTCATGTCAAATATTTCCACATTATTGGGAGAAAGTGGCCATACAGTCATAAATATTGGTTACACATCAAGAAAGGAAACCAGAGTAATGCCAAATGCTTATTCACTGGGGCCGGAAAAATACAGCTTGCCTACTTTTTTCCACGAAAAAAAGACTGTTGATCATATCATCGATAAAATAAATGCCACGGGTTCATCACTGGTCATCTGCCATAATGTTTATCATAAATATCCAATGGCCGATCTGTTAAAGGCAATTAAATTGCGGACTAAGGCAAGGCTTGCCCTCCTTTTTCATGATTATAAAGCCGTTTGCCCGAGATGCAATTTGTATAATGGCAAACGAATTTGTACAGACTGTACCCAGGGAAAGTTTATCAATGTCATAAAACACAGGTGCAGAAATAAATCAGTACTGCAGTCATCCGTGCTAGCAGTAGATTCTTATTATAATAATTCATACCGCGATGCCTATAGTTACCCTGACTTATTTATTACACCCAGTCATTTTATGGCAAAACAATTGCATAAAATGGGGTTTGAACACAAAATCAGTGTGATACATAATCCAATAGACATAAAACAGTTCAAACAGTTTAAAAAAATGACAGGATTCAGACAAACTGTTTTATATGCCGGCAGATTTTCAAAAGACAAAGGGATTGAACTATTCCTCGAAGCCGCGGCCGGTCTTAAAAATATTAAATTTTTAATCGCAGGCGTAGGTGATTTGATTGAAATGGTGGAAAGGGCCGATAAGGAAATGGATAACGTCGAGTATCTGGGAAGCCTGAATAAAGAGCAATTGATGGAAACTTTTGATAGGTCTGACTTTTTAATTCTTCCTTCTATATGGTATGAAAACAATCCGATGATCATTATAGAGGCCATGACATATGGACTTGTTGTAATTGGTTCAGATATTGGCGGAATTCCTGAATTGTTAAATGAGGGAAGAGGTTTTTTATTCGATCCGTTGAAACCGGACTCCCTGGCCGGTCAAATTCAAAAATCAGAATCAATCTCAATCTCAGAATATGATGAAATATCAGCCCGGGCCAAATCATTTGCGCAAAATCTATCTTCAGAAAATTATTATCTGGAATTGTGCCGTCTTATACCGGAATTAAGAAATGCGCCGGAATTGGTGACTGATGGCATAAACTGATATCAAATCAGATATCCCATATTTAATAAATCCCTTAAATAGTATTAATAATACGATCAATGAAAAATAAGATTTACATAGCTGGCAGTGGTGGAATGCTGGGTGAGGCATTTTACCGGGTTTTTAAAGATGACTTTGATTTAAAATGCACGGACAAAGACGTTAATGTTCCCTGGCTGAGCTTTCTTGATTTCAGGGATTTTGAAGCTTACCGTAAAGATGTAGTCGAATTCAAACCGGATTTTCTTTTTCATCTGGGTGCATACACAGACCTGGAATTTTGTGAAAAGAATGTAGACGACACCTACCATACGAATACTATTGCCGCGGAGAATGCCGTATTTATCGCGAATGAACTTGACATACCATTGCTCTATATCAGCACGGCCGGTATTTTCGACGGCGCAAAAGAGCTTTATGACGATTGGGATACACCAAATCCGCTTGGTCACTATGCCCGGTCGAAATATATGGGTGAGCGATATGTGATTGAACATGCAAAGAGGTATATCATATGTCGCGCGGGCTGGATGATGGGTGGAGGTCCGACAAAAGATAAAAAATATATTGGCAAACTGATCAAACAGCTGGTAGGCGGGAAACGTGAATTATTTATCGTTAATGACCGGGATGGCACACCTACATTTACCATCGATTTTGCCAGAAACGTGAAATTGTTATTCGAAAAACAATACTGGGGCCTTTATAACCTGGTATGCAGGGGGCAAACCAGCAGAATGGAGGTCGCCAAAGAACTGTTAAGCGTACTGGGTCTCACGGACAAGGTAAAGATGACAGAGGTAAGTTCCGACTATTTCAAAGACACTTACTTTGCTCCAAGACCACCGAGTGAAAGGCTTGTAAATAAAAAACTAGATCTGCGTGATATCAATATTATGCGTGACTGGCAGGTGGCCTTAAAGGATTATATCGATTTGTATTTTAAAGACTACCTGAAAGACAAATTTTGACAAACTCAGCGTCGCGCGACATGCGTATAGCGTCCTTTGGATTCAGGTCTCTTCCTCCCGCTAACGGTTCAGCCGGGGCAGATAAATTTGCCCTGGAATTCTTGCCCAGACTTGCAGCGCGTGGTTATAAAGTAACAGGCTATAACCGTCTTTATCCGGGTCAGCAGGAAGGCCCTCCTACCTATGAAGGTGTTCATGTCATTTATCTTAAAACGATTAATAAATCAGGTATTGACAGTGTAATACATTCCTTTAAGGTCTGCTGTCACATAATAGGAAAGAATACTGCGGACATTGTACATATACAGGGAAACAACGCCCTCTTTGCGTTCATTTTGAGGGTTTTTGGAAAAAAAATTATCTTAAGTATTGACGGAGGACCCGAATGGGAAAGGCCGAAGTGGAACTACATAATGAGTAAATTTGTCCTTGCCAATGCCTATATAGCTGTCTACACGGCAAAATACATTGCGATCGACAATGTATTCACTAAAGAACTTTTTGAAAAAAAATTTAAAAGAAAATTCGAATTCATTTCTTTTGGCAGTGAAATAAAAGATATCCGCGAAACGGATATCCTTAGCCGTCTGGGACTGGAAAAGGGAGAATATTTTCTCTTTGTAGGCAGGTTCATACCAGACAAAGGTTTGCAATATCTTATTCCGGCTTATGAAAAGCTCATAACCGGAAAAAAACTGGTCCTCGTCGGTGGATCTCCAAATCCGAGTGAGTTTGAAATAAGCCTGCAAAAAACTACCGATCCAAGAATTGTTTTTGCGGGATTTATATATGGCGATGATACCGTAACCCTGATGAAACAAGCGTATGCCTATGTCCAGCCTTCAGATATCGAAGGGCTGTCGCCTGTTATGCTTTCAGTGATGGGTCTTGGAACCCCGCTTATCTGTAGTGATATAAAAGAAAATAAATACATCGTACATCAGGATGCACTACTATTTAAAAAATCAGATATCACTTCTTTGTTAACTGCCCTGGAATTTTCTCTGAGTAACCGGGAACATCATCTGCAACTTGCAGCGACCGCCAAAAAAAGGATTTTAAAGGACTATTCCTGGGAAACTATTACTGACCAGTATATCGAGCTTTTCAAAAAAGCCGCCCAATAGCACCCTTAATAAACCACCCCTTTATGTCTAAGTTTAACCTATACCTCCAGGCTCCTAAAGATGAATTGAAAGGTAGCCATGCAGGTATGAACCCCAAACTGTTTTTCTTTCTGCTTTTCTGCTTTCAGATCCTGGTCATATTTCAGGGAATTGAATTAGCCGACACAGGATTTTATGGATCATTTTATCAGCAGATATTTGACAACCCCCAATCTGTCGCTTATTGCTTTATGTTCTGGTTATCGGGAATTATCGGCGGAATATTTCTGAAGATTTTCCCTTTTGCCGGTTTGTTTGGCTTACGCATTTTATGGGTTTTCGTGTTTCTGGCTATCATCGTAGTTGCTTACCGCTTCTTAAAGAAATACGTTCATACCGCATATCTCCAATGGAGTCTCTTTATCCTTACGTTACACCTCAACAACGACCCAAAAGAATTCTATTACAATAATTTTTCCTCGCTATTATACCTCGTAACGGCCATTCTGCTCTTTAACGGTTTGAAATCAAACCGGCTTATGGCAATTTTTGGAAGCGGAGCCATTGTCTCCCTGAATGCTTTTAACCGTTTCCCCAATATTCTGGGAGTCGGCCTGGCCATGGCTATTTTGTACTACGGGTTCATCCACAAAACTGAAATAAAGGTCATTGTAAAAATGCTGTTCAGTTTCATGGCGGGATTCCTCGTAACAACCGGCATTGTTTTGCTAATCATGCAGCTGGCAGGCCAGCTGCATATTTATTTAGACGCACTGTATATTTTAGCCGGTATGGGGAAGCGGCCGGTCCAGATTAATCCTGCAGAAGATCATTACAGCATTATTTTGATGATCAAAACCATCATCCATCATTTCGGAGTAACGGTGATAGTGGCCATCTTAATCATAGCGGGCCTTATCTCATTTTATACGATGGAGGACCGGATAAAAAGACTGAATCCAAATATCAATATACTGTTCGGAATAATAAAGCTGTGCTTTATTGCGCTGATTGTAGCACTGGTCTTCAGAGGAACAATCACGAATATTTCCATTAATAATGTTATAACGGGTGTTTGCCTCGTTGTAGGAACCGCTATGATACTTTTCAGTCCGAATAAAGAGGTCAACCTTCTGCTGTTTATAGGTATTTTTATTATGATTGTGCATCCAATGGGAAGCTCCGAAGGAATAAGAACCGTGGAAAAGTACTCCCTATGGATCGTGTTTCCGATTGTTTTTGACAGGATTTTTTCCACGGTATCACTGAGGATCAACAATCGGTCAGAACGTCCGGGACAATCGGCTGGGATTTATTTCTTTGTTTCGGAAAAGCAGCTTACCGAGGCTAAAAAGGGTGTCCTTATTCTTTCTATTTTTTCCTGCCTGTATTTTACTTATTATTATCCGCACTCTGACTGGGGAAACCGGGCAACGATGATTTATCCGGTTAATAACAAAAACATGCGTTTTGTTTATACATCAAAGGAACGTGCGGAACTGCTGAATCAACTTTTGGAGGCATCGGCTAAATATGTTCATACCGGTGATATTGTGTTTGTTTATGATTGCAACGCTCTATATCATTTTATGACCGACACCAAGCCATATACACGCAATCCATGGCCCTGGCTTTATCTGAGTAATACTTTTAAAACGGAATTAGAGAACGCAGAGGCTACCAATAAATATTTGCCGGTCATCATTATGCAGACTGCATCCACACTGGTAGATGACGCGTCTTATTGGCCGCAAAGGCGATCACCCAACGATTATTTAAAAAATCCAACCAACATAGACCGCAATAAAATCATGGAGGAGTTTATAACAAATCATAATTATCATGAAGTCTGGTCTAATAGCTATTTTAAAATATTAATTCCACCAGGTAAGACCATTTAAATATGAATAACAAAGAAAAAGAGCAGGATATTAAAGTTGGTGTTATCGGTTACGGCTATTGGGGGCCAAATATCGTAAGGAACTTTTTTGGAACTTCTTCCTGTACGGTGAAGATGGTAGCAGACGGAAGGTCTGAAAGACTAAATACACTGGCCAGGGTCTTCCCTGCCATTCAGGGAGTCAAGGATGCGGAAGATATTATAACAAGTAAAGAGATCGACGCAGTTGTGATTGCCACGCCGGTACATACTCATTTTGCGTTAGCCAGGCGGGCCTTGCTACAGGGTAAGCATGTACTCATCGAAAAGCCAATGACTTCTTCCGTAGAAGAGGCTGATGAACTGATCGACCTGGCTGCCCAAAAGGGACTCACGCTGATGGCCGACCATACATTCCTGTATACAGGAGCCGTTCAAAAAATGAGAGAAATTATCGACACTGAAGTAATCGGAGTCCCAATGTATTTCGATTCATCCCGTATTAATCTGGGTTTGTTTCAGCCGGATATCAATGTATTGTGGGACCTCGCCCCGCATGATATTTCCATACTGACATATCTTATTCAAGAAACACCGCTGAGTATTAATGCTACAGGTATTTCTCATACCGGCAATAAAATAGAAAACATTGCTTACCTGACGGTTAATTATAATTCAAATTTTATTGCCCATTTTGTATGCTCCTGGTCGTCACCGGTTAAAGTGCGTCAGACCCTGATCGGTGGGGATAAAAAAATGATCCTGTACAATGACCTGGAACCTTCAGAAAAGGTAAGGGTATATGATACCGGGTACAACCATAAAACAGAAGAAGACAAGAACCGCATCATGGTTGACTACCGGACGGGAGATGTATATATTCCGAAATTGTCAAGCCGTGAAGCGCTGGCGGGAGTCGCAGAAGATTTTATTCAGTCCGTACTGCACAAAAAACAACCACTATCGAATGCCATACTGGGAAGAAGCGTGGTAAGGATTTTGGAAGCTTCCCAGTAATCCATAAAGAACCAGGGAAAAGAAATCAGAATAAAATAATGTTATGGAATTAGTTACAATCAATAATGATAAACAAAGCCTGAACAATGTTTATCTGGGCAAGAATACCCGCGTCTTTAACTTTGTTAATGCTTACGGATGCAGTATCGATGACAATTCAAAAATCGGGGCTTTTGTTGAAATCCAGAAAGGCGCATTTATCGGGAAAAACTGCAAAATTTCCAGTCATAGTTTTATCTGTGAAGGAGTTCAAATTGAAGACAATGTTTTTATAGGTCATGGGGTGATGTTTACCAACGATCTGTTTCCAAAAGCTACAAACCCTGACGGAAGCCCCCAAACCGATGCCGACTGGAAAGTCATTGAAACAAAAGTAAAAAAAGGAGCTTCCATCGGTTCCAATGCAACCATCTTGTGTGGTATCACGATCGGTGAGAATTCTCTGATTGGTGCGGGATCGGTTGTAACCAGAGATGTTCCGCCCAACACGGTAGTTGCCGGAGTACCTGCAAAAATTATTAAAACCCTATAACTGTTCCCAACTTTATGGAAAAAAAAATTGCCTGTCTTGACCTGAAGGGACAACACCAGCAAATCAAAAAAGAAGTGTTTGAAGCATTTGAAAAAGTATATGATCAAACAGCGTTCTCCGGCGGTCCCTTTGTTGAAGAATTTGAAAAAGATTTTGCTGCATTTTGCGGCACTAAATATGCTGTCGGCGTAAACAACGGCACCACTGCTATTCATTTAGCCATGCTGGCATTAGGTATTGGTCATGGTGATGAAGTGATCATTCCGGCTAATACATTCATCGCGACTGCCTGGGGAGTTTCCTATACCGGGGCGGTTCCTGTATTTGTAGATTGCGATCCGGATACCTGGGAAATTGACGCTGGCAAACTCGAGCAAAAAATAAATTCGAAAACAAAAGCGGTAATCGGAGTGCATCTTTACGGACAGCCATTTGATATCAATCCCGTTCTGGCCATATGTAAAAAACACAATCTTTTCCTGGTTGAAGATGCAGCCCAGGCCCAGGGAGCCTGTTATTCAGGCAAGCCAGTGGGTGGGTTTGGCGAAATGGCCTGCTTTAGCTTTTATCCTGGAAAAAATCTGGGGGCTTGCGGCGAAGCCGGAGGAATTACAACAAATAATGAAAAATATTACAAACATTTGCAAAGTCTGAGGAATCATGGCTCCGTTACCCGGTATTATCACGACGAAATCGGGTTTAATATGCGCATGGGCGGACTGGAAGGAGCATCCCTGAAAATTAAACTGAAATATCTTCCGGGATGGAATTCCAGAAGAAAAGAAATTGCAGGGAAATACCATTCGGAAATAAAAAATCCAAGAATAAAAATGCAGGTTCAGCCTCCGGGCCATGAATCTGTATTTCATTTGTTCGTTATCACCACTGAAAACCGGGATGAATTGCTGAAGTATCTCAATGACAAAAACATTTTCCCGGGTTTACACTATCCTGTACCCTGCCATCTCCAAAAAGCTTACACGTCATTGGGATACAAAGCGGGGGATTTTCCAAATTCAGAATATCTGGCTGGTCATTGCCTTTCACTACCGATGTATGCAGAGCTGACAAATGAAGAATCGGATTATGTAATCAAAACATTAAATAGCTATTAACGATGCTGATAAATAAATTGGTGCGCCAGGTCGACGCGCTCCAACTGGATTTGAAAGGCAGGATCGTTTTAACTGAAGCCGCTACCGGTGCTTATGTGGTCACTCCCGTTATCGCAGCCATTTCCGGTGCAAAAGTTTATGCATTTTCAAAAACCACCCGATACGGGACAGCAGAAGAAGTATTTGCCGGCACCAGGGAACTGGCCGGCACATTCCGGGATTTCCCTCTGGATATACATTTTATAGACAAGCTTAGTCCGGACATCATCGCACAGGCGGATATTATAACAAATTCCGGTCACCTCCGGCCTTTGAATAAAGAAATGTTGATTCATGCCAAAGACAACCTGGTTATTCCCCTGATGTATGAAGCATGGGAATGGAGAGATGCCGACATGGATATTGAATATATCCGGAAAAGAGGGTTTAAGGTCGGCGCTACCAACGAAAGGCATCCAAACGTAGATGTATTTAACTATCTCGGTGATATGGCGCTCAAACAAATATTTGATGCCGGAATATGTCCCTATGGAAATAAATTTATTCTACTCTGCAACAATGATTTTGGACCCTTTATCGCCAAGGTCCTTGCCGGGATTTGTGATGGACTTGCTGTGATTGACAAGGATGAAAACAAACACCGTTACGATATCACCAGGGTAGACTGGATAGGTGGCTTTCCTGATCTGAAGATTCCGGATTCTTACAGGAACGCAGAAGCCGTTATTTTTACAGCTTATCCCTTTGATCAGAACTGGATCGGTGATAATACCCCAGTCCGTTTTCAACAACTTAAATCCTTATTGACAGATCCGTATATTTTACGATATGCCGGCGACCTGGATGAAACGTTTTTACAAAAAGAAGGGGTGAGATTTTTTCCTCACCATGTCCATAGCGGTCATATGGGTATCCTCCCCTCCGCCGTCGGTTACGATCCGATAATTCGCCTTCAGTCCGGAGGACTAAAGGTGGGGGAAGCCCTGCTGGAGGGGAACTATATGTACAAGAATGAAAAAATACTGGAATTAGTATGAGTGCAATAAACCATATCATTGCTATTGGCAGGTCGCGCTATTTGTACGAAGCCATCAGGCATCTGGTGAAAAAAGGGTTTTCCGTAAAGGCCATAGTTACTGAGGAGGCCTATGAAGAATATGATATCAAACACCAGGATTTTGAGCTGCTTGCGACCGAAATTGGTGCGCGGTTTTTCATGATAAAGTCACTGAATAATGAAGAACTCATAGGAATTGTAAAAGAGAATAAGATCCGCTCTGCAATCAGTGTAAACTGGAAATATACAATTCCGAAAAGTTTCCTGGATCTTTTTGAATGTGGCATACTGAATTTTCATCTTGGAAATCTTCCGGATTATAAGGGAAATGCGACTGTTAACTGGTCAATAATCAATGGAGAAAATAAAATCTACGGAAATATCCATAAAATGGATCCCGTACTGGATGCCGGAGACGTTGTGACAAGAAAAGCCATACCCATCACTGAACAGACATATATTTCAGATATTCTTAAAGCGGCAGTCCGCGACTCGCCGCTCCTGTATGAAAAAGCGCTAAAAAAAGTATTTAAAGATCCGGGGGCATTTGAAATAAAAGGTTCCCTTCATGGTTTACGGTGTTATCCGCGCCTGCCTGAGGATAGTCAGGTGAATTGGAACGACAGCGCAAAAGCGATCAGCCGGCTGGTTCGGGCTTCCGCAGAACCGTACAGTGGAGCATATAGTTTCCTGAATGGAGAAAAAGTCATTGTCTGGAAAGCAATGGTTTATGATTATAAGGAACGATTCCTGGCAGTTCCCGGACATGTAGTGGAAATACAAAAAGATTCAAAAACCATTCTTGTGGCCTGTGGTAAAGGCATATTGAAAATTCAGGAAATTGAAGTCAATGGTAAAAGAATTGTCCCCACAGAATTCATAAAAAGCATTCGCGTCAGATTCAAACAGGATAATCATGCATGAGATGAATAACCCATATGTCTCCCTTATTATTCCCATTTATAATGAGTACGAGGGGATTCCATACCTCGTTGAAAGTCTGAATGTTTTTTTTGAAGAACATCCGCACCTTAAGCCGGAAGTAATATTTGTAAATGACGGTTCCAAAGACCGCTCTGTGGAAAGGCTTCGGGAGATGAATCACCGTACATATAAAGCAAAAATTATCAGCCTCTCCAGGAATTTTGGTTCCCATGCCGCCCTGAGAGCCGGTATTTCAATTGCTATTGGTGACCTGATCTGTTTTAACTATGCTGACTTGCAGGATCCGCTGGATCTGATCCTTCGCATGGAAGAAAAAGTTAAAGAAGGCAATGAAATCATCTGGGCGCACCGGGAAAGCGTTAAAGTTTCTCTGGGAGAGAAGGCATTTTCTTCATTGTATGCCTACCTCATGAAAAAATTTGCATTCAGCAATTTTCCTGAAAAGGGGTTTGATATTGTTATGTTCAACAAAAAGGTTGTTACCCAGGTAAAAACCAATGTGGAAGCGAATTCTTCCATTTTTCTGCAGATCCTGGGAATGGGATTTCGCCAGTCCTCTATTTCCTATAAAAAACAGGAAAGGAAAACAGGCGTAAGTAAATGGACCATTTCCAAAAAAATTAAACTGTTCATTGATTCATTTGTAGCCTTTTCGTATGCTCCAATACGTATGGTTACCATTATTGGGATAGCCATGTTTTTTTTCGGAATTTTGTGGACGATATATATTGTAACCCGAAAACTGATTTATCATGATCTGGCCAGTGGCTGGCCCGCACTGATGTCTATCCTGACCATCGGGTTTGGTATCACAAACATCTCTCTGGGAATAAT